>Ga0193742_1002279_pt1 | contig 11091 bp, 11 predicted proteins | sample L2c1metaG_FD_165511 | JGI IMG/M metagenome (GOLD analysis project Ga0193742, IMG submission 165511) | Soil microbial communities from a riparian zone of the East river system, Colorado, United States - L2c1 | ecosystem: Environmental > Terrestrial > Soil > Riparian zone | place: USA: East River... | reverse complement strand
ATGCCTCATGGCGATCTCCATGGTGGTCTGGCCGCCGTTGCTGAATCCCAGTATGTCCACCGTTTTGATATTGAGTTGTTTTAATAATTCCGCTACGTCATCGGCATCCTGTTTGAATGTTACAGGCGCGTCCCTGTCGGAGCTGTGTCCGTGCGCCTGCAGCTCAACGGCAATAACCTGGTGGTTTTTAGCGAGCATGGGCAAAATTGTTTCAAAGGTGGTAGTGATGGTTGATCCGCCGCCATGTAAGAGTACCAGTGGTGTGCCGGAGCCATGGATTTCATAATACATTTTGATCCCATTGACGCTGGCATACCTCCCAGGTGTCTGGCCTTCGGATTGATTTGCTGTTATCATCGTTAGAAGGATTAATATAAATAATGGTGTGATGCGCATAACTGTTAGTGTTAATATCAATTTAGAAACATGAAAGACTTCATGCACCGGGTTTCTTTTTCATTTCCGCCAGGTAGACTTCGATCTTGTCGGCATTTTGCCTGAGTCCCACATCGGCCTTATGCGCTTTTACCACTTCGATGAATTTCTCTTTTGAATCAAATAGCATGTGCCAGGTCAGCAGGGTTTTTTCTCCCTGGTCTTCAAACTGAATGGTGGCGAGGATCCAGGGGTCGGAAATATGTTCGTATACAATTTTTCTTAAGGGGATGACTTCTTTGAATATGCTTTTGTTGATGTAATCCGTTCCATCGGGGCCATGCAGGGTAAGGTCCCAGTGGCCTCCTGGTCTCAGATCCATGGTATGGATGGTACTCGTGAAATCTTTAGGACCCCACCAGCTGCCGATGTGTTCGGGTTTGGTCCAGATTTCCCAGACAAGCGCTACCGGAGCGTTCAGTGTTCTTGACAGGAAGAGTTCGCGGTCTTTGGTGTTACCTGTGTTTGTCATTTTTATTTTTTTTTATTTTCTCGAGATATGCTTCCATGGCGTCGAGTTTGTGTTCCCAGTGCTGGCGATACCGGTCGACCCATACAGACACTTCGCTGAGTCTGTCCAGTTTCGCTTCACAGAATCTGTCCCTGCCTTGTTGCTTGATCAACAGAAGGCCGCAGTCTGTCAATATTTTCACGTGCAGGGAGATGGCCTGCCGGCTGACATTGAATTGGTCGGCGATTGAGTTGATGTTCTGTGGTTTTGAGGCAATGAAGTTGATGATGGCCCTGCGGGTGGGGTCTGCTATGGCCTGGTATACGTCTCTTCTGGCTTTCATAATATGCAAGTAAGTGCTTGCAAATATATGGGCAAGTATTTGCTTGCGCAAATTTTGGAGGGATTTTTTTTGGGTTGAATAAGGGTGTAATCTGGTTTTTTAAGCATAGGTGATTGATTATGTTAAGATTGCAACCGGAACAATTATTGACCCAATACGACTTGAACAAAAGCCTATAGTCGATTTGTTGTGTTACTACTAACTCCGGCGCTAATATTTCAATCATCGATGACAATAATAATGTATGGATCATCCCTTCCGGAATGTTTACGGACATCTCAAAAATTGAAATTCAGAAATAACCACCTTCGGCAGATAACTTCACCTACACATTTATTGAAGGTTCAATAGTCGTTAATACTTATAATTCCGTTATTTACTGGTGGTTGCTTAAGACAGGAGAATAAATAACAATAAGGCAAACTAACTATCGTTCTCAAAATCACAAAGTAGAACCATTCTGTTCTATCCTTAACAATGAAAATATTTAACGCTAAACTTCATCCGGTATTTTTTGCCTGGGTAATAATTAGTTTATGCAGCGCTAAATTTTCGAAGGCGCAGGCTAAACAGGAAATGGATGAGTATTTGCAAGAATTCTTCTTGGGAGAAACTTCATTTTCCCAGGAGAGAAATGAAATTCAACTTACCCTAAAACCCATATTTACAAAATGCGAACAGAGACAACTGTGTATTCCCTTAGCGGTGGAATATGGTTTAACCGACCGTTTACAGATTGAGGTAGAAGTTCCCTATTTGATTTCGTCCCTTACAGAACGACACCGCATCAGGGGCATGGGTAATGTGGAAGTAGGATTGATGTATAATATCTTAAAATCCTACCGACCTTTTTCTTTATCTGTAGGAATGAATAAAACCTTACAAACAGCTGGAAAACACATTCGGGCATATGATAATGAGGCGTCCTGGGAAGCTTATACTGTAGTGGCACGCCAGTTGGGAATTGGGCAAATACACGGAAATTTCCGAACGGAACTTGCCGATGGACAACTCAAATTGAATTATGGAATGGCTTCGGTCTTCAACTTTGGTCGTTGCAATGCCACTTTTGAGGTAACCACTGATAAGGAAGAAGAAAGAATATTTTTCTTTACTCCGGGATTGATCTGGAAACAGCCGAATGGACTTGAATTCGGCATGGCGTTGTCAACAAGTGTCGATAAATACTCCGATAACTGGAGTTTAGCCGCTATGTTGATATACGAATTTTCGATATTCAGCAAAAAAGATTAAAGGATCATTCGAGGGTATTACCCGCTTGGTAATATTCAAAATGATTTGGCGGAGAAAATTGACAATAATCGTCAGAAATCACGGGTATCACTAAGGGTTTACATAGGGCAGGTATAGATATAACGGTTTACTTGCAATAACTCTCCTGATAGCTTGTTTATACATGTAATGCTTGATTCTATGAATAAATATAAAAAGCTGACCAGAATTACTATTACTGTAGTTGTGATAGTGCTTACGGTAAACTTTTTAGGACTTTTTTATATAACCAGTAAATCTAATGAAAACGAGCGGAGGGAAAATCTGGAAAAATTATTCGAAAGTCAGCAAAAACTTAGCTTGCAGATCTCTCAGCAGATAATGCTCAACTTAAATGAAATCGACGACTCCACAGCGGCCATTACAATTAGCGGGCAACAAGCCCGGCGGATCAATTTGTTTAATGAGCAGGAAGAAATTATACAACAGGACATTACTGCTTATAAGTATGCTGGAAAAGCACTTAAACAGGTTGTGGAGGAAGGTTCCTCTTATTACAAGGAAATCGTTCGTATAGCTGAGGAGTTTTACGAAAAAAAATCAAAAAATAAACATGCTGATGTAGCTCATGCCTTGGGTGAAAATCAACGTCAATACCTGCTGAAAATGCAGATCATTGTCGAAAAGTTAAGAGACAATGAAGTGCATTTAAGCAATAATATCTATTGGATGAACTTCTTCATTCTCGGTTCTCTTATAGTATCACTGGTGATTCTAGCTTTATTGGTAATGACGCCAGTTCTACGGCAGGGTATGCAAGATTATGCAGAATTACAGATATCCGTCAATAAAATAAAAAAATCCGGCGAAGCATTACAAAGAAAAGATTTATTGATGCAGGCTGTATCATTTGCCACCCAGGAACTTATCATCAACAATGATTTTGAAAAAGCAATTGGGGAAGCCGTCAAACACTTCGGTGTTACAATGGAGGCTGATGAAGTAAGTATCCATAAGAATGAGATGGACAGTGATGGCCGCTTGTTTTCAAAACAACTCGTTTGCTACACCGGTAATACATTTCAATTAAATTATCAGGATTCTGAATTCCAAAATGTTTCATTTGACTACATGCCCTGGTCTATTGAATCCCTTTGTGAAAAAAAGATTTTTTATAGTGCCGTGAAAGATTTGAAAGAATCATCAAGAATATGGTTCGAAAGTAAAAATGTTCAATCCATAGTTACAATTCCTGTATTTGCAGACGGTAATTTTTGGGGATTTATCAATATTTTTGATTGTAAGGAAGTACGTATTTGGCAGGAAACAGAAGTATCAATTTTGCAATCCTTCGCTACTACAGTGGGGTCTGTGATTGAACGAATTCAATTAGAAAAAAATCTGTTAGAGTCAAAAGAATTGGCAGAAGCCTCGAGCAAAGCAAAAAGTGAATTTATGTCCAATATGAGCCATGAGCTCAGGACTCCAATGAACGGGATCATTGGATTTACCGATTTGGTACTTACAACAGAACTCAAGACCAATCAAAGGGAATACCTGTATAACGTTAGTAAATCGGGCCATAATCTCCTTGGTATTATTAATGATATCCTCGATTTTTCGAAAATGGAAGCTGGAAAACTGCTCATAGATTCAACCGCTTTCAAATTGCATGATCTGGTAGAGGAAACGGCGGAAATATTATCATTAAAGGCTTTGGAAAAAGGGTTGGAAATACTTTGTATAGTAGACCCTTTAATGCCGTCACAGTTTGTGGGTGATGCCTCAAGGATAAGGCAGATATTAGTCAACCTTGTGGGAAATGGCATTAAGTTTACCAACAAAGGTGAAATCGTAATACAAGTGAAACAGGTGGGTTCTATTTATTATAAGAATGATAAGAAGTGTCTGAACATAAGCATTTCCGTTACCGACACTGGTATTGGAATTCCTGCTGACAAATTAAGTCAGGTATTTGAGAATTTTACCCAGGTTGATGCATCTACAACCAGAACATATGGCGGCACCGGATTAGGTTTGACTATCTCAAGAGGGCTGGCTCATTTAATGTCTGGCAACCTGAACGTACAAAGTGAGTTGGATAAAGGAAGTACTTTCACACTTGAACTTACATTAGAAGTTGCCAATGCATTGCCTTGTGTAATCTTTCCGGCTAAAGCCAGATTAGAGCAGGTATTGGTTATAGATGACAATTTAACCAACTGTTCCCTGATGCAAGGCATCTTCGAACATCTTCAGATCCCCTGCAAAGTCTGTTACAGCGGGAAAGAGGCTCTGGTGATTATCGAAAAATCCATGGCATCCGGTCAGATGTTTGACCTGATCATTACAGACCATCAAATGCCTGAAATGGATGGTATTACTCTGGTAAAAAAGGTTAAAACCATTTTAAGAGGAAACAGTGAACCTTTTATACTGATGTTTTCTTCGCTGGACAGAACACTATTTCAGCAGGACGCAGAAAACATCGGCATAGATAAGTTCCTGCAATAGCAAAATTTAGTAACAAAATCCAGGTGCTCGTCGCTGAAGACAACTCCATGAATATGTTGTTGATCACTGAAGTACTCACTAGTATGGACCTCGAGGTGATTCCGGCTGCCAATGGCAGAGAAGTCCTTCACCTGCTCGATCAAAAAGATCCCGTCGTTATCTTTATGGATATAAACATGCCGGTGATGGATGGATTTGATACGACAATTGCTATCCGCCAGTTAAAAAGTTCAAAAAAGAACATTCCTATTATTGCACTCACCGCCGATGCCATGAAAGAAGATATGGAAAGATGTCTGGCGATAGGTATGAACGACTTTGTGTCAAAACCCTTTCAGTTAAAGGAAATCGAAACAGTACTTAAAAAATACCTCTTGCAGTCCCGTCCCGATACCGCGATCATTGCCCCAATGATTATTCAGGAAAACAGGCAAAGAATTTAACAGTAGCGGCACAAAAGTTGATGAAGCTAATGTGGGATGTGATCGGGCGGCTACAACCAAAAGCCTCATGTCGGGTGTTTCGTAATTTCATAATTTTGATCTGGCCTTTTCATCAACACGGCGAAAATGAGTTACCAGGAATTTCAACCACATCCGGCTCTCCAGCCATATATTGACGCCTATTGGGTAATGAAAAGCGATCGGCCTTCGGAAACGACTGAACGTATATATCCGGATGGATGTATCGATATCATTCTGAATTTAGGGGACGATTTTTTGACAGACAACGGAACGGTGAAAATGAAACATGAGGCGGCTTATCTGGTCGGCACCATGACACAATATATGAATGTCACTGTTGCTCATGATACGTATCTGTTGGGTATCCGGTTCAAACCGTTGGGGTTTCCGACATTTTATCAATTCTCCTCGCTGCATGAGATCACGAACAAAACAATAGAGTTCAACCGGAGGCTGTCGCCACCGATTTATGTGTATGATCACAATACGATCGCTACGCTCGACAATTTTTATTGTAAGAAGATCTCTGATAGTTCTCATGTACTCACCGGGCCGCTGGACAGCATAAAAAGAAACAAAGGCATTGTTGGCATCGACCAGCTAGCCCGTCAACATTTTATGTCAGACCGAAAATTGGAGCGTCAGTTCAAGAGATACCTCGGCATCAGCCCAAAAGAATACGCGCGGTTTGTCCGTTACCAGTATGCGAAGGAATTAATCGAGACAAGGCCTTCCGAGGAGAGCCTGCTGGGTCTGGCGATCGAGACAGGATTTTATGACCATGCCCACCTCACCAACGAAATAAAGAAATACTCAGGGTTGGTTCCCTCCCAACTACGGGATGTCGGATTTTCTCCAGATGGCCGATGAGAGGAGGAATCTAAATTTGTCGTCGTGATTAGGCAGTCTCGGGTTAGGGAATAAAATCATTCCTCTTCATTTTTTCTCTGCCCAGATATAGGCCCGCCGGCTTGGGTATTCCACATCGTCATACGGACGCCTCTCTATGGCATCAACGATATTAAAACCCGTATCATAAAGTAACTCTACTATCTCATCTGTCTTAAAGAAAAGTAAATCAATATCAATTTCCTTGTCATGAGCTTTGTCAAAATGAACTGTCTCATCTCCCACGTGAAAGGAAAATAAAAAATCTCCTCCTGTTTTCAATACTCTGTGTATTTCGCGGAAACAGTTCCTGATTTGGTCACTGGTAAAATGCACTATCGCATAGAATGCAACTGCACTTCCAATGGACCCTGACGAATAGACGATTTTCAACAAGTCTCCGGTTTCAAATTTAATTTCAGGGAAGAGTCTGCGGGCAGCGGCGGTCATCGCCGGCGATAGATCAATGCCGATGATGTCTTTCAGGCCATTGTCGTACAGAAATTTTGTTGTTTGTCCAGGCCCACATCCAAAGTCCGCACATAGTCCTTTGTCTTTATTGACAGCCGTAAATTCCTTCAATAACAATCGGTCGAAATGTTTTTTGGAGAGTTCGTCCCAACGCTCAGCCGCATAGTCGTCGGCTACCTGGTTGTAAGTGTTTAATACTTTCTCCTGTGAATTCATTTTATTCTTAGTTTTCCAATACCAACCGGATTTTGACTTTTCCCGATCTTACCTTTTCAATCGCTTCATTCACTTCCGAGAATGGCATAATTTCCACTGCGCTCTCAATATTATGTTTTGCCGAGAAATCAAGCATATCTATCATGGTTTTGCGACTACCTACATAATTTCCATAAATAGTTCTTTGCGCATAATCATATAACAGTCCAAGAGTAACAGGCTGTTTTTTCAAAGGGGTAGCCACTACACAAAATTTTCCCTGCGGTTTAAGCATTTTCAGAAAAGCATCCAGGTCATACTCAACATTTAACGTCGAGATAATAAAATCAAATTTCTGGTTTAGCCCCGATGGGCTATCGGAGTCTGAGCTAAGTATAAATTCAGCTCCCAACTGATTAATCATCTCTTTTTTTCCGGGAGAATGAGAAAATGCATACACCTCGTGTCCCATTTTGTTCAAAAACTGGATGGCCAGGTGACCAAGGCCACCGGCTCCAAGGACACCAACAACGGAATTGGCTGGCAACTGTGCTCTCACTATTCCTGAATACACGGTAAGACCAGAAGATAATAAAGGAACCGACTTTGCCGAGTGAAATGCCGATGGAAATTTGAAGGCAAATCTGTTATCGACAATGATATGCTCGGCTAAACCACCATAACAATGGACACCAATTGCCTTTTGCCGGGCGCAAAATTGTTCATTGCCTTCTTTACAAAACTCACACTCGAAACAGGCCTCTTGCTGATAACCAACACCAACACGATCGCCAACTGCCAACGTTGTTACATTGGAGCCAATTTCTTCAACAATTCCCACAATTTCATGTCCCGGAACAAGTGGAAAATTTGTATCGCCCCAATCATTACTTATGAATTGGGCATCTCCTCGTGCAATAGAACAATATTGAATTTTTACTAATACTTCATTGACGTCAACATTTCTTTCATAGTAAAATGGCTCCGCTTGGCCACCTCGGTGTTTTATTCCATATGCTTTGATTCTCATAATTAGGTCGATAAATTTATTGGTCTTTAATGTCCTTTGCTACCAAATCAAGATTGTTTCCGAGCTGGTGCCCGCCACTTTCAATTTCGCGAAAGGTTGCCATAGGAAGCTTTTGCCTGTAAGATGCAAGATGATCAAACGGCACCTCTTCATCGTCGCGGCAATGGTAAAAGAAGATCCGACTATTTTTTGGAACGCTCTCGGCGAAACCTTCCCGAAGTTTTAATCCCTGTACCCATTCCTCTTTACCACTCCAAAATGGTGTAGATATCAGGAAAATCCCGGCTACCTTTCTCGAAATCTTATTTTCAGAAAGGTATTTAAGCAGAAGTGAAGCACCTAATGAATGTGCGACCAAAATAACATCGTCCTGGAGTTTAGCAATTTCTTTTCCGATTTGCTGTAGCCAACCAAAATCCGGGGCATCATCAGTTGGCATCCGGGGATAACTTACCTCATAATCCTTCTTCCCTAATGCTTTTTGCAGTGACGCCACCAACTTTGCGTCTGCCTCATAACCACCGTTGCCCCCGCCCTGTAAAAAAAGCAATTGTTTTCTCATATCCTGCGAGCTATAATATTACACAGCCGAAAAGAAACAATTTTCGAACCATTTCGGGCTGCGCCGGATGAAGGCCGCAAGAATTGAAAAATGTATGCGGCAAATTCTCAATAAAAAGGATCAAACGATCAATAGCTCAAAATTCATGTGTCTGATAAACAACAGTTTAGCCGGAGATAAAAACGCAACAAAACAGAAATGAATTCGTTTTGTACTAGCTTCACAGGCCACGAATTCAAAACAATCGGTTAACTTTATAACCTGCTTTGCTTAATTTTTCATATCAAGAAGACGCGTAAAATGCGGCCAGCCTGATCCAGGCAGTTTCCGTTTTCGCCAACCCTTTTTCTTTACTCAAATTCTTCTTGCGATGCCTGCTAATACTACCCTTCCGACGACAGACTATTCGTCCGCAGACAATCAGGTTTGGTCCATCCTCTTCGACCGTCAGCTGCCTTCCGTAAAACAATACGCCTACGCGCAGTTTATGCCCGGACTCGAGGTGCTAGAATTCTCGCCGAATTGCATCCCGGATTTTCCAGCAACCAATCGCCGTCTTTCCGAACTCAACGGGTGGTCGATCTATCCGGTTCCCGGTCTGATCTCGAATACCGACTTCTTCATGGCCATGGCGGAGAAAAACTTCGGCGTCACAGGCTGGATACGTAAAATGGAGCAGCTGGACTACCTCGAGGAGCCAGACCTTTTCCATGACGTTTTCGGCCACGTACCACTTCTGGCTGACATGCGGATCGCCAACTTCCTGTTAGGCCTCGCGGACATCGCCACGCGAAATATCCAAAAAGATGTCGTCATAGAGGCCATCGCACGTGTATACTGGTACACCATCGAATTCGGATTGGTACACGAAAACAGCAGCCTCAAGATCTTTGGCGCGGGCATCCTGTCCTCCATCGCTGAAACCAAATTCGTCATGTCTCCTGCCGCCAACCACCAGCATTTCGATCTCGAAACCATCTTGATTACGCCTTATATCAAAGACCGTTTCCAGGACCAGTACTTCGTGCTCGATTCGATTGAACAACTCAACCTAATTCTCAACCAACTCGAAATTCAATTTTCCTGAACTCAGATTCGGATAGTGCGATTTGCCTAACGGAATTTACTACTGCCAACTCTTCGCGTATCCAACCTGCTCGATGGCGAGGGCATCAGCCGTGATTTGCAATGGGTGAAAAGTATCTACCATCACAGCAAGTTCCCTTGTTTCTTTTGTTCCAAGACTCTTTTCAACCGTTCCCGGATGTGGGCCATGCGGAATGCCTGCGGGATGTAAGGTGATCATGCCTCGTGTTACGTGCTTGCGACTCATAAAATCGCCGTCGACATAGTAAAGCAGCTCGTCGCTGTCTACGTTGCTGTGGTTGTATGGCGCCGGAACGGCCTGGGGATGATAGTCGAACAGCCTCGGAACAAAACTGCACACGACGAAATTGTTTGCTTCAAATGTCTGGTGCACAGGGGGCGGTTGGTGCACACGACCGGTGATGGGTTCAAAGTCATGGATCGAGAAGGCAAAGGGGTAAGCGCAACCGTCCCATCCGATTACATCGAAGGGGTGGTGGGCATAATGAATGCCGTACAGCATGCTTTGCTTTTTCACCTTGATTAAAAAGTCACCTTCCTCGTCAATCGGTGTAACGGACTTGGGTATGCGTATATCGCGCTCACAGAATGGAGAATTTTCCAGCAGTTGACCATATTTACTCAAATATTTTTTGGGGAACCGTATCGGGCTGAACGATTCCACAATAAACAACCGGTTGTTCGCAGTTTCAAAATCGATCTGGTAGATCGTGCCTCTAGGAATGACCAAGTAGTCTCCAGGACCAAATGAGAGGTCGCCATACTGTGTCTGGAGCGCGCCCGATCCCTCATGAATAAAAATCAACTCGTCCGCATCCGCATTCTTGTAAAAGTATCCAGTGTTGCTTTCTGTCGGCGCAGCCAGCACGATCTGGCAATCGCGGTTGACAAGGATCGGTTTCCGGCTCTGGAGATAGTCGGCCGTAGGCGGCACCTGGAACGCGTCGAAGCTCCGGTGAACAAGCATTTTTTCTTCTGCGACCAGCGGCGCGCAATTCACCGGCAGGTCAGTCGAAAGGATCTTCGTGGGGGGATGAACGTGATACAGTATGGAATAATCATTTGAAAACCCTTCGGTCGAAAACAATTCTTCAGCATAAAGCGAACCGGAAGGCTGGCGGTACTGCGTGTGCCGCTTGTGCGGGATAGATCCCAGGCAGATATAGTGTGGCATGAGAATTGTTTTTAATGAGGAAATGAAAGCCGGAGAGTATCCTAGCCTTTACGGTGATCCATCGCTAGTGCCGACTGCAGGAAGCAGTATTTCCAGCTGCGTTTGTCTATCCAGTATATAAAGTTCCGGTGGAATGGCATCAGGCAAATGGTGCTGGTGAAGTTAGAATTTATTTCTCATGGTACAAATTTCCCTGTACATTTGTTCACACATGCGTCCGGATT
>Ga0193742_1002278_pt1 | contig 11093 bp, 11 predicted proteins | sample L2c1metaG_FD_165511 | JGI IMG/M metagenome (GOLD analysis project Ga0193742, IMG submission 165511) | Soil microbial communities from a riparian zone of the East river system, Colorado, United States - L2c1 | ecosystem: Environmental > Terrestrial > Soil > Riparian zone | place: USA: East River... | reverse complement strand
AACCCATGACCATGACCCTCGAGAAAGTCTTGTACACCGCCAAGGCCCACACCACGGGTGGCCGAGATGGCGCGTCCCGCAGCGCTGATGGCCGCCTGGATATCAAGCTATCCGTCCCAAAACAGATGGGCGGCGCGGACAAGCCCGGCACCAATCCGGAGCAGCTATTCGCCGCTGGCTGGTCGGCCTGCTTCATGGGTGCGATGGGGGTTGCGGCCGCCAAAATGAAGACCCGCCTCCCGGCTGACGCGGCCATCGATGCCGAAGTCGACTTGTGCGGCACCGGCGGCGAGTACTTCCTCCAGGCTCGCCTCAACGTCAGCCTGCCCGGCGTGGAGTGCGAAGTCGCCCAGGCCTTGGTGAAAGCCGCGCACCAGACGTGTCCCTACTCCAAGGCTACGCGGGGGAATATCGACGTGGCGATCAACCTGGTGTGAGCCAGACCAGTCGCCGTGTGGCTTCCATCGGCCGCACGGTCACGCAGCCTTATGAAAGGAAACAATCATGAAACGTTTCAATAATCGGACCGTGATCGTCACGGGCGGTGCCCGTGGCATGGGTGCCAGCCACGCGCGCGGCTTCGTCGCCGAGGGCGCGAACGTCGTGATCGCAGACGTGCTCGAGCAGGAAGGGCGCACACTCGCAGACGAGCTCGGCGAGCACGCGATCTTCGGCCGCCTCGATGTCACGAGTGACGCGGACTGGGCGGCGACGGTGGCCGCCGCCGAGAACGCCTTCGGTCCGGTCTCCGTGCTGGTCAACAACGCGGGCATCGTGCGCTTCGGAGCGATCGCGGAGACCGAGCCGGCGGCTTGGCGCCAGGTGATCGACATCAACCTGACCGGTACGTTCCTGGGGATCCGCGCGGTGGTGCCATCGATGCGCGCTGCCGGCGGCGGTGCGATCGTCAATATCTCTTCCGCGGGCGGGATGATGGCCTACCCTAACAACGCGGCGTACGTAGCCAGCAAGTGGGGAGCGCGCGGACTGACCAAGACGGCGGCGCTGGAACTCGGGCGCGACAGCATCCGCGTCAACTCCATCCACCCCGGACCCATCCGCACACCAATGACGGCCGGACCGGACGCCGCGGCGGCCGTAGCGGCGGAGGCAAAGCGCTTGGCAATTGCACGCGTGGCCGAGCCTGAAGAGATCACGCGCCTGGTGCTGTTCGTCGCGTCCGACGAGGCCGGCTTCTCGACCGGCTCCGAGTTCGTCGCCGATGGCGGCGTGCTGCTGGGACCGGCGCCGCAGTATGAGCGCGCCGAGGCGGCCGCAGCCTGAGCGCACTCTAACGGTTGGCGTCGAGCGCGATGGCCTGTCGTTCAGACCATCGCCTCCGCCCGCGCGTTTCGCCGGATGACCTGCGGCGGCTGCCCGAAGGCGCGCAGGAAGGCGCGGCGCATGCGGTCGCGACCGGCAAAGCCCGTCTGCTGGGCGACAACCTCGATCGGATGGCGGCTGCGCTCCATAATCAGCCGGGCGGCCTCAAGGCGCAGGTTCTCGACCGCCTTGGCCGGCGACTGGCCGGTCTCGGCGCGGAAGGCGCGGCTGAACTGGCGCGGACTGAGATGCGCCGCGGCGGCGAGCTGGCCGACCGTCAGCGGCTTGTCGAGGTTGCGCTTGGCATAGGCCAGTGCGGCCTGGATACGGTCCGACTTGGGCTCGAGTTCGAGCAGCGCCGAAAACTGCGACTGGCCGCCGGCCCGCCGGTGATAGACCACCAGCTTCCTGGCCACAGCCCGCGCCAAGTCCGCACCCAGATCCTTTTCGATCATGGCCAACACGAGGTCGATGCCAGCGGTCATCCCGGCCGAGGTCCAAACCGGACCATCGATGATGAAGATGCGGTCTTCCTCCACCTTCACGTTCGGGAACCGGGCTTGCAGGTCACGCGCCACATGCCAGTGCGTGGTCGCGCGCCGGCCGTCGAGCAGGCCTGCCTCTGCCAGGACAAAGGCTCCGGTGCAGGTCGAGGCGACCCGCCGGCTTCGCCGCAAAGCCCGACGCAGGAACTTGATCACGCCCGGCGTCAAGGCGCCGGGCACGGGGCTGCCACCGACGATCACCGTGTCGAAACTCCTGCCGTCGAGCAACTCCGTCATGACATTGACGCCGATCGAGCTTTGGACAAGCCCGCCTGCCTCCGACAGCAGATGCAGGTCATAGACAGGCTCATCCATCTCGCCGTTGGCGAACTCGAAGACGGAAAGCGAAGCCATGCTCATCATCTGAAAGCCGGGCAGGACGATGAAACCGATGCGCTGCATGAGGTCCTCACGCGATGTCCTGAAACGCCGTTTATATGGCATTTAGGACATCCCATCGCAAACCCATTTTCACACGAGCAAGAGGACACCAGCGAAAAGAGGATTGCGATGGAATTGTCTGTCGGCCTGCCGACGATCGGCACAGGCTCACAAGCGATCGCGGCGGCCAAGCCCGTCGTGGAATTGAGCCCGCATACACGCCGGCTTCTCCAGGATCCGATCGCGCCGATGCTGCTGCGCATGGCGTGGCCGAATATCCTGATCATGGTAGCGCAGGCCGCGACCGGGCTGATCGAGACCTGGTGGATCGCGCGCCTCGGAACCGACGCTCTGGCCGGCATGGCGCTGGCCTTTCCGCCGGTCATGCTGATGCAGATGCTCTCCGCCGGGGCGATGGGCGGCGGCATCTCCGCGGCGATCGCCCGTGCGCTCGGCCGCGGTCGCCGCGACGAGGCCGACGCCCTGGTGTTGCACGCCGTTGTCATCAACGTCGTGCTCGGGCTGGCCTTCACGGTCGTCATGCTGGCGTTCGGCCGGCCGATCTACCGCGCACTCGGTGGTACGCGCGGAGAACTGGAGGCGGCCCTCCTCTACTCGAATGTAGTATTCGCCGGCAATGTGCTGCTCTGGGTCATGAATGGCCTCGCCAGCGCGATCCGCGGAACCGGCAACATGCTGGTGCCGGCGGTGGTGATCTGCGTGGGCGTTGTCTTTCTTGTCCCTCTATCGGCCTTGCTGATCTTCGGATTGGGGCCGATCCCGGCCCTCGGCATCGCCGGTGGCGGCGCGGCGATTGTCGTCTTTTACGGAGCGGGCACCGCGGTTCTCGGTTGGTACGTCCTGTCAGGGCGCAATCTCGCGCGCCTTCGCTGGTCTCGCCTGCGCTGGCCACTCTTCCGCGACATCCTTCGTGTCGGAGCGGTCGCCGGCATCCAATCGGTGCAGACCAATGTCACGATTGCCCTGGCGACAGCCCTCGTCGCCGCGGCGGCGGGTGTCGATGCCGTCGCTGGCTTCGGCACCGCTGTTCGCCTCGAATACCTGCTGATCCCGCTCGTCTTCGGCTTGGGAGCTCCCTTGGTAGCGCTTGTCGGAACGAATATCGGCGCGGGACAGCAGCAGCGAGCGTTGCGCATTGCCCTGACCGGCGGCGCGTTCGCCTTCGCCTTGACCGAAACCATCGGCCTGATCGCGGCAATCTGGCCGGCACAGTGGCTCACCTTGTTCAGCGCGGAGCCGAACATGATCGAAACCGGCAGTGCTTATCTGCGGATCGTCGGACCGGTTTACGGCTTCTTCGGACTGGGCTTGTCGCTCTACTTTGCCTCGCAGGGTGCGGGGCGGCTGTTTTGGCCACTCCTCTGCGGTTTCCTCCGGGTCGTCATCTCGATCGTCGGTGGATGGGTCGCCCTTCAGCTGACGGGATCGCTCAACTGGTTGTTCGCGGCCCTCGCCCTGGGTCTCGTCGTCTTCGGCATGACGCTCGTCGCGGCCATCCGATCCGGCGCGTGGTTTCGCAGGCAGGCGACGCAAGGATAACACGCAAAGGATTTGCAAGCGGCCCTCCACCCTATGTCCCGAAACGCCGTCTATTTGTCATTGAGACAGGCAGGCGCAAACCCAGATTTCCTTCCAGGAGTAACCATGGCCATTAAGATCAAGGTCAACGGAGCCCAGCGCACAGTCGATGTCGACAGTGACACCCCTCTCTTGTGGGTGTTGCGCGACTTGCTGGGCTTGACCGGCACGAAGTTCGGCTGCGGCATGGCGCTGTGCGGCGCCTGCACGGTGCATATCGACGGTATCGCCACGCGCTCCTGCGTCACCCCGATCGACAGCATCGGCAGCTCCAAGGTCACCACCATCGAGGCCATCGGCGCGACGGCGGCGGGCGCCAGGATCCAGAAGGCGTGGCTCGACCGCGAGGTCGTTCAATGCGGTTACTGCCAGTCGGGCCAGATCATGTCCGCGACGGCGCTCATCGAGAGCAATCCCCGTCCGACCGATTCCGACATCGACGATGCGATGTCCGGAAACATCTGCCGCTGTGGCACCTATGTCCGCATTCGCGAAGCGATCAAGCAGGCGAGCGGACAATGATCACCCGTCCCCTCACATCCCGGCGCAGGTTCCTGGAAGCCGCAGCGACCGCGGGCGGCGGCCTGATGCTGAACTTTTGCCTGCCGTTCGCCGGTGGCGACGCCGAAGCGGCCGATGGCTTCGCACCCAATGCCTTCATCCGTGTCGAACGCGATGGGCGGATCACCCTCGTCATGCCCTATGTCGAGATGGGCCAGGGCACCTATACCGCCATCCCGATGCTGATCGCCGAAGAGCTGGAGGTGGACCTGAAACAAGTGCAACTCGAGCATGCTCCGCCCAACGAAAAGCTCTACGGCAACCCGGCGCTGGGTGGAATACAGGCGACCGGCAACTCGAACGCGATTCGCGCGGCGTGGCAACCGTTGCGCCAGGCCGGTGCGGTCGCGAGGACCATGCTCGTATCGGCGGCGGCGAGGCGCTGGAATGTCGACCCGGGGTCGTGCCGCGCGCAAAGTGGCGAGGTGCTTCATGCACCGACGAGCAGACGCTTCAAGTACGGCGAACTTGCCGCCGACGCCGCCCGACTTCCTGTGCCCGAAAACGTGGCGGTCAAGCGGCCGGAGGATTTCAAGCTTATTGGCACTCCGGCCAGGCGCCTGGACACACCGGCGAAGGTCAACGGGACGGCCGTCTATGGCATCGACGTACGGCCGCCGGGCGTGAAGATCGCGACCCTCGCGCAGTCACCCGTGTTCGGCGGTCGCGTGAAGAGCGTAAATGATGCGGCGGCCAAGGCCGTCAAGGGCGTCCGCCAGATCGTGCGACTCGACGACGCCGTCGCCGTCATTGCCGACCATATGGGCGCTGCAAAGAAAGGGCTGGCGGCGCTGGTGATCGACTGGGACGACGGGCCGCACGCAGGGCTCACCACCGAGGCAATCGTGGGTGAGCTCGAAAAGGCGACGCTCAATCCGGGCGCCGTTGCCCAGAACATCGGCGATGCCGACAAGGCCATGGCGGGTGCCGTCACCAAGGTCGAGGCGACTTATCGGGTTCCCTTCCTGGCGCACGCCGCGATGGAGCCGATGAATTGCACGGTTCATGTCCGCAAGGAGGGCTGCGAAGTCTGGGTCGGCAGCCAGGTGCTGGCGCGCGCCCAGGCGGCGGCAGCGAAGACCGCCGGCCTGCCGCTCGACAAGGTCGTAGTCCACAATCATCTGATCGGCGGCGGTTTTGGCCGGCGGCTGGAGATCGACGGCGTCGTTCGCGCGGTCCAGATCGGCCAGCATGTCGACGGCCCGGTGAAGGTCGTATGGACCCGAGAGGAGGATATCCAGCACGACATGTACCGGCCTTGCTTCTTCGACCGGATGTCCGCCGGTCTCGACGAGACAGGACGGCCAGCAGCCTGGAACCATCGCTTCGCGGGCTCCTCGATCCTGGCGCGGTGGTTGCCGCCGGCGTTCAACAAGGGGCTCGACCCCGACACGACCGAGGGCGCGATCGATCTCGTCTATGCGCTGCCCAACATGCATGTCGAGTATTCACGGGTGGAACCTGCCGCCGTCCCGACCGCCTTCTGGCGCAGCGTAGGGCCGTCGCACAATGTTTTCGTGGTCGAGAGCTTCATGGACGAGCTGGCGAACGCCGCCAGGCAGGACCCCCTCACCTATCGGCTGTTGCTGATCGACAAGGCGCGCGCCAAGGCCGTCCTTGCCCTTGCGGCGGAGAAGGCCGGCTGGGGACGGCAATTGCCTGAGAGAGTCGGTCGCGGCATCTCTGTCCAATTCGCCTTCGCAAACTATATAGCATACGTCGCCGAGGTCGCAGTGGCGAAAGACGGATCAATTCGAGTGCGGCGTGTCGTCTGCGCCGTCGATTGCGGCACTGTCGTAAATCCCGATATCGTGCGCGCGCAGATCCAGGGCGCGGCCATCTTTGGCATTACGGCGGCGCTCTACGGCGACATCACCCTCAAGAACGGACGTGTCGAGCAGGCCAATTTCGGCACATACCAAATGCTGCGTATGAACGAGGCGCCTGTCATCGAGGTCCACATCGTCCCAAGTCGGGAAGCACCAGGTGGAATGGGCGAGCCAGGGACTTCAGCCATCGCGCCCGCCGTGACCAACGCGATCTTCGCGGCGACCGGGAAGCGCTTACGAAAGCTGCCGATCGATACTACTGCGTTGAAACAGCCGGTGGACCCGTAGCAGCCTGAGCGTGATCAGGCCTGCTTGAGCGTAGTCTGTCGTCCCAGATCGCAGCAAAATGGGTTTGCGGGGGCGCGCAAACATCTCGAATTGGTCTGCAAAGTAATTGGCTAGCAGGCGCGGCGCTGATCCTGGTCCACGACCATCCTACTCATCCCCGCTGATCATGCTCAAGCACGCTGAAAACCGTTGAGGCACGGCAACTTCGGCTTGTTTGCTGCCGTCACGGTGGATTTCGCAATTGAAGCCAAGTGCTATGCCCGAGAAAACTCGGTTGGCGTCAAGGAGCTACCCTTGAGTGTTGGGATCGTGCCGTCGCGCGCTCCGGTGAGAAGAAAGAAAGCTACCAAGGGCCGACCACGCCGTTCGAGCGGAGTCGTGCACGGCATGAGACTGATCGCATGCCTCACCTGTTCGAACGATGGTCAAAGCCTCTCCCGCTGCGTCTTCGCAATTCGCTCCTCGCCCCTACCCAGGTTGAAATACGACGCCTCGGTATAGCGGATCCGCTTGTCGGTCGGCATCGAGCATCCCGACGACCTGATTGCTGATCTGACGCAGGCATTGGCAGCGAGCGCGCAAGCTGAAGGACGTGCTGTTTGGAGCAAAGAGCTCCTAGTATCTATGCGCCAGTGGATTCCTCCAGAACGCGGTCAAGACTCCCAGACACTCGTTCGTTCGGCACTGCGAATCATACTGGGTTCGAATGCCTGAGGATTAGAACGGCCGCCACGACGCCATCACCGGTTCGCTGCGGTGCATCATGAGCCGTTCTCAGCATGGAATGCAATCCGAACGGGCTTTTCGTCTGCGCGTCCCGCCAACACCTTCACTCCATCGCTTGCCCACAGATGGGCATGTCGTTCCAAGATGAATCAGGAGTGAAACGCCATGAAGATCGTGAAATTTTGCTTGATGACGGGTCTTGCGTTCGGCCTTCCTTTTGCCGCAACCGCACAACAGAACGTCGCCAAGGCGACTGCCGTTCCCAAGGTGACTGCTTCGGACATCCATTACTGCGAGGCGCTGAGTCACGCGTATTCGGGCATGTATCCCGCGACCGAGGCTATGAATGTCGCTGATACCCTCGCCTTGAGCGGGTGCGAAAACGATACACAGACATCGATCGCCACGCTCGAGAAGATGCTGAAGGATCAGAAGATCGAGTTGCCGCCCGCGGCTAGTGCGGGCATCCGCGGCACGCGGCGCGGCCAAGCGAGAAGGCCGCGCCGGGCCGCGCGGTATCAAGCGGGCGCCCGCCCAGCTCAGCGCGACGCCCTGTCGCGGCGAACCGACCGCGACGTCATGCGCGGATTATTTTCCCTGAAGAAGATCGGCAATAATGGCAACAAATCCGTGTCCCACTCCGGCTCGTCGTTCGTTTTCTCCGTCCCCGACGAGCCGGCGGCACCGGCGGCGGCGCTCCATGACGCCGCGGTTATTCTTCAGTGCCAGCTGCCCGCTCCGACCAGCTGCGGGGGTAATGCGTCGCTGCATATTGAGGCCGTTATCGATTGCGCTTGGTCACTTCCGCGAAAGGATCCTCGATCACCCCATTGTACTTTGCCGGCTTGCGTCCCGTACGGATCATGTCGATGAGCGCGCGCAGCGCCGTCGGAACCTGCCGGTGCCCTGGATAGTAAAGAACGTACCCCTCATAGGACGGCGACCAGTCCTCAAGCACGCGGACCAGCTGGCCCGATCGTACAAACGGCTCCGCCTTGGCTTCGATCGTATAGGCAATCCCCAGGCCGTCGATCGCCGCACGAACCGCCAGCTCGGAGCTGTTGACCGTCACGGGCCCCTGCACCGATATCCGGCGCGACTTGCCGATTTGCTGGAAGGCCCACGTGAACATGATCTCGTCCCACCGATATTGAATGCAGCTGTGGTGCGCGAGATCATCGGGCGTGCGCGGCGCGGGCCGCCGCGCAAAATAGGCCGGCGCGCCGACCACGGCCACCTTCATCGGTCCCGTCACCCGGACGGCGATCATGTCCGCCGGCACCCGCTCCCTTATCCCGACCGCGGCGTCGAAGCCCTTTGCCACGATGTCGACGGGCGCATCGTGCACCTGGAGATCGAGGTGGACGTCCGGATAGGTTGTCAGGAAGCGGTCCCACACCGGTGCAATCACCGCCATCGCCGCCATGACGCTGGCGTGGATGCGGAGGCGACCGAAAGGCCGCTGCCGCTCCTGATCCAGGTCCTCCAGCGCGCCGGTGATTTGGGCGATCGCCGGCCGTAGCCGCTCGAGCAGGCGCCGCCCCGAATCGGTCAACGCGACGCTGTGCGTCGTACGGTGCAGCAGGCAGACGCCGAGGCGCTCCTCGAGCTGTCGCATCGTGTGACTGAGCGCAGAGGGTGTGACGCCGACCCGCGCGGCGGCCGCCCGGAAGCTGAGTTCGTCAGCGACGGCGACGAATGCCGTCAGATCAGCGAGGTCTCCGCGGTGCATTCATGAGTCCATTCTCGACATTGAATACATATAGGCAGGATTTTTAGCGGCGCCGTCTTCCACTAGCTTAGGCAACATGCTCAGCCATCAAAGCTCATAGATCATGAACCTACATCCCTACTGCAGCGCGCAAGCGTCGCGGCAGTGGATCGTTATTGCCGGAGGTTGGGCATTTGATTCGTGGGCCGCAGCAGCTCCCGGAAAGCGGCGACGACGGCGGGTTGCGGCTGACGAATCGGCGGCAGCGACTGATGCTCTTCCCAGCCTCCGCCCAACGCCTTGAAGAGGTAAACGAGATGGTTGGCCGCCGCCTCCTGCGCCATGACGTACTCTTGCACGAGTTCGAATTCGGCTCGCTGGGCGTCGAGGACATTCAGGAAGTCGGTGAGGCCCCGATCATAGCGTTCGGACGCGAGGGTCACAGCCTGCTGGCGCGCGACTAGGGCGTCGCCCAGGTTACTCAGGCGGTCATGTTGAGCGGAATAATTGGCGATGGTCGTGTCGACCTGCTGTACCGCCCGCCTTATCTCCTATCTGGCGTTCTACCGCTATTCGTACACAAGTCCTCGAAAGGTAGTTTCCCCTCATGTGCCGGTGCCAAATCAATCCGCTGCCAGAACGTGACTCATCAGCGGCAACTCCAGCCGGCGCCAGACATCGACCAACGCCTCGGCCAGGGCATCAACCAGGCCGTCGTCGTGGCAAGGAGTCGGCGTGATGCGCAGACGCTCCGTGCCGATCGGAACCGTCGGATAGTTGATCGGCTGAATGTAGATGCCGTGGTCCTTCAGCAACAGATCGCTCGCCAGCTTGCACTTCTCTGCATCGCCGACCATGACCGGGACAATGTGGCTGTCGTTCACCAGCGCAGGCAGTGCAGCGGCGTTCAACACGGCTTTCACGCACGTGGCACGTTCCTGATGACGCTGGCGCTCCCCGTCCGATGCCTTGAGATGCCGGATCGCCGCTGTCGCCGCCGCGCAGATTGCGGGCGGCAGTGCGGTCGTGAAGATGAAACCGGGTGCATAAGAACGCACCGCGTCGATGAGATTGGCTGATCCGCTGATGTAGCCGCCAAGGCAGCCGAACGCCTTGGCGAGCGTGCCTTCTATGACGTCGATGCGGTGCATGCTTCCATCGCGCGCCGCCACGCCCGCACCGCGCGGCCCGTACATGCCGACCGCGTGAACCTCATCGCAATAGGTCATCGCATCGTACCGCTCGGCAAGATCGCAGATGCGCCGGACAGTCGCCACGTCGCCATCCATCGAATACAGGCTTTCGAATACGATCAGCTTCGGGCGCTTGCGGTCCGACGTGGCAAGCAGTCGCTCGAGATGCGCCACATCGTTGTGACCCCAGATCTGCTTCTCCGAGCCGGACTGGCGAATGCCTTCGATCATCGAGTTGTGGTTAGAGGCATCCGACAGAATGAGGCAGTTCGGCATCAGCCTGGCAATTGTCGAAATGCCTGTTGCGTTCGAGACGTAGCCAGAGGTGAAGACAAGCGCCGAGGCCTTGCCGTGCAGATCGGCGAGTTCCCGCTCGAGTTCGACCAGTGGATGACTGGTCCCCGAGATATTGCGCGCCCCCCTGCCCCACTCCCATACGGGTTGCGGTCTCGACCATCGCCTTGATGACCTCGGGGTGCTGGCCCATGCCCAGGTAGTCGTTGGAACACCAGATGATCACCTTGCGCGGGCCGTCCAGTGCATCCCACAGCGCGTGCGGGAAGCACGTTGAGGTCCGCTCGAGATTCGCGAAGACGCGGTGGCAACGTTCGTCGTGCAACCGGGTAATTGCGTTGGCAAAGAAGTCGTCATACGTCATGGGCTTATCTCCTGGCTGCTTGTCGCGCTCGTCCTACAGCTTCTCGCGATGGTGTAGTTCCACCGTCGCTGTCATGCCCTGGACCAGCCGAATGCCGTCGGGCACCTGATCGATCTTGATGCGCACCGGCACGCGCTGCGCGAGGCGAACCCAGGTGAAGATCGGATTTACCGAGGCGAGCCCCGCTTGGTCCGGCTGCGCATTGGCGACATTGATGCCGCGGGCGATGCTGGAGACATGGCCACCAACGACCTCGTCATGGTGGTCGACCTATCTCAG
>Ga0193742_1002277_pt1 | contig 11100 bp, 7 predicted proteins | sample L2c1metaG_FD_165511 | JGI IMG/M metagenome (GOLD analysis project Ga0193742, IMG submission 165511) | Soil microbial communities from a riparian zone of the East river system, Colorado, United States - L2c1 | ecosystem: Environmental > Terrestrial > Soil > Riparian zone | place: USA: East River... | reverse complement strand
CCACCGGTCTTTCGGCCTTCAGAATTTCTTGCCTCTGCCACTGGGCCGCTTCTGATCAGCGCTTGCACCCTTCATTTCGTCCTGCGTGACGCGGCAATCACCGTTCTGGTCGAACCGCAAAATAAATTCACTCGGTTTGTCAACAAACTCGCTGCGAGTGATCTTTCCGTCCTGGTTTTCGTCAAAATAGCCGAAGTCCGCGTCGGCGAAGGTGGTCTCAGCACGACGGATTATTGTGAATTCAGACGGATCGAGATGTTGGTCACGGTTGCGATCGGCCAGGGTAAATAGCCGATCCAGGTAACCCTTCCACTCATCACAGTTGTAGATGCCATCGTGATTGGCGTCCCAGATGTCAGGTCCATTCGTCGACGGGGCATCCTTCGTTGACCGGGGGGCATGGGCCGCGCCGCCGGCTGGGATGGATTGTGCCGACACGCAGGGTAGGACCGTCAAAAGGAACCCTACGGCGATGCTCACGCGGCAAACGGACGTTGTGCACAACAAAATCGCTCTCCTGTTTCCGCCGCGGTCTGCCATCGTTTCCTGAAGCGGTGTGTCCCGAGTTGGATATCAAAACGAAGCTCCTCCACCGAACTTGAATTGCTGCACGATATCGTACTTGCCTTTGGTCAGCGGGACCGCGTAGTCGAAGCGAAGGGGTCCAAAGGGGGACTGCCAAATCAAGCCCACCCCGACCGAAGTCCGGATAATGTTGGTGTCGTCATACTGCATGGCACAGGTCGGACAGGTCGGTGAGTTCACTTCCCCGGTTGCGGCCCAGGAGGTAGGACCCTGGTAGCCCCAAAGTGACCCCGCATCGGCATAGACCGCGCCCTTCAGGCCGACCTCCTTGGGCAGGAACCAGAAGGGCATCTGCAGTTCCGCCGACGCACCCCAATATTTGGTTCCCCCCAACGCGTCGCCTGTCCCGGTGTAGGGGTAGAAGCTCAAGTCGCGCGGACCTATTCCGTTCGGAGCAAAGCCACGCACAAGATTTGGACCCATCTGAAAATGGTCAAGCATTCGAAGCTCAGCGTTGCCGATGCTGTTGAGCATGCCGCTCTGGACGTGGATCAGCCCCACGATATCGGCAACCAGCGGCGTGTAGTATTTCCCATCGATGGTCGATTTCAAATAGCTGACGTCGCCTCCCACACCGGCGAAGTCCTGTTTGAAGTCGATGAGTAGACCGTCGGTCGGATTTTTGTTGTTATCGAGGGTGTTGTAGTTCAGCGAATAGCCCAGCGAGGACGTCCACGTCGCGCCGTTTGCCAATTCCTGCCGGACTGGCAGTGAAGATTCACTGTCCGACAAACAGCCCGGAAGCAGGCCGGTCTGGGCATTACCGGTCGGGTCAACACCGCCCAGAACCGTATTGATATAGGTCGGCGTCGGAAAAAATGCCGGCCCCGCGAGATTGTTACAATTGTTGAGCGCGGTGGGCACCGTGACGGACTGCTGATAGAGCGAATACCGAAGCTGCAGCGATAGATCTTCGCGCAGAGTAAAACCGAGTCGCGGACTGAAGCCCAGCGTGCGGGTGCCATACGAAACGTAATCGTTGGCAAGCTGCTCGCGATAGAATATGTCAAGGCCCAGGGCGACGCGGTAGTCCAGCAAATAGGGCTCGACAAATGACAGCGAAGCACCACGCGCATACTGGCCATAGGTTACCGAAGCCTTCGCAAACAGGCCGCGGCCGAGGAAGTTGCGTTCGGAAATGCTGACCTCGGCGAGCGCGCCGTCGGTGGTCGAATAGCCGCCCGATATCGAGAAGTCGCCGGTCGATTTCTCCTCGAGATCGACGATGAGAATCACGCGATCGCTGGAGGAACCCGGCTCAGTGACGAGCTTCACGCTCTTGAAGAAATCAAGATTTTTTAGACGGCGTTCGGCGCGATCTACCAGCGCCCGGTTGTAGGCGTCCCCCTCCGAAAGATCGAACTCGCGGCGGATCACGTATTCCCGGGTACGGGTGTTGCCGCGTATGTCAATGCGCTCGATGTAGGTGCGCGGACCTTCGTCGACGGCAAAAACGATCGAGACGGTGTGCGCTTCGAAATTACGGTCGCCGCGCGGACGCACGACCGCGAAAGCGTAACCGCGCCGCGAAGCCTCGATCTGCATTTCCTCGACCGACTTCTCAAGTGCTTCGGCGTTGTACAGCGAACCAACATTAACACGTGAGAAGGAGCGCATCGCGTTCGTATCCAGGGTCGCGATCGAGGATTGGAAATCCACCGACGCCACCCGATATTGCTGGCCTTCCTCGATCTTGAAGGTGACGAGAAAACCCTTCTTCTCGGGATCGTATTCGGTCAACGCCGCCACCACCTGCACGTCGGCATAGCCGTTCTTCAGATAAAAGCGGCGGATCAGATCGCGGTCGGCTTCGACTCGGTCCGGATCGTAGACGTCGGCGCCGCCGAGAAAGCTCAACAGGTTGGATTCGCGCGTCTTGATGATGTCCTTGAGGCGATAGGACGAATAGGCATTGTTGCCGATGAATTCGACAGATTTGACGCCGGTTTTCGAACCCTCGGTGATCGTGAAAATCAGATCGACGCGGTTGTTGGGCTGCTCGATGATTTCCGGGGTGACGTGCACGTCGTATCGACCCGAGCGCCGGTAGATTTCGGCGATACGCTGGGCGTCGGATTGCGCCACGGGGCGCGACAGCGTTCCGCGCGGCTTGGACTGGATTTCGGCCGAAAGCTGCTCGTCCTTGACCTTCTTGTTGCCCTCGAAGGCGACGCGGCCGATCACCGGGTTTTCGATCACGGTCACCAGCAGGCGACCTCCACTCGGGGTGATCTTGACGTCCTGGAACAGGCCAGTCTCGATCAGCGCTTTCAGGCCGTCATCGATTTGCGCCTGATCCAGTCGGCCACGGGAATCCGGTCTGAAATACGATCGGATGGTCTCTGCTTCGACCCTCCGGTTGCCTTCGACCTCAATCGAAGACGCCGTTTGGGCGACCGCAGGCGACGATGACAGCGTAGCAGCGACCGGTATAGCCAACATCATCAGGACGGCCAGTAAGCCTCCCCGCAACTTCATTCCAACATTCATGCGCAACGCGCCCTCGCCATTCCGAACGGCACGCTAAGGTGTGGATGCGGCTAAAAAGCTTCCGAAACGTTTCCAGTCATTTTGAAATGTTGCTCGATGGTAATTGGAGCGCAACGAGTTCGGCTCATGTGGCTTCGGGCGAACATCGTTGCTCGGGATTTTGCGTGCTCAGGCCGCGGCCTGCTGGCTCTGCTGGTGAACCGGCAATTCAATGCGCGCAACCAACCCTTGAGGTTGCCGGTCATGGAGCGACAGCTCGCCGCTGTGCGCCAGCACGATAGCACGGGCGATCGAAAGCCCGAGACCGAAGCCCGCTGCCTCATCCATGTTTCGGGCGACGTCGCCGCGCACGAATGGTTCGAGCATCGCATCCTTGCGCGTATCGGAAATGCCGGGACCGTCGTCCTCAATGTCGATCGTCACGGTATCCGGCGACATCCTGAGACGGACCGTGACCTCGGCACCGAACCTGACCGCGTTTTCGACAAGGTTGGTGATACCGCGATGCAGATCATCGGGCCGGAGCGTGGCCATCGCGTGTTCCGGGCCGTCGTAGGCGACCTTGTGCCCCATGTCCGCGAACTGATCGGTGACAAGCTGCAGTTCGGTCGCGATGTCGACCAGCGTCATGGATTCGAGCTTCCGGTCGTTGCGCAGGAAGGAAAGCACCGACTCCAGCATCGATCGCATCTGATCGAGATCGCCCAACATGCGACTGCGATGCACATGGTCTTCGATAAATTCGGAACGCAGGCGCATACGGGTGATCGGGGTCCTCAAGTCGTGGCTGATGGCGGCCAACATCCTGGTGCGGTCGTCGATCAAGATTGATATCCGCTCCCGCATGCGGTTGAGCGCTTTTGCCACCGAACGAATTTCTTCGGGGCCGCGTTCGGGCAGCGGCGCAGCAGCACCGTTGAGGCTGAAGCTTTCGGCGGCCTTGGCGAACGACGACAGCGGCGCTGTCAAGGTGCGCGCCGTCCACAGCCCCAGCAACGTGACGCTGATGGCCGCAAACAGCAATGTCAGGAACCACGGTCCAATCCAGAACGGACGTTGCCGCTGGTCCGGCAGAAGCCTTGCGGAAATCATCGCGCCATCCGGCAGCGAAATACCGACCTTGCGGGAATCTTCATGCGGGAGTGAAAAGATCTGGTAGTTGCTGCCGAGGCGGCGATGCAGACTGCGCAGATTGGCACCATCCGGTCGGTCCACCGCTGGAGCAGCACCCGGCGCAAGATATCTAATGTCTAGCTGCGGAAAGACCCGCGCGACGGCGGCGAGAAGCCGTGGCCGCTCGGCCATGGGCGTGGCGCCGAGAAGCTGGACCACCGCGGCCAGCTGACCGTGTCCCCGGTCGACCGGCGTCAAGGCCGGCCGGTAGATAAGAAAGGTTGTGGCGAGGATCAGGTGAATTGCGATGATGGAGGCGATTACCAGCGCTGCGATCTGTCCGCTGATACCCCGCAGATTCAGAAAACCGAGCAGCTTCATGATCGGCCGTTTGCGGGGGGGGTGACCGTATCCACCGCGGGGGTGAACATGTAGCCGCAGGACCGCACCGTCTTGATGATGGTGGCGTCCTGCGGATCGGGTTCGATCTTGCGCCGGATACGGCTCACCAGCACATCGATGCTTCGCTCGAATGAGCCGAGGTTGCGGCCCTGGGTCAGATCGAGCAGGCTCTCGCGGGACAGCACGCGGCCGGGCCGTTCGCAGAAGGTACGCAGCAGATCGAACTCTGCGCTGGTCATCGCAACCCGCGCGCCGGCTGGATTGCGAAGCTCCCGCAACCTGAAATCGATCCGCCACTCCAGAAAGCTGAGGGCAGTTGCGCCATCGGTGGCGCTGACGGTCTGGGCGGTCGCCTGGCGGCGCAGCACGGCGTTGATCCGGGCCAGCAGCTCGCGCGGATTGAACGGCTTGGCAAGGTAGTCGTCAGCGCCCATTTCCAACCCGAGAATCCGATCGACGTCCTCGCCGCGCGCAGTCAGCATGATGATGGGAATTTGCGACTCTGCACGGACCTTGCGACACAGGCTGAGGCCATCTTCGCCCGGCAGCATCACGTCGAGGATAAGAAGATCGACGCGACGGTCGGCCATCGCCCGCGCCATTTCGCGTCCGTCATTTGCCGTCGTCACATTGCAGGCGTTGGTAAGCAGATATTTCGCAATTAGCGTCCGGGTCTCGCGGTCGTCGTCGACAACAAGAATGTTCGGCGATGCCGTAGCCATGTGGTTCCTCTGCCTTTGGAGAGACGACGAGAGATTCTGTTTCTGAATATTTCTGACGTCGTCCACTCGCAATACGAGGCAACATACCAGCGAGGCAATAAAAAGGCCTCGCTAAGGCCGTATGCAGATCGCAATCAAAGCAATAAAGAGATGCAGAGTTTCCGAACAGTTCGGTTTATCGAGTTGAATGGAAATGGCAGTGAGGGCAGGGCGAAGATTGCGTGTCCGCCTTCAGCGCGCAGGCGAGTGCGTCACCAGCTGCTGCTGACCGCTCAAAACGGTCCGGCGCCAAAACTGAACGGTTGGACTACGTCGTAGGCCGCCTTCGTCAGCGGTACGGCATAGTTGACGGTCAACGCGCCGAACGGCGAGTCCCAGACCAGGCCGACGCCGACTGATGAGCGTATGATGTTGGAATTGGCGACCTGCAGCGATTGTGAGGAACCGGGAAATGTTGTGGGCCCGCCATATCCAAAGACGCTGCCGGCGTCGACAAAGGCGGTCGCCTTGAGTCCGTATTCCTGCGGCACGCCGGGGATGGCGCTCTGCAATTCGAGAGTGCTTGCCCAGTACATGCTGCCGCCGACGTTATCCATGGTCGTGCCGGGGGTAAGGTCGCGCGGGCCGAATCCGTTCGGCGCGAAGCCCCTGACCATCGTTGGCCCTCCGAAGAAGCTATTGATTAGCGGCACCTGTTGACCGCTCCAGCCGGTGATGTAGCCGCCCTGCGCGCGCACGAGGCTGACCACGTCATCGTTCAGCGCGTGGTAGTAGCGTGCGTCCTCGGCGGTTCGCAGGAATTTTACGTCACCCCCCAGTCCGGCGAGATCCTGGGTGAGTTGCGATTTGATGCCGCTGGTCGGGTTCTTGTTGTTGTCCAGCGTGCTGTAGGTGAGGGTGCTACCGATAGAGGAAACCCAGGCGGGCCCGGCAAGCGCAGCCTGCTGGATCGGCAACGACGGCGCCGCGGTCAGTGTCGTCGGATCGAGCGTCACGTTCTGGTTATAGATGGAGTAGCGATACTGCACGCCGAGCTGTTCGGTCAGCGGCGTGCCGAACTGCGCGACCGCGCCATAGGTGTTGCTGCCGTAAGACTGGTAGGAGCTCGCGAAGCTTTGCTTGTCATATAGGTTAATGCCTGCCGAAACGCGAGTGCCGAGAAAATACGGCTCTGAGGCCGACAGGTCGAACCCGCGCGTGTATTGACCGTAGGTTGCTGAGGCACTAAGGGCTTTACCGCTCCCCAGGAAATTGCGATCGCCGATCTTGACCTCGGCGAGCAGACCATCGGTTGTCGAGTAACCGCCGGAAACCGTTGCCTCGCCGGTCGATTGCTCCGCGACCTCGACATCGAGCACGACGTGATCCTGCGTCGAACCTGGTTTGGTCGCGATCCTGACCGTCTTAAAATAGTTCAGGTTTTTGAGCCGCCGCTCCGCTCGATCGATCAGGGTCCTGTTGTAGGCATCGCCTTCGGCGATATCGAATTCACGGCGGATCACATAGTCGCGAGTGCGTGTGTTGCCGTGGATTTCGATGCGCTCGACATAGGTCCGCGGCCCCTGATCGATCGTATATGTGACATCGATAAGCTTTGCCGCGGCATCGCGTGTGGTGCGAGGCAGGGCTTGCGCGAATGGAAAGCCGAGCTTCGCCAGTTCCACCGCGAGAACTTCGCTGGTTTTGTCCAGCGCGTTGCCGTCGAACACCGTGCCCGACCTCGCCTGAAGCAGGCCGCGAAGCTTTTCAGGATCGAGCCCCGGCACATTACAGACGATGTTGCTCTGGCCGAAATGGTAGAGCGGGCCTTCATCGATCGAAAATGTCAGCGTGAAGCCGTGCGTCGCGGGATCGTATTCGACCTTGGCCGAAGGCACGCTGGCATCGGCATAGCCCTTGCTGCGATAGTACAGTCGCAGCTGCTCGCGATCGGCCGCGACGCGGTCGGGGTCGTAGGCATCGCCACCGGTCAGAAAGCTCAGCATATTGGTGGCGGAAGTCTTGATCACCGCGGCAAGCTGCCGCTTGCCGAAAACCCTGTTACCTTCGAAGTTGATCTGCCGCACCGTCGTTTTTGCGCCTTCCGTCACGACATAGACGAGGTCCACCCGGTCCTCACCGCGGCTGATGATCTGAGGCACCACCCGGACATCGTCGCGCCCCACATGACGGTAGGATTCCATGATGTGACCGACATCGGCCTGTACCACGGCGCGCTGCAGCGGCCCGCGCGGCCTGGATTCGACGAGGGCCGCAAGCTCCTTGTCCTGTATCTTCTTATTACCCTCGAACGCGACACGGTCGATCACCGGGGCTTCGGCGAGATGCACGACCAGCCGCTCGCCGGCACGGTCGATCGTAACCTTGTCGAACAAGCCGGTTGCCAACAACGCTTTCAGCGCCGCATCGCGGGCAGCTTCGTCGAACCGGCCGTCTGGAGCGGCATGGAAATACGAACGCACCGTCTCGACGCCGACACGGCGATTGCCCTGCACGTCAATGGTCTCAAGCGTTTGCGCTGTGCCCTCGGCCGAAAGCGTCGGCGCAGAAGCCAGCACGAGCGCAACGACCATCAGCGCACCTGCCGATGTCGACGGGCAGTATAGCTTGAGGGACGCTTCGCATTTCCCTAACATGACCAACCTCGCTGCAAATTGGCGGGCTGGATCGAATTATCTGCGCGGGGCGAAAGAATGTCGGGCGTAAGGTCAGTTGCAGGCCGAGGCCATTGCGGTCGCCATAATTTTGACGCCGCGGCGAACCGAGCGCTCCCAAAATTGTCGTATCGCTGCTTCAAATACTGATTAGCGATCGAGCTGGAAGCGTTCGTGGCCCGCCACCGTCGCAGGCGGGTACGCCTCCTGGGAGCAACACATGCGTTACGCAACACTTGTTATGGCACTGTATCTGCTTATCCCGCCTGCGCATGCAGCGGTTACACCGGAGATCGATTCGCGCGCGTCGCTCAGCGTGGTGCAGCAGTGGATTTACAATTACCGAGCCAAGCCCGACTATGCCCACGTCCCGGCTGCTGTACGCGTGCTGTTCCACGCGCAGAGTTTTAAGGAGCCCGAGAACTCCGGCATCTATCTTGGCTTTATCGCCGGCGCGATCGGATCCGACCCTGCCAAGGCCGAGCAGCTTGTCACCAGCTTCTTTCCGCTGCATCCGGAAGACGAATGGGTGATCGTCCGCGCCATAGCCTATTCCGGATTGCCAGACTGGCGAAATTTGTTACGCAGGATCGCGCCACGGATACCGGGACGGAAAGTGATGATCGACAGTTATCTGGCAGGCACGTTGCCGACCTTGACTGCAATCCCGCTGGAAGAAGCAACGCCCGGGATGTTCGAAAAATTGCGCGGCGTCTTGGCCAAAAATCCCTTTGTCAAGGACGACAAAAAGCTGAGGGTGAAGCCCACCTTCGCCGGAAATCAGGACCTGCTGGATACGCTATGGGGATACTATTTCGCGACCGGATCGCACGCTCCGATCGTGCGCATCATGCAGATGCTGCCCTGGAGCAAGAGCCGCGACACCATCGACAAGCTGACGGTCGGCAGCATGGCGCGCTACACGCTCGCAAGCTACGCGGTCCGCGATGCCGGATTGCGCGAGTTTCTCCGAAGCGAGCTCGCGGGGCAACCGGCGGCAATCAAGGTGCCGCTTGGCGAGGTGATCGAGGCGGCCGATACGGTGCAACTTGGGGCAGTCCGTAAAGACGCGCTCGCCGCGGTGGAAGAGCTCAAGGCCAAGGGTTCGGATAGCAGGCGCAACCTCGACTTCTGGGGTCAGATCGGCGTCGGGGCAGTCGCGCTGGGCTGTGTCTCGGCAGCGGCGCTTGGCCAGGTCGCGGTCGGCATCCCCTGCGTGATCGGGGGCTCGGCGTCGCAGGGCCTGCTGTCATTCTGGGAAAAGCAGCAGTAATTCGGGAGCAAAGAGATTGGCATCCCAGGAGCACTGCAAGTTGAAAACCTGCTGCTGAAATCTCGCTAGCGCCCCGCCGAGTTGCGACCATTATTGTTGTTCGCAGCGTGGATGCTTGGACCCAGCGTTGGGTAGACGCGGTCGCGCGAGTTGCCGCCCGACCAATTCGTATGCCGATGAGAAATCAGCGCAAGCTCGGGTCAATCACAGCAACCAGCGCCAAATTATTCTGCGGCACATCGACATGTTCGATCCGTCCGGTTGCTGTCGGTTTGGGATGACACCCCAAGATCCGTCCGTAGAAACTCGGCATGTCGATACGAAACGCAGAGTGAGACCCAGAGGAGATTGCAGATGGCTTCCAATTCCAATCGCGGCGTGGTCTACATAAAGCCGGGCAGCGTCGAGGTTCAGAATATCGACTTTCCGTCTTTCCGCAATCCGGCAGGCAAGGTGATCGATCACGGCGTCATCCTCAAGGTCGTCACGACGAACATCTGCGGCTCCGACCAGCATATGGTCCGGGGCCGCACGACGGCGCCGGCCGGCATGGTGCTCGGACACGAGATCACCGGCGAAGTGATCGAGAAAGGCCGTGACGTCGAGTATCTCAAGGTCGGCGACCTCGTGTCGGTGCCGTTCAACGTTGCCTGCGGCCGCTGCCGGACCTGTCGAGAGGGCGACACCGGCGTCTGCCTTCATGTCAACTCCGACCGCGCCGGAGGCGCCTTCGGATATGTCGATATGGGTGGGTGGATCGGCGGGCAGGCCGAATACGTGATGGTGCCATATGCAGATTTCAACCTGTTGAAATTTCCGGACAAGGCGCATGCGATGGAAAAGATCCGGGACCTGACCTGCCTTTCCGACATTCTGCCGACGGGATTTCACGGGGCCGTGACCGCCAAGGTCGGAGTCGGATCGACGGTCTACGTCGCCGGCGCAGGGCCCGTCGGCCTGGCGGCCGCAGCGTCCGCGCGCATCCTTGGCGCGGCAGCGGTGCTGATCGGCGACATGAACCCGGAGCGCCTCGCCCACGCCAAGAGCGTTGGCTTCGAGCCGATCGACCTCACCAGGCATGACCGTCTGGGCGAACTGGTTGCCGATGTACTCGGTGTTCCGGAAGTCGACTGCGCGATCGACTGCGTCGGCTTCGAAGCAAAGGCGCAAGGAGCAACCGGCCAGTTGGTCGAAGCGCCCGCCGTTGTATTGAACAGCCTGATGCAGATCACTCGGGCCGCCGGCGCGATCGGCATTCCTGGCTTGTATGTTACCGACGATCCGGGCGCAAAAGAGCAAGCGGCCAAACATGGTAACCTCAGTCTTCGCCTCGGTCAGGGTTGGGCAAAGTCCCATTCCCTCCATACCGGGCAGACGCCGGTGCTGAAATACAATCGCCAGCTCATGCAGGCGATACTTTGGGACAGGCTGCCCATCGCCAAGATCGTCAATGTCAGGGTGATCGATCTTGAGCAGGCGCCGGATGGTTACAAATCTTTCGACGCCGGCGTCGCGAGCAAGTTCGTCATCGATCCGCACGGGCAACTCGCCAAAGCGGCCTGATCGCGTCGGTGACTTATCTCCAAAACGGTACCGCGGGCGCTAGAAGCGCCCGCGGCGTGTTTTCGATCGGCTGCGGCCGGATTGTTCCTTAGAACTCGAGCAAGAGCCTCCGTTTCAATCGACTCTAGGGTGAGCAGCCACTCGATCTGCCATGCTTCATCGCCGCTATTGCGCGCCGGCGGTAAGCGTCATTTCGACGTCCCAGCCTCCCTCTCGATTCTTGCATCTCTGTCCATTTCGAGGCACGTCTGCAATTCGACATAGCTGGATGTGCCATCCATGCTGGCTTCTTCTTTGC
>Ga0193742_1002273_pt1 | contig 11107 bp, 10 predicted proteins | sample L2c1metaG_FD_165511 | JGI IMG/M metagenome (GOLD analysis project Ga0193742, IMG submission 165511) | Soil microbial communities from a riparian zone of the East river system, Colorado, United States - L2c1 | ecosystem: Environmental > Terrestrial > Soil > Riparian zone | place: USA: East River... | reverse complement strand
CTCTTCCGAAAAATAACAAACAACCAAGGCCCTGGAAACGAATGATATGTATTTGCTTAAAGACCCTGGAATAACAGTATAATGATACGCAAACGAAGATAATAGACCCAGAAAATCCAATCTCAAAAGCATTGATCACCAGACTAAGAAAGAAAGAAAGAAAAAGAAAAAAAAAAGAAAAGAGGGAAAGAAAGTCGAAAAGCAAGAAACAAAAAAAAACAAAATACTTTTTGCGAGTCAATGCGCGAGTATACATTTTCGGAAAGCGTTACATACGTAAACGAAGAAAAAAAAATAAAAAATGTTCATCAAGGTGTCGTCAACAGTTTTTACAAACAAAGTGTCGTCACAAAACCTAATGCTAAGGAAGGAAGGTAGGTAAGTAACCGGTAACCCCCCTCTCCCCAAAAAAAAAAATGAAACAGGATGCGAGCCAGGGTCCATCTGTTGTGTCTGTGTGGGAGAAAAGTCCATTCCTAATAGCACAGTCAGGGTTTCGAGTCTTTTCCTTCTACTCGAAATGAGGTGGGGGAGGGGGAGGGGGGCAAGAGAAGGATTCGGCGGATCTAGAGAGAGGAGACAGGTGTTCGTAAGAGTGGCGCGCAAGTCATTGTGCAAAACGGCAAACAAAACAAAAAAGCCTTGCAAAATCCAACACGTGCATCATTCTCTCTGTCAAGGACGTGTCATCCTTCGCGAGATTATGTATGTAAAAAGCTCTCCCTTTTTTCAACCTTCAACGTCAATGGCTGTCCATCATCTCCATCCTTCCCTCCCCCTCCCCAATTATTTCAACCACGAAGTGGAGGTCAAAAAAACATCGCAAACTATGGCGACACCTGTAGCTTAATCGGCCACGACATCAACATTGATGTATCAGAAGCGGTTGCAGGATGATGTGTAGTAGTAGCAGGCGTAGGCGCTGACTCAGGAGGTGGTGTCACCAAAGAACATATACGAGATGACGGGTCCGATGAAGTATCTAGCGGTGGCGTGGAAGGGGCCGAGGAGGAAGACGAGACCGTATCCGAAGTCGATGTAAAGCACCATGAATTTCTGGTACCTTTCCTTTTTTTCTGGGTTGGCAGCTTCAAGCTACCCGACTTACTCGCAGCCCTCCTGATAGCTGCATGACTATCCGAAATTTTGATTTGGGTAGTATTGGTACTCGACGCCGAGGAAGGGTAACGGTAAGAATTGGAAGTATCGGAAACGGGAGAGAACATGGCTGAAGAGACAGATTCAGATTCGGAAGGTGATTCGGGTTGAGACTCATGGTCCGATGATCGTGTGGTAGAGATTCGTGGAGAGTTGTCTGATCTGGGTTGGTAATTCGGAAGGGTGAGGGGAAATGCGGAGTGATACCCATCCGACTGACGGGAAGGTGTTAGAGACGACGGTGGTGGAAGCGGTGGCGAGCTCTGTCGCGTGGTAGTTCCACTACCATATTGTTTGAGAAGCGCAGCCCTACGTTGATGCCAGGACTGCAAATTCGCTTTACAGTGGTGGTAATACATGGACAAATTCGGTGCTGCCCTAACGGTCAGCTCCAATAGAGGCTTCGCAAACGTGGATATAAAAAAGATTTGTGATTCTGCTTCTTTGAGAGGGTCGTTCGAACACATCACGGTTTGTTTTAAATGGTATTCTTCTTCTAGAAGTGCTTGTGCAGTCCATTCTTGCATGAGGGCATTTGCCCAATGCTTCGAAACCATAAATGGACGAGTCTGCGATGTCTTTGTAAGCAGGCTTCCGGTCAAAAGATAGATAAAAAAAACTTGGATGACGAACAGGATTGCTAATATCTGCATTCTTTAGAATCGCCTGGCAGATGATGGTCTGCCTTCGGCACAGAGAAGTTGCTTCTCCTTCCAGCATTCGCTTAAATGCCAGCATGAAGTCTTGGTGTACACCCATATCCGTTGCAAGGACTGCATACAATAGTATCTTTCTAAGGCAAGATCCATGTTTGCGGTCGTCCAATACTACGCCAAAACCATGGTGCCTCATCACGCGAAGTAGCAATTGACAATGCATGTGCTCTAAAGCTGACTGATGATCAAAAACAACTGATAGAGGTGTCTGTGCGTTTTTCTGAAGGGAAATTGCGTATAAGTTGACGGAATTCTGGCAAGATTAAGACAATTTACCATGAAGCCATTCGTAAACCCGGGGTGGCCGACATCATGACCGATAGCGGCTACGTAGAGCGTAAAGAGCTCGCGAAGACCTAGACTGGACATCAAAGAACCACTGTCAAATGCTTTTTTGGGTTTCCACATTCGATTGGGTTCGAAAAGGATCGTAGGAGAAGGTACCATTCCCTCTGACTTGAGGTATGATTGTGCCGCTTGTAGTACATCAAGCGCATGTTCAAAGTTGTGATAAGAATTTTCATATCTGTAGATGCGTCGGAGGTGACGGATGAAGGCTGAAATTTGTTCTGTAACAGAGAAATTGTGAGACATCATCTGTCTTTAGATATGGGAAAAAAAAAACACTGACGCATCGTGAGTGGGACGGCCTCCCGCATTCCTTCAATTCGGAAGAGGGCCTCGAATAATAAAAGGGTGCAAGCAAGAGTTTCTTCATCGGGGAGTCGGTGGGGTTCAAAATACCAACGATCAAGTGAATGTATGAGCCGTGATTTTACAGATTCGGAAAGGTTGGTTGGGATACTGGATGCGGTACATCTTTCTAGAGCTATACAGACAATAAGGAGATGTAGAACGCACATATCAAGACTGTTGTCGTTGACTGAATTTAATGTTTCGGTATACATATCACTTAGCATCTCGGCGAACATAGTTCTGAGCACCTTGTTTAGCTGGTAATAGAGGGGTGTTTGATGAGCGTATGACATACTCGATTTCCCCCGGGTGACCTCCCATCCATCCTTGACCTTGGCCACTATTTTCTGTGGCTAGATGTAATCCTCCCACGTCTGCGCTCCGTCGTCTCCGATCCCTAACTGTTGTTGAGGGTTTTTCTAGAATCGGGCCATACATAGTGGCTTATTCTTTGATTGTCGATTGAAGGAGAGGGATGGAGCTGGGCGTTATGAAATATTTGTGCAAAGATGGGGATGGTTCTTCGGTCGCGTGGATATGCTCTCGTGGCCTGCGCGTGGGTTTTCTTTTTTGCGATCGCACTAGGACCCCAGCACTATCTCCAATCACCACATCTGCATCCGATGCACGTATCTGGAATACGCGGCCCTTTCGGTCTCAAGTCCCGGTTCTTGTTCCTTTTCCTCTGCGTCCTCTCAATCTTCATCTAATCAGTTATAACTTATCTTCTCCAACAGGATTGTCTTTATAAGAAACAACCAGAGAGTAGTCTTGCGAAAAAAATTGAATCCTTCCGCTTGAATTAGTCAGAATGCGTGGGAAGCTTGTGCCAGGGGTCCAAGCCTCACTTAATTTCCAATCGCAAGGGTCCACGGACCGTATTTTCCCGCCTTTTTTCGCCATACATAGTCGTATTAAGTTTTAAACGTGCTTTGGCTTGGCTTTGGCAATTTGAGCCTTTATCGATATCCTTTATCCTTTGATATCTACAAATTTCCGTCTTCTATTTGGTAAGTCCTTCCGTTGTATCTTTTTTTTTATCATGGGTTGGTGGCTTGACATGAGAACAGAACTAGTTCCGGTCTACACCCCAAGGGCCGCTTTATCGCGGCAGAAGGACTTGGCGATTAATTTGAGTCACTGCTTCCCCAGGTTTATCCCAGACCTTTTCTATCCGCATGCATATCGACTTCAAGTCGAGTAGCCTTCTTCGTTCAGGTGTGATATGCAAACTCCACTGTCAATTACATCCCGATCTTATGCACTAGAGCTTCAGACATAAACTGTCCATGAAACATGGATATTTCGACGTGTTTAAAATTGTTTTTTTACAGACAGCGAACATGACATACAGTACTTCTGTACAGTGAGGTACATTGGCAGTTGCGCTCACACCTCGGGAGAAGATTCTTTGATATCTTCGTGGAAACTCTGGGTCCTGAGGTATTCCGTGGGTGGCGCTGAGTTGGATACTTTAAGTCCAGTTTTCGCAGCCCTTTGACCGAAACTTTGGTGGTGCACTTTTTTTTTTTTTTCCACGAATCTCACGATGGTGAATGCATCCTTTCTCAAATCAACACTCCACTCCCCGTTTAATACTAGTATTGTTGGCCGTTGGAATGGCGCCGATCACGTACAGTGACAAGGCGATCGATTATCTTGTCAATCGTGAGTACTTATGACGACGATTTGATAGTCGACCTTATAAGCGCTTGCAACATATCTCTCCCCAGGGCCAGGGCCGCGGCCGCCGGCGCACAGAGTTGAAAACAGTCATGGATCTCAGAATAATCCCCATGATCAGCACGGTTCCTACTAACGGCATATTTCCTCCATGATTTACATCAAATCCACAGGACCAGGAAGAAGTAACAAGGACCGTCCTTCTTTCTTCCTGCAGTTTTTGCACCCGTTAATGGTCTTGATCTCAATAACACATCGACGACGACAACAGCTCTTGTTCACTCACTGGTTCTATCTCAACTTGATTCGCCGATAGAACATGTGTAGTATTTATATCAAGTTCGCCATCATCACAATTTTCTGTCGGGAAACCCCCCAACCCTCTGGTCTAGGTTTTATATATCCACTCATACCCCAGAGGGTTTTCACCCCATAAGCAATAAATTGTCAGATGTCTTTTTCTGCTATGATTGGCACATCTACTGGTTGGCCTTGAATTTTAGGTAAATGTACCGAAAAACTTTGACTGCGACAAAATTAGACTTCATACTATGCCTTGTATCTACTAGAGTGTTTTCCATGATACCAAAGTTTGATCAAGGCCGCGTTTATACCAGTAGCATGCAGCTGCAATGGCCGGGTGAATACTCCGGGAGCGCTCGGTTCGATTATTTCCGACTTCTCAAGAGTCAGAATCTATCCGTTTGTATACATCGTTGATTTCGGTCGGCCGCCATATTCTTCTCAATGACTTCTCTAGCTGGACAACTCACGTATGCAATGATGCAGCGCACCGCTCTGTTCAGGCTGTCAGGAAAGCTGTTGGCCAATATATACTAGAGTCTACAATCTTCACATTTACCACACTAACTGATTCTTTAATCTCTCCGTAGTCATCTGCCGCCGTCGATAGCACCCTCAGGCTGATCAGGGACGACAAGAATACTGGGAGTTCTGAGCTCCTTGTCCTCACTGGCTGCTGTCAATACTTTGCTTCGAACGATGATCGCTTTCAGAACCACTGCAACAATTTGCATACCTTCCTTCTCGCTTTCGACAGGACAGGACTACCTGATGACCTCCTTTTTTGCATGCCCGCATACACGCGCTCCTTGTTACAAACTAAGCACCTTACTCTCCGGCTCCTGCGCTCTCCGAAGTCACAGATGGTGCTATCCCCAGAAGATACAAATGGCCCGGGTGTGGGGGACCGGGTTGTGTGTGTGTGTGATGATGTGATCAAATCCCTTTGTATCTGGATTTATTGATGATAACTTGGATTCTTCTCTGGCAGAAAGCTCTCCTGACGTTCAATTGTGGATCATGGATTTGAAACGTGAACGCATTTCTTTCAGTGCCAGGCGTCACCCCCTGAGGTCTTCTTATTCCGAATCTCATAATCATTTGCCTAATCGCATTGGTCAAATCTGATTTGTCAAATGTCAAAAGATACAATTTTACCTATCTATCTAGATTTAACAACTACTTCTGCTTCTCCTCCAAGTTCTGACCCTAATTTTTTTTTTGTTGTTGTTGTTTGGGATAACTGTTGGTGCACCCGTCGGATCTCCAAACACCTGTTTTTTTTAAAAAAGTAACCCTGAATGGAAACAACCGGTCACTTGTCCGTGGAAATGCCAGGATTCGCCTAGTTTTCGGGTTTCGTTGTTAGATAGCTGATACGTAATGGATAGTATGTGGTACATACCCGTGCCAAGATAGCGATTTTACGATGACTTTTTCCGTCACTCCGACAAATGAACTGCGGCTTGTAATATTAGTAGAGCCGTTCTGCAACCCCCGATTTGAAAAGACTTCCTGCTCAAGAATCCGTGAGGTTCGCCTAGTTAGTTTTGTGTGGTAGGTAGAGGCCTGAAGGCTGGGGGGGGAGCTATCAGATCTTTGTTCGTTCCAACGCTTGGCCATTTTTGTTGGAATAATACAATGAAACGCAAAACACTTGCAGAACGGTTCTATGTATAGCCCATACACACACGGTCCGAAATTGCGTTAGAGATGAGTATCATGCATACAACCCTCTAGCCCGGTAGTCTTTTCATTTTCCGTATCTATTCGACCCCTCGCACTTCTGCGCACTAAGTACAGGACCGAGGGGGGTATAAAAAAAAAGGTTCCCATAAGGATAAGATGATAAGAAAAATGTCCGACAAGTTCGAGTTGAGGCGCCAGCACGCCACCTTTTTTTTAAATTTTTTTATCAAGTCGCCATACGAAATCTGAATGGTTCTTCTATTAACCTTCTGATGCCTTGCGTCGATGGCTGAGCTAAGTGTCAGCTGGTATGCGTCCGTCCATTTCGTTACTCCTTACCGAAAAGAAAGGAACTTTTGAGCATGGTATAGGATAAACTTTAGAGCTTACAGCCTTGATCACTGATATTATAGAACACTTTGACAATTGGCATACTTCGAGTTACTTCATCGATACCGGGCCAACACGAGATTGGATGATTGTGTTATCGTGCACCGGGAAACTCTAATCTGCTCCGATGATGGATTATCGTTCTGATTGAGGGCACGGGCACAGTAGTTTAGAGTTTGAACGTTTGAGCGTTTGAACCCCGAATCCCCATGTCGGAAATGAGTGCTGGGCGCCGAACCTTCACCGGCAGCCCTTGAGTTAGGGGCAATCAGCAACTTAAACGGTGAAATTATCTACGAGTCCCTGAGTCCGAGGGGAGGTGGTGCCAAGTGGAGGCTCGTACATCATGAACTGCTGACTCGGTTACAGTCCGGCTTTGAACAGCGTCCACATGTGCTCTCGTAATTAGCTCTGAACACATATTCATGCGTTCAAATTGACAAGTTATCAAAAAGCCCCTGAAGTTCGAGAATCAAAAGTAAATTTAAAGGGTGGGATCGATACAAGAATCGTTTAAATGATAGTGGAGTAAGCGTTGTACTGGTTCTAATCACGACAAGTAATACAATGATCAAGACCCGATATCTACTAAGGGGTATACCAAATAGTAAATGCATCATATACTCTATATACGAGTATGGAAGTTCGTTGGGTAGAGGGATTTTTACACTTAATGAAGGAGAGAGAGAGAGAGACTACTAATTAATTGACGAATTAATGCGCTGCGCAGTAAAATGGCGGTGATGCAGATGGATTGTGTCTTGTAATCGCGGGGGGGGGAGAGATATATGTGCCGGAATGAAGAAGACAAATGAGACACAATTTTGAATGCAGAGGGACTCGGAGGCGTTGCAGGGAAACCAGAGGGCAAGAAAGAGAAGAGAAGAGCTGTGTGTGTGATCGCTACAAATAAATAATTAAAAAAGTCCACAAGAAAACGATGGGGGTCCAAATGCGCCACACTGCTGTTGACACCTAAACGATCAGTGCAGATCACTTTGAAATAGCCGGCTGACAAACCAAAATCAAACAAAAGCCACGGGCAATTTCAAATACCCAAAAACCTCTCTCCTTACTCCACCACGTCGTCGCTTACATAGTGCTTCGAAACGGGCCTCCATTGTGGCCTATAGTTTCTGGTAACGACCACCGTCGAGAAGGAGCAAAGACATGCCCCGAACTCGAAGAAGACGAATGCTGGATCGACGGAGAGACCGTCTATAAAAGTTTTGTCAGGATCATCCGGTTGTGTACTTGGGGAACAACGTACCTCGTATTGATGACTACTGGGATGTGTATCATGTTGGCTAGTATATGCGGTGCTAGTCGGACCCCTGGGGGTGTATTCATTGACTACACCAGCAGGGTGATGGTGCAAAGTACTAGTTTCGTCTTCTGCGAGTTTCAAGGTCCTCCCAGAGCGCATATATGAACTAGATATTGATTCTTCGAGACGATGGGATGGCATTGGGATCAGTTCTAAATTGGATAGAGGAGCAGATACCATCGAGCCATGAAAAGTCGGAAGCTGAGAGTAGCTCTGACTATGGCTCTGACTAGGAGCGTGGTTGTAGTGTTGATGGTGATGGTGCGTCGGTTGCTGGAGAACAGAATACCCAAAATGCAGCTGTGGGAGTGCGTGCGGCTGTGGATGTGATTGGGAAAGCGAGTGCGTCGAACTGGATGGTGAAGCTTGATGGTTCAAATGGCTCCTCCGAAGATATGGATGCGATGTTGCTTTAAAAACAAAAACAAAAAACAGAATTAATGTTGATTTGAATTTTGGCTTCATAGGAACGGAGACGATGAAGAGAAGTTAATACGTACTGGTATGCAATCTGTGCATCTTATGTCCCCCGTCCATCTTCTCTACGGGAGACAGATGTTCTTCGCCATGTGACTGATATGAGTCGATATCCCATGTCGACGCCGCAGGCGGCGGGGGGGTGGGGTATTGATACGCCGAACGCGACTCGTTGAATGGTGTATGTGCCGACCGTGGTTCGCTAGGGGTATGCACGGAATGCGTCGTACTACTTGTATCGACCTCGGAGTGGTTACAATAGTCCGCATCGGACCCTTGGTCCGCGCAGTCTTCTTGCTCCTGTATGTGTTCTTCTCCCATATCTGACCGGAGATCTTCAGGATGTAATTCAAAGCTAGGAGAGAACGACCGCAATTGCGCCTCCTCCTCTGGCCCTAAGGAGTCGGTGGGACGCGATCCGGGGGCTCCACAAGCATTTGACATCCCTGCGTGGTCAAACTGTTCATTTCTATCTCCTGAATCGTCCTCTACGTCAAGCTGGAACTCGAATATCAAAGGCTCCTCCTCAAGCGGACCTCCCCCACACCACGGTGCAGGCATGACACCTCGACCTTCGCCGCTATGCATAGCAAATGGGTTCAGTCGAAACACTCCCATCATTTTTCGCATTTCCTTCGAGGCTTGTGTTGCCCGTAGGGGAACTTCTGTAGGCGGTGCCAGAGCTTGGTTCATCACGCTAACTGAGAGCCCAAAACTAGGGGACATGGAAGAAAGCTCCATGATGAAGCATCTATCAGGGTCTTCGGGTTCTACCTTGACCGAAGGATGTAACGACGGCGCTGTTGAGACGGACGCAGGCAAGGAAGTTTGTCTTGATTCCGCCTCCACCAACGTCTCTTCCGTGTCTTCCGCTTGCATTCCTAAATCTGGATACTGGAATCCATCGACGCTTGCAGTGTTTTCGTCCCACAAGGTTGAACGCTCGTAATCTGATGAGTGCGATGATTGGGATCGTCTTTGATCATTTTTGTAGGAATATATGGGATGAAGGCCAGTTTCAATGTTGTCTGGTGATGAAGTCAAGATAGTACGCTGTGATGATTCGGGGTAGTCTGACAGGGATGGGAAGGCGTTTGGATGTGGTACGTTAATAGTCTGTTGGAAGTGTTCTATAGCAGGAGGAGCAGAAGTCTGCGGTGAGTTCTCGTTATCTTGCCATGTATTATTATCCGAGAGTGCTGAGTGATACGCTGCGGGTTGGCTTGTGGGTTGGGAAGAAGGATTGTTGTAATAGTGCGGCCAGTGGTTATGTTGAACTCTCTCATAATAGGGTCGATCCGTATGACCGACGAGTGGGAAACGTCTTTCGGCGAGAATGATGTTATACTGGGACATTGATATTAGGGATGGAGAGCGAGGTGAGCTTTAAAATGAGCAAGGGACAGTAAGGATGACATGTAGGAACGAAGATTGGATTTATGAGAAGGCCCTCAATGATTTAACGCCGAGAGAGGAGTACATACCATGAACGAGGATGTAAAAATCGAGGCGTGGCTTGCAGGCGGACATGGTCCTACCGAGGATCACCGATCTGAATCTCCCTTACTGTGCCTTTTGATTTCAGAATCCCTTTTGATCTTTTTCATTGTTTATTTTACTATTTCTCTAATCCAGATGTACACGGGGGTCCATTCACACCCTTTTTACCTTCCAAGGTCATCCTTCGCTGAGGGATCCACAACAAGCGCCACCTCATGACTTTTTTCAATCCCCGCGAAAATGATTTCCGAACGGCGTCTCGGCACTCGTCCACAGGTTTGGCCCACCCCCCCAAAGGATGTCCTCCAAAATGTTAAACCTTGAAACCCACCACTCTTCTGGGACCAAGTATGAATCATATTGCAATTTTTAGGTCATCCTATCGATCATCAGGGTAAACTACAACCGAAGAGGCGCAGTTATACATCTGCACTGTCCAAAATTACAAAATTTCCCATCGCTGTCAAAACCCAATCCATCGAGAAATAAAGAGGGGACTTATTTACGGACTGTCCTTCCGCGGTTCATTTATTACACACGAAACAAAACGCGTTCCAGGGTGCGCACGTCCATGACCTTTTTTTCTTTTTTTCTCTCTCAAAAGTCCATTCCTACCGGCCTTTGATCGTCGCCTTCGCCTTCGACCTTTTGCAGCTTTTCGAAGCTGATGGGATGGGATTCCCATCGCTCCCGACGACAAGATAAACAGACAGAACTTGATGAGTATTATTGTAACGACGAGATCAATAATAAAATACCAGGCGCTGATCAGTCCCCCCCCCACTCCGAGTCCTCCCCTTCCCCCCTTAGCCCTACCCAACTAGTCGACACATCATCTGACCCCTCATCTGCAGTTTTGGAGGTCACATCTTCTTCATGGCCACGAAGTCGCTAAGCTCGTAATATCCATTTGACAGTATGAATAGCCTTGCGATCGCCGCACACCTGACTTCCCAACCTCAATGCATGGGTTAACTCCGCTAGCAGTCGTCATGATATCTGCCTCTCAGCATCAATAACCGATTATTCGATTGGAGAACCTCGTGTCATGAGTCAGGGTCAATCAAACCGTATGTGAATTTGAATGTCACACATGAACCAAAGCTGACCACGATTTGATCCCCAAACCCCCCCCCCCCCCCCCCCCTCACTAAAACCTCAAAACAAC
>Ga0193742_1002272_pt1 | contig 11107 bp, 10 predicted proteins | sample L2c1metaG_FD_165511 | JGI IMG/M metagenome (GOLD analysis project Ga0193742, IMG submission 165511) | Soil microbial communities from a riparian zone of the East river system, Colorado, United States - L2c1 | ecosystem: Environmental > Terrestrial > Soil > Riparian zone | place: USA: East River... | reverse complement strand
ATGTGACAGTGAAAGAACTTACCTTCAGCGGATACCTGTCAATCGCCTACCAGGATGTCATGTTCTTGGCAAGGAATTCCACTGGCAATCTCTTCTTCATTCATCAATGGAGGAACAATCAATAATACTCAAATCAATCGTGTCAATATATGATTAATCTGGATTATGGAATGACTAGGTATCGACATTCTGACAGACTGGGTGTAGTACAACCAACGCCTTCCACAACTCAGAGAGTACGATACACCAAAATTCCATCCTTACACCCGTGTCGCCGTACTGGACGACATCTTGCATTAGGTCAACGAGTCTAATTCGAAGCGAGAAGATCTGGTTCTGAGGACCAGCTAGCGCCGGAGAGTCAGTGATTGCCAAGCGCATCGCAGATATTGCGGCCGACAAGGGGCTATTTGTTAGTGGCTTCCTCTTCTCCAGGATGGCAGCGACTCGAAACGCCAAAGACACCGCCTCATCCCAACCGTCGCTTATCAACTAACACTCATATCGAAGATGTCATTGAGAAGGATTCAAGAAAAACATGCAAACTCAAATCTATATTCCCAAAATTGATCGTAATAGACAGTCTTGACATTCTCGACGCTATCCCCCTTCCTTAAAAAAGAGACGACCTGCCATTCATATTTCTTATCGTCAGTCGACCTGAACAGGATCGTCATTTCGTTCAACAGCAGCGAACTGCTCAAATTTATGCGCCGTCGCCTTGCCCTAGATGATACCTACCCCGATATCCGTCCCTTCTTCACTGACAAGTTCGAACACATCAAACGTACCCATCCTATGAAAGCGAGCACTTCAACGCCTTGGTCGACCAAAAGGGCCATGGAAATACTAGTACATAAATTATCCGTGCAGTTTATATCCGTCGCCATAGTCAGGTTTATCGAGTCAATACGCCACCCGAACGCTTGGACATTGTCTTTGGAATCTCAGTGGCTGGTAATCAAAACCCATTTGCTGATCTGTAATTAACTCCACTTGAAGGAAAGACTCAGAACCAAACAAGAAGATTTCGCATAAGTTTCTTGAAATCACAGCTAACCTGACTACCGACTACGGCTTTTAGTCACTCTGACGCATTTACTTCTAACCAATACATATAGACAAGTAGATAGACATTCTCCTGCCATCGATCGAAATGCACGTTGGGTGAATTTTGTGTAAAGGACGACCTGCTTGCAATATAAAATTTTGTAATACTTGTTAAGGAAAGTCGGATCAAAGGCAGGTTGAATTGGTACGACGACGACGACGACGACGATGGCTACGTCTGACTCTCGTTTCAAGTCCTTCAAATTCAATTCATATTCAAAGCCGCCTCCATTACCACCCAAAGATTCAATATATCTCAAGCGCAACAACCCTTCAATCTCATCCATCGATATTCCACCCAACTCACCCTCTTCGCCACCTTCTTCAATGAACCCATCTACCCCCCCTCCAGAACGCCTATCCACAAGAAAAGACAAGGCTCTAGCTTTTCTCAAGTTTCCAAAACGTAGTCCTCGTTCTCCGAGTGGTAGTGGTAGTGGGGAAGGTTCTATCACTACCAGTAACGACGACCTCGAGAATCCACCCCCGCCTGAACCAGATAGTCAGATTTCAAGTCCATGGAACTTTCAAGTAGGTCTCTTTGTTTTCTAAACTTTTCTTTACTTATCACATCGACTCTAGCACAATATCCACGTTGACGAGGGGTAAATTTCATTCTTTTATTCAGTTCACCTCACCTATATTTATCCCCTGTCGTTCAGATACATTGGTCTGCCTCCGTCATGGTCCACTTCTCTAGCTATTGCAGGGTTTACCTCAGAAGAAATCGCCGACATTCAATCCCGTCGAGCTGCAGGCTCCCTAGCTACTCCAGATCTCCGTTATTTATACACAGAACGTCCAACAAGTCCCATGGTCGCAGGTTTTCAATCTACTGCAATTCCTATCCTCTCAGACCCCATTTCGAGAAATGCTTCTCTTCCTTTGACGGAATCAGCACGACCACCCGCCCTAAAGGTTGTCACTTCCTCTCCCGTTACACGTCCACCTCCGCCGAAAAGGAATCCACCTTTACTTACAGAAAAATCTTCGCAGGATGGTCATAAGCCATACCAAGCCTCCTCATCTACAACTCATCAAAGTAGTGATTCTCATCAAAGCAACCCAACCGCCTCGTACGGCCTCCTCTTTCTTCAGTTTCTGTTCTTCAACTAATCCATCAAACAAACAGCTCTTCACACAACGGCCAATCTGTGGCATTCTCCGACACCAACAACTCCATCCCATATCGCCACCTAAATCCAAGTACATCCACATCTAACCTCTCCTCACATAGCGGCCGTTCGATCACCGACGAAGACGGTCGAACACCACTAGCTAGAGCCCCTTTCCGCCTGGGTCCCTCTGGTTCCAACGATTCTCTCTCTCGTTCTACACCGACGGCGCAAACGGATTCCGGTCCATCGACAAAATTTATAAGAACGGCCGCCAATACACTTTCGGAGTTTGGTGTCGCCCGCACATTGGAAGAAGGCGAAAGTGAAGACAGGCCAAGAACCGATGACCGAACCATAATGCCAAGACCTCTTTGGGGCACTAAACGGAATATAATACCTATCATTGGGAAATTATCCAATCCGTCTTTGTCCTCCCTATCTTCCGGCAAATCACCGTCATCTTTTGCTGTGCCATTGTACCTCCAAGGGCAGCAAATGTCCCAATCAACTCCAACCTCAACCTCATCCCCATTCGCAGCAGCAGCATCTTCATCGTTGTCCACTCTCAAGGTAGCAGCAGCTAGTACCTCACTATCTATAGCTGCTGCGATGCGGAATACGAAGGGGGTCATTCGTCGAGGTCTAGGCACCACCAGGGACAACGACGACGATTCTGAAAACGTAGAGAATCCGGAAGATGAGGAGTTCATGTCGGATGTGCTCGAGATAGACGGTACTTTTGGTGCTGAAGGTGCTGATGGGTTGTCGGTTCCTGCTGGATATGGCGGCAGGCAGGCAGTGTGGCAGTTGTATACCCGACCGAGACCCTCGACAGATAGTTCCTCAAAGCCTTTGGATGTGAATGAACAACAACCTAATACTACCACCACCGTAGGTGGCGGTGGGAGGTCGTATCAGTCGTATCTACCCTTCTCAAGATCCCACGCAAGTCTCAGATCCCTAATGAAACACAAACCGAAAGCAAATTCGCAGGTTTCTTTGAACACGCAAGGGTCGGTTTCGCAGGCTTCCTTGAATCCTGTATCCGCTGCTGCCGCCGCATCTGGGTCTGGTACTGTGTCTTCGTCGGGGCCTGGAGACGCGGAGTTCATAACGAAGCATCAACATTCAGGATCTATTACTTCTTTGGGAAGTATTCCAGAGGCGGAGGGAAATACTGGGTTGCTCTCGCATCCTTACGCCATGGCTTCGAATGCTTCTTCTTCTTCTTCCGTTATTGCGCCTTCCCAAAAACCCTCAATAGTAATTCCACCAACCCCTCTACCCTATTTAACTCTGCAACACCAAAACAAAGCTTCATTAGATCTTTCAATGTGGAGCGAGGCTCTGCTCTCGGGTATATCAAGGTCTGCAGAGCTGGATCTAGCATTCGCATTTAGTGAGGCTGAGAAAGAGGCGGCAGAGGGAAGGAAGCAGAAGGAGAAGGGGAGAGAAAGGGATATTCGGGATGGAGAGGGTGGTACGGAAAATGAGACGGGTGTGAAAGAGACGGAGGGAAATGTCGAGAAAGAACCAGGAAGACCATTGGCCACCGCCAGACCTCACGGATATCCAACCCAAACTCTGAACACAAACTGGAGCGCGTCATCAACAGCAGCAGGAACGAGTCATCCACAACAACCGCCTACCAAACCACGATACCCAGTTCCTGCAAGGCCAATCCCACCCATCATCGTCAACAATAATTACGCATCCTCCTCCTCCACTTCTCTAGTAGACAAACTACCACATCCAACAGGTCGTTCACGTTCCAACTCACGTTCCAAAGCAGGTTCACCAACCGCCTCAACTGCTCCTCATCCTCCTCATCTTCCTCCTCCTGCCATTCTACCGCCATTCTTGCCTCCTCCAATTGGACCCGCAGCTCACCCGCACCACCATCATGGGTATGGACAATCTCGGAAGCCGCCACCTGCGGTCCCATTACCTCCGCCACCTCCATCTGCTGTTGTTTCTGCTGTCCCTCCTTATACTAGTAACACAACAGCAGCATCAGCTGCGATGGCCCTCCGTGGTATCCTTTCACCTACCTCAACAGCACCTTTTACGGCACCAAGTATGCTCAGTCCTCCAACCTCCCCACACCCACCGCAAAGTCTTAAATCACCTGTATCCAGTACGGGTCCTGATTCCGCTCAACTTTGGAGTGAGATTGAGACGATGATGAATCCTGGGATGATGCAGAGGATGGGGTTGCCTAGTGCTGGAGTAGAGATTGGGGTTGGTGGAATTGTTTTAGGTCCTCCGCCGGTTGGTATGAAAGGGTCTGTTCAGAGTCCTGGCGGAGGGCCGAATCTAGGTCAAAGCCAAGTTCAAGCACCAGCAGCTGGCCCAGAAAATGACGTGGGTACATGCAGAACGGGGGTCATAATATCAACCGTTGGTGACCTCGTTGGGTCTTCTCCAAATCCATCTGCCGCTCTGACAGAAGGTTTCTCGCCCGTCTTGCCATTTAGTCCTGAAGAGGAGAGAATAGCTACTACAAGAGTGTTGAGAGCTGGCGAAGGTGTCTTGGGGACCAAGACACATAATCAGGGTGAAGAGAGGAAGAATGCGGAGGAAGGCGACGGTGACGGGGGTGATAGCGGGTATGCAGATGTAAGGGACCTTGAGGAGAAAAGAGAAGGGAGCGGCGAAAGCGACTACAGTGATCATGAAGAGCCCGTCGTCCTTATCTCAAAAGCACCTGATTCCAAAAGACTCCTAATTCCAGATGATCACGTCATACAACGCAGCCAAGAAGCCCTACCAGCAACAGATCAAGCGAACCGTGATTCGAACCGTAGCAGTTCGAGCACCTTGACGGCTGAGGCGGTTGCGGTTGCTGCTGTGACAACGATTGTGAGGAAAGTTTCCATAGTGAGGAGGACCGGAGCTGTAGTGTTGAAAGGGGGTGCGAACGTTAATGCTGCGTTGTTGGCACCAGTGCCAGCATCTTCCAGCAACAGTGCAAGAAATTCTCCTTCCCCACCTTCTGCCCTCCCTACCGATTCAAAACATCCCCCATCTCCACTAAGTTCTTATTTTGGGAATAGCAGTGAAGAATCTGCTGGATCCCTTTCGCATTCACTTTCGCCAAGCTCGCCGTCACAGGATAATTATCCAACGCCTGCGACTGATTCTGCGAGTTTGTCTTCGCCTCTAAAGTATTATCTAGTTGGGTCACAGACACCTTCACCGTTACCCGAAAAGATGGCGTTTGGAATCCTTCCGCCGTTACCTCCTGCAGCAGCGACGATGCCGCACCCCCCCAGAATGAAAGCGCAAAATGATGGTGGCGTTAATAATCCTGATTACAATTATTCACCTGGTGATGACGATGAGGATGATGAACCATTTGAATACCCTGATGAAGCTATGGTAGAAGCTGTACACGCTAGCATGGCAGCAGCAGCAACAGTGCCTGCACCACGACCTACCATCGTCATCAGCAACGAACCTCTTTCAGCTACCGCACCCAGCACGGCAACCACAAGTGTAAGTACAGCTCCTTTATCACCTTTTCAACAGTACCGCGGCTGGCTCTCTGCTATCGTCGCCCCCCTCGAAGAGTTCATCGATGAAGGTGTCGATCCCCGTGACCACTACCTTGATCTCAAAGAAATAGCAGAAGGCGAAAGCGGCTCCGTCTTTTCCGCGTGTCTCAACCCTCTAACGGCATCCAAACTCCGTCTACCTCCCATGACCAAAGCCAAAGACGTGGAAGAGATGTCGCAGCATCCTGATCAAGTCAAATTGGTGGCTATCAAAAGTGTGGCGATTGTGCCTTCGGGATCGCCCAAGTTGGTGGATTTGCAGAGGGAGCTGACGTTGATGAAAGGGTTGACAGGTCACGAGAATGTACTTGGGATGGATGGTGTTTATGTGGATCTCGTTGAGGATTCGTTGTGGGTGCGGATGGAGCTTATGGAGCGGAGTCTGGCGGATATGGTGGGGTTAGTGGGGGAAGGGTTAATGCTGCAGGATAGGATGCTCGCTCGGTTTGCCAGTGATGTCCGCCTTTTCTTTTCTTTGTTATTGCTTTTGTTGACCTTTCTTTAGGTTCTATCTGCTTTGGATTACCTTCAAAAGCATTCTATCGCACATCGGGATGTGCGCTCTGACAACTTACTCCTTAATAAACATGGATTCCTCAAGCTTGGTAAGACTCTCACTCTTAGTGGCGCATACATTTAACAATTCTTTCGTACTTAGCTGATTTTTCAAATGCTGTTCAAGTGACAAGAGATTTTCCAATGCGTTCTGATCCTGCAGGCGTCGTTTACTGGCAGGCAAGTCTTTTTATTCCGTCCTGTTCACGTCTAAGTATTTAATATATCCATTCATCACCTTTAGGCACCAGAAGTCCGAAAGTAAGCAATCTCTAATCAGTGATTTAAAGTAAAAGTCGAAAACAGCAAACTTTTCTCCTTCTCAGACCCCCATACAATGTCCTCAAGGTTGATGTTTGGTCACTGGGTGCGACAGTGTGGGAAATGGCGCAGACCGAACCACCTTTCTATACTACCCAACAATATGGCGATCGCTGGCCACCACTCCGCCAACCAGAATTATACTCTCCTGCTTTTCACGATTTTTTACGAAAGTGTTCTGAACCAGCTTCTTCCCGTCCTAACCCGAGTGACTTGCTCAAAGTACGTTGATCCTTCCCCATTACTATTCTTGATGATGTTGAATCAAGTCCTTTCTTTGTAGCATCCTTTCGTCCATAATGCCTGTGGTCGATCGGTCATTATCCATCTACTTTCGCAATGCATGGCTATCGAGCAGTTGCTACGGGAAGAATTAGATACATTTCAATAACCTCCGAAATTTATAATTCATACCCTCGTAACCTTCCTCTTTCAATAATAGTTTTTTTCACGCGGATTTTTCATTTCGTTTACTTATCTACAGTAGTACCCTATTTATTCAAATTTTTATCATGTCCCCTTCATCTCAACATCCACGGTCATTATTCCTGTTGTGTCGACTCTGATTCACATATATCACAAACCATCGATTTTTCCTGATATACTTTCTACTGCATCTTTCAGTTTGAAGGACTCTTTTACGACCATATCATTTTCATCTTCACTGCACTCAACAATGAATGTGGCAGTCTCAGCTACGAACCCTATTGCAGATCGTTTGTAATCAGCAAGATCGTAACGAAAGCCTTTTTTTTTGTTTGCTCATACCTATTAGTTTTCCGCCTTGCGAACGCCATAGAGTTACAGAGCAGGCCAGTGCAAAGAGGCGTACACGAGGATCTTCTGAACGGGTATGCATGAGAATGTCCAAGTTGATGGTCTTGAGCAGAGTGTCGTCCATGATGGTCTCCAATAATGCGCCAAAGCACTCTTGTATCAATGGCTTTCCATCGGCAAAGTTCAACCTAATACAGACTTCGATCTGGCCAGTTAAGACAGTTGAGACTTGTCGGAGTTTGTCATCACGCCAGAATGCTAACTTTTTTTCAATAAAGGACGTGAAACAACGAGACAGGGATACGTACCACCCTCATCGAAGTTCAAGGCTCTCGTCAATGTTTGTATAACACTTGACCATAGGGCGAAGTTGACCGAAGTTGACGACGTGAATCCCTTCAAGATGTCTGTGGATGGTTGAAGTAGGAAGGACATGTATGGAACCATCAAGTCCTATAGGATGAGTTGGAATTATAATCCACGAGAAAAAGATAAAAATTGATTACCTTGAAGAAGTCTAGTAGAGCAATATAGAGACGATTAAAAGTGATTCTGCGAGCATCATCCGCTGCACAGATTGATTATATTGGCTAGTGAATCGAGGATAGATAAAAACAAACGCACCAGAATCGGTGGTAAATGCCCAGTCATAAAGGCGACGGAAGAGAGGTCTGAACGCAGCCTCGTTCAATTTGACCACGAGTTCTTTGAATGCTGAAATGACACGGGTTTCCGCCTGTGTCATTGCAAAATAAATGAGCGTACTATGTTTGAGGTCAACTCTGCAATATCACGTACTTCTTCATCGACTTGACAGATATCTAGCGCCTCTAGGAAGTTCTTAAAGTAGCTACGTAGATGTTCCATAACAGTAGAACGATCTGCATGTTGCAAAGCCCGTGCCACAACCTCGAAATATGCGGATATCCTGGTCTTATGCTCCGCATTAGGTGGGATATGTTATGACGAGATCTAAAGGCTCACCGATTCCTTAGAAGGTTGCACAGTCGACCACATTTCTACCAACGTTGGTAAGAGTACCTTTGATGGAATCCTCTTTGCAATGGATTTCACCAGACTCGACATCGTGGAGGATATGGATGAGGGCTGGTCCATATGAAGGAGGACAACCTGTTTTACTTCACCACTACCCCAGAACGCCGGGATTGTCGTCAGTAGACCGTGTAAAATAGAAAAGGCATTCTCAAAGAGTGCTAAATATCAAAAAACGACTGAGCAATGACAACCAATAGCCTTAAACTGTTGAGAACCTTACAATTGTCCTCTCCGCGCAGGACCACAATGCTGTGAGAGATGATGGATCTGAAGAAGGGAATGATACGGAGACCGAGTTTTGTGCTTTAAATGGATAAGCCGCATGTTCTGCATGCAAGGGGATAAACGTACGACATAGCTGCTAGTGCTCCGAGTGCCGCACCCGTACTATGTATTCCTTTGCTAGCGGAAAGGGCATAAGGCACCAACTCCACCATCGAGCCTTCCTCGCCCGAGCATAGTGTGGTGGCAATGACTTTCAAAGCTCTAAAAGCACTGAGGACAACAGGGCCCTCCTTATGAATCGCAAGCAGACTTTTGATTGAGATCAAGATCAGGGTAATCGGCTCAGCGATTTCTGATCTCATCTTCACAGAAACATCTGGTAATCTGCTGCCAAGTAACTCCAGTGCCCCTGCTTGAACCTAAAATCGCTCTAAGATGAGGCATTGTACGAACCCCGGAGAGGAATTCAACCTACCTTGGCATCTCCAGACATGAGCATAGATTCCACAGACTCCATAAAATTCACGACGGACATGCCACTTAAAAGCCTATTCATAGACAAACGAGCAGCTTCAGAAATTTCGTCGACCTTTGTGTCATTTGTTTTTTCTCCTGTCAAGGTAGCCAATGTGATGAGGTGGGCTATCAGTGTACTGATTGATTCATCCTCTAATGAAGGAGGTACTCTTGGTTTCAGAGCATGACCAACGAAAAGGATCAGCGCCTGCGCACGCCGCTTCATGTTGGTCGATGGGGGAAGAGAGTGATCGCCATCCCTGCGAAAGTTGGTTAATAGCACGAAGGAGAAAAAACCGTGCTTCATACGTGGTGCCTTCCAAAAAGATGGGTCGAATTGAGTTCGGGTCAACAACATGATCTGTTAGGCGCAGACTTTCATTCAGTATCTCTTCCGCAGTCTGTGTACACAAAATTAGCTCGGTATATCAAGAGGAGAAAAAGCTGACATGTATTTGCAGGCTATAACTGTTATGTTGGAATATTGACACCGGTAATGATAGTGTATTTGGAACTTCCACTGCGGGCTGGCGTACAATACGATTGGCCATCTTTTCTAGTAAGAGCATAATGACTGGAGGGAGGAAGTCTTCGGCGCCAAGGGCATCAACTAAGTGTGCAAAGAAACTAAGAGGAGGCGAGGCGTGAGTTCAAATGCCATACTTAAGAACCGATACAAACTTGTTGCGCCTATGACGTGGAATATGATTGGCAGCATCTGTGAAAACTCGAAGAAATTCCTTTGAAGCGATGTATAAATCGACATGTTGAGCGTGAGCGAGTTTCAGGGACGACGCCATGACAGGTACAATCCCATCGATTGTCTACCTATGAGGTCAGAGTAGTCAATTGTATATGATAAATATGTACCTGCTGGACGACCTTAAAGCTGTAAGTGTCATCCCGATGGAACACATTCGACCCCATAAACGTGAAAACAGGCATGACATTATAAAGCACCGATTCTGGGGCCAAACGAGCCAAATTTGCCATTAACAGCAGAGCTTGATTGAAAGTTTGTGGATTGCCTGAAACTGGTGATGACATTAAGGTTTCGGTGCATGAAAGAAAATTTCATCATATCACGAACCTCGAATGAGTTCGACAAGGATATCCAGTCTTATCACGCTCGGTGACAAGTTCGGAGCCTCCTAAATAGTACCTTTAGATGCAACATTGTTGAAAATAAATTCAATATACCGTAATCTTGGAAGCTACGCTTTCCACCGCCGACATCAGCAACTGCTCAATGTAACTAACGTCGGCTTGTGCGGTGGATAAGGATTGCACCACTTTGTTCAAGGTGTCGAGCAGGCAAGAAATAAGGTCGAGAGAGCCTGGAAGCGACTTTGTTCCAAGTATCTCAACAAGAAGGGTCAGTCGAGGAAGGGTGTCATCGGAAGATCTAAAAATACATCAGCGCCATTCAGGGAGCGTCCAATATAATAGTAATTACTCCGTCATCGTTTTAGCTCGTTTGCTAGCACGCGGACTTGTGCTTACGGGCGCTGGGGCCAGTGCTCCAAGGAAGTGTACAATCAGTGGTACGTCTACCAAAATGGTAGAAAGCAAATCCCTTGGAATTGACTGCTAGAATTGTGTTGATCAGGTCAATTGGATGCTGGCGAGGGATATCGGAGAAACATACCCCCGAGGAAGTTTGCGAGCCAATTTCTAATAGCGCTTCACAGGCCGAAATTTTCCGCTGTTGGTTTAAAGATGAGAACAAGCCATCCTGAACGACATGCACAAGCGCTTGTTGGATCGACCGCGGCGTTCCTGAGGTAAATAGGTTGATAAGAAAGAGAAGTTGAATGTCGAGGAAACAGTCCCACCAGAGCGGAGGTATGTTCGTAAGACTAATAAGAAAAG
>Ga0193742_1002271_pt1 | contig 11107 bp, 8 predicted proteins | sample L2c1metaG_FD_165511 | JGI IMG/M metagenome (GOLD analysis project Ga0193742, IMG submission 165511) | Soil microbial communities from a riparian zone of the East river system, Colorado, United States - L2c1 | ecosystem: Environmental > Terrestrial > Soil > Riparian zone | place: USA: East River... | reverse complement strand
CAGCAGGCCGGGCTTGCTGAGGATAGGGTCGGGATATTTTACGATCTCGTGGATCTTTGTCTTCTTAGGCACGTCAGTATGCTCTTATCTGTCCAAGATAGCCATTGTAGTTTCGCTGAAGCTCGGCAAGGGAGTCACCTCCGAACTTTTCGAGCACGAGGCGAGCAACGCAGAGCGCAACCATCGACTCAGCCGCGACCCCAGCTGCCGGGACCACGCAGACGTCGGATCGCTCGTAGGCGGCCTTCACCGGCTCGCGCGTCTCGAAGCTGACGCTGCCGAGGGGACGGCGCAGAGTGGAGATGGGCTTCAGATATCCGCGCACGACGACATCCTCACCATTTGAGATGCCGCCTTCCAGGCCTCCGGCGTTGTTGTGCTCACGGGAAAACTTCGTAAAAGCTTCTTCCGCGCCCTCGTAGCCAATGGCGTCATGAACCGTGGAGCCCAGAGACTCGGCCGCGGTGACGCCACGCCCGATCTCGACCGCCTTGACCGCCTGCAGGCTCATGACGGCCTGAGCGAGCAGACCATCGAGGCGCTCGTCCCAGTTGACGTGGGTTCCGATGCCGGGAGGCAGCCCATGGACGACGACCTCGAAGACGCCGCCGACGGTGTCACCGGTACGCAGAACGGCATCGACCTCGGCTTTCATGCGGGCCTCGTCTTCAGGATCGACGCAGTTGAGCAGAACCTCTTCCTTCTGCGAGAGCGCTACGATTTCTTCCCACTGGGCCGGGCGGGAGAGTTCGGCCTTGCCGACTCGGATAACGTGCGAGAGCACCTCGACGCCGAGCGCCCGAAGCAGAAGCTTGGCGAGAGAACCGGATGCGACGCGCGCAGCAGACTCTCTAGCGCTAGCGCGTTCAAGCACATAGCGGGCATCCTTGAAGTTGTACTTTAAAGCTCCGGCGAGGTCGGCATGGCCGGGACGTGGAGAAGCGACGGCCTTGTGTTTGTCTGGGTCGCCCTCTTCGACGGGAAGGATCTCGGTCCAGTTCTTCCAGTCGTTGTTAGCGATGGTCATCGCAATGGGCGAGCCGATGGTCCTGCCGTGGCGCACGCCCGAGAGGATGTGCGCCGTGTCGCGCTCGATGCGCATGCGACCGCCGCGGCCGTAACCGCGCTGGCGCCGCCATAGCTCGTGGCTGATGAACTCCTGATCGACCGCCACACCGGCTGGAAGACCGCTGACCAGGGCGACGAGACTCTCGCCGTGGCTCTCACCTGCAGTCGAAAAACGTAACATGTCAGCTATCTATTCTAATGCCTCGGCCCCCGAACCCAGCTTTTCGCTATCGTGGCTGCGGAGAACCGGGCACGTACGGCTCTTTGGAGTTTCCCGGCCCGCCGACGAACTGCAGCGTGGGGATGCGATCGCTCATCTCCGGAAGAGGCGGGAACGGCTGGTGCGGCTCCGCCTGATACCAGTAGGCGACCGAGGAGTAACTGTCGGAGCGGGAGTTGGCGTGTCCGTGCTCGATTGTCGCGCGCATCGATTTTTTAAAGGGGACGGGCGAATCCAGATGGAAGCGATAGACACTCGAGCGGGAGCCAGCCAGCTCCGCGCCCACAACCGGCGAGCCATGCAGCGGGAACTGCGCCGGCCCCCCGAAGTCCCACGCTCCCAGAAAGTAGTCCTCCGAGCCTGTGCCTACCGTAGCGGCCGTGGTGGCATCGTCGATAAAGAACATGTCGTTGCCCTCGCCCCACCATCCATCCTGATTCTGTAAGACCGACATGGTGACTCCGACAAACTGGCCGTGCCCCTGAGCCTCAAACCAGACATAGTTGTCTTTGCCATCCAGATTGCGGCGGTAGTTTACCTGCGGGTCGCCGTTGCTGTACCACTCCTTCGCCCAGCCATGGTTGGGATATGCCTGTCTGTAGTCCGCATGGAAGTAAAGGGTTCCGGGAGGAAGAGGCTTCGTGTCCTGCCGGTAGTCGATGTTCCAGTACAGGCTGTTTACCGACATCTTGCCCTCGTTGGTGAGAGTGATGCGAGCGTGCTTTGCGTAGGGCATGGGGAACCAGCAGTTGAGGGATCTGTCGTTCCCCGCGCTGAGAACCGCAGACTGCCAGCCATAGTAGGAGCCGGTACCAAGTCCGAAGAAGTCGCCGATCGGAGCCTCGACACTGGGTGCCTGTTCTCCATCCCAGTAGATGCGCATCACGATCCGCTTGAGGTGGTAAGGTTCTGGCGCGTTAATGGTGAACCACATGTGCGAGATCATGCCGGGCCCGTCCACGTCGAGGATGGACAGTGTCTGTCCGGGAGTCAGGGTACGGAAGTCCGCGTTGGCTCCGGTCGATTCGCGGCTGGAGGAGCGATGAAGCGTGTATGTCTGTTGCTGTGTAGGGTCGGGCATCCAGGATGGAATCTGGGCCCCTGCGAGGACGGCGCCAAACAAGAAAGATGCTGTTGCCAGAATGATTCGAATACGCATCCGCTATTCTCTTCCCTCCAACTGCACGGAGGAGTATAGCAACACGCGTCAGAGCTTTTGGGAGAGGGATTCGATCGGAGCAGCTCTTTGGTGTCTACGAGACCAAGAGCTGCTCCAGATCGATTGGGGATCAGAGACTTCTCATACTCATCGAGAGATTACTGCGCTCCTCCGCCTGCAGCAGTGGAGACGCCAACCACCATGTGTGTACCACCGTTCAATTGGATATCCTGCTTTGCGCCGAGCAGGATGCTGGAGGCCTGAGCCATCCTGGGATCCTGTTGCCCCGGTGCATTGTTCGCCAGCAACACGCCTGGAACGGACGTGGTGCGGATGTCAATGTTCCCGGTCTTGGCCACGACGGTCCCCGCCGCAGGACCTGCTGCGGATGCTCCACCTGTGCTCGATTGTGCCTGTGCCGCTCCAGCTGTTCCGCTCGCAGAGGGGCTGTTGGAGGCATCCGGCGATGGCGACGGACTCGGGGCGGTGGGCGCTCCGCTGGCCGTTGCCGAGCCCTCCGGAGAGATGGACTGAATCTGCGAATGGACCGGCAGGTTTTGACCACCCTTCAGCTCGAGGTGGTCAAACTGGAGCACTACCTGGGAGTTCTCACCTGCCCCGCTCGACTTCACGCCGAGCACACGGCCGACCAGCTTCGACCCCTTGGGAATCTCAGTTCCTTCCGCAGTCTTTGTCGGTGACTTGATCTGGACTGTCACGCTATCGCCAGCCTTGGTGGTCTTCGAGTCCAGCGTGCTCACAAGGTCGCCGCTGATGGGACTCAGCGGCGCGGTGGATGCCGCCGGGCTCGCGGCCGAAGTGCTGGGTGATGCCGATTCCGTAGCCGGAGCACTCTGCTGGGTGGCAGGGCTGCTTGGCTGGGTAGCCGGGGGTGACTGCTGCGCCAAAAGCGGGAAGCTAGCTATGGCAACCAGGGTTGTTACGAGGGAAGTGCCTGTTTTCATGAATCCTCCATTGGTTCTTACGCTTCCGCACCCGCCACGTCCGTGACGCGGTCACGAGTTTCGAGATATTTTGCAAGCGCAGTGCCAAACCAGGGGATCCGCGCGGATTAGCTAGCGGGGTTGAACTTTGAATCGATCGGCGTTTAGCCGCCAGAATTTACGTAGTCTCAAATCACCCTTTAAACCGAATTATCTCCATGGATCGAGTAATTCTTTCCGGGTGCAGGGTCCTCGAAAACCTGTCAAGCGAGAATCAACACAACCTACACAAAACAAGCCGAATAAATCTGCCGATTCAGTAATTTCCAATTGCTATGCTTAATACAGGCAAAAAACAGGCGTCAGGGTATCCCGGCACAGACCCAGCAGGAAATGCGAGGTCCGGACCTAAGCTATTTATTTCTAAGACTTTGCGCGAATATGACGGGGGGGTAGTCTCCCCGGCTTCTATTCATCCCCTTTGAGATAGTCCCGGGAGTTGAAGAGCGCCCTCTCCATGGAACGAACCCAGTCCGTAACCTCGCCGGGGCCTTTGCCCTGAACCTCGGCGGCGGCGAAGGTATTGCGCAGGGTCTGCATCTTGGCCTCGAGATCATCGAGCGTATTGAGCAGAAGAGCCTCGGGGGTCATGGGAAGTTTGGGAGAGCCGAACTCGTACTTGCCGTGGTGCGAGAGAATCATGTGCTCGACGAGGATACGCAGCTTTTCGGGAAAGGGCTCGATGGAGCGAATCTTCTCCTGCAGCATTCCCTGCGCGATGCTGATGTGACCGATAAGCTGACCTTCGAGGGTATAGCCGAAGCTGGACTTCCAGTGCAGCTCGCGGACCTTGCCGATGTCGTGAAGGATGGCTCCGGTGACGAGGAGATCGGGATCGACCTCGGGATAAAACGGAACCGTTGCAACGCAGACGCGGACGAGGGTCACGACGTGCTCGAGCAGGCCGCCGATCCAGGCATGATGAAGCATCTTGGCCGCGGGAGCAGCACGGTAAGCTGCAGCGATAGCGGGATCGTCAAGGAAGGCGAAGACGAGTCGCTGGAGATCAAGGTTCGTAAAGCGAGAGACGTAGCCGCGAAGCTCGTCCCACATCTGGTCGATGTCGAATTGAGTGATGGGGAGATAGTCCGTGGGATCGATCTCGCTCTCCGCTGCGAAACGAATACGCTGCAGAGCCATCTGGAACTTGTTTTGATAACGGGTGACCTGCCCCTGCACCTTGACGTAGCACCCCTCGGTGCAGGGAGTGATGGAATCCGCAAAGTCTTCCCACATGATGGCGGGCATGGAGCCGGTCTTGTCGGTCAGGGTGGCGGTGAGGAACTGGCCCCCGCCCTGGCGTCGTTCACGAAGCTGGAAAGAGGAGAGAACGAAGTAGGAGGTTACAACGGCGTCTTCGAAGCGGGGAGCATCCGCAATAAAAAAATCTTTCATCGAGACCAGAATACGCTGTAGGGCAAAAACTCAAGACGCGAAGCCGAAGCCTCGCGTCCTGAGATTGCAGCTGGTGGAAAGGGCTGCTTAGTTATTCGGCTGAGGAGCAGGCGTCGTCGCCGGCTGCTGTTGCGGCGCGGGCGTCGTGCTCTGAGGAGCGGGAGTCACTCCCTGACCGAGCGAAGGATTGACAGTCGGGTCGGGAGGAGCCGCCGGAGGAGGAGCCGTGGGCTTGTTCTGCAGCCGCTCCTTGGCAACACCTTTTTCGCGCTTCACTTTTTTCTTGGTCGCAGTATCGCCATTCAGACCGAGCGGAGCCGATTGCTGCTTGCGATCTTCCTGCTCCTTCGTTGTAGCGGCCACAGGCGTGTAGGCCGCCTTCTGACGGACGACAGCCTGCTTCTTCACAACCTTATCGACAGCTTCGGTCTTGGCGCGATAGCTGTAACGCGACTTGCCTGTGTGGTCAGGTTTCGGCGCCAGAGGATCTTCGTTCGCCACCTGCGTGTTCGTGCTTTCGATAGGAGCGATCGCCGTTCCAGGAGCCACGGCGTCACCGGCATCGGCTGTCTGAGTCGAAGCGGCTACACCTGCGCCAGCTCCCTCAGCTGTCTCTTGAGGTCCGGGAGGAAGCGCATTCCGCGGAGCCTGCCCAAACCGGACCTTCTCGCGCTTGATCTTCTTCTGCTTCGCTGGAGTCCCTGCTTTGTTGCTTGCCGTAGTGGTCGAAGGCTGGGCCGGAAGAGGAGCGTCGGCCGACGGAGCCGCGTTGGCTGCCGGGGCAGCAGTGGCCGACGGAGCCGCAGTGGCCGGGGTTGCAGCCGTGGATGCCTCGGAGGGTGCGGCGACCGCAGGGGGTGTGGCGACCGTGGGCGTAGCCCCTGGCGCCGGAACCGGCTTGCTTGCAGCGGAGAAGCGTCCGCCACGGTCAAAGCGCTCCTTGACCTCCCTTTTCTTCTTGGGAGCAGGTGGCGCATAGGCGCTGAAGACGGGCTTGGTCTGACGCGGGCTCGCTCCGGAATCGATAAATCCCGGCTTGATGTCGATGTACGCCTCTTCCCGCAACTTGGTCAGGTAGGCACGCAGAGCAGGCTGCATCTGCTGAAAATACATGGCCTCCTGGATCTGCTGCTCGATGTCCTTGAGGGGTGGAACGCCCGCCTGCTGGTGCTCGGTAACCTTGAGGATGACGAATCCCTGACGGGTGCGGATGGGATCGGTGACGCCGCCCGCCTGAAGCGAGAAGGTCTGGTCTTCAAGGACCTTAGCAAGAGCGCCGCGCTTGAAGAGCCCAAGATCGCCTCCCTGCGAGGCTGTCGGTCCGCCGGAGTTGGCCTTCGCAAGGTCGTCGAAGCTGTCGCCAGCCTTGACCTTCTCTGCAATCCCCTCGGCCTTCGCCTTCGCCTGCGCTACTACAGCTTCGGTGGCGTCAGCAGGGGTAGGGACGAGGATCTCGCTCAGGCGCACCTGCTCCGGCTGGGAGAAGTCGTTCTTGTGGGCGTCATAGTAGGCCTGTTCCTGCCCCTGGGTCATCTGCAGGTGACGGCCTACTTCATCGCGAACGACCTGCTGGGTCAGGATGCCGTTCCGGATATTCGCCTTGAAGTCTTCAAAGGAGATGCTCTGCTGCCGGGCCGCCTTCTCGAGATCTTCCATGGAGTCCATGTGGTTCTGCTTGCGGATCTCGTCGAGACGGCGGATGACCTCCGCGTCGGCGTTCAGTCCAAGGTCCTTGGCGCGAGAGATCAGAAGCTGCTGGTCGACCATGTCGCGCAGCAGATTCTTCTGACGGTCGGCGGACTCTTCGGGACTCGCCTGATTCTGCTGGTTTTCCGCGGCAAGCTGCTGCTCGCTGCGCTCCATGTCGCTGCGGCTGATGATCCGGTCGTTGACGCGAGCGACGACATCCTCCACGACGGTACCGTTCGGAGTGATCGCCGTGGGTGTCGGCAGGGTTACCTGGCGCTGCGGCTCATTGGGAACGCTCAGCGGACTTTGATACCGCGGCGCTTGAGCCAGCACCGCCACCGGCAGCGCCAGCAGGCTGAACCCGCATACTGCCCTGAACTGCGAAAATCGAAAATTTATCGTCACTCGTTATCTCTGCCCCAGCATCCACGGAAAAGGCCACCCCGGCCTCCTGGATTTGGACTTGCCGGAGGCAACGGACGGTATCCGTCCCATCATTCTAACCGTGGTAAGGCGGAAGAGGCGAATCGGGTTTTCGGGCAGGAAACGGTGACCCGCCGGTGCTATACTCCGTCCAATAGAGGACGAGCGTTTACAGGAGGGCCTGTAGGCCGTCTGACGCATAGATTTCTGCTCAGTTCTTCTCGAGGTTTACCTGACCGATGGCACCCCGCACACGCCGCACACTTTTTTCCGCCACCATCTTTCTGGCTACCTGCGCGGTCGCCGGTACGTTTATCAACCAGAGGGTCGATGCACAGTCGGCTACCGACGAGTCGACCCTGCGCGACAGCCTCAGGAACTTCACCAGCGTCTACTCGCTGGTGGAACAGAACTACGCCGACAAGATGACCACCGACAAGACGGACAAGGCCATCTACGACGGCGCGATTCCGGGCATGCTGCATGTGCTGGATCCCCACTCGAACTTCTACGACCCCAAAGCCTACGCGCAGATGCGCGAGGACCAGCACGGCAGGTACTACGGCGTGGGCATGACCATCCAGCCGCAGACCGACTCGACGGCCAAGAATGGCACCAAGATCGTCGTGCTCTATCCCTTTGAGGGAACTCCCTCCTTCAAGGCTGGAATCCGACCCGGCGATACGATTCTTGCCGTCGATGGAAAGAGCACCGAAGGAATGGATTCGGCGGCCGTCGCCTCCATGCTGAAAGGCCCGCGCAACACCCACGTCACGGTGACGGTAAACCGCGAGGGCGCGCCCAAGCCTCTGGACTTTGATCTGGTGCGCGATGAGGTCTCGCGCCCCTCCGTCGATCTCGCGTTCCTGCTCCGGCCCGGAGTCGGGTATATGCACGTCACGAACTTCATGGAGACAACCAGCCGCGAGGTAGGCGATGCTCTCGACAAGTTCGGCAACATCAACGGCCTGGTGCTCGATCTACGCGGAAACCCGGGTGGCCTGCTGAACGAGGCCGTCAACATGAGCGACAAGTTCCTGCAGAAGGGACAGATTGTCGTCTCCCAGCGTGGACGCGCCTTCCCCGATCAGGTCTATCGTGCGGCTCACGGGTCCGATACGAAGTATCCGATCGTGGTGCTGGTGAACCGCAATACGGCCTCGGCCGCGGAGATCGTCTCCGGCGCCCTGCAGGACCACGACCGCGCCCTGATCGTGGGCGAGACAACGTTCGGCAAGGGTCTGGTGCAGACGGTCTTTCAGACCTCGGAGAATACCGGCCTTGCCCTGACGACGTATCACTACTACACACCGTCGGGTCGCCTGATTCAGCGCAACTACAGCCATGTTTCGCTGTACGACTACTACTTCGTTCGCGACTCCGCGCAGCCCAAGGACAAGAGCAACCGCGAGGTGAAGCTGACGGATTCCGGACGCACCGTCTATGGCGGCGGGGGTATTACTCCGGATCAGTCCATCGACAATCTCAAGACGAACCGGTTTCAGGAGTCGCTGTTGCAGAACTATGCGTTCTTCAACTTCAGCAAACACTATCTGGCCGTCCATAACTCGGTGAGCAAGGACTTTACCGTGGATGACGCCGTGGTCCAGGAGTTCAAGAACTTTCTGAAGTCGAAGAATATCGAGTACACCGACCAGGACATCGCCGGTGTGCAGGACTGGTTGAAGGAGAGCATCAAGAGCGACCTGTTCACCTCGCAGTTCGGGCAGCTGGAGGGCCTGAAGGTTCGCGCCGAGTGGGACCCGCAGATCGCCAAGGCCGTTACCTATCTGCCGGAGGCACAGACTCTTCAGGATCACCTGAAGCTGGCTCAGAAGGCGAGCCTGGCTCACTAATAAACAGACAGGATTACAGAAAGCGCCCGCATGACTTCTGATGCGGGCGCTTTTCTCTGTCCCGACGACGCTATAGTGGTGACGACGGAGGGTTCATGAAGGCACTCGGAGTTGCATATGGATTTGTCCTGGCCGCTTCCCTTTTTCTTCATCCCATAACGACGAGTGGACAGGGGATGCTCTCGATCGAAGGAACAGCGACCTACCGCGAACGCATGGCACTGCCACCCGATGCCGTCTTCGAAGTGACTCTCGAGGATGTGTCGCGGATGGATGCTCCAGCTCTTACCCTGGGTCAATCACGGACGGAACAGCCCGGGAATCCTCCTTTTCAATTCACTATCCAGTACGACCCATCGCAGATTCAGCCGAATCATATCTATGCGGTTCGCGCCAGCGTCACCGAGGGAGACCGCCTCCTGTTCACGACGGATCAGCGCTACCAGGTTCTTACGCAGGGCCACGGTAGCGAGATCGGAATGATGATGCTGCGCCGCGTCGCGGGGACACCAGGACAGCCCGCCGCCTCCTCGGCTCCTTTACGCGAGACCTATTGGAAGCTGACTCAGATTGGGGACAAACCCGTCACTCCTGCAGACCAGCAGCAGGAGGCGAATCTGGTGTTCCACACCGAAGGCGGGCGAGTGACAGGTTCCGGAGGATGCAATCGCCTGACCGGCGGATACACAGCAACGGGCGACTCCCTTCGCTTCGGCGGCGTGGCTTCCACGCGAATGGCCTGTATGCATGGAATGGAGACGGAGACGAACTTTCTTGCGGCACTCGAACGGGTACGAAGCTGGAAGATCGCCAGCCGTCAGTTGGAGCTTCTGGATGAGGAAGGAAAGATGCTTCTTCGGTTTACCGCGCAGGCAGAGAAGACAAAATAGCCCGGACAGTGGAGAGGATCATCATCATACGATGGAGCGGGAGACCGGGATCGAACCGGCGACATTCAGCTTGGGAAGCTGACGTTCTGCCACTGAACTACTCCCGCTAATCCTCTGGCTGCTTTCTCAATCATACCCTGCACAGTTACAAAGGTGAAGCTCCGTTCATGGCCTCAAAAGCATCTCGATTACTTTGAGAGAAGCGTGCCACCCCAATCGGCGGGGTCGACATCGGCAATGGATTGCGAAAACGTCCAGCGGTGTCCAGCGAGATCTTCCGCCGTGTACTGTCTCTCTCCATAGGGATAGTTGGCAGGCGGTCCCGGCACATGCGCGCCATGTTCAATCGCGCGCGCATAATGCGTATCGATATCCTCGACCCGCACCATAACGGAGCCGGGGTTATGCTCTGCTCCTCCTTCCCCAATCACGATCGCCCCATCACCAACCTTGAGCTGTGCACGGTGACTGCCGATGCGCAGCCGCAAGGTAAACCCAAACGTTCCACACAACCAATCCACTGCCGCATCAACGTCAGGGTAGGCAAGTACTGGAATGACTGTAGATTCCGGCATCGAACGATTCGCTAGCATCCAACACCTCCTACGCCTGCGTTGAAATCCTATGCTTCGAGCTCACGCACCATCGTGCGAATATCTTCGGCGCGGACAACATACTTGTTCTGCGCGGAGGCACTCAGGACGTCACGCCGTTCCCGCACAGAAGCGCGCTCTACACTTCTTACGCTGCCATGAAAATGCCTGGCTCCGGTTATACGTACGACAGAGGCGGCATTTTCGATACGCAACCCACCCCCGGCGGCCACGTTGATGCGGTCCCCAGCGCGTTCCACAAGACGCGCGAGATTCGTGGCACCGGTGACCACATCGCGCTCTCCGCCCGAGGTGAGAACTCTGCCACAACCAGCCGCAATGATATCTTCGAGCGCCTGATCGAGTGAAGGGACGAGGTCGAACGCCCGGTGAAAGGTTACCTCAAGCGGCGAAGCCAGCTCCACCAGCTCTCGCGTGCGTTCGCCATCTATCGTCGCGTCGGCACGGAGAACACCAAGAGCAAAGCCGCTGGCTCCCAGAGAGCGAGCGTGCAAAAGATCGTCCCGCATGAGAGCGAACTCTTCGTCCCTGTAAAAAAAATTGCCAGAGCGAGGCCGCAACAGAACATAGACAGGCAGGCCACTGTGCTCGATCGCGCCGCGGATCAGACCATGGCTCGGCGTCAGTCCATCTTCACTGAGCGCCGAGCATAACTCGATGCGATCTGCGCCGCCTTCCCTCGCTGCAAGACACGCCTGCAGCGTCTCCGCGCACAGCTCGAACGTGATCGTTCGACTCACGAAAGGCTCAGCGACGGCGGAGCGACCGACGGATCGGCGCCAAAGGAGG
>Ga0193742_1002269_pt1 | contig 11112 bp, 11 predicted proteins | sample L2c1metaG_FD_165511 | JGI IMG/M metagenome (GOLD analysis project Ga0193742, IMG submission 165511) | Soil microbial communities from a riparian zone of the East river system, Colorado, United States - L2c1 | ecosystem: Environmental > Terrestrial > Soil > Riparian zone | place: USA: East River... | reverse complement strand
AAAAAAAAAAAAGTAAAAAAAAAAAAAAAAAACAAAAAAAAAGAAAAGAATCGAACTCACCAACTTCCTCGTTCTCCTTCTCTCTATCTATTGCCTCTACGACAGCACTCACCATCTCCACTTCCCAATCTACGAATCTATCATCCTCATACGGTTTAATCCCTCGTCCACTCTTGACCGATTCCACCCTCGACGTTTGTAAAACAGTCGACACATCAAATGCCAAACTAGCAGCAGCCGTTCGAACCAACGCATCTGCATGCAACAAACTAGGAACCAACACTTGTGTCACTTTCTCTCGCGTGGGACTCGTCGACAGTAGTAGTAGTTTTCGAGATAGAGCAGAGTGTGAGAAAGCATTGCATAGCATACGTAGGATGGTGAGGATATAGTTTCGGGATCCTTTGTACGATGATGGATTGATGTTGTCAAGCGCTTCAATAGCTTTTGGGAGGAATACGCTGATGATAGGGTCTGTAGGAGAATCGAGAGCGGCTAACCAAGACCCAACTGCAGGGTCTAAGAAAGCGAGTCGCCACATGTCGACTAGAGGAAAGAGAGATTCGACGGGAAGCGCAAGTGCCAAGGCGCTAGTTGCTTGAGTCCATGATGTGAGAATAGCAGGTGTGGCTGATGGCAGTGCTTTGGCATCAATAGGAGGTGGAGAAGGAAACCGAGCTTTGAGGTAAGGCAACACGGTCCTTGATAAAACTACCTTGGTTTGCTCTTTAGATTGTGAGGCCGAGGCTGGCCAAGAGGTCTCATCTATAAATGAAGATAATTTTGAAACTACAGTTTCGACGGCCGGAACCTGTGAAAAGATGATTGGGTTGAGGGATAGAGCTTGGATAGTGGGAATAGAAAGAGATGTGTGAGGATGAGCTATAAATATATATTCCAGTGAGAAAACAAATTTGGTGAGTGGGTAAAGTAAACGAACGTGGATATGCTTGGAAAAGAAGTAGATCAATTTGGCTCCTCAACTCATTGGCATCTGCGCCTTTGAGTTCATCAAGCTAATGGAGACGATTTATTCAAAAAGCCGAATGTTGTCAGAGCACAAACAAGTCCGTACCTTCTTTCCATCAAGGAAAAAATAAAATGTTGGGGTAGCTCGAATACCCCATTCCGCTGCTAGATTCCTGCCCATGCCCACGTCAATGTCAATCTTTGCAAACCCTGCTCCATCTCTGTCCTCATGCAATCCTTTCTCCTCAGAAAGACGCTCAAATACTGGTTCAATCATCCTACAAGGAGGGCAAGTAGCACTTGTGAAGAACGCAACCGCAGCTTTATGGGTTTTTAAAAAGTTGTTGAAGGTGGTTGGATTTGTGATGACATGCATTGGTGATGTAAGTGAGTTCGTGGCTTGGATGTTGGTGCGGGCAGATCCATTTGCAGCTTGACTTGCGACTGCTTGTAATATAGAGGCTGCAAGCTGTGGATTTGTGGATGTATTCGTGGCTGTTGTTTGGGCTGCAGTCTCTGGTGCAGGTCGCCGATACATGGCATCGATCGTAGGTCGCAGCGCAGCACCAAAAGGAGTCGACAAGAAATCAGTTGGTAAGTCTATTAATGGACATTTGGTCAATCTCATATAGAGGATTGTATTTTTCCAATTAACGCACCTTTGATAGAAGACGGTATAGTTCCTCCTGTCAAAAACCCAACGCAGTCATCCGTAAACGAATTACAGTTAAAATCTTGCTCCAAACAATTTCATCATAAAAAAAAAAGATTCGAGACAGATAGAGATCATTGTAAGTTTACCTAGAAGATGATACTGTACATATTTGAGCATTCCAGTTTGTTTGTCCGGTTATGAGACTGCTAACCTTGTCTGCGGTATAATGTTCCTTCATTTCCTGTAGATATTCATTGAATGTATCTTCATCTAATGCTGTTTCCCCCATATTTATAATTTTCAATGGTGCACCATGCTAATTGGGAGGGAGGGGTTACATCATGTAAATCCAATCGCAATCCAGACTTACATGGGAACGGCCTGGAAGGGTGGTATTGATCCCTTGACCATAGAAGACCTCTTTCCCGAATACGACGATTGAGGTATGCCTATGTGCACGTAGAGTTAGAACAAGGGGAGAGGGTGGTCATAAGACATTGGGGGGGTACCAAATTCCATCTATTTGTCTACCAGTCAGTTGGGCTGATAGTTGTCGAGCCATTCCATTACTGAGATCGTAAACATATAATTCCACAGGAGAAGTCATGATAATAAAGATACAAGGAGACAACAAATCAGCTTGCGTATACTTTAATCTGCTTACAAATCACTCGGAGACGCGCTCGTCTTCCTTCACACCACCACAAGTGGCGCCACCCGCATAACTGTTGTTGTGTTGCGATGAGCCAGCAATCCCAGTCACCGAGCCCTTCCGCCCCGACCAAGCGCTCTGGGACGGAGGAGAGCCCTATCTCCCCGGTGAAGAAATCTCGAATCACGGTGAGCTTCCATGGTGTTTATAATGGGAAACTCATTTTTTTCATAGTCGTATCGCGATATGTGGAATGCGCTTCAACATACTCCGTGGAACGAATTTCATGAGGTATGGTGGGGTAAACCCTGGGAAGAAAATCTGGCCCAGCCGCTTCTCGTGCAGGAGTTTATCTGCGAAAAACTTGGAATCCTTCAGGGAACGGACGGCTTCCTGTTTCAGCGCGCCGAGTACAGAGCTTTCGCCAATCGTATCCGGAACGCAAAAGCGAAGCTGTCGTATTACCAGTTATGGGGCTGCTTGCTTCTCGGTCAGCCTGGCATTGGTGAAGTTGAGATCTTTTCTGCAGCATATTTACTGAGTACTTTTCCAGGCAAATCTGTCTTCCTCCTCTTCTTCTTATTGATATGCATATCAAAAGAGGAAACTGTACTCTTCACGAACTCCACAGGCTCCACCTTTTTAATTTACAAGGAAGGTGTACTGGAGAAGCCTACGGCACAATTCACAATAGATGATCTTTCTCCTTCTACCACTCGAATCTGGTCATTGGTTGACAGCCCTCAAGGAAAAGTTCCCCTTCCCAGTTCTGTCACCAGTGCGTATCCGTCACGAGTGTTCTTCGTTGCTGCTGTTTCTCTGGATATATCGCGGTATAAAGAAATAGCAAAAGGTCGTGTTAGCATATGGTGGATGTCCGCGTGGAAGGATGAAGAACTCTTTACTCTGTATGTACCTTGCGGCCTGACTGACCGGTTTGTGACTGACCTCAGGCCTCTTTCCAGGCTGAACCACTCCCCCTTGCTTAGCAATGAAAAAAGAACGGTTCGAAACCCTTCCCGCCGTCCAATCTCTTGTGGCGGAAGTTGGTCCCTGTCCCCGTGATATGTTTGATGCGTTGCTTGATCCTACGAAGCTCGAGAACAACGTCAATCGAGCTTTGCAAAAATCGCAAACCCTCCAGACCATCGTCGATCTCATCCAGACTCCATTTGAATCCTCAAATGAGACTTCTCATAGTATCATACTTGTTCAGCGTCTAGGACCAGTCTCGGAAACCGTGTTCCAGAGTGACAAGCATTACATTCAGCTAAAGTCGCAGGACATAAAGAAAAAAATAATGGACCGATATACCACTCTTGAGCTCAAGGAAGCAGAACGGCTATTCCGTGTTTGTGCTGGCATGGGTCCTAAAGGCGCTGTGTTCGCTGGCAACCTGTTTGAAAGCCTTGCGATCCGCTACACTTCTGGTGAAAACTCTGACCTGGGTACGTTTCGCCTATTTGCACAGATGACACAGGTCGCGTCATCAAGAGAAAAGTTCCCCATACGGTACATCTACAAAAGACTTGGGCACAAGTGGACCGTCGTTATTGATGGTGATCGCGGCGTTGTCTTGAAGGGTTCCCCGCTACACCTTTCTGAAAGTCCTCTCTCTGCAAGCGGGGACAACAAAAAGCCTTGGTCGTCCCGGAGACGTGTCGAGTACAGAGACGAGAGGAATATCTCTATCGATGCCTTGTCGTACTATTGTCCCAGCGTCCTCAATAACCCCCTTTTTGATGCGTTCTTCTTTGAGGTCTCGTCCGAAAAGGTCATTCTATGGGTATTGCAGATAACCATCCAGCGCGACCACGATGGTGCGAAAAAGGGATTTGAAATCATTAACGCGGTTATGACACAGGCACAGCAGTCGTGGCCGCTCCTTGAGGTTAAGGTTAAGTATGTACTTGTGGTGGCATACAAGGAACCAGGCTTGGATATAGAATGGAATTTCGCCAGCGAATTTGACCACTGTCCAGGTGATGTATTCATTCAACAAATAGATCTTGATGTACTTGGCCGGGGTAGTGATTGGGGTTCTTTTAATCCCGAAGATATCTTCGGGGAGGTAGTTCAATGACATATTCTAGTCCAAACTTCTCTTGGAGCTGCTACTCACATCTGTTTGTAGACTATTTCTCCATTGTTTCTCATTTCAGTATTCCATTAGTTTCCATTCTTCCTACGTGTGTTTTTTTTAATTTTGTCTGCATACAATCTGTTTCCTCTTGATTTTCTTGTTCATTGAATCGGGGTTCTCAACTTGTATTGCTTCACAACTCATTTTCCCATCCCCTAACGGATGATACTTCCTCTCCACATGGGAGAACATATTAATGATCCTCCACCTACATCCTTCCCATTTAAGTGTTATCAGTCATCCAACCTTCGACTCAGGGATCGTGTTGGAAGATCTTGTTGTCAAGACAGATTGTCAAGGTGATGTTACAGGTGACAGGTTTATGGTACGAAATCTGATTTCGTTGGCTGAGGAGAATGAGATAAAAGAACAAGCAGAGAAGAGACATAAATGCCCTTATACTTCGTATCCAAATGTTTCATCGACGGACCGCAGATGTTGATGAACGATGTAAAGTTGTCTCCTAAGATCGGTATAGCGGTCACTTTTGGATGATTGGTGTAGATCAAAGAACGGGATTTGAGTTGAATTGAGGAGTCGGAGGCGAAGAAGAGATTTTGAAAATGTGTCCATGATTCGGAACCATCCCTATCGGTTATTTCAAGCAAACATAGGGCGGGACGAAGATGATCGAAGCATCAGCAGGATGGGGGTGGTCCAAGGATACGTTGATGTTTTCGACCCAAATGTTGTAATGAAGATAAAGGACGACGGTACATTATCCACACATTCAATACGAAGCGTGTGGATCCTGGTTCGACCGTGCGAGTGTGTACAGTGTGTCGGTGAGACAGGCGCTGAGCGCTGAGTGTTTCCCAATACCTATCGTTCGGCATGTGATACGGATGGATTTTAGATCGTCCACTGTATGGAATACACGTACGGTTCCACAGGCTAGAATCACGACGCGCAGCCCCGATGTCAACGATGTCAATCTTGGACGTGATGGCCAATTGAAGGGTCAGATTGAAATGTTTTGAAATACGGTGTTATAGCTATGCAGACATTGGCTTTTAAGTGTCGATTTCGAGAGATATGCTACAGAGGAATTTTTGACAACAATAAGGCTGGAGAGCGCGGCATGTGTGAGAGAGGGATTTGTTTTATTTCGAATTTGGTTGATGCTGATTAAATAATGATTCCGGGTGGTCAATTGGCGTAGAAGAGGTCGATGGAGTGGCAGAAGCTGAGATTTCTCAAATTCCAAAGCGGAGGGTACTGCAACCACTACCGCTACCACGACTACATCAGCTCTAACGGTGATCGACAAAGTTCATCCTGACAAACCTCATGGATCAACAAGTTGAGTTATGCTGGGTAGGGTTCAACATCAACTTTGCCTTTAACTCCTATAGCTACTGCCACTGCTCTCATGTCAATCAAACACGATTTAGAAACTCAAGAGTTAAAATCCACAACTCCGTCCACCAAAGTTGTTCCTATAGATGCGCAGTTGATTGCTGACGCGTCGGCTGCCACTGTTACGGTTTCAGGTCTAGTCGAGAGTGGGTTGGTCGAAGGAATAAAGGTCGGGACGTCAGTTGAGGCCAGCTATAGAGGGGCGAAGGAAGGTATGACGAACAAATGTCTTCTCGTTGAGGTTGGTATTTGTCTAATGGGCCGATTAGACCTGAACCGGAGGGCCTTGGCGCGAAGACCATATCAGAAGACGTCCAGGCTGACGTTAGGGCTGGGTTTGTTATTTCCATGTTGGTTCCATATCTTAGTCTAACATGGCCAGCCAGAATTCATGTGTGATATACCTCGAGGGCTTATCTCATGAATTTCCATTTTTGGCTTTTTTTTTTTGACCACCTATTCGCTGGACCGTTGAATGCCGAGCGCTCTTCCTATTCAAGCTAAACGTTGGAAAGCCCAGAGAATGGAATGTAGCAAGCTTCCTTGAGGCAGAATAATTATTTCACGAATATAACGTATCTAACTCGTATCTAGCATGTCTTCCGTTGGTTACTAACATGTTAGTTACATGGAAAATTTTCGATTATTTTCGCCAACACAATAGTCCATCCCGAACCAATCTCACGTTACTATAGGCCAATAGCAATCTAACCCATACCTGTGGCTCAAGCAAGGGCTCAAGCTCTCGCACAGATGTCATATTTCTATGTATCACAACCGTCTCAGCCTGCCGCTGAGTGGCGGGAACCTGAGCCCTTTGGGCGAGGAGGTGACCCTGTGTGATGTAGGCGTCACACCTCCATCACGCCACTATCACGCCCCTGGTAACCGGTAACCTCAGCCGCAAGCGCTCGCACAGATGTCATTCTATATATACTGACATGTGCCTGACTACGTAGTGTCCTTAAAAAAGTTCGACCGTGTATATTTTTATTTTTTCAGAACCCTTGACCTTTTTTATTTATTCAAATATCTAATTTATTGCGGGACTCCAACCCCCCCGAAGTGTTAAGGCTCTGTGATGTACTACTAGCGTTCGGCCAACGTTCGGCAACCTGTATGCAACTATATGTAGTAGTATGAAACTACAAAGGACTAGTAGTAGCCGTATGCTATGGCACGGTACGGAGCAAGATCTGCACTTGATGGATCGAGGGTTGTATAGCGATTAGGTTTCATAAGAGACGGTGAATATATATACCTACTCCATAGGGTATCATTAGACATAGCTTCAGAGACAACTGGTAAGTAACACAGGATTCAGCTACAGGCGTCAACTTGTCAAACAGGCGCATCAAGGCTATTAGGATGTCTAGTAAGGACTGGCATTTTTAACTTGAAGGAAATGTTTGAGGTCGGCACAGAATGACTGGACACAATCAGCTATTATTTGACCAATTTTCAATCCTTCAAAGTAGGCGCCGTGCGTGAAACCTGTTATCCAATCAATCAGCCGTTTTCTCCGCTGAATCAACGAAACGCACCGTAATATTCTCTGCTCGTGGCTTCTCCAGCAAAGTAAAGTCGACCGACGTTCGCCTTCAAATTATCGTGATGTTGACTGGAGAACGATGGTGGCCAATTTGAGTATGAACCACGGAAGAGGGGATTACTATGCCACCGTGGAAAGAAGAAATCCGTGGGTTCTGGAACCGTTACATTCGGGAACATTGCGCGAACGACATCCATCACCTCGTTCTGAACTTGGCTATCTGGAAGAGCCTCGATTCTCGCGGAAAAATCGCCCTATTTCGTAAAAATCAATTTTGCAATTTCGAGGTCAATTTTTGGGAGGATACCCACAGTTACAGTTACGAAGACTATTCCTGATCCCGGAAGGAATTTCGGATGGTCCAAGCTTTGCCAAATAGGATACCGACCACGTTCGGAGTCAGCATAAACTGCCATCTAAAGGGACGAATATCAACACTTCGAAACAAATAGTAGGAAATATTAATATACCTCCGTTGAAAACCAGAATTTGTGGGGAAATCGGAGAAATATTTTAGTGTATGTGGCCATTGCCATCCCATGGATAGCTTCTTGCTTGAATTCTGGTGATAGCCTCAGTTATTCAAAGGAACAAAAAGACATATACTAACGATACTTACGAGGCAAAGGTGGATGAAATTGAACATCATCATTCTGAAGCACCCCAAGGCTGAATGTACACAGTGCGTAGTCTGCGGATAGCGTAGTACCATCCGCCAGTGTGATGGTAACGCCATTGTGCGAATGAGCCACCGTGCGTACGGTAGCGTTCAACACTCGTTGTCGCTCTGTTAAAAATTCATCTGCTTCTTGCTGTATCAAAGTCTTGAATCCCCTTTGATCAAGAGACATCCGAGTATTTTGCTTTGAAAACTCGCCACCGCTGTATCCCTATATCGATTACATGAGCTCAGCGAAAGGCTGTTAAGACAAAAGGGGACAGGACCCATGATGTTCCAATCAGGGAGCTTTCCTCCGGCGTTTGAGCAACTTCCCAATCAAACTGCTCGGTATATGAATAATGGATATTTCAAGGTATGCAAATATAGAGAAAAAACCTGGAAATATTCCGATGCTTGAGCATGGGGATCTTTTCGCTTCCCCCCAACGAGGACATATCCCGTCCTTGCAGAAATATCGACGAGGCGCGAATCTACACGACGGTCTAATCGATACGGCTCAGTTGTCTTAAAAGGAGTAAACTAGCAGCGTATTTCAACATACCGGCCAATGCAGTGAGTTTCTCGAAGTCGTCTTCAGATTGTTGCAAAACATCCAAGTAGTCCACCTGGCCTGAACTATCATAGGTAGCTGCGACAGAGAATGATGAATATATTTATAAAATTTGATTAGACCTGGATAAATTTGAGAATATCACGTACTGACACTACCGGACAAATTGTTGAATTGGGTCGCGAGATTGTGCTTCTTTGCTAACTCTAAAATCGGATTTGCATGTCCATTCTTAGTTTGCATGCCTTGTATCCAATTCGCTCCCTGTTCGATTGTTTTGTTCGCAAACGTATGGCTCATCATTCGACCCCCAAGCTCATCGCGTGCTTCAACGATGAGGAAGTCGTCAATGCCATTCTGGTGAAGTGTACGAGCCGCTATGACCCCTGAGACACCCCCACCTAGAATGAGCACCTTGTAATGTTTTGGTTCAAATACAAACTGTGTATTGACGCCTCGGCCTATCGTAGCACACTGGCCAAGGCTCGAGAATAAGAGAAGTGACAACTGGAGCCATCCCGAGGTTACGGGCTTGGTAAGGAGTGAGGAAATCATGAAGGGGATCTTTTCATAATTATCCCTTCAGATTCTTGGGCGCTTTAAAGCTAGGAGCGTGTGTCGTAAGCTCAGCAGCGAAACCAATATTTGGTTAGCATGTGAGCCTGACTTCCGGAACACATAAGACCAGCTATAGGCATTCAGCGTTCTTGTGCTGTCGGATACTGGCGTTCCCAGGGGCGCAGTTGATTATCTCGTATCTCTCAATGCATATATTGTCTGTCTGTCATAAGTATAAATTGACCAGATTAGGTTATTCAGCTTTGTGATAGTGGCTGTGCAGTGGCCGCACAGAAATCAGTGGCTTAAAGTAGACCCTAATCCAGCCATGTGCATGAACATTGAACCTTGAACGCTGAACATTCATTGCGCAGCAGAATTTTACTTCGATCTCACATTTTCCACGGCTCGTGGTTACAAAACGCGAAGAAAACGTCCGAAGGTTGCGAGCATGCGGGCGCGGATCACACGCTACCTTGATCAATTCCACGCTATTGACGCTCAGTTGACGAGATATCGGAAGGCTCAATTAAGCGTGGACGTTCTTGGTACAAGGCTAGAGAGATATCGGATGACGAGAACGAGGTGTGAAGTTCCGAGTTGGCCCAATGGAGTTAACAACCATCTCCACATGTGATTACTTACACTTTTGAGATGTTAAAGGAAAATCTACCATTGGCGATGGGCTCTGTCACAAGACAAAGACTATCAAATCATGGGAGCATCGGATGGTAGGCAGCTTATTCATCTGGCTCGAGTGCCAGAGAAACAGGTTAAAGACCTTTAGATATCGCAAATATACCTCCCACGGACGCGTTCAGCACACCAATGTTTAGATTATCCTTTTTGGGACGGTGGCGCAGATCGTTTCCTCATGTAAAAAGCAAGCGTTCGGCTAGAGGGATAAGAGAAATATCATTTTTTGGCTGGCTGTACAAAAGTAGCTGCCTACTTAGGTGGCCTGCGCCATAGAATTTCAAGTCAAAAATTCGCCAAAAGTGGGCTTCCCGGCTTAGAGTCTTGGTCCATTCATTTCCTTATTTAGAACGTCTTAATTAGGCAATATCCCCGTAGATCCACTGTCTCCTTCAGTGACGCTGTCCTTGGCAAGGCGCAACACCCGTGAGTTTGATTGTGTTTGCACTTGTCTAGGTCGTCTCACCAGGAACAGGAAAAACCTTGGAAAAACCAAGTTGGTTAAGATCAGCAGGGTAGGTTTCGGCTTGCCATGTCGAGTCACATCACTACATGATTAGATTATACATTACCTAGGTCCCGGCTGATTTATTCAAATGTGGGAAAGTAAGTAGTTGGGAGTAGGAGTTCAGTTCCGAACTGATACCGTAGCAACTGACCACATTGAGAATTTTGCCCCCGCTCGTCGACGAGCCATACTAGCATAGTGAACGCTATTGACCTAACACTGTGCCTCTACCTGACTACATGTCCGTCCCAACATTTCCTTCTGAAATACTGTATCTCTTCCTCGATGAACTGGGATCGGCGGCCATCAAAGACCCGCAATCGCGAGCGGCACTGTTGGCTTGTACTCTAGTAAACACACAATTCTATCATCAAGCAAGCTCTTACATCTTCTCATCTCTCTTCATCTCCACTCTCCACTCTCAAAAACGGCTGAACGCTCTATTTGATATATTGAACTCCAACCCCGATATCACCCGACATATACGCTCGCTTATCATGGAGATCCAAATCTATACCGTTCCTGTAAGATTACATGCTATCTTAAGGCAGCTATGTCACCTACAGAAACTGGGATGGATTGAAGTTCCCGAGAGGCCAGCATACTGCAACGTCACACCACCCACAGGGAATCTCTGCAATCTTCCCTCTTTACCAGTGACTGCGCTCCATTTCGAGAATGTTTTACGCTTTCCGTTGTCCCTCTTCCCCGCATGCTACCAACTAGAATCGCTCACTCTCGTCGACGTTAGATTTCTGAAAATGGGATCCAAACCACTACCAGGTTCA
>Ga0193742_1002268_pt1 | contig 11113 bp, 13 predicted proteins | sample L2c1metaG_FD_165511 | JGI IMG/M metagenome (GOLD analysis project Ga0193742, IMG submission 165511) | Soil microbial communities from a riparian zone of the East river system, Colorado, United States - L2c1 | ecosystem: Environmental > Terrestrial > Soil > Riparian zone | place: USA: East River... | reverse complement strand
GCACGGCCTTACCCAGGCGGACCAGGTCCCGACCCAGCGCGACCCCGTCCTCGCTGGTCCTGTGTGGACGGTTGGCGGCGCCGTCGAGCGCGCACAGGATGAACCGCGCGATGCGCGTGTTGACCCCTGCCAATTGCCCCATGAGCATCGAGTCGTCGTGGTCCACGTTCTGCCACGCTGCCCTTCGCCGTTCCCTGTGCGATGCTTTTGCCCGCTCTCCTACACGGACAGTAAGTCGTTGACCGCAGTGACAGAAAGGCGTCGGACGAATGGGCGGAAAGCACCGGCCGGGATCCCCGAGAGACCGATCGCTCGGCGCGGAGTTGCGGTCGATCCGGGAGGCGTCCGGCATGAGCCTGCAGGCGGTCTCCTCGGCGATCCATTGGACCCCGTCCACGCTCTCCCGCCTGGAACGCGGCCAGCGGCACATCTCCCCGGAGGCCGTGATGGGACTCGCGGTGGTGTACGACCTGCCAGCCGACCGCCGCGACGAGTTGGTCGCGTGGGCCGCCAAACCGGTGGCCCTCGGCTGGTGGGACCGCCCACCAGCGGGGGTCCCCAGCGACCTCGGCGCCCTCGCCTCCTACGAACACGAGGCCGCCCGCATGACCGACTGGAGCCCCGGCATCATCCCCGGCCTGCTCCAGACGCCCGACTACGCGACCGCCGTGATGCACGACTGGGGCGTACCGGAGATGGACGTGAACTCCCGCCTCGGCGCCCGGCTCCAACGCCAGGAACTCCTGAATCGCCGCGACATCGACTACCTCGCGCTCATCGGGTACGCGGCGGTGACGAACCGACTCGGCTCGACCGCCGTGTTCGAGCAGCAGCTCCGCCACCTGCTTCGCCTGTCCCACCGGGACGGCGTGACCATCAGGCTGGTCACCGCACCGACGTCGTTCACCGTCTGCGGCTGGTATCTGTTGGACTACGAGAAGGTCGGCTCGGTGGTGGTGCTGGAACACCTTGGCTCGTGCACGTTCCTGTTCGACGAAGAAACCACCCCTTACACCGCCGCCCGCAAGGACCTCCGGGATCGGGCTCTGTCAGAGCGGGCAACACGGGATAAGATCGAGGAGCTGATCGACCAGAGCATCCTCGGGAGCTGACATGCGCCAGGAACCCTTGCGGTTCAAGAAGTCCACCCGTTCCGGCGGCCAGTCGAACTGCATCGAGGTCGCCCACACGCTCCGCCACCTCCGCGACAGCAAGAACCCCGCCGGCCCCGCCCTGCGCGACGTGGACGTCCCCAGCCTGGTCGCCGCGGTCCGTTCCGCCAACCGGGTGAACTAACCCAACTCCGTCCCTGCGCATCTCCCCTTCGGTATTCTCCGTTACCGGACGACTACACCGGGGGAGATCGGCGATGGCCAACAGCCAGGTGGGCGGCGACACCCACAACAAAGACTCGATCTACGTGCAGTCCGGCACCAGCGGAGGCGGCAGCGCCGGCGGCCAGTACGTCTTCGCCGACCTCACCGAACTGGACGCCATCATCGCCACCCTCCAAACCGAGATCGACGACATCACAGGCGACGACTGGTACTTCCTCAAGGCGATCCGCGAGGCCAATGCACCGGCTGATGACCTCATGAGCAACGGGCAGGTCAACGCCTATCGCGCCGCGCTGGAGAAGGGACGTCAGCACAACAAGGCAGTGCTCGCGTACGCCGAGAACCAACTCACCAAGTTGCAGGCCGCACGCCAGTCCTACACGGAGAGTGAGACCAACTCGGCGGAGACGTACGACGGCATCGGGGAGGGCATCCCATGAGCGCACGTGCCAGAGCAGCAGTCACCGCGTGTGTCGCGGCCCTCGGGGTGGCCGCCTGCACCACCAGCGAGGCCGGCACCGCGATACCGGGTTCGACGGAGCCGCCTTCGAACACCTCGGAACCGAACAGCTACGGCGCTCCACACGTTGAGCACCCGCTGAACGCCGCCGCATTCGTCGCCGACCCATGCGCGGTGCTCGCCCCAGACCAGTTGTCGATATTCACTGTAAGTCCAGGAGAGCAGGACCCCGCCGCCGCCATCTGCAATTGGCACTCCGACGCGGACTCCAGCAGCATCGGCGTGTCCTGGCTGGACAGAAACAAGAACGGTCTGGCTGACCTGTATCGGTACCGAGACAGAGAAGCCTATTTCGAGGAGACCTCGGTGGAGGGTTACCCGGCGGTGTTCAGCGACACCGGGGACTACCGCGACGATGGCGACTGCGTCATCACTGTGGGTGTCTCGGACACTCTGACCTTTTTCGCAGGTGAGAGCGGATTGCTGGACGGGGACGCGGCTTGTGCTCGGGCCAGGCAGGTGGCGGCGGCGGTAATCGTGACGGTGAAGGGGGCGCAATGAGCGACATGGGATCGCTGTTCGGCATGTCCGGCGACGAGATCTACCGCAACTTCCGGCAGGGAGCCGGGGCCGAGGGTCTCTCGACGAGCGCGTCGACTCTCAACGAGTTGGTCGTGCGGTACCAGCAGCGGGCCGAGCGGCTGGCGCAGTTGCGGTCGCGGATGGAAGCCGGGTGGCAGGGCACCGCCGCCGACGCGGCCCACCGCGGACTGGGGCCGGCGGTGGACGAACACGAGAAGGCCGGGGAGGCCCTGTTCACCGCCGAGGAACTGACCATCGAACAGGCGGGGTCCTTCGACAACGCCAAGAACAGTGTCATGCGGGTGCCACCCGAGCCAGCGAAGGTCGACCCCCTCAGTCTGATGCTCAACCCGGAAGGACAGCAGTCGTTCTGGGATCAGACAGCCGAGCGCCAGCAGGCCGCGCAGCACAACGTCGATGTGATGAACACCTATTCGACCTCGAGTGAGGTCAACACCGACGGCCAGCCGGACACCTTCGGCGAGCTGGTCGGCGACCAGTCGACGGTAGAAGTGAGCGGGCCGGACAGCGGGGGGTCCATCGACTCCGACGACTACCGGGAGTCCACAAGCGACAGTGTGCCGCCGGACTCGGCGCCGTGGCCGGGTTCCAGCGGGGACGCCGCCCCGCCGGCCACCGACAGCGACCTCGGCACGAATTCGGGAGCGTCGAACGGAACGGCGACGGACGCCACGACTCCCGGTGGCTACACCGCCACCCCATCGCCGGTCGGCGCTACGACACCGCAACCGGGATCCGACACCGGCGCCGGGCTTCCCCGTGGCACCTCCGGTGGCGGATTCTCGACCGGTCTCGGGATCCCGCTCGACGGCCGGGGAGTCGGCCTCGGCGGGCCGCGTGGCGGCGCGGGGCTCGAAGCCCCACGAGGCGGTCAGGCCGGTGCGCCGGGCCGGGTCGCGCCTGGTGCCGTCACCTCGACCGGGCCTGGCCGTGGTGGCATGGGGTTCGGCGGTATGCCCGTCGGCGGTGGTCGGGGTCGGGGCGAGGAGGACACCGAACGCAAGACGCCGGCCTACCTCGAAGGCGGCGATCCCGAGGAGTTGTTCGACACCGATCTGCTGACCGCGCCGCCGGCCATCGGCGGGGAAGACGACTGAGGTGGCGTTTCCCGCGCCCGCCGCGATCCCGGCACCGGTGCTGGGCTGGCTGGTCTCCGCCGAGGGCCTCGGTGAGCTGCACCCCGCGCTCGCCCCGACCCCCGTGTGGCGTCCACCAGCGCAACGCGATCCGACGCCGGGCCAGGTGGCCGAACTGCTCACGGTACTCGGCTGGCGCGATCGCCACGGCCGACTGGAACGCGAGGTCGCCGCGTCGCTGGCAGCCCTGTGCCGGCCGACCGACGAACGCTACGGCCTGATCAGCCACGGCGACGCCACGATCCGGGTGCTCACCGCGCGGATCGGCAAGGACGCCGTCCTGGCCGTCCACACGCCGGACGACGTCGTCGGGCTCAGCACCATCCCGGCTGGCCGGCTCACCGAACGGATCGTCGCGCAGATCCCGCACCTCCCAGCCGCGAAGGGAAACGCGCTCTCGATCTCGCCAGCCGAGGTGCGGTCGGTCGACAGGCACGGCCGGCAGCGCACCGCGACCGGGCTGCTGCGCAAGGCGAGTTCCCAGACACGGCAGGCAAAGCAGCTACTCGGCCAGCCCCGGACCGGTGGCGGCGAACTGTGGGCCGCGGCCCGCGACCGGGCCGGCACACGGCACGTCAGCACCCAGTCGGTCCGCTACGCCGACCTCGACTGCGGCCGCTACCTCGTCACCCCGTCCGGCGAATCCCTGATCCGACTCAGCCCGGCGGACCGCGCCGACCTCATCACCGCGCTCAACACGACACGGCGGTCCCTAAACCGAGGCAGCAGCACCTAGATTGCCGCTGCCGGCACCGCGCCCGCGAGTCATGCCGGGGTGGAGCGAGACGAACAGGGTGACCAGCGCGAGCTCGGCGGCACCGACCACGAACGGCAGCGGTGGCCACGCCGCGTACAGGGCGGTGGCCACGAGCGGGCCGACCACCAGGGCGACGGCGTTGGTCGAGCCGATCAGGCCGGCCACGCCGCCCTGTTCGTCGGCCGCGACCAGCAGGGTCGGCGCCGCGTTGTAGCCCGGCACGCTCAGGCTGTGGCCGAGCCCGGACAGCGCGACGCCCGCCAGCATCATCGGCGCGCTGCCACCCACGGCGATCATCACGAACGCGACCGCGGCTATCGGGATGCCGACGCGCAGCAGACGAACCGGCGACCAGGTGAGTCGGGGGATCACCAGCGCCTGCACCAGAAGCATCGGCACACCGCCGAGTAGCAGCGCGAGACCGGTCAACCCGGCCGTCTCCCCCGCGGTGAGGCCAAGGCGGTCCTGGAGCAGGAAGCCGAGGCTGAGCTGCAGCAGGTTGATCGACAGGTAGATGCCGAAGCCGGTCAGCAGGAACGGCCACAGCCTGGGGTCGAGCGGACTCAGCCGCGGCCGTGCCACGCGGTCACGATGCCGCGGTTCCGGCGGCAGCAACAGGACGACCGTCACCGTCGTCACGGCCAGCACGACCGGCGCGACGTACAGCGCGGCGACGAGATCCACCCCGCCGAGTAGCCCGCCAACGGCCGGGCCAAGCACCAGTGCGAGACCCACCGACGCACCGACCCGCGCCACGCCGCGCACTCTGGACCGCTCGTCGTCGGTGACGTCGGCAACGTAGGACTGCGCGCCGACCGGCAGCCCGGCGAGCGCCCCGCCGACGAGGAGCCCCCGCGCGACGAGCAGTAGCGCGAACAGCACCGGCGCGGCGAACACCGCGTGGAACCCGAGTTGGGCCACCACGGCGAACGCCAACAGCCCCAGCGTCGTGCCCGCGAGCGCCACCACGAACACCGGCTTGCGCCCCCAGCGGTCGCTCCGCCGTCCCCACACCGGGCTCACCAGCGCGATCGTGACCGCCGACGCACTGGTGATCACGCCGAACTGGAACTCGGTCAGCCGCAGTTCTCGTGCCAGCGGCGGCAGGATGGGCGTGAGCACCTGCATGCCGAGGTAGCCGCCGAACACGGCGACATAGATCAGCGGCAGCACTCGCGCTGGCGGTAGCCCGGTGCGCGCCTGCTCGACCATGCCGATAGTGAATCATGCGCGATCGAACACGCAAAACCTTTTACGGCAACACTTCTGTTGACTTGACCTCTAGTTTGGTAGATGTGTTAGAATCGTCAAGCGCTGCCAATGACCTCCAGATTGCTGGAGGTTTCATGACGGGTGCATGGCACCGCGGACCACGACGCGGACGTCGCCGCCATCGAGGGGCTCGTCGCCGACGCCGAGAAGGCCTTCAACACCAACGATCCCGAGCTGCTGACCGCGCCCATCGCGCACAAAGTCGGCCCGCGCCACCACGGCGGACGGCGAGCCACTCGACACCGAACCGGCTATGCGTGCCCGCTACGTCCTCCTGCGGGAGAACGGCAGATGGTGGATCGCGACCCGACAGAACACCCTCGTGCACCGCTAACCTGGTACGCGTGATCGACATTGAGCCATTGCGCGCCACCGACCGGGCCGATTGGGAGACGCTGGCGCGCGGGTACAAGGCGTTCTACCGCACCCCGGTTTCCGACGAGGGTTACGAGCGAACCTGGCGGCTGCTACACGACGACGCGTCCGGGCTGCACGGTGTCGGCGCGCGGCTGGACGGGCGACTGGTCGGCATCGCCTACTACCTGTTCCACGCCACGCTCTGGTCGGCGGAGTCCTGCTACCTGCAGGACCTGTTCGTCGACGAGACCGCCCGCGGACAGGGCGCGGCGCGTGCCCTGATTCAGCACGTAGCCGGCCAGGCCCGCGGCGCCGAGCGGCTTTACTGGACCACCAAGCAGGACAACACCACCGCCCGCGTCCTGTACGACAAGCTCGCCAGGTACAACGGTTTCATCCGCTACGACTATCCGCTGAACTAGGAATCCTGCGGGTGCCCTCCCTCGGGTGATCCGTATGTGGTGACCGCTTTTTGTCGGTGCTCGTTCGTAAAATCGTTGGTATGAGTGCGATCGAGTCGATGACCGATGAAGAAGTCCTGGAATACCTGCATACACAGGAAAGAGAACGCGCCCGCATAGACGCGTGCACTGCGCGGGCGTTGGCACGTTTCTCGGAGTTGCGTGCGGACACACCGCAGTACGTGGCCGACGAGATCGCCGTGGAGTTGCGGTGGACTCCCCGGTTCGCCGGCAACCGGTTGGCCGACGCGGTCGAGTTGGTTGAGTCCCTGCCGAACACCCTGGCGGCGTTGGAGTCGGGCGAGATTGATTGGGTGCGGGCGTCGACGATCGTGCACCACACGACTGTGTTGGATCCGGAGCCGCGTAAACAGGTGGAGGCGGAAATCCTGCCGTACGCGGCGACCCGCACGGTGAAGCTGATGCGCGAGAAGCTGACTCGCGAGGTCGCGAAAGCGGATCCCGAGGGTGCAGTGGAGCGCCATCAGCGGCGAGTGCCGGACAGCACAGTGGAGTTCTATCCCGAAGAGGACGGGATGGCCACCATGCACGTGTACGGCGCAGCGGAAACCGTGCGACCGATCTTCGACATCCTCGACCGATGCGCCCGCACCGCGAAGGCGGCCGGTGCGAAGACACGTCTCGGGATGTTGCGCCTCGACGCACTCGCCGGCATCACCCTCGGCAAACAGCGCGCGAACGTGACGACGGAGTTCCGGGTGACGATCCCGGCCAGCGCCCTGGCCGGCGCGTCGACGGCGCCGGGCGAGGCCCACGGCTACGGGGTACTCACCAACGACGTCCTGCACAAACTGGCGGCCGGACCGAACGTCTTCTGGAGACGCATCATCATCGACCCGATGACCGGCGCCGTCATGGATGTGGGGCCGCGTCGTCGGCACACGGTCGCGATCGAGGAGTTCGTGAAGACGCGGGATCGATGGTGCGTCTTCCCAGGATGCACCCGCCCAGCCGAAACCTGCCAGCTGGACCACACAGACGATCACGCCCGCGGTGGGCCCACCTCGGTCACCAACCTTGCAGCGTTGTGCCAACACCATAATCTGCTGAAACTCGAAGGTGGCTGGACGCTGGCACAACCCACACCGGGGCACTTCGTGTGGACCTCACCGACCGGCCACATCTTTGAAGTCCACTCGGAACCACCCGCGGCCTAGCCACTGCTGTCGAGTTCATCCAGCCAGGCCAGGGCGGCGGCTGCCGGGTCGTCCTGGTTGTCGAAGCGATGGCGGACGATCTTGCCGAGGCTCTCCGACGCGCAGAACCGGGTGTCGCCTCGGTGTCCGGGGCGCGCAGCAGGGCCGCCAGTGCTGGGACTGCGGCGCGGTCGCCCAGGGCGCGCCCAGCGACAGGTGGCAGCGTGTCGGCGCGCGGGTGATCGGGCCCCCACTGCGCCTTCAACAGCTGGCGGAAGTCATTCTGCTGCAACGATTCCAGGTGTTGGCGGTAGTAGTGCTCCGCGGACTTCCGGAACCGTTTGAGGTTGGGCGCGCCGCGCGGGCGGGTCACCTAGCTGCTGGCCGGGGCCGATACCTCGGCGAGGTAGGCGGCCGCTTTGTCCGGGTGCATGAACCAGTGCTGGAAGTCCGTCGGGTCGCCGAAGCCGTTCGCGAAACGCTTGGCCACCGCGGGGAGCTGGCTCGCGGCGCCGAGGATCTCCATCACGTGCGGCGGCGGTGGCTGCAGCATCGCGTTCGTCCAGTCGGTGACGTGCCTGGCGTACTCCCAGTACGTCTCGAACGTCGCCGCCATCCACGCGCGGTCGAACGGCTTGTCGCCGTGCGCCAGGATCTCGGTCAGGTACGTCGCCGCGCAGTGGCTCGCGTTGTTGGAGCCCTGCCCGGTGATCGGGTCGTTGGCCACGACCACGTCCGCCATGCCGAACACCACGTTGCCCGACGGCAGCTCACCGACCGGGCGCCGCACCACCGGGGTGTAGCCGCCGGCGAGCGCGCCGCCCTCGTCGGTCAGCTCCGCGTCGCGGGAGCGCTCGTACTCCCACGGCAGGTACTGGCGCATCAGGTCCAGCGTGCGGCGTAGCTGCTCCGCCGGGTCCGGCCGGTCGCCCATCACGTCCAGCGGTCCGCCCGGAATCGCTTCCCAGAACAAGATTTCGCAGTTCCCGGTCGTCGTGAAGCACGGGATCACGAACAGCTCGCCGGCCCCCGGCACGATGTTGAACCGCACCGCGGAGAAGTCCGGATGCTCCGGGCGGCGCTGCACGCCGTGGCAGTACACGACCGACAGGGCGCGCTGCGGCTTGGTGTACGGCGAACGCTCCGGAACCCGGTCGAACAGCTGCACCAGCTCGCCCTTGCCGGCGGCGATCACCGTCAGGTCGTACATCCCGGCGAGCTTGTCCAGGTCCGCCGTGGTGACCCCGTGGATGATCAGCTGGCCGCCGCGCTCCTCGAACAGCTCCAGCCAGCCGGCCATCTTCACCCGCTGGTCCACCGACTGCCCGTTGACGTCCAGCTTGGCGACCCAGTCGAGTACCCGGCTCGAGTCCGGGCCGGCGATGGACAGGCCGATCCCCTCGAACGGGATCGTCTCCTTGTCCCACAGGTTCAGGCTGTGGTCGCGTTCGTGCCGCAGCGCGGGACCGAACATGCCCTGCGTCGACATGACCCTGCCGGCACGGATCTCCTCGGGGGTGCGGGCCGACATGAGGGTCACGTCGTAGTCGTTCTCGAGCAGGGTCAGGCCGAGTTGCAGCCCAGACTGACCGGCGCCGACGATCAGCACCTTGCGCATGATGAGGTGTCCTCCCGTTACTGGTGGGATTTCCGGGAAAGTCAGCCTGGCGCGGACACCGTGCTCAGCGAGAGCGAGTGGGTGACCACGGCCTGCAGCACCGACAGCGACGACGGGCGATTCCGCACGTCGCACTCGACCAGCGGGACCGACTCGTGCAGGGCCAGGGCGTCGCGCACCTCGTCGAGGTGGTGCCGCTCCTTGCCGTCGAACCGGTTCACCGCGACGACGAACGGCAGATCCGAGTCGTTCTCGAAGTAGTTGACCGCCGCGAAGGACTCATCGATCCGGCTGGTGTCCACCAACACCACCGCGCCGAGCGCGCCGCGGGACAGGTCGTCCCACAGGAACCAGAACCTGGCCTGCCCCGGCGTGCCGAACAGGTACAGCAACAGGTCGTCGTGCAGCGTGATGCGGCCGAAGTCCATGGCGACCGTGGTGGTCGACTTGCCCCGGCCCGGCGGCAGGTCGTCGACTCCCTCGCTCGCCTCCGTCATCCACGCCTCGGTGTTCAGCGGACGCACCTCGGACACCGAGCTGACCATCGTCGTCTTCCCGACCCCGAACCCTCCGGCAACGACGATCTTCGCGGATATCGTCAGCAGGCCCGCGTCAGACGGGGAGCTGCTTGAGCCCATCGAGGATCCTCTCGAGCACCTGGGGATTGTTCTGATAGGAGAACGCGGTCGGGTGGATGTACACCGCGCCCTGCGTCGCGAGGTCGCTGATCAACACCCGCACGACGCCGAGCGGCAGGTCGAGCAGGGCGGACAGCTCGGCGATCGACATGCGCTGGCGAGCCCTGGTGTAGAGCGTGCGCGACTCCGGCATGAGCGACTCGGCGAGCACCGGGTCGTAGTCGGTGACCGAGATCAGCGTCTCCACCAGCAGGTAATGCCGCGTCCTTGTCCGGCCGCCGGTGAGCGTGTACGCGCGGACCCGCTTGCTCCTCATCACCTGCGCCACGCCGTTGTGCGTGCCGGCCGGGGTCGCGGTGTCGTCCTCGGGTCCGGTCACGACGCGGACCTCCGTGCGGTCAGCACCCGCCGCAGATCGGCACGGAGCTCTGGCGTCAGCGCGTGACCGGCGTTGGTGACGAACTGCGTCATCTCGTACGCCACGACCCGCATGTCGCACTCCTGGCCGGTGAGCACGGCCAGCCCCGCGCCCGTGCCGATACCCGTGAACAGGAAGTACCCACGGGTGAGCCGAATGATGATCTGCTCACAGGTGCCCTTGCCGTACAGCGCGGCGCTGCTGCCGGCCAGGCTGAGCAATCCGCTCGCGATCGCCGCCAGCTGCTCGGCGTCCTCCCGGCCCACCTGCTCCGACGCGGTCAGCGGGAAGCCGTCCGAGGAGGTGATCAGGGCATGGGTCACCCCGTGCACCTTGTCGACGAAGTTGTTGAGCAGCCACGTGATGTCGCCGGTGGCCGGCTTCTCGGCGGCGGTCACGACGTGCTTCCCTCGGCTGGCTTCTCGGCGTTCTCGCCCGGCGGCGTGGCGTCGATGGGCCGGTCGGCTGCCTCGTCGAGTGCTGCCTGCTGGCCGTCGGCGAACGCGTCGAGATCGGCGAGTAGTCGCTCGTGGCCGTTCTCCTCGGCCTCGACCGTGCGGGGCAGCGGTGTCGCCTCGTCGCCGTGGTCGGGGTTCTTGAGGCTGCGCGACACCCGGCGCGGCAGGCCGTTGGTCGTGGTGCCGGCCTCGGCCGGGTCCCGAGGCGGGGACGCGACGGCCGAGCTGGCGCCCCGGCGTCGGGGCAGGCCGCCGAGGGTGGTCGAGCCGGGACCGGTCGGCCGGTGCTTGGCCGCCGGCCGACTGGCCGGCAGCGGCTCCTTCGCGGGTTGGCGGGCCGGCACGGCCACGGTCTGGCCGCCGGTCCACGCGGCCTCGGGCAGCTCGGACACGAGGTTGCCTGGAATGAGCACGGTCGCCGTGGTGCCGTGCGGGGAGCGC
>Ga0193742_1002267_pt1 | contig 11118 bp, 10 predicted proteins | sample L2c1metaG_FD_165511 | JGI IMG/M metagenome (GOLD analysis project Ga0193742, IMG submission 165511) | Soil microbial communities from a riparian zone of the East river system, Colorado, United States - L2c1 | ecosystem: Environmental > Terrestrial > Soil > Riparian zone | place: USA: East River... | reverse complement strand
GGATGACCATCATTGCCGAGGGTGTCGAAACCGTGGAGCAGCAGACGTTCCTGCGCGACCACGCCTGCGACGAAATGCAGGGCTTCCTTTTCAGTAAGCCGCTGCCGGCGCGGCAGATGGCGGATATGCTTCGGACCGAGCCGTTGCTTGCTTCGCCGCCACTGCAACCCGAAGCCGGGGATTCCGGTGAGCGGGTTTTGTCGTCAAGGCGGAAAGGCGCTGTCGTCTGACGGCTGCGCGTGCAGGTCGCGCACGTCGGAATCCGTGGACTTCACCTTGCGTGAAAAATCATAGGGCCACGGCTGAATGACCTGGCCGGCCAGCGAATGGAACAGGATATCCGCGCCATCGGCGTAAGTTGCGCCATCGGGCAAGCCCAGCCGGGCGCTCCAGCGCGCGGGTAGTTCCAGGGCAACATCCCGCAGTTCGACCGCCGGTCCCCACCACCACGCCGGCGCGGGCGGCCGGTCGTCTTCGGTGAGTGACCGCCACCGCGCAAATTCGACGACAACGCGCTCAAATTGCAGTTTTGCGGCCGGATGCATCGAAAAATCCTCTGGTTCTGCCGATGATATCGGCATCTGCGGCCAGTGCAATGCGCGGCGGTTAACTATTCGATAACCATAACCTCACGCCGGCAGGCTGTAGCAGGAAATCACGCATCGTTTTCCCGGAATCGGCCGTTGGAGTTTCGCCAGCGCTACGCACTTTTGCGCTAAGCGATCAGGTACTGTTTATCTTAATGGCGGAGCATTGTTTTAAGCGCTTGGGTAATCACCTATTATACCTGATCGGGGTCGGGTTCGATCGCCGGTCTCACAGGACATCATGACGGAAAGTGGCGTGATCAAGAACGTAGCATTGATGACCCCGACCTATCGCGGCGACCTCGAGCGCTTCGAATTGCTGTGCGAGAGTATCGACCGGTTCGTCAGCGGATACGAGCTGCATTACGTCATCGTCAATGACGATGATCTGCCGTTCTTTGCCCGGTTCGAGAACAGCCGTCGCATCGTGCTGCCGAGCTCACGCTTCTTGCCGGCCTGGCTGAGGGCGCTGCCCCCGTTCGTCTCGCGCAAGGGGCGCAGGACGTGGTGGTCGTTCCGGTCGGGTCCGCTTCACGGCTGGCATATCCAGCAGCTGCTCAAGATTTCGGGCATCTTGCAGTTGCCCCATCAGCGGTTCTGCATCGTCGATTCCGACAACGTGTTTTTTCGGCCGTTCGACGTCGCAGCCTACGCGGGCGCCGATACGATCCCGCTCTACGTCGACCGGCAGGCCATCCGTGCCGAGGCGCCGTTGCACGCGGTCTGGGTGCGGAACTCCGACCGCCTGTTGGGTGGAAGTCCGACGGCCTTTCCCGCCGACGATTATATCGGCAACGGTCTGGTGTGGGATAAATCGACGGTGCGCGACATGACCGCCACGATCGAAGCCGTGACGGGAACGCCGTGGGCGGTGGCGCTCGGCAAGGTGCGCTCGTTTTCCGAATATATCCTCTATGGGTATTTCGTGAGCCAGTCGCCAACCCATCGGGCGACGCACAGATTGACCACGCAAAGCCTGGCGACGTCGCACTGGGACGACGATCAGCTGGACGAACAGGCGCTGATCGCCATGGTCGACAAGTCGCCGGCGGAAGTCGTCGCGCTCTGTATCGAGTCATTCTCGTCCACCCCGGTGTCGCTGATCCGGAAGGTCGCCGGTCTGGCTGATAACGACGTGCCGTTGCAGCCGCAGGGTTCCGTCTCGACGCAGGGTGCCAACGTGATCAGGGAAGTGGTCTGAGGCCATCGTCTCCGTTGCGACGGCGGGCGCGTCCGCGATCTCTCTTCTAAGTTTTTCCTGTTAATCCCAACAGCCGCGCGGCATTGCCGCCGGCCACCAACGCCATGTCCTTGTCGCTGACGCCCTTGACCCGGCTGAGAAAACCGACCGGATCGGGTTCGGCCATGTCGAACGGATAATCGGTGCCGAGCATGATGTGGTCGGCGCCCCAGATCTCGATCAGATGTTTCAGTTCGCGCTCGTCGAACACCACCGTGTCGAAATACAGCTTCTTCAGATATTCCGACGGCTTCTTCTTGATGGTGACGCGGCAATCCTCGCGATGCGCCCAAGCATGGTCGAAGCGCCCCCAATAGCCGGGAATGTAGCCGCCGCCATGGGCGATGCAGATCTTCAGTTTGGGAAAGCGTTCGAGATAGCCGTCAAACACCAATTGCCCGACGCACAGGGCGGAATCCAAGGGATGCCCGATCGTGTTCGGGAAATAATGATCCTCCATGCGCCCGACCAGGCTGGTGCCGAACGGATGCAGGAAGATCATCACATCGAGTTCCTCGACGCGCGCAAAGAATTTTTCGAGGCCGGCGCGGGTGAGGTCGACACCCCCAACATTGGTGCAGAGTTCGACGCCGCGGAAGCCGAGCTCCTTGACGGTACGGTCGAGCTCGGCAATCGCCATACCGGGATCCTGCAGTGGCACCGTGCCCATGCCCATCAGCCGGTCGGGATGTTTGGCGACCATGGCGGCGATGTGGTCGTTGACCATGTGGCAACTGTCGCGCGCCACCTCCGGCGGGGCCGCGTAGACGAAATGGCCGGGATAGGGCGAGATCACCTGCACGTCGATGCCATCGCGGTCCATGTCGGCAAGCCGGGTGTCGAGATCGGTCAGTTTCGGAAAGTCGATCTTGCCGCGCTGCGGCTGGATGCTCTTGGTCAGATCGTTGACATGGGCGTTGGCGTTCGGGGTGTGGCCGCCGCCTTGAATGCCGGTGGCCTTCAGCACCATCGCATTCGCCTCGGGCACCATGCAGTGGCAATGGATGTCGATCGTGCGCCACGGTTTTGCCTTGCCAGGACGGGTTGGCGCGCTGCCGTGATCGGTCGCGGGGCCGCACACTTTGCATTGGAACAGCATGGGTGGATCCATTCGGGATGTTGCTAAAGGAGTTGCCGTGGGTGGGAGCGACGCAAGCGAGGATTAGTCTGCCTTCATGTCGCCGGCGCGAACGATGGCGCCATAGAGCTCTTTTTCGCTGCGAACGTAGTCACGCAGCTCGGCGAGCGAGAGCGGCGGCGATTCCGCGCCCTGATCGGTCAGGAGTTTTCTGACCGCAGGATCGGTCAACGCCTTGGCGATCTCGGCATGCAGTTTCTCGACGATCGGTCGCGGTGTGCCTGACGGCGCGAACAGCATCGCCCAGCCATACATCCGAAAATTCTTGAAGCCTTGCTCTTCCATGGTCGGTATGTCAGGCAATTGCGGTGACCGCGCCGCCGATGTCACCGCCAATGGCTTGACGGTCTTCGCCTCTACAAACGGCATCACCGCGTTGCTGGCCGCGACCATGAAGTTGACGTCGCCGCGCAGCAGGCTGGTGAAGGTCGCCGGCACGCCGTTATGCGGAACGCGCAGCATGTCGGTGCCGGTATCAGCCTTGAATTTCTCGTCGATGAGGTGATCGAGCACGCCGTTGCCGCTGGTGCCATAGGAGACCCCGCCGGGCTTCTGCCTGGCGCGGGCCACGAGTTCGGCGATCGAGCCCAGGCCTGCCGAAGGCTGCACCACGAACACCATGGGAAAACGCGCGATCACCGCCAGCGGGACCAGATCCTTTTCCACGTCGAACGGCGGGTTACGATAGTAGGTCGCATTGATGGCGATGGCGGCCGCGCTGGCCACCAGCGTATAACCGTCATGGGCGCCCCGGACCACGCTGGCGGTGCCGGTGTTGCCACCGGCGCCGGGCTGGTTGAGCACGACGAAGGTCTGGCCGAGATTGCGTGACAGCCGATCGCAGATGATGCGGACCAGCGGATCGGTGGAGCCGCCCGCGGGGTAGGGCACCACAACCTGCACGGTACGTGACGGATAGGCCTCCTGCGTGTGCGCCGGCAACGGACAAAACGGGAGCAGGGCCGCAACAGCGGCGGTCATGATCGATCGCATGGCGTTTCCGGTTTCCGGTTGAAAAATTTTTTGCTGGAATAGATTCGCGTCGCCGGGGTTATTTTTCTTCCGCTCCGGTTGACGTCGCCGGACCCTCGCCCATGATCAGGAGGACCGCATCCTCGTCCTTGGCGCCGTCCCAATGCACCCCTTTGCCGAAATGCGTGACGAAGCTGCCGGCCGGCATCGGCGTCGTATTGGCGGGATCGAATTTCGGGCCTGAACCGACCCACCAGGTGCCCTGCAGCACCACGATATAACGGTCGTTTGGATGGAAGTGCGGGCGGCTGAAATGGTTGCCCTTGGTCCATTTATTGTAGACCGCGTAGAAGCCGGGCTTGGTCGGATCCCCAACAACGACGGCACTTTGTGCGCCTGCGGCGTTGACCGGGCCCCACGGAATCTGGTCCGGCAATTTGTAGATCACGGCGGCGGGATTGAGTTCCGCGGCGGACGAGATGCTCAGCATCCCGGCGAGAGCGATTGGCGTCACGAGGTATCGCCAGAACCGATTGGTCGCCTTCATGGTGTCCTCCCTGTTGTCATGCCGTGAGCTGTCAATCGCTCATCTCGTTGCCGTGATGCTAGCCGGTCCCGTTCCCAAGGGGCAAGCCGTGCGCCTGCATGCGTGACACGCGAGATGCGACAATCATAATCCACTACGCACCTGCAGCATGAAATACGCATTTACGCCGCGCATCGCGGTGATAGGTTGCGGCCAACCAAAACCAAGAGGGAGGACTACAACCATGAAACGTTGGTCGACACTCGCGGCGGGCCTGTTGGTGGGCGCCGCGGCCTTTCAGTTTTCGAGCATGGCTTCCGGCCAGAGCGACGGCTGGATTACGCTGCTCGACGGCAGCAAGAAGGGCGATTGGACCGAGATCGGCAAAGCCAATTGGGAAATGAAGGACGGCGCACTGGCGGCCGACAAGCTCGACGGCAAGGACCTGTCCTATCTGATCAGCAAGGATTCCTACAAGGACTTCCAGATCAAGGCCGAATTCTGGACTGACGAGGAAGCCAATAGCGGCATCTTCATCCGCTGTGATACAAGGGAAAAGATCGACTCCAAGGTCTGCTACGAGGTCAATATCTTCGACAAGCGGCCGGACCCGAGCTACGGCACCGGCGCGATCGTCGACGTTGCCAAAGTCGATCCGATGCCGAAGGCGGCAGGCAAATGGAACACCTTTGAGATTACGGCCCAAGGCTCGCATCTTGTCGTCGTGCTGAACGGCCAGAAGACCGTTGATGTGCAGGACAGCAAGCACAATGCGGGCGGCCCGTTCGCGCTTCAATATGGCTCGGGCGTGGTCAAGTTCCGCAAGGTGCAGATCAAGCCGCTATAGCGATCGTGCAGGAGGCGGGCTTTGCCTCACCGCGAAACAGGCTCACCCGTCTTCAGCGGGTGAGCGTTTTTGTGCCAGGCCCAGGCGGTGCGGATGATGGTCGCAAGGTCTGAATACGCGGGGCGAAAGTCTAGCGTTTCACGCGCGGCGGAAGCGTCCGCGACCAGATAGGTCGGGTCGCCGGCGCGGCGCGGCTTGACGACATGCGGCACTTCGCGCCCGGTCTCGGTCGCGATCGCCGCGAGGATCTCGCGCACCGAAAAGCCGTTGCCGGTGCCGAGATTGAAGACGCCGCCGGAATGCCCCGCCAACAACAGCTTCAGCGCCAGCACATGGGCGGCGGCAAGATCAGTGACGTGGATGTAGTCGCGGATCGCAGTGCCGTCGGGCGTCGCGTAATCGTCGCCGAATACGGCGAAGTCGGGCACGTGGCCTTGCAGGGCCATCATCGCGCGGGGAATGAGATGGGTTTCCACCTCGCGCTGCTCGCCGATGCCGCCAGCAGGATCGGCGCCGCTGGCGTTGAAATAGCGCAGCGCGAACGATCCGAGCCCGTAAGCGGAGCGGTAATCGGCCAGCACCCGCTCGATCATCCATTTCGAGGCGCCATAGGGATTGATCGGTGCACAGGGATAGTTTTCGGGGAGTGCCTTGGAGTCGGCATTGCCGTAGACCGCGCCGGTCGATGAAAACACCAGGCGATTGCAGCCGGCCTCGCGCATCGCTTCCAGCAGCGCCAGCGTGCCGGCGAGGTTGTTGACGTAATATTTCTGCGGATCGACCACGGATTCGCCGACCAGGCTCGAGGCGGCGAAATGCATCACCGCGACGATGCCATGCTCGGCGAAGGCGCGCGCCAGCGTCGCCTTGTCGGCGATGTCGCCGGTGACCAGCGCGCCGGTCACGAAGCTCTGGTGGCCGGTCGAGAAATTGTCATAGCAGACCGGGCGATAGCCCGCCGCGTCCAGCGCCCTGCAGCAATGCGAGCCGATATAGCCGGCGCCGCCCGTGACCAGGATGGCCGGACGATCTGCCATCAGTCGCGCGTCCGGTCGGTGCCCGACTGCCGGCTCTTGTTGAACAGCAGATAGAGCGCGCGCGGATTGGTGGTGAGATAGCGCCAGAACAGGCGGCGCGGCTCCAGCCAGATGCGCCAGGCCCATTCGAGCCCGGCCGCCTGCATCCATTTCGGTGCGCGGGCACGGCTGCCGGAGAGGAAGTTGAACAGTCCGCCCGAGGTCTTGATCACGCCGACATTGAACATATGCGGGGTATATTCCTCGACAAAGGCCTGCTCATAGGGAACGCCGAGCGCGACCCAGAGATAATCCGGCGCCAGCGCGTTGATTTCGTCGACCTTGGCCCGCAGCGCTTCGCCGCGGAGAAAGCCGTGCGAATGTCCGATGATCTTCAGGTCCGGATAGAGGCTGCGCACCTTGGCGACGGCGGCGGCATTCTCCGCCTCGTCCGCGCCGAACATGTAGAAGGTCAATCCGGCGGCCTGCGCCTTGCGGGCGACGACGTGGAACAGGTCGGTGGTCGCGACGCGCTCGGGAAGCGGCGTCGACGATTTGAACCGCGACACGGTCACGAGCGGCTGGCCGTCGGCATTGATCAGATCGGCGGCGCGAAACAGCCGGTCGGTCATCGGTTCGGTCGAGCAGCGTGCCAGCACCTCGCCATTGGCGGAGGTCAGATAAAGCGGGCGCGCGAGCTGGCGTTGCGGGAACACCATGTCGATCATGAAGTTCGCGGTCTGCTCGCAATCGAGCACGGCGAGCCGCAGCCCGCCCAATGTAATGCGGGGTACACCGGCAGTAGCGGCTCTCCCGACGGGATTTAAGCGACGCTCACGCATACTGTTTGTCTCGCTGACGGTTGACGTCCGTGGGGTGAAGTTCGTTGATGACGACACCGACCAGCTTGCGCTCGGTCTCGCCGAGCGCGGTGATGATGTCTTCCATGCAATCGTTGATGTCGAGCTTGATCGGCAGGATCGCGACCAGTCCGTCGGCGATTTCGAACAGCTTGCGGTCGGTCGGGCTCCAGGGCATCGCCGGGCCGTCGACGACGACGAGATCGTAGCCGCCAGCGGCGCGCGCCTGCGCGATCGCCTTGTGGATCGCTTCAGTCGCCTTGCCGTCGGGTGCCTTGACGGCCGGCAGGATCGAAATTCCGTTCGCGGTCTTTATCGCGCGCGCGGCCTTGGCGGCGATATTGAGCCAGCCGAGAGGACCAGCCTCTTCCTTGCCCAAATGGCCCACTCTGTTCGACAGCGCATAGGTCTTTTGGTCGGCGTCGACCAACAGCACCCTGGCGCCGTCGCGGGCGGCCGAAAGCGCAATGTTCAGCGCGGCAATGCTGCGATCCCCGCCATTGTCGGCGCCGATCACGGCCATGACGGGCGCAGTGTCCTTTGCCGCGCGCGTTGCCAGTGTCGTTCGCATTTCGCGCATGGAGTTGAGGAATGGCATCAGCGGGAAGCCGGCGCGCAGCGTCGGCCAGCCGAGCCTGACGACATCGGGCGTGCCGCCGGTCGCCATGATGCCGCCGAGGGTGCGCACCACATCCGCTTCCTGCAATCGTGTGATCAGCGGCTTCGCGACCAGGGCGACGGCGGGTTGTGGCCGGGCGTGCGTGGCCGGCGGCTGGCTCGCGGCCGCGGGCATCGGCTTTTCGGTGGCGGCTTCAGGCGTAACCGCCGTCCGGCTGGGCCGAACCGGCTTCACGCCGGGCACCAGCTGGTCGACGGCGATGATCCAGGTTGCCGCGGCGAGCCCGCCTAGTACAAAGCCGATCATCGCGAACAGGCTCATGCCCGGCGGGAAAGTGCGCCGCTGCGGCACCGTGGCGTCGCCGATGATGCGCGCGCTCGACGTGTTCAGGGTCTCCTGCTCTTCGGTCTCGCGCGAGCGCTTGAGGAACGACTGGTAGACGTCGCGGCTGGCTTCCACGTCGCGTTCGAGTTCGCGCAGCCGGACTGCGGCCTGACTCATCTGGACGCTTTGGCGCTTTTGGACGTCGAGCGCCTTGTTCAAGGAGGCTTCGTAATCCTGGGCACGGGTCAGATCATTTTTCGCCGCCTGCAGAAAGCGATTGGTTTCCTCGCCGATCGACCGGCGCAGGTCCTCGACCTGCTGTTCCATCTGGCGCAGCGCGGGATGGCGCGGCCCCAATTCGCTCTGCAATTCGGCCTGGCGCTTCTTGGCCTCGGCATATTGCGAACGCAGATTGGCGATGGTCGGCGATTGCAGCGCCTCGGGAATCGCGCCGGCATCCGTCGACGCCTTGCGGCTGGCTGCGATCTGGTCGTATTTGGCCTGCGCGTCGAGTGTCAGCGCCCGCGCCGCGGCGAGCCGCTGGTTGCTGGCGGAGAGCTGCTGGTCGCTAATCAAGGTGTCCTGCGTGCCGACGAAATTGTTCTGCGCCTTGTAGACCGCGAGCGTATTTTCGGCGTTGCGAAGCCGCTCCTGCAATTCCTTCAACCGGCCGGAAAGGTCACTGGTGGCGCGCCGCACCCTGACCACCTGCGACTGCGAGGATTCGGCCAGATAAGCCTTGGCGATCGCATTGGAGAGCATCGCCGCCTTCGCCGGGTCAATCGACCAGACGTCGATGTCGACGATGAAGGTCTTGTCGGTCTTCTTGACGTTGATGTGGCGGAGCAGGGTTTCCAGTGCCGCCATTTGAACGAGTTTTTGCTGCTCGGCGGTCGGCCGCAGCTCGATGCCGAAGAGGCCCAGCAGCGTTCCGAACAGGCTCTTGCCGTCGCCGCCGCCGAATTCAGGGTCGTTTTCGAGATGGGTCTCGCGGATCACCTGCAACAGCACATTGTTCGAGGTGATGACGCGCGCCTGGCTTTCGACCACCATCGCAAGGCCGTTGAGGTCAGGAGCACGCGGCGTGAGTTCGCGATCGACCAGCTGCAATTCGCGGGGATCGACGTAAAGCTGGGCGCTTGCGGTGTATCTCGGTGTCAGGCTCTTGCCGATCGCAACCGCAATGCAGGCGCAGAGCAGCGCCGCCGAGGCGATCGCGATCTTCCGCCGCCACAGCAGCTGGATCAATTCAAGCACGCTGAAGCCACCCGATGCCGGCGTTGCGGCGGGCCTGGGATCAGGTTTGGCCTGATTTATCGGCTCGTCATAGATAAGCATCGACCCCAGCTTCCATCAGAACGGCCGCACACATCGGCTGAGGGGTTACTCTTCGCCTTACGCCACGCGCGCCAGACTTCAACGCGGCAAAAACGCAACAGGGAAAATTAACCATACTCATTGAGGGACTATTCACCGAAATGGCAAACAAAGCGTTTATGCGCGGGCGCATCGCAATGCCTCCGCCATGGTCAAAACCGGGAATTTCCGTCGGGCTGCCACCTCGAGGGCATGATTGAGCAGGGCCGGCGCGCAGCCCCAGGGGCTCGGCCGTTCGGTGACGTCGTGGCCGTAGAAAATTAACCATCCGTTATTGGTTTCGGCGGCGTCGAACGCGCGCTCGATACCGACCCGGTCCATCTGGCGGTCGATCAGCGGCATCGCGCGGAGGAACTGCAGATCGACGTCGCCGCTGTTGATGCCCGGCACGATGCTGCGGCAGGTCTGAAACTGGTCCTTTAGCTGGTACTTGCGCCCAAACGAGCCGTAACCGTAAGGGTATGCGAACGTCTGGGTCTCGATCGAGGCGTCCAGCGCGCGGAAATAGCCCCGGTTGCGCATGATTTCAGTGGCAAGCGAGGACACATCGAGATCGCAGGCGCGCTGGTGCGAGTAGGTATGACAGCCGATCTCGTGGCCGCGGCGATAGAGCGAAAGCACGTCGGCGGCATCGCCGGCCGCCCAATATGGCGTTCCGACGCCAACCAGGCCGCCCGATACATAGAAGGTGCCCCGCGCCCCGTGGGCCTCGAGCAACTCCGCGCCTGATGTTACGGCACTCTTCGGAAGATCGTCGAAGGTGAAGCTGACCATTGGCGTGGTACTGCGCATCTGAAAAGCATTGGCGTGCAGATGCATCGCCAACCGATGGCTGACCTTCACCCTTGCTTCTGAGAACATCGTACTCATTTTCAGCGCTTTCGCAGGATCACGTGATAGTCGCCGTGACGCACGTCGCTCTTTCCCGGCAGGAAGAAGTTCATCATTTTGGCCGCGGCGTCGACCAGCGCGGCGAGCACAGGCTTCTTCCGCCGCATCTCCGGATAGCGCGGGCTCTCATACTGCTTGCGATAGATCATCTGCAGCCCGTGCCTGTTGGCGAAGGCTTCCAGGTTGGAAAGCGTGACCAGCGGATGGAATAGCGTCGGGAACGGCGCGCAGCCGGGCAGCCCGGCGTGCTTTTCGCCGCGGACATAGCGGTAGAACCAGACGTGGAACCAGTGCGGTGAATATTTGGTCACGACGCCGGACAGCGACCGCGGATTCGGTGCGCCGATCAGGATCAGTCCGTTATCCCTGAGCGACTGGCAGAAGCCGAGCAATGCCGCTTCGACGTCAGGCACATGCTCGATCACGTTGTAGCAGATCACGAGATCGAAACTGTCGGGCGCGAAGCGGTAGGTCTGGATGTCGCCGAGCATCGCCTCCTGCGCGTAGTCATTATTGCGGATCTGGTCCTCGTCGATATCGACCACGGTGACGTGGGCGCGACGCAACACATTGAGCGGCAGGAAGCTGGTCGAGCCGCCGCCCGCCTCGTAAAGCCTGAGGTCGCCGGCGGGCAGTTTCGCTTCGAGAATGCTGTGAACGGTCAGCAGGCTCTGCCGGGCTTCGCCGGGTGGCAGTGCGAGCAGCGACTGCTGACCGTTCA
>Ga0193742_1002266_pt1 | contig 11121 bp, 13 predicted proteins | sample L2c1metaG_FD_165511 | JGI IMG/M metagenome (GOLD analysis project Ga0193742, IMG submission 165511) | Soil microbial communities from a riparian zone of the East river system, Colorado, United States - L2c1 | ecosystem: Environmental > Terrestrial > Soil > Riparian zone | place: USA: East River... | reverse complement strand
GTTGATGTGTCGCGGGGCTGACCAATTCGTACGACAGCGGGGTGCCGAGCCGGGTGGACCGGCCCGGCTCGGGTGTTCAGTCGCGCAGGAATCCCAATGTCTGCTGGACGAAAAGGGTGTGGTACTGGAAGATGCCGCCGTGTCCGGAATCGGGGTAGATGCTCAGCTGGGCGTTGGGAAGTAGCTGTGCCAGCTCAAAGGAGTTGATCGTCGGCAGCATGATGTCCTCGTCGCCGTTGACGACCAGCACGGGCTGGGCGATGGTCGCCAGGCCGGCCGGTGACGTGCCCTGTTCCCATTTCGCGAGCGCGGTGAGCTGGGCGCCGATCGTCTCGTTCGACACCGGCGTATCCCGGTCCTGTTGAGTGCGCCCGTCGAGGCGGCCGAGAAAGGCGTCGGCGGCCGCCTGGCTGGTGGGCGTCGGCGAGAAGAACAGGATGTGCTTGGGGTGCCTCCCCTGGTTCGAGGCCTGCTGAATGGCGCTCTGGAGCACCTCTGCGCCGCTCGCCCCTCCCTTGCCGCCGGCGGGGCCAGTGCCGGCCAGGATGAGGCGCCGGACGAGGTCGGGACGCTGCTGCGCGACCACTTGGGCGACCATGCCACCCAGGGAGAAGCCCAGCAGGTCGACGGTGCCCAGCCCGAGAGCCTCGAGGAACGCCACGGCGTCATCGGCCATGGCCTCGACGCTGTCCGGGGTCGTGCCTCCGGATCCGCCGACGCCGCGGTTGTCGAAGGCGACGACGTGCCGCTCGGAGGCGAGGCCATCGACCACCGCCGGGTCCCAGTCGTCCAGCACCGCCGTCAGGTGGTGCAGGAGTACGAGCGGGACACCGCCTTCTGCGCCCACCTGCCGGTACGTGAACGGGATTCCACCGACATCTACCGTCGTGGTCGGTACGTCCTTGTAGCTCACTGTCATTTCTCTTCACTCTCCGAACTCACGTCGCGCAGGCGGTTTGCCCAGCGGCATAGGATAACGATCACTATATAACGAACGTTATCCTATGCTGGAGGCGTGGCACCAGCCCGAGCGAGGAAGGTCACACATGCGGTACACCAAGGAGCACAAGGTCAAGGCGAAGGAGGCGATCCTGCGTAGCGCCTCACGAGTCCTGAAGCGGGACGGCTTCAACGGGATCGGCGTCGACGGTCTTGCCGCGTCGGCGAATGTCACCTCCGGCGGGTTCTACTCGAACTTCGCCACCAAGGAGGCGCTGCTGGATGAAGTGATCAGCGCGGAACTGGGAGCGATGTTCGCCGGTATCGCCGACGCGGACTCGTCGGAGCGCGGTCAGCGTCTGCGGGAACTGATCGCGATCTACCTCAGCGACGACCACTGCCAGGGCGTCGCCGACGGCTGTGTGATGCCCTCACTGAGCGCAGACGTTTCGCGAGCAGGCGCCGACGTCCGCAAGACCTACGAACGCCGCATGACCGAACTCGTCGCGATCCTGGCCCCGGCCATGACGGGCACCCCCCAAGAGCAGCAGCAGCGCGCCTGGGCCGCAGTGGCCACCATCGTCGGAGCCGTCACGGTCGCCCGCGCGTTGCCCCCCGGGGACGCAGCGCGAGCCGTCCTCGACGCCGCTCTCACCACCGCCACAGCGATGGTGCGGATGTGATCCGACCTTCTCCTGGCTGTCTGTCGATCTGCGTGGCCAGGGCCTCGGGCACGAGATGCGGCGGCGATCCTGCACGTGGCGTTCGACGGCCTCGGGGCGAAGGAAGCAAGCAGCGACGCCTTCGTGGACAACCGCGGCCTTGGATTGTGGCTCGGGTTGCCGGGCCGAGCCGCCGCTTCAGGGCTGAAGAACGTCAGTTGACGACTGCTTTGACCTCGTCCTTGTGCTTGGTGAGCCAGATTTCGAAGGGCTCCAAGGCGGGGTTGAGTTCGCGGACGAGGTCCAGGTCGCGCTCGCCGGTGAAGCGGTCCGAGTCCTGCGCGTAGAACTGGAACATGTGCGCCGAGAGGGCGTTCTGAGCGTGCGAAGAGACCTGAGGTAACTCTTTCTGCACCTGGCGTCTTCGCAGGTCAGAGCCCAAGTTCGGGAGCGGACTCAGGCGTCGGCTCGACGGGCCTCCCGAGGTGCTTTCGGAGTGCCTGCTCCGTCACTGCTCCGTCAGACGCGGACGCGAACACTGAAAGAAGTCGCGAATCGATGGCCTTCCGTGCGCGCTGATGCGAGGAGGGCAGCATGTGAGTGTAGAGGCGAAGCGTGTATCCGGGGTCTCCATGGCCGAGGTGGGTGGCGAGTTCTCGGATGTTCACCCCGTCCGCGAGGGTCACGCTTGCGTAGTAGTGCCGCAGTGCATGCATGCCGTCCTCGCGACTAGCAAGGAACTCGAGCGCACCTCGCGCGTTGCGGATGGGCGGCGGGATGACTCCCGCTGCCGCCAACGCTGACTTCCAGACTCTCTCGTTGTAGCCGCAGGCCCGCATATGCAGGCCGTCGCGCCATCGGAACAGCAGCCTGGCACTGACCAGGTCCCCATCAGGTTTCTCCCACGGCAGACTGTGCGGAGGGGGTTTGGCGCTGTCGATGTGCTGCTGTAGGACTTCGGCAGCCCCAATTGGACATCGGCACCGTCCGCTCCTGGTCGTTCTTCGGCAGGGCGTAGACGAAGATGCTGCCGAGCCGCTTGACTTGTCTGCGGACGTGGATCTCCATCGCGTCGAAATCGATGTCCTCCTCGGCAAGTCCGAAGAGCTCGCCTTGGCGTAGGCCGGCCGCCGCTCCAATGACGGGAATCGCTCGGTACTCCGGCGGATGAGCTTCGACGACCCGTAGCACTGTCTGGTCGCCCAGGCGACGATCCGTCCGCTCTTGAGCACAGGAACCCTGACTGTCTTGGCCTTGGTGGGATTCCGTTTGATTCTGCCGTCATCGACGGCTAGCTCCAGGCTGCCGTGCAGGACGACGAATGCAGTGCTGGCCGTCGGTGCCCCGATCCGCTTCTCCAAATCCACAAGCCGGCTGGCGATCTCGGACGGCTTGATGCTGCTGAGTTGCCGCGGTCCGAAGACCGGCCGAACGTGAAGCCGCAGGGCGGTCTCGTACAGAATCATCGTCGACGGGTCGATGCTCCGGGATTTCATCCAGCTCTCGAGGACCCCGTCGAATCGAACGTTGCCGGCCAGCGGGTCGGCATACTCGCTTCGGGCGACGTCCGTCTCCATCTCAGACGCGTACTTGTCCGCCCGCGTCTTACTACTGAAGGCCCTCGACTTCTCCTTGCCCAATGGATCCAGCCAGACTGCGAGCCACCGCTTCCCCCGCCCCCACCTCTTCTCAATTCTCTCCCGCTCGACCGTCCCGTCGGGCCGCCTGACAACCTTGGTCCACTGATCCCTCACAAACGCCACAGCACTCTCCGACCCGGTGGACGAAATCAACTCGGGCTCAACGGCTGAGCGACTCAGACTTTGCTCGCCGGGGGAATTGAAGCACCAAAGCGTCTGAGAGAAGGCGATGGAACAGGCTGGCCCCAACGTGCGGCTGCGGCCCACCAGGCGGCATCAGGTGTCGAATCGATCTTTACATGGCTGACCTGCAGCCGTGGGTCGAATCGGCCAACGCCTACCGAGACCAGGCCGACAGCAATCGATCGACCTCAGGCACCTGGCGAGACGACCTGCCCAGCCCGTTGTCGTCGGTGCTCGTGCGGCGCCGGGCCCCCAACCCCGACGAGCTCTCGCTGTCTCCCCACATCGTGGAATCTCATCTGCGACACGCCTTTCACAAGCTCGACGTCCGATCCCGCGTCGACTTGACCCGCGTCGTCCTGACGCATGAACCGACGGTGGTTGAATGACCAGAACGCCACAGGAGTTCGCGGACGAGCGCCGGAGGGCCGTGTAGCGCGTTGGGGTCAGCGGGACTTGAGTGCTGCCCAGTTCAACCACGCCGAGGCGTAGATCGACACGGATTCCGGGGTCGGGTTGGTGTCGCGCAGCATCTGGTGCACGGTGCTCACCAGCGCGGCGGGGTTCTCTGCGAAGGGCGCGAGGCCGAGCCAGCCGGCCACGATCTGCCGATAACCAGTGGTGACTCCTGAGCCGTCCACCCAGGTGCTGGTGACCGGCCTGTCGTCCTGGGTCTTGATCACCTTGCGGGTCAGCGTATTGGCCAGCATCCGCAGGTCCGTCGCGTTGACCAGCACGCCCGCTTGGTACGCGGTGGTTGCCATGGTCATTTCGATGTGGCCGTGGGAGATGTCCTCACCGCGGGTGCCGGCGCCGATCGCTGCCATGTTCTCCGAGATCCCGCTCCCGCGGTCCCACCCGCGGTAGCAGTCCCCGCCGGTCCAGTAGTAGGTCCAGGATCCGGTGCCGTCGGCAAGCGACTTAATGTCGTCGCGGAAGTTCCGGACCAGGCTGGTGGCCCGGTTGCGGGCTTCCCGATCGCCGTCGGCCATGGCCAGTTCCAGCCAGCCGCGAGCCATGCTGGTGGAGTAGTTGTGCGGCAGGTCCGAGCCGTCCAGGTTGACCGGCGAGCCCTTGAGGTAGCCGTACAACGTCGCCCGGTCGCTGCCGCTGCGCACCTCGTCGTCGTGGATGTGCAGAGCGGCTGCGGCTGCGGCGTAGTACTCGTCGGCCCTGGCGCGCAGTTCCCGGCTCGCTCGCAGCCGTGGCGTCTGCTGGACGAGCCGCGCGTACTTGGCGATCGGGTAGGCGATCTGCCCGGAATGCACCGAGGAGTGGAAGAACGGCGCGTTCATCGTCGCCGAGACCGCCACCGGGTTGGGACCGGGGCCGGGCGACGGCCGCAGGTCCTTGGCGGTCAGTTGTACGTCGTTGATGCTGAACGCGTCCCACAGTCTGCGCACTACGTAGTCCGGGCTTGCCGGGTCCATTGACAGGTTGTCGTGCGTTTCGTCGCATGGGTCGCCCGGCTTGTTGAAGCTCGCCAGCGGGTGCTTGGCGTACAGGCGGAACGTGCCCGGACTGGTGCCCTCGCTCACTGTGATCTCGATCAGCTGCGAGTAGGCGCGCGCCGACCGCAGCCGCAGGATTTGCGTGCCGGAACCGTCGGTGAGGAGGAGTTCCCCGCAGGCGTACGGGTGCCCGAGTCGCCATCCGGGCAGGGACAGGCCGCGCCAGTCGGCGACCCGGCGAACGCTGTCCCGGTTGGCCAGTACGTGGTCGATGTGATCGGCTGCCTTGTCCAGGTAGTAGGTGTCGCCGTGCGCGTCGAACATCAGCAGGTAGGCCTGTAGGACGTACGACTCGCCCCACCCGAGCTGGCCGAACGATTCGTTGGTCGCGCCCTTCAAGCCATCGCCGTTGTTGAAGCCCTGGTCGAGTGAGTCGAACGCGGCCCGGGTCGTGTAGTCGGTGGCCGCCGCACCGGCACTCGCTTGCCCCGCGCCCGAGAGTCCCTGCGCGGCAGCGGTGAAGCTGGGTGAGCCGGCCGCCAAGCCGGCACCGGTCGCCAACGCGGCGCCGCGCAGCACCTGCCGCCGGCTGAAACGGTTCGTTCCCATCTGGTTCCTCCTTGGTCGTTGGTGGTCAGTCAGCTGTCCGAGCGAGGCGCTCGGGTCCGTGCGCATCACGGATCCTTCGGACGAGCGAGTGGAGTCCGAACAGGTCGACTGCGTTGCGCCACAGCAGGCTGTCGAGCACCCCGGGCGGGAGCTCGGCGGCGTACACCGCCCCGAGTGCGACCGCCGGGTCGATGAGGGTCGCGTCGGTGCCGAACAACAACTGCCCGGGGTCCACCGCCGCTGCCACCGCCGCCACCCGGCCCGCCTCGAAGTGCGAGAAGCACGGCTCGAGGTACAGGTTCGGGCAACCCCGGGCCGCCTCGATCGCGTGTCGCCAGCCGGGTCCGCCCATGTGCCCCGCAATGGCTTTGAGGCTCGGGATGTCGGTGCACGCCTGAGCGAGGTCGAGCACCGCGGCGTCCCACGTGTGGATCAGCACGGGGAGTCCGTGCTCGGCGGCGAGGGCGAGCGCATCGGTCGTCTGCAAGGAGCCCACCGGGCTGGCGGTGTAGTCGGTGTGGATCTTCACCCCCACGAACCGGCCACCCGGCAGCAGCTCGGCGAGGTCTCGCTGTGCAATGTCGAGTCGGCGTGGGTTGATCACCAGGTAGCCGAGCAGCCGCTCGTCGTGCTCGAGGAGCTCGGCCGTACGCCGGTTGCCCCCGGCCGGGTCGTAGATCACCGCCTCGCTGGCCGACACCAGCTGCAGGTCGATGCCGTAGCGATCCATGAGCGCGAGGTTGGTCGCGGCGGTGCCGACGTCCATCGTGAAGAACCACGGCCCCCAGTGCGCGTGCACGTCGATGATCACGTCCTGCCCTCCAGGAGCCTGCGCAGGTTCCCGCCGGCGATCGCCGCCCGGGTCGCGTCGTCCAGGTCGGACTTCGCCAGGCGCAGCAGCGGAACGGCCGGCTCGCACAACGGCGAGCGGGTGCCCAGCACAAGCCGGTCGGCGTGACCGTCCGCGCAGACCAGCTCGAGCGCGTCGGGAGAGTTCAGCAGCCTGGTGGAGGTGTGGAAACCGGGCTCGTCCCTGGCCAGCGCCAGGAGATCGCCGAGGTGGTAGAAGTGCGTGTCCAGGAACACCACGGTGGCGCCGAGGCCGGCGAACGGCCGCCACATGCGTCGCACGTCCCCGCCGAGCAGCACCAGGAATCCCAGCTCCGCCGCCCGTCGGGCCACCAGCCGGACACCGGGGAAATCCGGTTCGGAGTGCTGCTCCTCCGGGAACAGGCGCAGCACCTTGCGGCCTTGCTCGGCAAGGGATTCCAGCGTCCGCTCCGCTCGCAGCGGATCCCGGAAGTCCACTGTGGACACGGCAACAAAGCCGGGCTCGGACGTCGCGCTGGTTTCCGCGTTCCCGCTGGCGTGATCCCACAGCGCCCCGCGCAGCGAGCAGACCAGGGCCTGCCCGATGCCGAGCCGGTCGAGCAGTGACCGCACGGACGCTGGATCGCCGACTGGACCTGGACGGTCGGGGTAGCGGCCGAGGAGCACGTCACAGTCGCACACCTCGGAGGGCTCTATCCCCGGCAGATAGCGGGCCCCGCTCGTCACAACGCCTCCGTCAGCGTCGGCGCCGCCCGCGGGGTGGGGGACGGGAAGGGCAACCGGATCATCGAATTCCTCTCCGCGGTAACGCGCCCTGGTACGCGCTGAGCCCGAGCGTGGTCGCCCATGCGTCGTGCAGGGCGGCATCCAGCGGTGCGGCGCAGACGAAGTCGGCCAGCGTCGTGAGCTCGGCGGCCAGTTCCGTCCCGAGCCGGAGCGGATCTGCCCGGGGAAGGTCGGGCGCGGACTTCGGGATGGCGCGAAACGACACGGCCGCGTCCAGCACGGTGATCATGCGGGATCCCGCTTGGCCGCGCGGTAGCGCGCCGCGAACGCGGTGCCGTCCTCGCGGACGGTTTCGAGCGCGGGATCGGTGAGGGAGACCCAGCGGCCGCCATCGTTCTCGGACACCAGGGCGGCGAGTGCGGCAAGTTCCGGTTCGGCGAGTGCGGCCAGCGGGACCGGTGCGGCCGCCTCCCCGGCCAGGTAGGGCAGCACGGCTGCGAGGAACCGCGCGTAGAGCCCACCGGGCTCGGCCCGCAGATCGGACACTGAGCCGTCGGTGAGGACGGTCGCGTGGAACGGGTGCCTGGCTGCCGTCGCGCCGATGCTTACCATCCCGGTACGTCCGTCTGCCCAGCTCAGCTCCACCCGGTGCTGGCCGTGGCCGCCGAGGTGCCGAGCGGCGAAGACACCCGCCCCGAGCAGGCCGTGCAGCATCGCGTAGGCGTGGATGCCGTAGTCGAACGGTTCGCCCGAACATCCGGTGAGCGCGAACTCCGCCCGCCGACCGGCCGCGGACCAGTCCTGCACCTCGGCACACCAGCGCAGCGACGAACCGCCAGTGATCCGTACGCCCTGCCGTTCCCAGCCGAGCAACGCGCGGATGGTGTCGAGATCGCCCCCTAGTGGCTTGTCGACGAGGAGTCCGACGCCGGCTTCTGCGAACGGCCGGGCGCGCTCCACCCGGAGGTCCCAGTTGCAGCCGTGCAGGAATGCCACATCCACCTCGGCGGCCATGTCCGCGCACGAGCCGAACACCCGCGGGATCCGGTGCCGATCGGCGAACTCGCCGGCGTAACCGTCGTCCCAGACCGTCCCGCCGTCGTACACGCCCACTACCTCATGGCCCAGTGCCCGCAGGAGCGGAACGAATTCGCCAGGGTGGGAGGTGTCGAGATCGACCAAACCGATCCGCATCAGCCCTTCACCGAGCCCTTCATGCCCTCGACGAAGTGGCGTTGCATGGCGATGAAGAAGACGATCACCGGAAGCGCCGCCATCACGGTGCCCGCCGCCATGCTGCGCTGGTCGTCGCCGAAGGTGCCCTTCAGATAGGCCAGGCCCAGTGCGAGCGGGTACTTGTCCTCGCTGGAGAGCACGACGAGAGGCCAGATGAAGCTGTTCCATACGCTGATGAATCCGAAGATCGCCAGCGTGGCCAGCGTCGGCCGCACCTGCGGCAGGGCCACCTGCCTGAATGTCTGCCAGTGGTTGCAACCATCCATCTTCGCCGCGTCGAACAATTCCGACGGCAGCTGCTCGAAGGCCTGGCGGATGAGGAAGATGCCGAACGCCGACATCAGTCCGGGCAGCACCAGCCCGGCGAACGTGTCGACCATGCCGAGCTGCGACACCACGAGGAACCTAGGCACCAGCATGACCTCGCCGGGCAGGAACATGGTGGACACGATCAGGTAGAAGATGAACTGCTTGCCGCGGAAGTCGAACCGTGCCAGTGCGTAGCCGGCGAAAGCGGACACCAAGAGGTACGCCGGTACGGTCAGCACCTCCAGCATCAGCGAGTTCCACAGGTAGATCGGGAAGTCGATGGTCGTCCAAGCCTCGATGAACCAGTCCAGCACCGGTGGTAGTGGGACGAGTGCCGGCGGGAACTCGTGCAGCGGCTGGTTGGCCGGTTTCAAGCTGGATGTCAGCAGGATGAGGAACGGCAGGACGAAGGCGATGGCGATCAGGGAAAGCACGCCGTATACGGCGATCCTGCGGGTGAGCGTCATCAGGTGGTCGCCATCCGTCCCCTGGTGAGCCGGTAGCTGACCATGGAAAACGCCACGAGGATCAGCCAGAGCACGATGCCCATCGCATTGGCGTAGCCAATGTCGAACCGGCGGAAGGCTTCGTCGTAGATGTAGTAGCCGAGCGTCATGGTGGCGTCCTGCGGCCCGCCTTGTGTCATCACGAACACCGACGTGAACACCTGCATGGCGTCCATCGCGGCCAGCACGACGATGACGGCGATGTACGGTCTCAGCAGCGGTGTGGTGATCCAGACGAGCCGCTGCCACGGGCCCGCACCGTCCATCTCGGCCGCTTCGTAGAGGTCGCGTGGGATGGACTGCAGGCCGGCCAGGTAGATCATCATGTAGTAGCCCGCTGACTTCCAGCTCTCGACGAGCACCAGCGCGGGCATCGCCCAGCCGGGCTCGAGCAGGTACTGAACCGGCTCGTCGAGAACACCAAGGGTGGTCAGTAGCCAGTTCAGGATGCCGCGCTGGTGGAATACGTAGTTCCAGGCGATCGCCACGACCACCATCGAGGTGACCACCGGCAGGTAGTACATGACCCGGAACACCTTGATCCCGCGCAGCGGCATGTTCACCAGTACGGCGAGCAGCAACGGGACGCACACCAGGATCGGCAGCATGGCTGCGAGGAAGAGACCTGAGTTGCGCAGGGCCGTCCAGAACCGGGGATCGTCGAGCATCCGCTGGAAGTTGCCGAGGCCGACCCACACAGGGTCGCTGACGATGTCGTACTCGAAGAAGGCCAACTGCACTGCGGTCGCCGCCGGCCAGAGGAAGAACACCGCGAGCAGCAGGAGCGCCGGAGTCAGGAACAGCATCGGGACGCGGAGCGGACGCCGTCTGCGCCGCGGGCTCGGCGGGGCGACGGGGGCACCGCCGGAGGCCGTGTGTCGCGGCGTGGTCATCGTGGCCATTCACCACACCCTTCTCTTCGTCGCTGCCGGCGTAGTGCCCCTTGACACAGACCTGAATAGCTATAATCTGAGTCCGTAAAGCTTATTAAGGACCGCCGAAATCTTCTCCGAAGTTAGTCCCCCACCAGCGGGGTGTCAACACCCCAACCGACCCTGGAGGCCCTCGGTGTCCATCCGCAGAACCGTTCGAACGCTCGCCACGCTGATCGCCGCCACGGTCGCGCTGACGTCCTGTGTCGCAGGCCCGTCGCGCGACACGGCGGCCGGCGATGACGGCGGTCCCGTCGAGCTGAAGCTCTGGACGATCAACCTCAAGAAGAACTTCAACGACTACGTCCAGGGCCTGATCGACTCTTACCGCAAGGACCACCCCGACGTCACCGTCACGTGGGTGGACGTGCCCGGCGACGACGTGGTGCCGAAGTTGCTCTCGGCCGTGGCCAGTGGCGACGTCCCGGACGTGGTGAACCTGACCAACCTCAACCTCGAAGAGTTCGTTCCCTCGCTGGCCGACCTGAACCAGTACACGACGCCGGCGCAGCGGGCGGCCTACCAGCCGACGCTGCTGGCGCCGCTCGAGCGCGACGGCAAGCTGGTCGGGCTTCCCTGGTACAACGGCGGCTCGCCGGTCTCGATCATCAACACCGACCTCGTCAAGCGGGCCGGCCTCGATCCGGCGAGCCCGCCCGCGACGTTCGAGGAGTCGATCGAGTGGGGCAAGCGGGTGCACGCCGCCGATCCGGCGGTGTACGGGATGAACGGCATCCCCAACGACATCGTGCTGGAGATGGAAGGCGTTTCGCTGCTGTCACCGGACAAGAAGAAGGCTGCCTTCAACACGCCGGAGGCGCAGGCCGTTCTCCAGCGCTGGGCACAGGCCATGAAGGACGGTGCGGTCGCGCCGGGCACCACCGTCAAGGACGAGCGGCAGTACCCGCAGACCCTGGGTAACAAGCAGGTGGCCTATGCGGTCAACGCCTTCCCGGCAGGTTTGGTTGGTTTGGAGAAGAACAGCCCCGACGTCTTCACGAAGCTGGTCGTCGGGCCGGGCTCGCTCGGCAAGGCCGGCACCTACATCGTGCAGGACCAACAGACATTTGTGGTCCCCGCCCGATCGAAGCACGCGA
>Ga0193742_1002265_pt1 | contig 11123 bp, 13 predicted proteins | sample L2c1metaG_FD_165511 | JGI IMG/M metagenome (GOLD analysis project Ga0193742, IMG submission 165511) | Soil microbial communities from a riparian zone of the East river system, Colorado, United States - L2c1 | ecosystem: Environmental > Terrestrial > Soil > Riparian zone | place: USA: East River... | reverse complement strand
CGTCTTGTCCGAGGATATCAGACTTTCCCCCCTACCACATCATTCACGTCGACGGAGATTACTCATTCGTCGTTCAGTTACGACCGTGCTCCCAATACTTGTGCCCTTCCTGAACGTGTGACGGGAAGTTCATAACGAAGGACTCGGATGCTTTCATCCTTATGCCGAGTTCCAAGTCGATACTGCCCGAGTCGAAGGTGATTGCTTGGAGACGGTCTCTTTTGCCGTTGGAAATGCTACCGGCTGTGGAACCGTGGGACTGTTCATGAAACAACGGTCGGGAACCTTGTACGAATACGAATACGAATAACAACCAAGTCATGACCAACATGCCCAGCATGTTATCACACCCCTCGTCTTCGACTGCTCATCCGAGTCGTCGGATAACCCCATACTAAGCATCGCGATGCCATCCTGATCTGCTTCAGAAACGATAAGGTCTTCGCCTCCTCCGACTTCATCCTCAGCCCAACGATGATAGTGATGACCACATCGATTAGCTTCTCTTTCTTTCGACACATAACACAGAACCCGCGCTCATAGAAGAACTGTTCAACACTCAAATGGGTGGGTCTCTCTCCCCTTCTCTTTGCTTTGTGGTTAAATTCATGCTTATAGCAGAGGTTCAATTTCTGCGCTCGCGAAAGATTGGAGGAAATGGCGTGAAAAAACGTTCGTGTCACCTTGGATCAAACCTATATGAGTTTTCACACTCAACTGCTTTCTTAGACTGGGGACATCCCTTCAACCGCTCCCGGAGAAGACCACAATGCCAATCGTCCAACGTCGAACAGCGTTCCTCTCTGGAATCTATCTTCTCTCCTCGGACAACCCCCTCCGCCTCGGATTGTGGACGAAGTGCCTTCATATGGCGTCAGTGATGATCTTGACGTTGAGATAGAGAATTTGTACAAAGGCAAAAATCTCCGAATTTTATTATGGACGAGGTCATCGATGAGAAACGGGATTTCTTGATGAAAGGTGACTCCCGGCTCCGTTACCGCCAAGTTGAATGTTAACGTCTTGAATAGTCCCAGAGCTACCCGAGCCCAATGTTGAGGCTCGTAAATAAATCAGCCTTCCAACCAAGTTCCCAGAATTTTTTATTCCTCCGGATTTGGATCGTGGAAAACGCCGTTGGCATCAGTTCTTGAAGAAGACGAAAGGAAAACGATCGCTCAATCTCCATTATCTTGGGTGTCAGCCTTTTTTTTTCCAAAAGACGTATACTTTCAGATCTGACCATTCTTTGTAGGGCCTTTACGGTCGACAAAAAGTTACCAACAATCACTGAGATTGTCGGTGTCACTGATCTCTTTGATGATCTTGGTCTGGAGAATAATTCCGGCATCCGTATGGCAGTGTCGAAAGCGGCTTGGCGAAAGCTGAAATGATGTTACGTTTTACTGACTCTCCTCCGAATGCTGCGGACGATCTTCGCTTTCTGGATGAAGAAAACAGCGAGTATCGACCACCTGATATGATGATTTCCTCAACAGGAGTGAACGTCGTAGGGTTGCCAAACTCGAGGGACGTACTAACGACATGAAGGTTTATGACTCTGACGGCTCTGTCGTCGGTGATGACGACGATGTCCACAGCGTGGGACGAGTACGAGAAGACGGTTCATGTGACTTTGATGATGCTATTCCGACACTATGATGGAAGAGTGAAGATCGATAATAAGCGCCATCCAATGATCGTCTTTCGATAAGACATTCTTGATATCGAAAAGAGTGGACGAGAGCGTGTTTTTGAATGATATCGAGATGTATTTGTGGATCGATTGAGGCACGACGATGTTCTCCGGAAGACAAATGGTGCTAGAGTCGTAAATATCGGCGGGGACTCCTCTCAGTCCATGATCTTCATCGGCAGGTAATAGGGTAGGTGCAGATAACTGAGAGCTGAATTTCGAAGAGATCACCTTCGCTCGGAGCTGGGTATGAAAGCACATCAAAGTCACCTTCATTATCGTCAGTAACAATGTCAAGCTTGGGCTGCTTGTTGGGGGTAAGGAGCCAAGTTAAGTTTAAGGCTTGAAGAGAAAAAAGTTGGGAGGAAAGGGTGGAATGTACGACGGTTCTTAATATCCCAACCAACCCATCCCAGGGTCTTATACGACCGTACAACGTATATTGATGCCAAATCCTGTCTAGGTCCCTTTTAAAAAGAAGGAAGGCTTCAACAAGTTATCCAAAAAAAGAAAAGAAAGAAAAAGAAGAAAAGTCCAGCTCACTTAACAAAACGTCTCCAACACCCATACACTTCGGGAGGCTCAAGATTAATCTTTGCGGCCTTTAAACTTTAGCTTCAAGTTGTCATGCTCCCACCTCTCTGGGCAATATTCTACAGTTTACAGCTCTAGATATCTACCTTATTGCCTTTTGAGTTTAAATTTGCATTAAGTCTCAATCGTTCTGTGGTAGAGCAAAAACAATGAGGGTTTTTGGTAGTCGCAAAACCTTTGTTCCTGAGAGCCATCAATGTTTACATGTAAGCAAAAAGCATGTATTTTTGCATTTTATATTTCAATCTTTCAATTCAGATTTAAAATAACCTCACATATATATTGATTATATATGTAGATATATGCTCATTTTTTTTGGGGCCTGGAAGTGGCCGGACAGAGGGGAAATACTCAAATTTGCATATCTCATGCCTTTGCACATGTCAACCATATATAGTACAACGAACGCTCCGACGCGAACGATTCAGGTTTTGATGGGAAAAATGATAGCAGATTGCCAGTCACATGTTTTGCGAAGGACTTGCTGGGTCAATATATATTATCTGCCGACGTCTCCAGAGACTGAAGAGCTGATGACTACGCGAACTTTACTTGTTGCTTCACCGCGCTCCTCTGCTTTTTGAGGTAACATCCAGGTTCGAAACAAATTGATCCAGTACATCCAGAGCTTCTGGCATTTCCTCGTCGTCTGAAGGGTCGAAATCCAGTCTTTCTTCTGAGTCACTACCAGAATCCTGCCAGTGGTCAGATATTTCCACATCCTCATCTTCATCTTCATTGGCCTCTCCGTCAGCGTGTGTCTTCAGAGAAGGTTTTTGCAAGATGCTTCAACAATCCTCAGTAAATGACACACCGCGAAATCTACATGATACAATTGTATAAAATAAAATATCGACGAACTAGATGTACAAAGTTTTTTATACTTAGCCTTACTATCAAAGGCTATAGGGCGTCTAGACTTAAATAATTCAACCAGGCTGGAAGCAAAAACCTCTTATTTATTTTTTTCCCTCCACCTCATCCCGTCGAACGAAAGATGACCTCAACATCAAGTCTGGCCGCCTAATCCCAGTGCCACGATAACGTATACGTTTGCCGCGACGATTATTAGCCAAAGAACAACTCCAAGGGCAATGACGAGTTTGTTATTGCTATAATCCACCATCTCATCCTCATCCGCCTCCGCCCTCTCCGCCGTGCTTGGATCGTGATCTCGACCTTGTAGCTCTTCAGAAGGGACATCGGTGGTCGTAAGCGTAGCTGATGTATCTATCGTTCCCGTTCTCCTCTTTCGGACACTCATAATTGCTTTGCTGGAGGTGCAGTAGAGAAGGGGAAAGCTGACAAAAGGAAGTACAATGGAGAGAACAACTTGGGATGCGACGAGTAGAGCATTGATGCCTGGTCTTCCGATAGCTACGGCGATTGCCATGGAAGGGATGATGGCCAGGAGACGAGTAAGCAGGCGACGCATAACAGCCTCGTAATGACACAGTATATTGGCTTTGACAATTTCAAGATAAAACGGAGATCAAGACGTACGGAAACACGCCATTTTAGGAATCCTTCAGAGACCGCTTGGCCAGCCACAGTGGCAATGAATGAGGAACTCTGAAAATCACAAATGACAGATCAGACAAGGATTAATAAGAAATAGAAGGTTCTGTTTACCTGACCAGCAGCCAACAACGCGATAGCAAACAACGTTGCAGCAGCTAATGTCGGAAGAGTCAGTTAATCGCCTCATTTTAAACAACTTTGACAAGCCTACGTTTTCCAACCTTGTCCCGAATGAGGTCATAGGCATCGAAAAGACTGGCAGGAGATGCATTGCCAGTATTGCCACTGCCATAGAAGAATACGGCAGAGGCTAGCATCAAAATCCTGAAAGATCGCATAGGGTCGGATAACTGAATGGGAAGAAAATGGATCCATAACGCACAAGGAATTGATCATGACTGCAAACCCGAGAAGACTGCCAACAACATCGAACGTCCCATGATATACATGAGCACGAACAAACTCGAAAGGGTTGTTCTGTCGTTCGCTATAACGAGTCGCAGTTGTGGAGTATAGGCTGGCAGGCGGCTTGCGGAAAGCTTCCAGTATGTATTCTTTGGATTCCTCAATTAAGTGCCGTAGATATGAGACTTTTTCGGTAGACTTAGTAGGCGGAAATTCATCTATTTCTTTTCTGTTGACCGCGTCCGGCGAGCGTCGGAAGGAGATCCTGTCTTGCGTAGCAAGGGCAGAACCTAGAAATAAACTGTGCGGCATTACTGTGGCGCCCAAGATTCCCACGGCTAGGGGGACGTGGTGTTAGAAAAGCTGGCATGCCAAGTCGAAGGTCATCATACACGTGTAGATCCCCCCTGAAGTAAATATATATTTTGAAGGGATATAACCGCGAAAAGCATCTCCCCAGTTAACATTCACCTTGGCGATGATGACGATCATACAGATGAGAACTACAAGAACCTATATTTTGGTTAGAGCATTAGTCAATAAGAAACACATGACTAGCTTCTTGCAAGACAGCGTACCATCGCAGCAATAAGCACTTCAAACATCCTCAGAGGTCGACCTCGTAATGGATCACCCATCCCAAGGATGAGAATGACATCAAAAGCCGTGATGAGAACTCCGTGCCACAGTTCCAACTTGGGGAAAAGCAAACAGAGAGCGATGGCGGAGCCTAGCAACTCAGCCAAATCCGTGGCAATGATAGCCACCTCGGCAAGTATATACAGAGGATAAAGACCCAGCCATCGGTATAAAAGTTTATGTTTCGGTCGGTTGTATAGCAACATTCGACTGTGAGAGGCGAGGTCTAGGATATGGGGAAGAAGTGTAAGTTATTTTTTGACCATGAAGATACTTTTCTGTGGAACCAAGGACGAGGAAGATGGCCTCTACCACAGATCCCAACGGTAAAGTATAACCCAATGGTGAATATAATCAAGTTGCATCAGGCAATTTGAGATATTTAGAGCAATCAAAAGGCTTATACCCATGGCGCTCAGATCGCCGAGGCTACCACTCCGGATCAATAAGTAAACAGGTTCCCAATGGTGCAGGAACCCAAATCCGCTCCGAATTGTCTGCGCCTCGTCCACCGAGATGGCCGTGGGGAACATCGATGCATGACAGATCCGAATAGTCCAGAGCACAAACGATATAATGGACTTACCGAGACCCGTAACGCAACCAAGTCTACTAGATAAAACCTATAAAAGCTCAATTGAAATCCCATCGCTGCCAGATCCACAATAAAATAAGAACCTGAAGAAAAGCAGCAAAAATTCCTGAGACCAAGATCACGAAAAGCAGATGATAACCAAATTGTGATCCAGCCTGTAGATCGACACCCCAATTACCACTAACTCAAATTCAATAGGTCAGCCACCATCATTCGCTATAGTCTTCCAACACGACCTACGGGTCAAAGTAGGCTACAGCACACACTGTACCGACTCCCGCATGCTTTTTGGCATGATCTACCGCTGTTGCACTCGCCTGTCTGAGACACTGAGCAAGAGTTCTTCGGCGGTCCGGGTCTTGTGGAAGCACAGGGATAGACTCTTGCATAGTGGGGAAAAGAGGAGAAGAGAAGAGACAAAGAGAGACGTTAGCTTGGGGTGATCATAAAATAGTGAACCAGAAAGAAGGAACCCAGGACAACGGACGGACGAAGGTTGGAGAAACGATTCCATGGTACGGCTTTCTACATTTTTGGCCCCCGATCCGACGTCACTGCCACCCGGTTGCCGCCGATCCGAGCAACCAGTCAAACGTTTCAACTCTGCATGTTGAAACGTTGAACGTTCAACTCCGATAGAACACTACATAAATTCCTCCAGGTATCGCAAATTGAACTGGACAAAGACTATAAAACTAAATACCAGAATACGCGGTTGGTAGCCCAGAACAGACTCCAGAAAATCTTTTCAATTTTTAAAAAAAACCATAGGAAAAATCAACAATCCCCAGACAAGTCTCGGCAACGCAACAGAGACATTAACCTCACATCCTCTTACGAGCCTCCATTTCCCTTCACAATAGGGTAACGGCATGCGCATGCCACCATAAAAGTCCATGTTTGCGACCCTCACTTTGCTGTGAAAATGCCTCAATAACGATGAGGGGCTTGGGTTTGAAGTCGATTCCCAATCCTCTCGTCCTTAGTTGACCACAAACTCCCAGGGCCCTCAGCCGAACGCCCCCAACGACGCTTAGAACTCCTCATGGCAGGCCCGAAAGAGTGCCTTCTTGGCTCTTGGTCAAAGAATTTCATCACATCAGCCCCTATAAGGTTCCTGTACCAGTTCCTAGAAGTTCCGGTCCTTTTGCCAGTATCAGTCGATTTATCAAGTTGTGTCGCAGCGTGTTTCTCATTGATATATGCACGCGTTGTCGTGCCAGGCGATGACGACCCGTACCAGCGTTCACCAACGTGCTCCGCGCCGTCAGAGGGGATATCCAGACCGTGCCTTCTAGTACTGCCAGAGTTCAAAAACCCGCTGTCCCCTACCAGTGGATCGACAGATTCAGTGAATTGGGCTGGATCGCCATCAGACCTGCGTCGCGATGAGACCGTAACATTCACCAAGATACGAGAAAATCGTTTCCAGCTACGACTTGGGTTCCGAGGCCCATTGGCAGCATGGCTCCTTTCTAGTGGACCGTCAGGCACAGGTGCAGTGGAGTTTTTTTGATCGCAAGTATCCTTACTAGACCTCCTACCAGAGTGAAGGATACGGGAGACTCGTTTCCATACATGACCCCCACCTTCAGACATCTTGCTTTCCCCAGTGCTTTTTCGCCGCAGTAACTGCCCCAGAAATCCAGTTTCAGCTTGATCATTGCCTAAAGACTGCGTTGCAAGAGAACCTGGCCAGTCGTCGCCGAGATGATTTCCAGCATGAGCAACAGGAGGCATATGAAGTCGGGAAGTGCCCCTACAAACAACGCCAGCATCAAGCATGTCATCGAAAACGCTATGGTCAACGCCGAGCAGCTTATCAGCTCCGGTCTCCAGAGCTTTGGACATTGATGCCAGCGCAGTAGTATATCCCAATCGATTGGGTCGACGGGCTTTTGCAGTTTCGGGAGCAAAATTTGCGTCTGGTCGTTTATAATCAAGACCACGATCGCATGAGAGTTCACTTGGTTGGTGTTCTGAGCGAAACTTGGCTGTTATGCCCATTTCTGGGGTAGGGGATGTCAACGTTAGCTCGGGAATGAGGGACGAATCCTCAAAGGTTTCCCAATATTCATCACTCCAGTATCGATTTCCTGAAAGGAAATGGTCAGCTCTTCTGCCCTATCTATTGATTTTGGGTGCAGGGTGGACTTGCCTCGAAGATCTGCATAATTCTTTGTGTCAAATTGCGCAGAAGATCCTGGTTGCTTGTTTCTTCCTTGCTTCTCCCACTCTAACCCTCCAAAAGTTTCATACTCGGATGTATTGAGATAATCGATGGTCTTTAACCAAAACCATCAATCCATATATGCTCATGCACGATGATGACTCAAAATAGAAGAACCGTTCCACCCAAGCCATGCCGAGCTTAAGGTTATTTGACACCTTCATCGCTCATCGATGGCAGAAAACAACGAGGATAAACTCAGAAAGGCTCTATCTGGGTGCTGACGTACCTTATTCTGTATCAACTCTCCGTAACTTGATTCTGAGCTATCTACTGTTTCAGCAGGCTTCATTTCCACTCTCTTCGGACCTCGTATAGTATTGGCAAATGTAATAGTGTCTTCAATGATGGGGGATAGGCCAATTTCAAATTGCTTCGACGTATATGGCGAGATCGAGTTTGCATGAGGGTTCTGACGCTGATCCTAATTGAATGGTCAATCCAATATCTGTAAATGAATGGAGGAAGAAGCAGGCCTTGCGAAGAAGCGTAGGGTGCGACTGACTTGTATCAGGCAGTTGAATCGACTGCAGCTGCATGAATCATAAGACCTCTGATGAAAATGACCTGCCAACCTCACCTCATTCGTGAATGTAATATCGATCGCTCCACTTTTTCGTAAACCGAGTTGGTTGTGGAAACTCACTGCTAGAGGGGCAGAGTTTCGCTTCTGATGCGACGGAGTTGATCTCGATGAAGAAGTTGCTCATGATTTTTAAGAGAAATAGCACATACCGTACTTAGTGAGCATATACTGTTTTTCCTTCTGTTTCTGACCTTTCTCTGGCACAAGACCAGGCGCATACAGTCAGCTTTTGATAAAGGTACAAAGATATAAAGCAACCAACCGGCGTCGCGCGGTCATCCGACTGAATGCGGAGAAAATGAAATTAATCACGATTGTCATGAAGAGTGGAATTATAACTGACCAATTCCGAAAAATTTAAAAAAGAAGTGGTCTATACCCAGAATCGTCAGAGTATTACAAAAACAAGATGCCGGGAATGTATAATCTACCCCAGGTTGTCCTGACCGAGACGAAGATGGAGAAGGAGGGTCGTGTGGCTGTTCCAAAGTAAGCTTTGAGGCCAGCTATTTTAAAAAGGATGCACTCACTGTCACGATTTTGTCTCTAGTGGAAGTAGAGGGCTCAGGAACGGTTCCTTGGACTTGAAAAGGGTTATATCCGGAGGTATCGCTGGATGATAAAAGATTGAAAGATGTGTTTACAGGCCAAGTTGGGGTGTCTTCCTATAATAAACACCACGTTAGAAAAGGCGTCTATGAATTAGATCTCCTCACATTGGTTGGGTCAGCAAGGCAATGGCATGAATAGCAGCAGATAGTGTTTCTCCGCCGTCGTTCATGTGGGGAGTTCAATACCGGCTTGCGCGGTGTGCTGAACCCAATCGGTCCGAATTGCGAGATTTGATTCTGTGATATGTAGCTGGTATCTATTTGTATAAGAAAGGTAGTCAGCATAAATAGGTCGAGGCATGTACATGAAGAGTTAACAACTCCATGGGCAAGCATCATCATGATTCTGGTCAAAAACGGTGCGCACCGCTATCCCCTTTACTCCTGTGTATTCGAAATACCGGGTCTGCTTCAGACAAAGGTACATCAAAACTCTGAATGACAGAGTAAGCTTGAGGTTAGTGGTTCGCGGGGGACTTAGAATGTTGGTAACATGAATGATACTCACTGGATGGGGCAGAATGATGAGATTCAGGTATCGCAGAGTCATATCAAACATAGGCCGTAAACCGCCTTTCTGGGAATACGAGAAAATGGGATAACACGGTGGATGTAGACTTTGAGCCACAAGAAGTTGACGTGGGACAGCACTTGTGGTCGACTATTTGGCGAGACCTAAGCAGACCTTCCTAACAGCTGACGACCCATGTAGATCATTTAGTTGATGGACGACTACTTGTATTGAAACCGAGATATCCGTGTCACACTGGCGATTGAAACTGGGAGACCATGAGCTTGAAATTGCCACTGGCCACATTAGACTTCAATGATGCTTCAATCTTGAGGGCTAAATATCTTCTGAGGTACCACCCTTCAATCCTTTCTGGTCATCAGCAAGGGTTTCTCTCTTGGGGTGCATAAAAAATAATTAGCTCATCCCAGTAATCATGGTCATTGGTATATGAAGGTGCGTCGTTGGGCTCATGCATCTTTCCATTCCAGTTTTAAAGAGGTATTTACTGTTACTGTAAAGAGCGCGTCGCCCAAGTCGAGATTGGGCACGTGCCTTCAAGGAATTATGTAATATCAGCTTAAAAGTATCCCGACTGAACACTCGTGAGGGCGAAGAGAATTGGAAGAGAAAACGAAAGGATATCAAACCGAGTGGGCAAAAAAAAACCCCGAAGTACTTATGTAAGCGCCGAGCGCTAACCGATGGCGCTTAAATCAAGGGGATTACCGGGAATCTATTCCGTGGTCGGGGTAGGAACCTTGAATTTTTTTTTCTGATGTCCAGAGCTTTGTATCTTTTCTTCGCTACTACCACGTATTCCTGGTGCTAGCTGAATAAATATTTATATGTATGGAATTTATGAGGGCCAAGGAGGCCCTGGGTCCCAGAGGGTTAATAAAATTTACTAAAAATCAATAAAGATTTGATTTTGGTGCCCTATAGCAACAATTGGATTGTTGGGCTCCTCAAGATAGACACCAAATTTAATTTGAAGGCCTTTAGTGGTGGAAAAAATGGAATTTATGTTCATTTTGCAGTACTAGTCAACAGTGCAGACAAAGGTACAAACATCTAAATATCCAGGCTTATTGACTTTTTACCATATGATCACCTTATTTTCACCATGCCTTTTTTATTGCATATGTTTTACTCATGTTTTTCATTTGTTTCATCTTTGTGCAAGGCTGTTGATTGTTACTGATCAGTGATGGATGGCACTATATAAGGCAGTACTTCAGTGTTCCTTTGGAAGATCACTGAAATTCAGTAAATATTCACTGAAACAAGGAGAATTGAATAAATTTGGTGAATTTTCAGTGGACAACTTCAGGAAAACTTAGCAAACAGAAATATTAAGCTAGATTTTCAGTCCAATTCCAGTAAATTAATCATATAATTAACATAAATTGGAAAAACAGAATGTGAAATTCACTGAATTTCTAATGTTACATCCATACTACTAGATAAAGAAATAATACCCCAGTATGGGGTTTGTTATGGGCGTCACTAGCTTGCACTCACGTTTGGTGTTGGGCAGAGACAGTAACAAAGAGCTAAGTTCTATTCAAGCAAGGAGCACTTCCAAAGGTTATGAGCAAAGCGTAGTGGATTGAACTGTTGAAGTATTTCGACTGTGACTTGTCCTATTGCTAAGTCATTCATTTATCTAATTGTTTTCTTTTAATTACATAATCCCTTTTTTACTTATGTTTCGTGTCGTCTCACTTGTGTC
>Ga0193742_1002264_pt1 | contig 11124 bp, 9 predicted proteins | sample L2c1metaG_FD_165511 | JGI IMG/M metagenome (GOLD analysis project Ga0193742, IMG submission 165511) | Soil microbial communities from a riparian zone of the East river system, Colorado, United States - L2c1 | ecosystem: Environmental > Terrestrial > Soil > Riparian zone | place: USA: East River... | reverse complement strand
GCGATCCATCCCGCGTGGACCAAGGGCCACAGCTTCACCGTCGCCCAGGAGATCGCCGACCCGAGCCCGCAGCGCTGGCACGTCGTCGTTCGCGACGGCGCCCCGGTCGCGGTGGAGCGGCGCGCCAGGGCCGCCCCGGACGCGGTCGTGACGATGTCCCGCGCGACCTACCTCCACGTCCTCCGCGGCGAACAGGCGCCCAGCGGCGAGCGGCCCGCGATCCGCGGCGACCGCGCCGCGGTCGCGCTCCTGCGCGCGTGGACCGAGCGCGCGCAGCGCCACGGCGGCTGACGCCCGCCGTACCGTTTCGCGGAGCACGCGGGGTGGTCGCCGAACACGTCCGATCGGGCATCTAACTTTCCCCCACCCGTGAGCACGTCCGCCTGCGCCCACCTGCACGTCCACTCCGAGTACTCGCTGCTCGACGGCGCGTGCAAGATCGACAAGCTCGCCGCCCGCGCCGCGGAGTTCGGGCAGCCGGCGCTCGGGCTCACCGACCACGGCGTGATGAACGGCTCGGTCGAGCTCTTCAAGGCGTGCCGGAAGCACGGCGTCAAGCCGATCCTGGGCCTCGAGGCGTACTTCGTCGACGACCGCACGGTCCGCGAGGGCAAGATCGAGCGCAACCACCTCACGCTCCTCGCGCAGAGCAACGAGGGCTTCCAGAACCTCACGAAGCTGTCCAGCGCCGGCTTCCTCGAGGGCCTGCACCGCGGCAAGCCCGGCGTCGACATGGAGCTGCTCGAGCGCCACAGCGGCGGGGTCATCGCACTCTCGGGCTGCCTGGCCTCCCGCGCGAGCCGTCGGATCGTCGACGGCCGGCTCACCGACGCCCGCGCGCACCTCGACGACCTCGTCAACGCCTTCGGTCCCGACAACGTCTACTTCGAGATCCAGCGCAACGGGATCGCCGAGCAGGAGCAGGTCAACGAGGCGATCGTGAAGTTCGCCCGTGAGATGGGCCGGCCGCTGGTCGCGACCGCCGACGTCCACTACCTGCGCCGCGAGGACTACCACCACCACGCCGCGCTGCTCTGCGTGCAGACGAAGTCCACGCTCGCCGCGCCGAAGCTGTCGTTCGACACCAACGAGTTCTTCCTCAAGAGCTCGGAGGAGATGGCGCAGTCGTTCGCCGACCTCCCGGAGGCGCTCGCGTCCACCCTGGAGATCGCCGAGCGCTGCGACGTGTCGATCGAGCTCGGCGGCCAGCTGATCCCGCGCTTCGACACCCCGAACGGCGAGCCCGAGCGCGACCACCTGCGCGCGCTGGTGACCGACGGCCTGCGCCGGCGCTACGGCGACCCGATCCCGGCGGACGCGCAGGAGCGCGCCGACATGGAGCTCGCCGTGATCGACAAGATGGGCTTCAACGCCTACTTCCTGATCGTGCACGACTTCGTCGCCTACGCGAAGTCCAACGGCATCGCGGTCGGCCCGGGCCGCGGCTCGGCGGCCGGCTCGATCGTCGCGTACTCCCTGCTGATCACGGACGTCGACCCGCTCCGCTACGACCTGCTCTTCGAGCGCTTCCTGAACGCCGAGCGCGTGTCGATGCCCGACATCGACATCGACTTCTCGGTGCGCGGGCGGGAGCGCGTGATCCGCTACGTGACCGACAAGTACGGGACCGACCGCGTCGCGCAGATCATCACGTTCGGCAAGATGTTCCCGCGCGCGGCCACGCGCGACGCCGCCCGGGTGCTCGGCCACGAGTACGCGATCGGCGACCGGCTGGCGAAGCTGATCCCCGACCCGCAGCAGGGGCGCCCGCCGAGCTTCGCCGACTGCCTCGCGCCCGGCCAGGAGCTGACGAACGAGGTCGCGAAGGACCCCACCGCCAAGCAGATCGTCGACGTCGCGCAGGGGCTCGAGGGCATCGTCCGCAACGCGTCGATCCACGCGGCCGCGGTCGTGATCTCGGACCGGTCGCTCACCGACATCGTCCCGCTCCAGCTCGCCGACGCGGGCGTTGGGGAGGACGGGGCGAAGATCTACCGCACGGTCACGCAGTACTCGATGAAGCCGATCGAGGAGATCGGCCTGCTCAAGATGGACTTCCTCGGCCTGCGCAACCTCGACGTGATCGAGGACGCGCTCGACGTGATCGAGCGCTCGACCGGCGCGCGCATCGACATGGCCACGCTCCCGCTCGACGACGAGAAGACGTACGAGATGATGTCTCGCGGCGACGCGGTCGGGGTGTTCCAGTTCGAGTCCGAGGGCATGCGCGAGGCGCTGAAGCGGGTGCAGCCGACGGAGTTCGAGGACCTCGTCGCGCTCAACGCGCTCTACCGCCCGGGCGCGCTGGACCAGATCCCGACCTACGCGCGCGGCAAGCGCAACCCGGAGACCGTGCAGTACATCGACGATCGCCTGCGGCCGATCACCGAGCCGACGAAGGGCGTGATCATCTACCAGGAGCAGTCGATGCAGATCGCCAAGACGATCGCCGGCTTCTCCGGGCCCAAGGCGGACGATCTGCGCAAGGCGATCGGCAAGAAGAACCGCGAGGCGATGGCCAAGCTCAAGCCGGAGTTCTTCGAAGGGTGCCGCGCGTCCGGCACCGCCCCGGACGTCATCGAGGCGCTGTGGTCCGTGAACGAGAAGAGCGCGGACTACTCGTTCAACCGCTCGCACGCGGCGTGCTACGGGCTGATCTCCTACCGCACGGCCTGGCTCAAGGCCAACTACCCCGCCGAGTACATGGCCGCGCTGATCTCCTCGGTGATGGACACCAAGGACAAGGTGCCGTTCTTCGTCAACCAGGCGGAGAGCATGGGGATCGAGATCCTCCCGCCGGACGTGAACCTGTCCGACCACGAGTTCGTGGTCGTCGAGGGGAACATCCGGTTCGGCCTGGACGCGGTCAAGGGCGTCGGCTACGCAGCCGTGGAGGCGATCAAGGCCGCGCGCGAGGACGGTCCGTTCACGTCCCTGTGGGACTTCTGCGAGCGCGTCGACGGCCGGGCCGTCAACAAGAAGGCGATCGAGGCGCTGATCAAGTGCGGGGCGTTCGGCTCCACCGGCGCGACCCGCAAGGGCATGCTGGAGGTGCTCGAGTCGGCGCAGGCGGCGGGGCAGAAGGCGCAGCTCGACGCGCAGATCGGGCAGGGCTCGATCTTCGACCTGGGCGGCCTCGGCGGGGAGGAGGACGCCGCGTCGCCGTTCACAGGGCCGACGCACCCGCCGATCCCGATCGAGGAGCTCGACCGGCCGCAGCTCCTTGCGATGGAGAAGGAGTCGATCGGCATCTTCATCACCGAGCACCCGCTCAAGCGCGTGCGCGACGCGCTGCGCGTGAAGGGCGACGCGCTGTGCATCGACGTGCCCGCGCGCCGCGACGGTGAGTGGGTGAAGGTCGGCGGGATGATCTCGGCGTCGAAGAAGATCAAGACGCGCTCGGGCTCGACGGTGATGTTCGCGACGCTCGACGACCTCGACGCCCAGGTCGAGCTGCTCGTGTTCGAGAAGGTCATCCTCGCCAGCGAGGCGGCGCTCCAGACCGACCAGATCGTGCTCGTGCGCGGCACGGTCGACCACGGCGAGAACGGCAAGGTCTGCATCAAGGTCGCCGCCGTGGAGCCGTTCAACCCGTCCGACGCGGAGATCGAACGCGCCCGCGACCAGGCCGTCGCGCGCGCGGCCGCCCGCGCGCCGCGGCCCGTGCACCTGCGCGTCGACGCCGGCCGCCTCCCGGCCTCGGTGATCGAGGAGCTCAAACGCATCTTCGACGACTACCCGGGGGAGTCCGAGGTCGTCCTGGAGGTCCACACCCGGACCGGCATGCGGCGGTTGCGCTTCGGCGACGAGTTCAAGGTCAACGGCCGCGACGCCGCGCTCAAGGCCGAGCTGCACAAAGCGCTCGGCGACGCGGTGCTGCAGGCGGTCCCGCAGCCCGCCTGAAGCCGCGTCAGCCGCGCGCGGCCAGGCCCTCGTCGCGCAGCGTGAACGCCCACTCGATGTCCGCACGGTCCAGGCCCTTGCCCTTCGCGCCCGGCCCCTCCAGCACGCAGGGCATCCCCTCGAAGCGCGGCTCCGACAAGAACGCGGCGATGCCCTCGCGGCCGATCTCGCCGTCGCCGAGGTTCGCGTGGCGGTCGCGGTTGGAGCCGAGCGGGGTCGCGGAGTCGTTGACGTGGAGCGAGCCGAGCCGCTCCAGCCCGATGACGCGGTCGAACTCGTCGAGCACGTTCGCGAGCGCGTCGGCGCTGCGGATGTCGTAGCCGGATGCGAGCAGGTGGCAGGAGTCGAGGCAGACGCCGAGCCGCTCGTCGCCCCCGGCGACCTCGATCAGCCGCGCCAGCTCCTCGAACGAGCGCCCCAGCGTCCCGCCGGCGCCGGCGGTGTCCTCGAGGTGCAGCGGGGACGCCTCCGACTCCGCCAGCGCCTCCGCGATCACCGCGCCCGCACGGTCGATCGCGTCGTCCACGGCCCCGCCGTTCTTGAGCGCCGAGCCCGGATGGAGCACGACCGCGTGCGCGCCCAGCGCCGCGCCGGCGCGTAGCGAGGACGTCAGCGACGCGAGCGTCTTCTCCCGGAACTCCGCCTCCTCGGAGGCGGGGTTGAGCAGGTAGACCGCGTGGATGAGCAGCGCGTCGACGTCGGACTCCGCCATGGCGCTGTGGAACTCGGCGATCTCGTCGTCGGCGTACTCGCGCGGCTTCCACTGGCGCGGGTTCTGGTTGAAGATCTGGATCGAGCGCGCGGCGCGCTCTACCCCGCGCGCGACGGCCTGAGCGGGGCCGCCGCTGGGGGAGACGTGCGCGCCGATCAGCATGAGGCCGCCGGTTCTAGCATGCTGCCCGACCATGCGCGTCCGCTTCGCTCCCTCGCCGACCGGCGCCCTGCACATCGGGGGCGCCCGCACCGCGCTGTTCAACTGGCTCCTCGCCAGGGGAGGGGACGGGGAGTTCGTGCTGCGGATCGAGGACACCGATCGCGAGCGCTCCACGCCGGAGAACGTCGAGCAGATCTTCGACGCGCTGCGCTGGCTGGAGCTCGACTGGGACGGCGAGCCCGTGTTCCAGTCCCAGCGCGCGGAGCGCCACGCCGAGGCGGTCGAGCAACTCCTGGCCGGCGGGCACGCGTATCGCTCCACCGCCGGACCGGACGAGGTCCGCGCCTACAAGGAGGCGCACGGGAGCCGTGGCTTCCGCGGGGAGGACGAGGGGACCGGCGCCGTCCGGCTGCGCGTGCCGGACGAGGGCACGACCACCGTCGTCGACGTGATCCGGGGCGAGACGGCGTTCGAGAACGCGCTGCAGGACGACCTCGTGATCGCGCGCGCCGACGGCACGCCGGTGTACCACCTCGCGGTCGTGGTCGACGACCACGACGCGGGCATCACCCATGTCGTCCGCGGCGCCGACCACTACTCCAACACGCCCAAGCACGTGCTCATCCAGCGCGCGATGGGCATCGAGACGCCGATCTACGCGCACCTGCCGCTGCTGCACGGGCAGGACGGCAAGAAGCTCTCCAAGCGCCACGGCGCGGCGTCCGTGCAGGAGCTGCGCGACCGCGGCTACCTGCCCGAGGCGGTGCGCAACTACCTCGCGCTCCTCGGCTGGGGCTACGACGACGAGACCACGTTCTTCACGACCGCGGAGCTCAAGCGCCACTTCACCCTCGAGCACGTCTCGAAGTCCCCCGCGGTGTTCGAGGAGCAGAAGCTGCGCTGGATGAACGGCCGCTACGTACGCGAGCTGCCGCTCGACGACCTCACGGCGCGGCTGGAGGCGTTCACCGGGCACAGCGGGCTGCGCGACGCGGTCGCCGTCACGCAGGAGAAGATCTCGACGCTGGACGAGTTCTGGCCGCTGGCCCGCTCGTTCTTCGAGGAGCCGGTCGACGATCCGGCGGCGCGCGAGAAGTTCCTGGCGCCGGAAGCCGGCGCCGAGGCGCTCGCCGCCGCCCGCGAGGCGCTGGCCGAGGTGCCGGACCCGTGGAGCACCGAGCGCGTCGAGCCGGCCCTCCGCGGGGCCGTGGAGCGCACCGGCATGAAGGCCAAGCAGGTGTTCCAGCCGCTGCGGGTCGCGCTCACCGGGAGCACGATCTCCCCGGGCATCTTCGAGACGGTCGCGCTGGTCGGCCGCGACCGCGCGCTGGCGCGGATCGACGCCGCGCTCGACCTACGCCGCGACGACTGATAGACCAATGTCCGCGGGTAGCTTGGCTCAACCGTCCGTCCACGATTGCCGATAGGCGATGGAGGGCGGAGAGAGTGCCGTTTCCACGATCCTCCAGAATCGCCCCAAAGTGACCGATGAAGAGCTCATGACGCCGTCCCTGACCGCTGCCACGCCGCCCACCGAGCGGCGCGCCCGGCGTGGGCGGCCCGGTGAGCCGTATGCACTCGTGGGCCCGCCCCGCAACGAGGGCCACGGCAAGCGCCTGACCGCCGCGTTCGACGCGCTCGAGGTCTTCCCCGCGCTGGCGGAGTCGCGCAACCGCGTGCTCGCGCTCGTGTCCGCTGAGCGCCCGTCGACGGGCGACGTCGTGCAGGCGATCGAATCCGACGTCGCGCTCGTCATCGCGGTCCTGCGGCTGGCGAACAACGCCGAGAGCCCGCGCCGCGGGCAGGTCGAGAGCATCGTCTCCGCGGTCGAGCTGCTCTCCCCCGAGGCCGTGCAGGGGCTGGTCCTGACGACCGAGACGTTCGAGTTCTTCGAGCGCGGCAAGACCTGGGACGCGGCGCCTGAGCGGTTCCGGCTGCACGCGGTGGCGGTCCAGCGCGCGGCCGACCGGCTCGCCGCGGAGGCCGCCTACAGCCACCGCGACCGCCTGCTGGTGACCGCGCTCCTGCACGACATCGGCAAGCTCGTGCTCATGCACGCCTACCCGGGCTACCCGAAGCAGGTCCACGGCCCGGCGCGCACGCCGGAGGAGCGGCTGCACTACGAGCGCCGCGAGCTGGGCGTCGATCACGCGCTCGTCGGCGGCGTGCTCGCACGGCGCTGGAACCTCCCGCGCTCGATCGCCTCCGCGATCGAGCGTCATCACGCGGACGACGCGCAGGGCGACGCCGCGTACGTGCGGCTGGCGGACATGCTGGCGCACTACTCGCTGGGCTCACCCGTCTCCTCGACCGAGCTGCTGCGCGCCGCGCGCGCCGTCGGCTTCGGCCCGGCCGAGCTGCGCACGGTGCTCTACGACCTCCCGTACCCGAGCAACGCCCGCCCGCGCGCGGTCGAGCCCTGCCCCCTCTCCACGCGCGAGCTCGAGGTCCTCAAGCGGCTCGCGCAGGGCATGGTCTACAAGCAGATCGCGCACGAGCTCTCGCTCTCGACCAGCACGGTGCGGACGCACCTGCACAACATCTACGGCAAGCTGGGGGCGGTCGACCGCGCCCAGGCCGTGCTCTACGCCACCGAGCACGGCTGGCTGTAGCGCGCCCACAGGGCGACCGCGATCGCGACGCCCGCTGCGTCGATGGCCCAGTCGAGCGGCGACCCGACGCGGCCCTCGACGAACGACTGGTGCCACTCGTCGCTCGCCGCGTAGGCCAGCGTGATCGCAGCGGCCGCCACCGGCCGGCCGAGCGCCCGCAGCCAGAGCAGCCACAGCACCCCGAACTCGGCCATGTGGGCGAGCTTGCGCAGCACCGTGTCCCAGCCGCCGAGGCCCGAGTTCAGGTCGGACTGCGCGGACAGCGCGAAGATGATCGCCATCAGCACGAGGGGCGGCAGGTATCGGATCGCCGTCGACACGACCGCGTAGGATCGCAGCGAAGCGGCATGCTCTCGATCACCACCAAATCGCCCTATGCCCTGCGTGCGCTGACGGAGCTGGCCCGGATCGGCGCCGAGTCGCCCGTGCCGATCGGGGAGCTGGCCCGCCGCCGCGAGATCCCCGTCCAGTTCCTCGAGCAGCTCTTCGCCGTGCTGCGCCGCGCGGGGATACTGAAGTCCCAGCGCGGCGTGAAGGGCGGCTACTCGTTCGCCCGCGAGCCGTCGGAGATCACGGTCCTCGAGCTGGTCGAGCTGCTCGACGGCCGGCTGGGAGCCGGCTCGGAGGGCGTCTTCGCCGACGCCGCCGCGGCGGCGCGAGCGATCCTGGCGACCACGACGGTCGCGGACGTACTCGAGCGCGAGAACCGCGAAGCCGGCGCGTCGATGTACCACATCTAGGCCGTCGCGTCTCCGATCGAGGCCCGGATGTCCTTCACCAGTAGCCGACGACGCGCTCCTGCTCGCGGTCGGTGACGACGTACGTCCGCTACCGGCGGAGGCGATCGTCGGGCGGATCCGGTCCGCCAGGCGGCCGGTTACCCTAGGCCCCGGCTAGGCTGTATGTGAAATGTCCACAATCCCGGTCAACATTGCCGCTCACGTCGGCCGCACCCCGATGGTGGAGCTCACCCGCATCCTGCCGGAGGGCGCGCGCGGACGGATCTTCGCCAAGCTCGAGATGCTCAACCCCGGCGGCTCGGTCAAGGACCGCATCGGCGTCGCGATGATCGACGCCGCCGAGCGGGAGGGCCGGATCGAGCCCGGCCGGACCACGATCGTCGAGGCGACGAGCGGCAACACCGGGATCGCGCTCGCGTTCGTCTGCGCCGCCAAGGGCTACGACCTGATCCTCACGCTCCCGCAGGGCATGAGCCGCGAACGGGAGGGGCTGCTGCGGCTCTACGGCGCCCAGTTCCACATCACCGAGTCGCTCGGGGGCATGAACGAGGCGGTCGCCGCCGCCCAGGCGCTCGCCCGCGACGCCGACGTCTGGCTGCCCGACCAGTTCTCCAACCCCGCCAACCCCGAGGCCCACTACCGCGGCACCGGCCCCGAGCTCTGGGAGACGATGGGGGAGGAGGTCGACTGCCTCGTCTGCGGCGTCGGCACGGGCGGGACGCTCACCGGCGCGGGCCGCTACCTGAAGGAGCGCAACCCCGGCTGCCGCATCGTCGCGGTCGAGCCGGCCGCCTCGCCGGTCCTGTCCGGCGGCCGCCCCGGCCCGCACAAGATCCAGGGCATCGGTGCGGGCTTCGTCCCGCCCGTGCTCGACCGCAGCCTCGTCGACGAGATCGTCCCGGTCGACGACGAGGACGCGCTCGAGACCGCCCGCCTCGTCGCGCGCACCGAGGGCGTGCTGGCCGGCATCTCGGCCGGCGCCGCGCTCTGGGCCGCGCTGGAGGTCGCGACCCGCGACGCCGCGCCGCAGCGGATCGTGGTCGTGCTGCCGGACTCCGGCGAGCGCTACGTGTCGACGCCGTTCTTCGCGCCGGAATCGCCGGCTACCCTGCGGGCGTGAGCCTGCGCGAGCGCGACGGCGCCCCCGGCGCCCCCTGGGAGCACCCGTTCCACGGCACGCTGGACAAGCTCGTGGTGGAGAGCGACCTGCTGGCCGGCAACCCGCTCGACGACCCCGCGCACCGGCCGCTGTGGGTCTACCTCCCGCCCGGCGTCGAGCGCGACCACCCCAAGCCGCTCCCCTCGGTCTACGTGATCCAGGGCTACACCGGGCAGATCGACATGTGGGCGAACCGGGTCGCGTACGAGCCGACGTTCCTGGAGCGTCTCGACCGCCTGTTCGCCGGCGGCGGTTGCCCTGACGCGGTCGTCGTGATGGTCGACGCGTGGACCAGCTACGGCGGCTCGCAGTTCATCGACTCGTCCTCGACCGGCCCCTACATGTCGTACCTGTGCGACGAGGTCGTCCCGTTCGTCGACGAGCGCTACCCGACGCGCGCGCATCGCGATCACCGCGGACTGACCGGCAAGTCGTCGGGTGGGTACGGCGCGATGGTCGTGCCGATGCTGCGCCCCGACGTCTTCGGCGCGCTCGCGTCGCATTGCGGCGACGCGCTGTTCGAGGTCTGCTACGCGGACTTCCGCGTCGCGGCGCGCAAGCTGCGCGACGAGTTCGACGGGTCCTACGAGCGCTTCTTCGAGGAGCTCGCCGCCGCCGAGCACTTCGACTTCGGGCGGTTCGCGGAGCCGCTGGAGGCCTACGGCTACGCCGCGTGCTACTCCCCGGATCCCTCCGCCCCCGGCAAGGCGCTGCTGCCGTTCGAGGTCGAGACCGGGCGGATCGTCGACGACGTCTGGCGCCGGTGGCTCGACTGGGACCCGGTGCGGATGGCGCCCGAGCACGCCGACGCGCTGCGGTCGATGAAGCGCATCTACCTCGACGCCGGCAAGCGCGACGAGTACTACCTCGACCTCGGCGCGACCGCGTTCGCGCGCGAGGTGGAGAAGGCCGGCGCGGCGTGCACGCTCGACCTGTTCGACGGCGCGCACGGCGGGCTCACGTACCGTTATCCGGGCGCGATCCGCGAGCTCGTGATCGCGCTCGCCCCGTAGACGCCATGCGCTCGCTCGACATCACCGCCCTCACCTGCCCGATGACGTGGGTGCGGACCAAGCTCGAGCTGGAGCGGATGGGCTCGGGCGAGGCGCTGGAGGTGCGGTGTCGGCCGGGGGAGGCGCTCGAGAACGTCCCGCGCTCGGCGCGCGAGGCCGGCCACGCCGTCACGGTCGAGGGCACGACGATCCGGATCGTCCACGCGTGAGTGGGAGCCGGCGTAGCTTCTTCCGCGACCTCGCGTCGGTGGTGGCGTCGGCGAAGGACGCGACGACCGTGCCCGAGCCCGACCCGCCGGCCGGGGCCGAGCTGACCGACGCCGAGATCGAGCGCTACTCGCGCCAGCTCGTGCTGCCCGAGTGGGGCGCCGCGGCGCAGCTCGCGCTGGCGGAGGCCAGCGTGCTCGTGATCGGCGCGGGCGCGCTCGGCTCGCCTGTCGCGCTCTACCTGGCCGGCGCGGGCGTGGGGCGGATGGGGATCGTCGACGACGACGACGTCGAGCTCTCCAACCTGCACCGCCAGCTGCTGCACTTCACACCCGACCTCGGGATCGCGAAGGTCGAGAGCGCGGCCGCCAAGCTCCGCTTCCTCAACCCCGACGTCGTGGTCGAGCCGTACCGGATGCGCGTCGACGCCGGCAGCGCGCCGGCGCTGCTCGAGGGCCAGGACCTCGTGGTCGACTGCTCGGACTCCTTCGCCACCCGCTACGCCGTCAACGCCGCCTGCTGCGCCGCGCGTATGCCGCTGGTCGAGGCGGGGGTGCTCGGCATGGCCGGGCTCGTGATGAGCATCAAGCCCGGGCGGACGGCGTGCTACCGCTGC
>Ga0193742_1002263_pt1 | contig 11124 bp, 10 predicted proteins | sample L2c1metaG_FD_165511 | JGI IMG/M metagenome (GOLD analysis project Ga0193742, IMG submission 165511) | Soil microbial communities from a riparian zone of the East river system, Colorado, United States - L2c1 | ecosystem: Environmental > Terrestrial > Soil > Riparian zone | place: USA: East River... | reverse complement strand
TTTCAGCACGACCTCGAACGACTCGTCGCCGCGCGGGAACAAGATGAACCCGGACGCGCCGTACTCGAGCACCGCGCCGGTCAGCTCCTCGATCCACTGCTCAGGCGAGCCGCCGACCCAGCGACCGTCGTCATCACGGACCCGCCCCAACGGGCGGGACGTGATGACGCCGGGGAAGTTGTAGATGGTCGCGACGTCCGCCGGCTTCCGGACCGCCGCGCCTGCCAGATCTCGCTGACGGCCCCAGGCACCTCCCTCGCCCACAAGGCCCCACAACGCTTACACCGCGCGGATTGACGCCCTCACCGCCGATGTACCCGCCACCCAGCAAAAGGCCCTGATCGCAGCCATCGCCACGATCACTTCCTGAGGAACTCCGCGGTGGTGGCGACGAAGCGATCAGGGTCGTCGACCCACGGGAAGTGCCCGGCTCCTGGCTGGATCACGAACTCGGCCTTCGGGAACAGCGCCGCGAACTCCGCCACGACGGCCGGCGGAGAGTTGAGGTCGACCTCACCGGCCAGGACCAAAACGGGTGCCTCGAACGCGGCCAGCGCAGTACGGGTGGTCGCTGGGTCGTAAGCGCCATCAGAGCCGTAGATGGCTGCGGCTTCGTCGTTGCGATGACCGTCCTGGGCCGCGTGGTGAGCTTGCGCCGCCGCGTCCCAACGGCCGTAGAACAAGGGGTCGATGGCCTTCCAGCTGTCGTCGGTTGCCTGGCCGGTGACGATGGCTTCCATCGCCGCAACGGCCTCCGGCTGATCGTTCTTGCGGAGCCGCGCGATCTCGAGCCGGTTCTCCCCGGTGATCGCGAGGCCGACAGCGAAGGGGCTCGGTGTGATCAGAGCAAGCTTCGCCACGCGCTCCGGGTATTTGGCCGCATACAACGTCGCGAGGTTCGTACCGCCGGAATGCGCGAGCAGGTCGAACCGCTCAAGACCGAGGTGCTCGCGCAGAGCCTCGACATCGCCGACGAGCCGGTCAGCGCGATAGGAGCTCACATCCTCCGGCACCGCGGACTGGCCGGTGCCCCGAGGATCCAGCAGGACCATCTGCCGATGCGCCACCAGCCCACCGAGGTCCCCGAGGTACTCGGCATCCTGCATCGGACCACCCGGCAAGCAGATCACCGGGTCGCCCTCTCCTACCAAGCGATACGCGAGCACGGTCCCGTCAGGAGCGGAGAAGGTAGGCATGCCAGGGAGCCTGTCAGCGCCGCTCTGACCTGAGCAACCAGTTAACTCACTTTGCGGCGAGGTACAGGCGGAGGATCGAGTCGTAGTCGACGATCTCGAAGTCCGGCGCTGATGCGGCCGCCTCCTCGAACTCAGTCGGGTCTACGTTCTCCTGGCTGGCGATCACCAGCAGCTTCCGCGGGTCGCTGACCTCGATGCCGTACTTCGCCTTCGCGAACGCCTGGTTCTCGGGGCTCTTGAAGTACTCCTCGTACTGCGCAAGCCGAGCAGCCCCTTCAGCCACGGGCCTCACGAACGACCGGTGACGCTTCTTGCCTTTGGCCGTGTTCGCGGTCTCAAGCAGGGGCAAGGTCAGATCTCCGACGATGTGGCTGCCGTCCGCACGCTCCAGGATGAAGTCCGGGTGGATCGCGATCTCGTCCGCGCCCGGCGTACCGTCGCGCCACTCGAGGAACGGTTCGTGGATCAGCTTGGTCGCGTCGAACGTCGACAACAGGATGTCCTCGTGCTGCTGCAGGAAATCACCGACGGTCGTCTCGTGCAGGCCGTGCATCAGGTAGGTGCTTGCGAACGCGTCGCCCTTGAGGCTCTGTTCCACCTCGCCTCGTGGCACGCTGAAAGTGCCGACCGGATCGAGATGGGGTACCGACTCCACCAGCCGCTGCAGGAAGTCGCGGTACTTGTCGGCCGGCTCGGACCGGTGGATCGCGATCGCCAGGAAGGTCCAGTGGATCCGGACCGAGTCGTCCACGCTGGAGACGAGCAGCACCCGGCTGAGCGTCGAGTAGTTCCCCGGCGCGAACTGCAGCAGCTTGTCCGCGTCGCCAGTCCCCACGATCTCGTTGCCGATCATGCTCTCGGCACCGGGGAACCTGGACTCCAGCGCGACACGTCCACGCTTGGTGGCGATCGTCGAATCCTTGACGACGCTCTCCTCGCCGAGGAGCGCGACCGCCTCGGGCGCGGCGCCGCCGAAGTACTGGTCGACGCTGTCGGCCTTCTGTCGCCTGACCTCGAGCGACCGGTACTCGCGGCTCACGCCGACCAGTTCCAGGATGTTCCAGTCGGGCGTCTCCGTGAGCACCATCACCCGCGGGAAGAGCAACGGTCCCGGCAGTTCGCGCGAGTGACTGCCGAGCAGATGTTCACTCACGCTCTTCAGGTGATCGCCCCAGAACTGACTGTTCACCTTGACGAACTCGGTGGGTTTCATTGCCCGCTCTCCTCGATCACACTCAGCCAACCCCGACCTAGACATCCAACCCCCGGTCGCCCCGACCCTATTCCCCGGGTCCCCTCGGCTTTATTCCCCGGGCCCCCCGGGGCTTTCGGCCCCAGGCCGAGATCAAGGGCGCGGTCGCAAGATCAAGCTCGCCGCTCGCCACGTTCGTCAGATGCTGCTCGATCTCCGCCTCGGTGGCCAGACCTGCGCCCACGAGCCGCTCCCGGATCTGCTGCACGGTCGCAAGCTCCAGCGCGGTACACGCCGGCGAGGTGATCGGAAAGAACGCATCAGCCTGTACTGCGTCCAGCCCCGCCTCGCGCAGCAACCGCGGCAACGTCCGCCCAAACGCCAACTCGGCCCCTCGGCCAGCCATCAACGCCCGGAACCCCTGACGCAACCGGTTCGCCAACTGCTGCGCCGGCCCGAACTCGTCCGGACAGATCAGCGGCTGCAACGCCGGATCAGCGTCCTCGACAACCAGCCATCCACCCGGACGCAACGCCCGCACCATCGAAGCAAGCGCCGCGATCCGCTGAGGCACGTGGGTCAGCAGCAGCCGTGCATGCACCAGGTCGAAGGCTCCAGCAGGCGGCTGCTCGACACCGACGTCATGCCGCAGTACCTCAAACGCGGCACCCTCGGCAGGCATCCAGGCAGTGTCGATATCGCTAGCCACAACCCGCCCAGACGGCCCGACCTGCTCGGCCAACCACGCAGGCACGCTGACCCCACCGGCCCCAACCTCCCAGCACGTCCACCCCACCGACACCCCCACCGCACCGAAGTGCCGGAACGTCACCGGATCAAACAACTCCGACAACGCATCAAAGCGCCGCCCAGCCTCCGACTGCTGGTTGTCGAGCAGATAACCCTCGTCAGCCGTCATGCCCCCATCCTCCACGCCACCCAACTAATGTGTTCTGTGGCGGCGCACACATCGTCGGCGCCGCTTGCGGAGGAGGGGGAACCCGTATGCCGATGCCACGCTGGTGGGGACAGCTCAACAAGCGACTGTTCAACCCGCCGACCCTGCGCAGTGGCACCCACCCGGTCCTGACCCACGTCGGCCGCAAGTCCGGCACCGTCTACCAAACCCCACTTGACGCGCACTCCGTCGAGGGCGGCTACCTCTTCATCCTGGTCTACGGTTCCAAGGCCGACTGGGTCCGCAACGTCCTCGCGGCCGGCCAGGCCCGCGTCACGATCGACGGCAAGGACACCGACCTGGTCCGCCCCCGACTGGTCGACCAAGCCGAAGCGTGGTCAGTCCTCCCAGCCAACGCGAAGCCACCAGGCCTCCTCCGCATCAAGGAGTACCTCCGCACAGATCTGGCCGCCGGCGAGCACCCCGCCGAAACTTGACGACCTTGCGAAGGAGTTGTGCAGTGGGCGAGGAATCGTTGTTCTATCGACCGAAAAACCCACTGGCGAGCACTGTCGGCGCGCTGCTGGGCGGCCCGACGCCGAGCCGCAAAGGCGACCCTGCTGTGCGTTTCAACCCCAACGGAGTCGAGTATCACCTGTCGTACGGACGTGGGCCGACTACTCGCCTGGGGTGGACGGAAGTCCGTGCGGTTGCGGTTCTGCCCGGACTGTTCGAAGGCCGCCAGGCGCTGTGCGTGTACCCGTTTCAGGAGCTACCGGATCCCGATATCCCAGCCGGCGAGCGCTGGACTGGTTCCGGGCCAGGCCTCGCGCTCCATTTCAAATCGTTGTTCGGCACCCCGATCGCAGTGCACTGGCATCACGTGCGAGGCCCGTCCCTCAAGAAACTCGCCAACCGCCTGCCAACCTGGACCGAGGGCCGGATAGCTCTAACCTCAGCACGCCCAGCCTGAGGTTCGCAGCACCCGGCCTCGTCCCGACCGGCGCCCTATCGGCATGCCCTTCGGCGCCGCAGTCGCCGGCCTCCTGATTCGGCGACGGTGAAATCGACTCGGTTCCCGAGTGCATGTCGATCCGGAATCCCGCCGGTATCCCGCCGGTATCCCGCCTCGTAATCATTCCCTTGTGCAGAAATGATGCTCTCGAAGGCCCATTCGACTGTCTATCCAGTTGCAAACCCGGCCAGTTGCAAGGAGCGGACTGGTCACGGTCTGGTGAGCCTCCACATACCCCCTACAAAGGAGGAACAATTCATGACCATCAGATCGAGGCTGTGGGCGTCACTGACCGTGGGGCTCGCAATGGTACTCGCGGCCGGACTCGGCGTCGCCGGGCCAGCCGCTGCCGCCCCCGGCAGCGGCGATCTCGCGGCGGCCGACGCATCCAAGCTCGGTGCGGTGCTGGACGTCCAGTACGAATCGCAACCGGACGGCTACATCAAGATCACCGAGTACGAGAACGCCACCGACATTACGGCGGTCGCCGCCGCGTGCACGATGACGACGCGCGCGTACAAGCCCACGAGGTCCGGGTCGTACCTCCGCGGCGAAGGCTACTTCAAGCTGTCAGGGTGCGGCAGCAGCCCGTTCAAGATCATCATCAGCCTTGAGATTGAGGTCAATGGCTACTGGTTGGAAGTGGCCTCATACGACTATATGGCGACCCCGCCGACCAGTGGCTATCCCCGCGTCGCCGCGACCTGCAAGAGGGGTTCCTACTCCTCCGAGCTGCTCGTCAAGCGGGGCACCACCGAGCAGTACATGACAAGCTCGATCTTGAATGTGTCGTCGTGCTGATGAACAGCGGCGATAGGGGCATTGTGAAGTTTCGACGACTGATCGCCAAGATGGCGATCGTGCTGATGGTGTTCGGGGTCGGATCGCTCGCCGCCGTCATTCCGGCATCGTCGGCAGCCGCCGCATCGCCGGCAGCCCCCGCTGCCTGCACCGCTACCACTGGTATCACTGGGCCGACCAAGAACGGGTCGGTCGTCAATGTTGTCTTTCGCATCAACGTGGCCGGGTGCTCCGGCAGGTACTGGACGGAGTACAGCAACATCGCCGGGCCGGGGGCCTCGGACGACGGACGAACCCAGACTTACCGTGGGGATCGCAATTACTCGCTCCACATGACTGTGCCGTGCCGGACCGGCACCTACAAGGTCTATCTGAAAATCATCGGCGACGGCTTCGATGGGTTCAGGGAGGCGTCGAAGTACATCCGCTGCTGATCCCAGCGCTCTAGCCGGTTCCGGACCCGCGTCGGACGCGGGTCCGGAACCGGCTACAGTCGTGAATTCGAAGTGGATTGACACCACGTCGGCTGGAAATTCTTATCGCGCGCAGCCAGACGTCTGCGTGTTTATCAATGTTTGATCGCGATGTCGTCCGCAATGTTTGCCCGAGGCCTGTGGGACCTGCCGGTGGGCAAAGCCACGCCCGGGGCTGGTCACCGAGGTAGTGGCGGTGGTGTGCTGGGGCAGTTGTCACGGATTGTGGCCTCGTCGTAGCATTATCATCACGCCATGCCTGGCCGAGCGTCCGACGCCCTCAGTAATCTCAGGTCACTGCGGTTGCGGGCGATGATGTCGCAAGTGGAGCTCGCCTCCAAGGCGGGCCTCGGGATCCGCACGGTCCGTGACATCGAGTCGGGAAAGGTACGGCCGCAACCGAAGACCTTGCGACTGCTCGCCGAGGCGCTCGGCCTGGAATCGGACGGCCGGGCGCTGCTGACCGGGTCGCCGGAACGGGTGGCGGCGGTGCCCCGTGAGCTGCCGAGGGCGCTCACGGCGTTCACCGGGCGGGGAAGCCACCTGGACGCGCTCCTGACCGCCGTCGACGACGGCGCCTCCGTCGTCGCGGTGCACGGCATGGCGGGCGTCGGGAAGACCTCCCTGGCAGTGTGGGTCGCCCATACCCTCGCCTCCCGGTACCCCGACGGGCAGCTGTTCGTGGACCTGCACGGGTTCACCCACCCCGGCGGGACCCGCCCGGAACTGAAGTCCGTGTTGACACGGGTGCTGCGCAGTCTCGAACCGACCGATCGGACCCTCCCCGCGGACTGCGACGAACTCACCGCCCGATACCGCAGCGCCATCGCCGACCGCCGACTCCTCCTGGTGCTCGACAACGCGGCGAGCGCGGAGCAGGTGGAAGCGCTGCTGCCGGGGACGCCAGGCAGTCTCATCCTGGCGACGAGTCGGCGCGACCTGTCTTCCCTGGTGGGTGCGCACTCGGTGCCCCTCGAACCGCCGCCGATGCGCGAAGCCGTCGGGATGCTCAGTGCCGCCGTTGCCGGCCGGATCACCGAGGCGGAGGCCGTCGCGGTCGCGGAGCGCTGCGGGCGTCTGCCTCTGGCGATGGGACTGGCTGCGGCCCGCCTGCGCAGCCGTCCCCGGTGGCGAGTCGCGGACCTGCTGGAGCGCCTCTCCGACGAAGACCGCTTTCTCGACGAACTCGACATGGGGCACCGAGGCGTCGCCGCGGCACTGCGCGCCTCGTATCTCGAACTGGACGCCGACCACCGGCGCCTGCTGCGGCGGCTCGGCCTCGTACCCGGTCACGACGTGGACGTCTACGCCGCCGCCGCATTGTGCGACGTGGACGAGGAGCGGGCAGCAGCGATGCTGGAGTCTCTTGTGGACGTGCATCTCGCGGAGACCCGGTCGCCCGGGCGGTACCGGATGCACGACCTGGTGCGGCTGTTCGCGTCCCGGCTCGCCGGGCTGGAGGAGACCCAAGCCGACCTGGACGAGGCCTTCCTCCGGCTGGTCGGCGTCTACCTGCACTTCACGTACCAGGCGGCGGCACGGCTGCATCCGAACAAGCGCCGTTTCACCGAAGGCAGGGCCGCACACGATGCCGGCCTCCCCGGCTTCACGAACCAGCCCAGCGCATTGGCGTGGTTCCACACCGAACGCAGCAATCTGGAGTCTGCGGTGGTCGCCGCGGCGCACGCAGGGCAGCTCGAACCCGCCTGGCATCTGGCTACGGCGTTCAACGCGTTCTTCGTACACGACCCCGACATCGGCCCGCACGCCACCGTCAACCAGATCGCGCTGGACATCGCTCGCCGCACCGGGGACGGCCGGAAGGAGGCCTTCACCCTCGGGGACGCGGGGCGCCAGCTCCTGGCGGCGGGCAGGCACCGGGAGGCGATCGACTATCTCGACCGGTCCGTCGCGCTCAAGCGCGACCTCGGCGAGTTCGGCGACGCGGCGTTGACGCTGGCCAACATCGGTGTCCTGCACCGGCGGTCCGGGCGGTTCGCCGAAGCGCTGGAGGTGCACGAAGCGGCGCTCGCTCAGGCGGAAGCCGCCACAGACGCAGCGGCGGCAGCGCTCATCAGCACGAACATGGTCGTCCCCCTACTGCGGCTCGGACGCTTCGCGGAAACCGAGCGCCGCCTGGCGGCGGCGGAACGGCGGCTGGACGTCGGCGACGACCACAACCGCATCAGGATCGAGGTCTTCCGCGGTGTGCTGGTGCGGGAGCGGGGTGATCCGGCCGAAGCAGTGACCATGCACACCGCGTGTCTTCGGGCCTACCGCGGGGAAGGCGTCACCGCCGATGTGACCGCGACGCTCATCGAACTGGGCGAAGACCTGCTGCGGCTCGGCCGGAGTGCCGAGGCCGCCGCCCAGTTGAACCGGGCCATCGAGTATGCGGTGAAACTGGTCGACCCCTCGCTTGAGCGGTCCGCGCGCAACTGCCTCGGTCGCGCACTGACCGCCTCGGACGACACCGAGGCGGCGATCGGTCAACTCGAGCGGGCGGCGGCCATCGCTGAAACCCACGCGGACGCCTACGAACTCGCCCGCGCCCACCACGGTCTGGCCGACGCCCACCGTCGACAGGGCGACATGGCAGCCGAGCGGCGACACCTGCACCACGCCGCCCGGGGATACGCGGACTGCGACGTGCCCGAGGCGGCCGCGGTCGCCGAACGGTTGGGCCGCATCGAACACTGATGAGAATGCGGCGCCGCTCCACCCTCCTGCTGGAGGAGCGGCGCCGCAGACGTGCGTTCCACAGGCGAAGGCCCGCCCGGCCACAGGCCGGGCGCGCTTAACTGTCTCCTGCGATCACTTGCAGGTCCAGGTGACCGCGTTCCAGTCGTTGCCGGCCCAGGCGGTCCCGGCGATGAGGGAGCCGTCGGCGCTGATCGCCTCGGCGTTGTCCCAGTTGATGTTGGCGTCCGGATCGAGCACGCCCGGCAGCTCGAAGACGGTGCCGCCGGTCTGGTACGCCGCGGTCGGGGTGTTGTAGAGAACACCGACGGCGGTCCCATCGGGGCCGACCGCAACGGTCTCCCAGTCCCGGCCGAGCTTGGTCATCTCGGCGGTGCCTTTGGCCAGGTTCCAGCGGATGCCGGGGGCTTCGATACCGGGGGCGAAGAGGATGCCCGATACCCAGTCGCCGTTGATCTCCATGGGGTGGACGTCGGCGTCTGCGAGGTCCACGCCTTCGGGCATCGGCAGTAGCTTGCCGGTGCCGTCGGGGTACCAGATGTACGGCTTGGCTTCGCCGGGGTCATTGTTGAGGGTGATTTCTCCGATGATCCTGCCGTCGTTGGCGATCGCGGTGGCGGAGCCCCCGTTGGCGGTCTTCGGCAGCGGCAGCTTGACCGGATTGGTCGTGCCGGACCGCCAGACGGTCGGATGCACGGTGGGGTCGTCGCTGCCGGGTGCGGGCCAGAGCTTGCCGACGATGTCGCCCGTCTCGTTGATCCCGTACGCCCAGCCTCGGCCTCCGAGCAGCCGGGTGAGTTTGCCGTCGCGCCAGACGTAGGGCAGCGGGGCGTCGTTGACCGACGCATTCCCGGCGCCGACTCCCTTGGAATTGACGTCGGCGATCTCCTGCCACTCGCCGGGCATCGGCACCTTGGTGACCTTGCCGTCGGCGTACAGGAGCGGGTAACGCACGACGGCGGCGTCGGGATCGCCCGTGCTGGGCGGGTCGGCTTGGTAGGCGATGACCGAGCCGTCGCGGCTCATGCCGGTGACCTTCGTGGACACGAGGCCTTCGGGGATCGGGAGGATCTGCAGCGCGCAGGTCTGGGCCGCTTCGGGGTCGTTCTCCGCGGCCGAGGCGAAGGGGCCTGTGAGGGCAGTGGTCGCGACCGCCGCGACTACAGCTGTTGCCGTGATTGCTTTGCGGGCCTTGAACCTTCGTGGCTTCATGCGTGACATCGCGTCAGAATCCTCATCGTCGAGTAGGGATCCGGCCGTGCCGCCGGAAACGGCGGGGTGATCCTCCGGTGGTCCGCCGCCTGAATCACTCTGTCTCCAGCAGACGTGATTAGCGAGGCGGAACACCGGCGGGAAGGCGGCAGGATTAGCCGCAGGTCCAGGTGACCGCGTTTGTGAGGGGTTGCTCCTCGGCGTCGTACCCACCGATGAAGACGTCCCCGGCGAGCAGGGAGGCGTCGGCACTGATCGCGACGACGTTGTCCTTGCTGGTGTTGTCGGCCGGATCGAGCAGTCCCGGCAGTTCGACGATGGTCTTGCCGGACTGGTATGCCGCGATCGGGGAGTCGCGGAGGTGGCTGGCGACGGTGCCGTTGGCGCTGACGGCCACCCAGTCGTCTAGGTCGACGACCTCGGCGGTGCCTTTGGCGAGGTTCCAGCGGACGCCCCCGTAGCCGACGCCCGGGGCGACCAGCCAGCCGGAGGCCCAGTCGCCCTTGATGTCAGTGACGCCAACGGCGACATCGGCCAGGTCGGCGCCCTCGGGCATCGCCAAGTAGGTGCCGCTGCCGTCGGCGCGCCACATGTACGGCTTGGGGTTGCCGGAGTTGTCCCTCTCGACCATGACCTCGCCGACGATGGTGCCGTCGTTGCCGATGCCGGTGGCCATGCCCCGCTCCTTGCCCTCGGGCAGCGCCAGGTCGACCGGTCCGGTCCCGTCGGCCGGCCACCGGACCGGAATCGAAGTGCCATCCCGATCGAGGCTGCCGACGATGTCACCCTTTGCGTTGATCGCGTAGGCCCAGCCGCCCTCCTCGTTGGGCAGTTCGGACATTTGGCCGTCGCGCCAGACGTACGGCACATACTTCGGGGAGATCCACCCCCCGCCGACGCCGACGCCTGCGGCGTTGACGTCTTGGATCGTGGTGTAGTCCCTGAGCATCGGCACTTCGGAGACTTCGCCATCGCTGTACAGGAACTGCTTCGGCCTGGGGCCCTCAGGGTCGGGCGATACGGCGCGGTAGGCGATGACGGAGCCGTCGTTGCTCATGCCGGTGACCCTCGTGGACTGGTAGCCCTCGGGGATCGGGAGGATCTGCATCGCGCAGGCCTGGGCCGCTTCGGGGGCGTTCTCCGCGGCCGAGACGACGGGGGCCGTCAGGGCTGTGGTCGCGGCAACCGCGGCGACCACAGCCGTTGCCGTGATTGCTTTGCGGGCCATGAACCTTCGTAGCACCATGCGTGACATCGCGTCAGATTCCTCATCGTCGAGTAGGGATCCGGCCGTGCCGCCGGAAACGGCGGGGTGATGCTCCGGTGGTCCCCCGCCGTCTGCATCAGACTGTCTCCAGCAGACGTGATTTGCGAGGCGGAATACCGGCGGGAAGGCGGCAGGATTCTCGCAACGTCTAGTCGGCAATCTCGCCGCGAGGCTGCCTGACACAGCGGCACGCCGGTGGCACAGATCGCCGTTGACGGTCGGACGCAGTCGGACACAACGAAAGAGCCCCTGGCCTGCGTTTCCGCAGGTCAGGGGCTGTTTTGGCTCCTGTGGCAGGTGCAGGGTTCGAACCTGCGTAGGCATAAGCCGACAGATTTACAGTCTGCTCCCTTTGGCCACTCGGGCAACC
>Ga0193742_1002262_pt1 | contig 11124 bp, 10 predicted proteins | sample L2c1metaG_FD_165511 | JGI IMG/M metagenome (GOLD analysis project Ga0193742, IMG submission 165511) | Soil microbial communities from a riparian zone of the East river system, Colorado, United States - L2c1 | ecosystem: Environmental > Terrestrial > Soil > Riparian zone | place: USA: East River... | reverse complement strand
GCACTTACTGCCTGTCAAAAGAGTAAGCCAGAGTCAAGGCAGATCAAGATGGTCTTGCACTTACTTGCTGTCAAAAGAGTAAGCCAGAGTCAAGGCAGATCAGGATGGCCTTGCACTTACTTCCTGTCAAAAGAGTAAGCCAGAGTCAAGGCAGATCAAGATGGTCTTTCACTTACAAACTGTCAAAGGAGTAAGCCAGAGTCAAGGCAGATCAAGACAATCTTGCACTTACTTCCTGTCAAAAGAATAAGCCAGAGTCAAGGCAGATCAAGATGGTCCTGCACTTACTTCCTATCAAAAGAGTAAGCCAGAGTCAAGGCAGATCAAGATGGTCTTGCTTACTGCCTGTCAAAAGAGTAAGCCAGAGTCAAGGCAGATCAAGATAGTCTTGCACTTACTTCCTGTCAAAGGAGTAAGCCAGAGTCAAGGCAGATCAAGATGGTCTTGCACTTACAACCTGTCAAATTTTTTGAGGTAACAAGCAAGACAACAGAGTACTTCCCTACATACATACTGTCATAATATTTTAGAGCAAAGTGTTGAGTGCTAGATGTTCACAAAAAAACTCTGCAAAAATCAATCAGTTGTCAATGGCTTCTTCCAATGTGACCAAATACATACTACAATTTGTGGAAAATATAACAGAACCAACACCATCAAATTCATCCAACCTCTGTTATTCACCTTAAAAATATACGACCCATCTGATTCCACCACATCCAATATTCTAGGAATCATGTTAATGTAGTAATTTAAAAATATCATGGTTCCCCACCTTTTAATCCCATATTTGATACACACCTCAACATTGTTTTGCTGTGTTGAAAGGAAGAGCTGTTGTAATTCTTCACTAGACAGTGCATCTGTTGTTGTTTCAATCAAGTCTTTACAATCAGCTCCAGGCTCATGCATCTCTGCACCACATAAGAGTAGTTAAATATTTGTTAACAACAAACATTTGACACTCACTTCGAAATGCAACATATGCCTTTGGTGGATATTTAAACCTATCAAAGAGTTGATAAATATTACTTTCATAATCAGCCCAAGCTTTTTGGGGAGCTTGTTGCCTTGCCTCAGACTTGCTGATACCTTCTTTCATGAGTTGCTTAAATTTAGCAACATCAAGAGAGTCGGTTTTGGTCCACAAAACAATTACTGGTACTTCAAAGACTCATCTTTCATGGTAATATATTGATAAGATGATACATACCAAGCCCTGTCCCACATTCATTGAAAAACTTCTTCTCTGCTGCTGTGATTGGTCGGCCATCGCTTGTTGGAATGCAGTACCTACCCGAAACAATTTTTCTCTGCATCAAGAATTTCTCTCTCTAAAGGTGAGTACTAACGCACCAGATTGCATGAAGTTGCTTCTTCACTGTTTTTGCCCTCGAACGCTCCTTAATGAACTCCTGAACCAGCTGAAACTCCTGAACACCACCAGCTTCAAAACCACAGGAATCATGAAAGATAAAACCAGGGTTGCCCTCAAATATCATTTGGTTCTCGATGTTATGCTCTCCACGCTGCGGGGATTCTTATTGAACATAGCGCAATACTAGTACACAAACTGCTTACCCCCATCGATGGATCAAGGGCCGATGACTCGATCTGAGATCATGGGCATGGATGTCAGCATCTGGCATGAATTTCCACCATATACATCACCTTTTTACCATTCGGATCAAAGATCATAGGATCCCCTGTAGTGTTGCAGAGTCTTCGCAGGATTGTTGTCTTGCCCGCGTTGGCTCGCCCGATCACGAGGATACGGAATTGAGTAAACCTTGCTTTCAGATTCTGAATCTGCTCATCAGTGAGTTGGGGTTTCGACGAAGTAGACATTGACATTGCGAAGAAAGCTCTTGTAGATGTGAACGATAAGATTGAAGACGATCGGGCCAAGGTATACTGATTGTGACTGTCACCAATATGGCCTTCTGCTTTTTGTGATCCAATTCCAATCTTACTTACCTCGGAAAAAAGCCATTGAACGGTGGAGAACGTTGGAGGCTGACCATCCGCAGTGGTCAAACGAACCAAGCTCCTCAGCTCTATAGGTAAGCTGTGAGTAAACTCACGAGAAGACGAAAGTCAGGCAGGAATTTCCTCTGGACTCTGTCTCTTCTCACAACATGGTTGATAGGCCGCCCGCTCAGGCTATGACTGGCAACCCCAGAGCCCCATAGTAGGGTCCAACCCCGCGACCAGAAGTGGATGAGACTCGACTGATAAGTAACATAGGTGTGATGCCTTCAACCTTGTTCGTTTTTATCACAAGTACCCCGATGAAAAAAATGCTCCTTGTTTTAGTTATCGGTCAAGGGTCTCAGATAAATTGGCCCCAGCTTTTACAACTTTTCAATCAAAGAATATATTTGATCATTTGTGTAACATCTAAATTTCTTCAATTCTCATAGCTTCATTATCTGCGCTCTGCACTGGTTTCAAGTTATAGCTAGTGTCCATCTGTGCGTCCACTGCTGCCCTCAATTCTTCAATTTCTTCGTCTACATTGGAAATTTTCGGTTAGCAGCTGTACTAAACATTCGATATCTACAGTGTCACAGATCAAATCGGGACTGGTCCAAAGCGGCAAAGAATAAAACAAACCTTGCCCACGTCGCTCGTACACTCCATGTTGTTACTGATAGTCACGGCCCCAACGCGTATGGCACAGTAACAAAAGAGTCTCAACATGCGTAGGGCGAATAGTAGCATCAAGCTCACGCGCTTTAGTTGGAACTATAGCGGCTCGAGGAGCTTTTCTTGATCCTACCCCCTCCTCGGGTCACGGAGTAAACTTCTCGTACCCCCTTGGTTGCCAAATGACTGACGCAAGACGAGTACCGCAGTGATTCGCATCCATTAGTCAATCTGCTGCTGTTAAAGAGGAGCATCATAATGTATAGACTCAAATTAGGAGCGCCTTAGTTTATCAACAATGCTAACATCTACCTACCTATAATATACTATAGGTTGCCAGATGGCGTCCAAAAGGACAGGTAGAGACATCTATCTAATAAATGCGAAATTAGTTTACTCCACACGTCCATTTGAGATATAAAAGGAGGGGCATAAGTAACTAGATTATCAATCTGAGTATTGTAGGAAACCGGCGCCCTGAAGACTTTTCTCTCAGGTACGAGGCTTCATTTCTGACGCATGTAATGTCAGAATAGGATATACAGATGAGTTGGGGTAGATGCGTACCCGTCATCTGGGTGTATTACCACTGCAACACCAATGTCAAAAATTTCAGCCGGGGTAGAGAAAGATAAAGACATGCCTTCGAAAGATGAGAACCGCATTGCCTGAATAATGATGGACATTCTCAATCTCGGCGGTTTATTACTTATAAACAATAACTTACTAAACCAAGTCACCAATAAAGCCGGAAGGGACATTCTCATTCCGCCAGGTGGTGTGAGTAGTTGATTGATTGCTGGTGACGTTGAATTTCTCAATGATCACAGGCTGTCCAGCTCGCGTTTGGGAAGTGAAATGGTCCACAATCCATTGTGTACCCAAAGCGGTTTCATTGCCAGCTTGACCCCAGGAATTTGGGTAAGACTGCATGAAGGATAGATAGGCGTTGAACATTTCAGATGGCGGGCAAGAAAGTGGTAATAACTTACGTGGAAAGTGCTAAGGTCATAGTGCTAATGGCAAGGTTGGCATCTCGAAGTCGATACCTTCACTTCCCTACATTGCGAAGTCAGAAAATACCGGTTGAATAAGACACTGGCAAGGCTCTGTGGCTGCACTAGGCTCGTTGTAGAATCCCTCATCATCAATGGCGACAAGATGGTCGCAGTTAGTAGATTTTATGAAAGCCGAAATGTATTTCACCCAGTTAGTGATAGTAGTCGCGGCGCAGGTTCCAGTAGTGCTACTTCGAGCGGGACATATCAACAAATTGAGTAGTTCGCAAATTTAACGTAAAAGGCTTACCCAGTGCTGCCTGCGCACCTGGGCTCGTTCGCCAGTTCCAAAGCCATGATTGATGATTCGTCGATGTATCGGCCAATGAAGGCTTCGATATCATTTTTTATACGCATCCTAGATAAAACTACCATGAGCGATTGATTCGGAGTACTAATTTGAAACCAGTTACAATCACTCTTGCGTGAGTGTAGAAGAGATCGTGGTCGACAGAGCCTAGGATCTGTTTTACATATACATCCATACCACCATAATCGAACCTGGAGAAAGTCAGGAATGCTCCGCAGGAAGGAATACGTTCTACCAGTTACTGGTCCTAACATGAGATTAGGTATTGATGCCTGGTGGAGATCCTCAAGGAGCTTACAATGCGACGATGAGAAGGATTCCGTTGGCTTTTTGCGGCAGCAACGACATTGTCCATTGAACCCGTTTCAGTCGACAACAGACAGAGGCTTATCAAATGTCATAAAAAACCGAAATTTTGTAAACCAGTGGCACCGTTGTTGATTGTCAGGTACTACCTGACTTGATCTGAACCATTAGCAGATGTGAAACCCCTATAGATATTAATAATCTATTTCGGTCGTTCCAACTTTTGTTGTAATACTGATCAATCCTTCCAATAAGCGTTGAGTCGAACAAATCTCATAGCATCGTCCATCCGAAGATTGCACAAGTCCTGGATATTGTGAGAGTTGAAGATGGATATGCTCCATAGTAACATTACCCGTGTTTAATATCTGTGTATCGCTAAGGAGGAAGATGCTTTATTCTAAAAATTCACAGAAAGCGACGCGCACGCGTGCAACAGACACGTGAACGCACATGTGACGCTCCAGACTCTATGGAGCTCTCTCCTGGTGGACTATTACATTGACTTCTGCAATGACATCCATATTTTCGCCTTTCGGTCTGCCAGAAGGCATAACGCTCTTGATTACAGATGCTCTTTCTGCACCTGCAAACTTCTTGCTTCACCGGACTCTCGCAGCCTACATGAAAGATCGCAGGGATGCTAAATGTGTCATTCTCTCAGTTTCGGAAGATATCACGCGATGGAAGGCACTCGCTGCTAAATCCGTGAATATTATTTTATCACTCTTCCGAATTCTGAGTCATTTGTTAAACGAAAGCACCTCTAGAATTTCAACTTGCAGCATCATCTGGACTCGGGATCTGTCGAGTTCGTAGATGTGCTCGCTCACGTCCAACCAACGTCGGAAGGACCTAATCTACGTCCGATTTATGACCATGTTCAAACATGCATGAGAAAATCTAAGGATTCCATACTTATTATTCTCGACGACATCACAATATTGGAGTGGATAGGATTCCCTTTGATCGACATCATCCGTTTCTCTAGAGCTTTGAGGGCTTTATGTCAAAAGGTTTTGATCTTCAAGTCAATTCATCTAGACGTATTCAGACATGTTTTGCGTATAGTTAAACGCGACTCTGCTCATTCGGCATCATCTTGTCACTCCGGGTGATCCAGATGACTTGTATCGACAACTGCTTCAAATATGTACTTACCATATGGAGGTTCAACCGCTCGCAAGTGGTCGCAGCGGTACCGTCACTGGAGAGGTTAGTTTTTGTTTCTATTTTGAAAGTCACTAGCAAAAAACGAATGATGTCGCTACAGGTCTCTTTGCACCTTGGGGTGTCTGGGAGAGCAAATAGAGCTACATTGATACCCCGAAATAATGCTTTACAATACCGACTGACAGAGTCTGGCCCGGACTTCTTTGAACGAGGAACCAGTGAGAGTGTCTTGTAGGAGTTGACGGCGAAGCATGAATGACTAGTACAGGTTGAAAATTTTATTACCTCGTCATAAATTTTAAACTTATGTAGTCGCGAATCCTGGTTTTTTGTTGTGGATTTCTTCATTTTAATCTCGCTGTAAGAATAAAACATCATGGGGCTCAGAATAAAATATACAGTAGTTCGTGGGTAAGTTTTTGGACTCCGGAACCGCCGTCGGCACCGAGCCTTGATTTAAACGGAGCTGGAATTGGAGAAAAGTTACCAAGTTTCCCACTTCATTTTCAACATCGCCACTTCGACACCGTCCCTCAAGAAAAATGGTGAGTACGTCCATTCCAGGTCAAGGAGCTACACCAGCAGCGGTTCATCCATCTATGACACATCTGGATTAGCACAATTTTGCGGTGGATGGTAGGTGAACCACTCGGATGACTCTCCTTGATGATTCTGACGTCCACTCTTTTTTTTCTTTTTCTCTTGCTACAGAACTGTAGAAAGCTTTCACGAGATCCATTCTCGGGTATCTTTCAAAGCAACGCAGAGCTTTCTTAGCGATGAAGCGTTTGACGCTGGGCCGTGTGTAGAGATACATACCGGTACTAGAGCTCCGAGGCGCAATTGTTAACCTTTCGAGATAACATTGCTGACTTCGTCTCAATGACCAGCCTCCCAAAGCCAAACCTGGATCCGGTAAGAAGCCCGCTGCTGCTCCGTTTGGTGCCAGCAAGACGACCAAGTCGAAGAAGAACCCTCTCTTCCAGGCCGACGCCAAGAACTTTGGTATAGGTATCCATCACTCAACCTTTTCTTTCTTCTTGTTCATTTTCTGACTTGTTTATTTACAGGTCAGGACATTCGTCCTACGTCCGACTTGACTCGCTTTGTCAAGTGGCCGGAATACGTTCGTCTCCAACGCCAAAAAGTCATTCTCCACCAACGTCTCAAAGTCCCGCCTGCCATTGCCCAATTCTCTCACACCCTTGACAAGAACACGGCTACACAACTGTTCAAACTCCTTAATAAATACCGTCCCGAGTCTACCCAGGAGAAGAAGGCTCGTCTCCAAACCGCCGCTGCTGCTGCCGCTGAGGACAAAGAGAAGGACTCTAAGGTTTGCGGGTGTTCCATTTATCATTCTCAATACTTACCAGTTTCTTTGATGCAGGACTCCAAGAAACCTTTGTTCGTCAAATTTGGCCTCAATCACATTGTCGCCCTCATTGAGGCCAAGAAAGCTGTCCTCGTCGTCATCGCTCATGATGTCGACCCCATCGAGCTTGTCGTCTTCCTACCCGCCCTCTGCCGCAAGATGGGCATTCCCTACGTCATTGTGAAAGGCAAAGCTCGCCTCGGTACTGTCGTTCACAAGAAGACCTCTGCTGTGGTCGCTCTCCAAGAAGTGAGGAGCGAGGATCAACGTGAACTTGCCACCATCGTTAGTGCAGCCAAGGCTAACTTGTGTGTATCACATCTCTTGTTTTATGTGCCTTCCTATCGCTAACGACCTACATAGCTCCGACAAGTATGAAGAACAGCGCCGTGTATGGGGTGGAGGTCTTCGTGGAAGCAAGACGACCCAGATGCTCCGCAAGCGGGCCAAGGCAGCTGGCCAGAATGCTTCTGCTGCCTCGTTTGGCAAGCTCTAAACAATGGTAGTATTTGTTATGCTTGTAGCCAAAAGGATTTTATGTCCGTCAGTCCCATGTTGATAACAGTTTTATATGCGTTACATCTGTGGATTTTTATCGATATTAGGCTATAAATGCAAAGGGCTCGGTATCGATTGAACCTCAACTGAAGTGAAGTCGCCTTGTCAAGGTAGAGAACCTAACATAGAGAATCCTAAGCTATCTACAGTTCGATACAAACTGTCTTATGACTGGAACAGCTTTTCAAGATTATAAACCGACTGGGATATGGAAACCAACATCCCCGCCCACCCAACCAATACGAGCCCTGGTGAGTTCTGTTTCCTGACCAACAACTGTTGCTAACCCTGACATTCAACAAGTGCCGACTTGCGACAGCCCTTCAAAACTATCATAAGTCTAGTAATGCCAATTGACATCCACAAACGGTCGGCAGGAGATGGCACGAATAGTCCAGTACAACTATGAGGCATCAATGCGATAACAAGGGACCGAAATCGATGCATGATTGACTGGAGGCGGACACAGACCCGTGAAAATATCCTATTTGCCAGTAGTAGAAGGCGGTGGCTCATTTTGCGGCATTCGTCTTTGTGAAAGAGACATTAAATTGTTGTTGAACGCGATTGACCTGACCTTCAAGTTCTTGGAAGCACAATGAGAATGGAAAATAAGAAGCTGCGATATCTTAATAATCTGGCCAGCTCAGCTAGGACATGTCACTGTAGGGCATACAAATCACAAGCTCCCAAGCAAGCATCTCGCACACGTCGTTTTTTTTATTGTCACGCCCCCAGAGATCTGGATCGTGATTTTAACAGGCCAGGTCAAAATTAGACGATTAAAGGGACTTGTGTAAACCTCTGATAATTATGAACCATTACCATTAGCTAATTATAATGGTAATGACTACGTTACATAATAGCCAAGTAAACCGAGCCTCGGCCAAACAGATATAAGTATCATACCTCTTGTCCGTAGTCTATCAGTGAACTGACTGTTCCAACAGGCCTACAGCTAAAATTAAATGACCGTGACAAATGAAAGTTGGATCGAACCGATTATCGGACAGGTTGCAACATGATGTTCTTTACCGCTTCTTGGCCGTTTAAATTACTAGGCGCAGTTCGCCGAACTTCTCTTGTAGTAAAAAAAAAAAAATCAAACTTTTTAACACTCATTTTATAGATATCCGAGTCCTTCTATTACACAATTCTTTATCACAACTATTGTATATGGCACAACTTTGAAAACCTTGAAAGACTTGTTATTCATGGCTTTAGCATGCTTTTGCCATTGCCATTAGTAGTCGTCAGCCGGAAATACTCCTCCATGAGAGTATTGAAAACTGACCTCAAGACTAAACGCAATAGTAATCAAACCCATCTGTAGGCTGGCACGAGGTGTTTACGCAACATGACTTGGAATAACCCGTCAACGCGTTGAAACACAGCTGTCCCACTGGCATGCAGCTGTTGGTTTCGGGTGCGGGGCGGGCCACGACGAGGGCAAAGAAGCTGACTACGACGGCTAAGACAGTGAATCGCATGGTTGTAGGTTGTAGGTCTCTTATTGTTCTGATTACTTACGACGCGAACGTCAGCTTTGATCGCGGAGGTGAGCAGGAAGGGTAGCACTCACCAGTTAGGTATTTGAGAGGTTGGTTGAGTACTTTCAAGGATGCTGCGTTAGGCTTTTATAGTTTTAGTTTCGAAAGGTTTCCTAACCCCCCGAAAAACTCTTGAACCGAGTCATTAGCCAACGGCCCGCAAAAAAAAAAACTCTAGGTTCTGCGTTGGTTCTGTGGTTTCTGTAGACAACAAGGTTAGAGCTAGACCGGTGACTTGTGGGTATTCGGTTTAACCCTTATGTAACCCGTTTTCCGGACTTGTTTGGGCCATGCAAATGACAACCATCTTTTTTTTTTTTTTTGTGAAGGTTGGCGAAGGAGTAAATTATGTACGTTCGATACGGTAATCGTACTAATTTTTTGGGTGGACTTGAGAAACGTCGGGTAATGGACTCAGCGTGATTACGGAAAAAAAATGTTGACAACATATTTTACAGACGAAGAAACAAGATAAGCGTATCCTCCTCCAGACCAAAATTTTTAGCGCATTCTATCGAGCCGCCTCTCTTTAAATTACCATTTAAGGAATCTGTACCTTGAAATATTAGCCGAAACCCTTGTAGAAATTTATGTAAAAACCAAAAATAGCGCAATCGCTTGCTGAAGAGCGGAAAGTTTGGTAAAATTTTATCGTGCCGTCCTTCCCCAAATTTTTATACTGGTCCAGGTTGTGATTCGTTTGATTATTCATCTTATGGCACAGAAGAAGATCAGAGGCCTTCGGAATCAGTCAACGACAGGTTCTTATGTTAAAGAAGCAGCCGACACCAGGACTGAAGCTGTGAGGACACCGACCAGTTGATTGTTGAAATATACGAGTATACACATTTTTATTTCTTGTTCTACTTATCATTTTTCTTATCGTGATCAACCTTACATAATCACGTTTCCATTTTCGTTCACCCGTTATTTTAGAGCACATATGGTAACCAAAAAAAAACAGATTATTTGGTTTTTAAAAATATTGTTTACACTAAGCTAACCACCGTGAGGGCAGCCGCAGCCGACACAGCCGCGCCCTGTTGTCACCTCTCTGTGACCTTTCGTCTTCGTCATCTGTGTCTCGGTTTTCTATTCTTTGTCTCTCTTTCTCAGTTGTTTTTATAGCTCATCTGGGTATGAGAGCAGTTCCTTACATTCTGTCTCTCGTATACTGGGTGAGTTGTCATGTGGTTTTTAACTAAGTGTTTATTTACCTATTACTTTCTGTCTCTCGTATGTAGCGCAGAGTTTTCGTTCATAATCTATCGCTTACTCACATCCACAAAATCAATTGTGTCACAAATCTACCCTATGTCTCAGAATGGTGAAGTGTCAACGAGCAGCGCTACCAGACCAAGCATCCCATCATATGATGCATCTGAGATGCCTGAACACCAAAAACAAGTCATCGACAACTGCACCAAAGTTGTCCAAAACTTCAGAGCAGGGCGGATTTCAAAGTCCAAAGCTTCCGTGTTGCTCCAACGATGCATTCCTCACAACAACACCGACGAGAACATCTTCTTGTCAGTTTACGAGCCCTACTTTGACATGCTCAACAACTTCAAGCGCTATCAAAGAGGTAACATCGGAAGAGTCGATGATGTCCAGTGTCAGCTTGCAGAATCCACAGCAGATGAGTGAGATGTCGATCATGAGTGGTCAACAGGTGAGGCTCCCACTGCTAGGGCGCCTAAGTGACCATGTTCTCCCTCATCAGATGATGAAGATGATGAATACAAAAAAAGAACACACCTTGACTACAGTTCGTTGCCCTGGAATGAACCGGAAGAGTCAGGTCACCTCATGTCAGAAGTCTTATCTCCATCCCTTCAGAAAACCCACTCTCTGCTCGAGAATTTCTCTTGAGATGTCAAATGAGCACGCTCTTCCCTCAACTGCAGCTTACCAGTCCCACAATTTCCTCCTGCAGAGTGGCTCAATCTACTCAATGGATTTACAATGATTTACAACCAATTACAATCAATTACAATAGCATTGTAATAAAATCATCGATACTGTGCACAATGGCCTGTCAACAAATGCCAATAGATTGTTAACAAAAGTGCAAGCTATGACTCCGACCTCGACCATGTCTTTTCAAGCATCTACACTGTCTCCTACAAGTCGTGGCTTGCACTT
>Ga0193742_1002261_pt1 | contig 11129 bp, 11 predicted proteins | sample L2c1metaG_FD_165511 | JGI IMG/M metagenome (GOLD analysis project Ga0193742, IMG submission 165511) | Soil microbial communities from a riparian zone of the East river system, Colorado, United States - L2c1 | ecosystem: Environmental > Terrestrial > Soil > Riparian zone | place: USA: East River... | reverse complement strand
AGCTCCTACATCGGATTGCTCGGTGGCCTTGTCTTCTCCATCGTGCTGGTCTACCTGCTGATCGTCGTCAACTTCCAGAGCTGGATCGATCCGTTCATCATCATCACCGCTCTGCCGGCGGCTCTGGCAGGTATCGTGTTGTTTCTTTTTCTTACCCATACGACGCTCAGCGTGCCTGCTCTAATGGGCGCGATTATGTGTATGGGCGTGGCCACAGCGAACAGCATTCTGGTCGTCTCCTTCGCCAAGGCCAAGCTCGAGGAGCATAGCAATGCCATTCAGGCTGCGATCGAAGCCGGCACAACGCGCTTCCGTCCGGTTGTTATGACAGCTCTCGCCATGATCATCGGCATGGTCCCCATGGCCCTTGGCATGGGTGACGGCGGGGAGCAGAACGCTCCTCTCGGGCGAGCCGTCATTGGTGGTCTGCTCTGTGCAACGGTAGCCACGCTCGTCTTTGTACCCTGCGTCTTCGCACTCATTCACAACGCCCGGGCTCGCCAGGAAGCGCGCTCCAAGGAAAAGCTCGAACCGCACTTCGCGTAACGCATGGAGTTAATGAATATGGAAAACACAGCAACGCAGAACCGGGTTGAGACAACATATGCTGCTCCCGTGAACCATGTCATCGCAGAGCCTCATCCGACGGAAGTGGCACCCGCATACGAACGGGACGATTCGGATGGCCCACAGTCACGTAAGGGCACAGTGTTTGTCGGTATCGGCCTGTTGATCCTACTCGGCCTCGCTATCGGCTATGGCATACACTCGCGGGCCAGAACGGAGGACGAGTTGAAGCACTCCACTGCCCAGGCGGCAATACCTACCGTGAACGTCACGCACCCTACGACCGGATCCGCCGCGCAGGAGATCGTTCTGCCCGGCAATACGCAGGCCTTTACGGATACGCCTATCTACGCGCGAACGAACGGTTATCTCAGGCGCTGGTACGTCGATATCGGCACTCGTGTACACAAGGGGCAGTTGCTCGCAGAGATCGAGACGCCCGAGCTCGATCAGCAGCTACAGCAGGCTGAGGCTGATCTGAAGAGTGCGGAAGCGAACATGCAGCTAGCTCAGAGCACCAGCGTGCGTTGGCAGAGTCTGCTGGAAAAGCACGCAGTCTCCAAACAGGAGACAGACCAGATGATGAGCGATTACGCTGCCAAACAGGCCAACTACGCCGCCAGCCAGGCCAACGTTCGTCGACTCAAGGAACTGCAGGGATACGAACGCGTCACAGCTCCATTTGACGGAACGATTACAGCGCGCAGCACGGACATCGGTAATTTGATCGGCAGCGGCTCCGGTAGCACGCCGCGGGAACTGTTTCACCTTGATGCCGTAGGACGCCTGCGTATCTACGTCGCCGTGCCTGAGCTCTATGCTGATAGCGTGCAAGATGGCGAGAAGGTTTCCATCACCCAGGACGCCGATCCCAATCAGGTCATTACCGGCAGCATCTCTCGAAATTCAAGCGCTATTGACCAGATGAGCCGCACCCTCAACGTCCAGGTTGATGTGGATAATGCCAAGGGACAACTAATGCCCGGAGCCTATGTCTTCGTGCATCTCAAACTTCCGGCGGCCTCCCACACCGTTACCATTCCATCGAATGCGCTGCTCTTTCGTGCAGAAGGCCTCCGTGTCGGCGTTGTCCGCAATAACGTAGTGCAGCTCACGCCAATTACCATCGGTCATGACTATGGCAGCACCGTCGAGGTCACATCCGGCCTCACCCCGAACGATGTCATCGTTCTCGACCCCTCCGACTCGCTTACCAGCGGAACGCAGGTGGAGGCGAACGCGGTCGCCCCGCAGAAAGGGGCCGCATAATGAACCGCAGACTATGGATGGCCTCGTCTGCATTTCTGTGCACGCTGCTGAGCGGGTGCATGGTTGGGCCCAAGTACACGCGTCCCGCGACTCCGCTGGCGCCGGAGTTCAAGGAGGCAACTCCGGAATCGTTCAAGGAGATGAGCGGCTGGAAGGTAGCTCAGCCAAGCGACGAGACATTGCGTGGCAAATGGTGGGAGCTCTTCAACGATTCTCAGCTCAATGCTCTCGAAGAACAGGTCGACCCGGCAAACCAGACCCTGAAGGCTGCTGAAGCGAACTTTCGTGCGGCTCGCGCCAACATCCGCTTCAATCGTGCCAACGAAGCGCCTACTCTGAGCGTTGACCCCTCTGTAGGTACCGTTCGTGAATCCGTCAATCAGCCCTACTTCAACAAGGCAAACGCGAACAACGGCTCCGGCTCCTTCACTCTTCCGATTGATCTCAGCTATGAAGTCGATCTCTGGGGACGAATTCGTCGTAGTGTCACCGCTGCTCGAGAGCAGGCGCAAGCCAGTGCGGCAGACATGGAGACCGCGCGCCTCAGCCTGCACGCGGAGTTGGCCATTGATTACTTCAGCCTGCGCAGCGTCGATGGACAGGAAAAATTGCTGGATGAGACCGTCAAGGCCTTCCAGGACGCGCTGCAACTCACCCAGGACCGCTACGACGGAGGCGCCTCTCCGCTATCTGACGTCGCGCAGGCACGCACACAGTTACAGACCGCTCAGGTGGAGTCTACCGACCTCGGCATCCAGCGCGCAGGGTTTGAGCATGCGATTGCGGTCCTCATCGGCAAGCCGCCCGCTCAGCTGAACATCGCGTCGACGCCTGTCACGGTGAAGCAGCCCGCTATCCCCGGCATTCCCGGCGCCCTTCCATCCCAACTGCTCGAACGCCGGCCGGACATCGCCGCGGACGAGCGCCGCATGGCCTCGGCAAACGAGCAGATCGGAATCGCCCAGGCATCGTTTTATCCGACCCTCAGTCTTTCGGCCTCAGCCGGATTCGCCGGCACCTCCGCACTGAACTGGTTCAACTGGCCCAGCCGCTTCTTCGCTGTAGGGCCTGTCCTGTCGCAGACCGTCTTCGATCATGGCCGCCGTCGCGCGACCTCGGATATCGTGCGCGCACAGTACGACCAGACCATCGCGACCTACCGTCAGACCTCGCTGGTCGCATTCCAGCAGGTTGAAGACAATCTAGCTGCTCTGCGCCTGCTCGAAACGGAAGCACAGCAGCAGCATGCCGCGACCGAATCAGCGGAACAGTCGCTCGACCTCTTCCAGACCCGCTACGCAGGCGGTGTGGATACCTATCTCCAGGTCATTACCTGGCAGACATCCGCACTGCAGAATGAGCGTAACGATATCGACATCACCCGCCGCCGCCTGGAGGCAAGTGTTCTGCTCGTCAAGGCTCTGGGTGGAGGCTGGGACGTACAACAGTTGCCCCGGCTATAAACAATAAATTGGTCAGTTAGTGCTATAACCGGTAGCCAGCGCGAATCACCTGGCCATCTCTACAACCTCGGCACCCTTCGCGACGAGAGCTAAATCGGCCATGTCGAGGAAGAGTCCGTGCTCGACGACGCCAACGATCTGCCGGATCGCCGCTGCGAGTCTGTGCGGGTCATCGATTGCGCCACACTCGCAATCCAGGATTAAGTTTCCTTCATCCGTAACGAACTCCGAGCCAGTCTCGAGTCGCCTGACCTTGGGACGAACTCCCAGGTCTAATAGCTTTTTTGCTACCAGGGGAGTTGCCATCGAAATCACTTCGACAGGCAAAGGAAATCTCCCGAGCTGACTGACAACCTTGCTTGCGTCGGCCACGATGATGAAGCGTTTGGAGGCGCTTGCGACGATCTTTTCGCGCAGCAAAGCCCCGCCTCCGCCTTTGATAAGAGCGAGCCCAGGCGCGATCTCATCAGCGCCGTCGATCGTTACGTCAATCTCTGAACAGGCGTTGAAGTCGATGATCGGAATCGAAAGGGAAGTAGCGAGTTCTTCACTGGCTCGCGATGACGCGATACCTCGGATACCAAGGCCTTGTTTCACCCGCTCGCCTAATAATTGGATGAAGTGCGTTGCCGTCGAACCGGATCCAAGCCCCACGACCATGCCTTCCTCAATGAACTCCAGGCTCTTTCGAGCGGCAAGTATCTTTGCGTCATCGGTAGTTGGCATAAGAAGCATCTTAGAACAGAAGTTTATTCTGAACGCGAACTTCTGCCATAAGCTTGTTGATCGTTAGAGTTGCGGATGACGGCAGCGGGGTATACCATGCGTTCACCTTTGTTGGGGTGCACAACGATGACGGAGAAGAGACCCACGAAGATGGGAGCCGAATGGCTTGGCTCCAACTCACTGGAAGGTTCCCTTAACCACCATATTCAACCCTATCTATAGGAGAAATAAAGATGAAACGAATCACTGTCTTGTCGATGAGTCTTTTGCTTACAGTGCCTGTACTCGCACAGCAAGAGGAACAAACCCGGATCCAAGAGTCAGCCCAGGTGTTGAGGGATATCGTCGGCATGCCCGACAAGGGTATTCCGCATGATCTGCTCGACAAAGCAGAGTGCATCGTGGTGTACCCGTCGGTCAAGAAGGCAGCCTTTGTGGTTGGCGGCAGCTACGGACGCGGGATCATCACCTGTCGTAAGGGTGCGAACTTCAGTGGCCCCTCCTGGAGCGCTCCTGCGATGTTCGCGCTCGAAGGCGCCAGCGTCGGCCTCCAGATCGGCGGAGAGGCAACTGACTTCGTTCTGCTTATCATGAACGAGCAAGGTGCCAAATCCGTCATGTCGAGCAAAGTGAAGCTCGGCGGCGATGCATCCGTTGCGGCAGGCCCCGTAGGCCGTACCACCAGCGCAGAGACCGACATCGTCATGAAGGCGCAGATTCTATCCTGGTCACGTTCTCGGGGAGTCTTTGCGGGTATCGCACTCACAGGCTCAACCATGCGATCGGATAACGATGGGAACAAGAGTCTGTACGGGAAGGAACTAACCGCGACCGAGATCGTGATCAATGGCAAGGTGCCTCCTCCTCCGGCTGCGAAATCTCTACTTGCTCTCCTGAATAAGACTTCACCAAAACACGTTGCCAAATAACCAATACATCTACATCGGCGGCGCCGAATCGACGAGGAGCGGATACACCGCTCCCATCGTCGAACTCGGCGCCGTCTCCATATCTTCGGATGACCGGTATAATCCCGGCAGTACCTGGGGCCCGTCGACGAACCACCGTAACAATCCAATCCCATCAACCATCAAGATGGCTCTGCTCTGAGCCATCCGGGCCAAGTTGACTCCTATTCAAAGTGAGGCAAGTCCAGTGTCTGAGATCACGGTGACAAACTGGTTCGGAAACATCGTATCCCACCCCCATGTGGTGGTTGACGCCAACTCTGTAGACGACATCATCCGCGTCTTGAAAGATCCTGCGCAGTTTCCATCCCCGGTGCGAGCCGTCGGCTCCAACCACTCCACCTCTCCCTGCGGCGTCGCCGAGGGCGGAACCCTCATCCGGATGAAGATGAACAGGATCCTGAATATCGGCGCCGACACCTTGACGGTGGAGGCTGGCGCAATCCACATTGAGCTGGCGAAGACGCTTGAGGCGAAGAACCTGCAGTTCTACATCAACACCGAGATCGGAAGCCTGTCCTCTGGCAGCGCAGCCTGTGCCGGTACGAAAGATGCCTCCATGCCCGGAGAGTATGGACAGGTCGGCTCCTACGTCACCGGCGTCAAGATGGTCCTGCCCAGCGGGGAACTCCTCGAGGTCACCGAGGCCCAGCAGCCCGATCTGATGAAGATGGTGCGCTGTAGCTACGGCACCTTTGGAATCGTCTACGAAGTCACCTACAAGATTCGCACTTTGCTTCCTATGGCTGTCCACCATGAGACCTTCACCCTCGAGGACTTTATCGCGCAACTCCCGGCTCTGAAGGCGCGCAACGAATCGATGTTCTATTACATCTTTCCCTTCGATAACAAGATTACGATCGAGTTTCGGAGGTATAATCCCGGAGCGACCGGAGAACCAGACCACCTCGCATGGGGACTGCGCAACCACTTCTGGGGCTCGGCAGGCCCGAAGTTTGGCCACGATGTCGAAGAGCACGTTCCCAGCCCCCATATCCGCTATGGCATCATCGACTCGTTCAACGCACTATGGCGCTTCCAGCTGGAGAGCCTGGTGAAAGGGGATTACACAATTCCCGGCGATCAGATCATCCACTATCCAGCCCAGTCCGACAACAGCCGGTATACCTTCAGCCTGTTTGCCTTTCTCGAAGAAGACTACCCGGCAGTCATCACGGAGTTCTTCCAGTTCGCGCGAGACTACTACGCCCAGAAGGGCTATCGGTCGAACCTGCTGTATGTCGGCTACTGGATCATGAAGGATCAGCAAGCCCTCCTGTCCTACTCCTACGACGGCAACGTAATGACCATCGATCCGGTGTCGACGGCAAACCCCGGCTGGGATGAGTTCCTCGTCGCCTACAACCAGTTCTGCAGCGACCGCAACGGTGTGCCGCTGCTGAACCAGACCTACGGGCTCACACCAGCCATCGTGCAGAAGGCCTTCGGGGATCGGCTAACCCGGATGAAGGACGCGCGAAAGAGATACGACCCCGATGGCCGCCTGTTGAACGACTACTTCCGCACCCTGCTAAGTTGAGCTTCTTGACTGGCATACAATTCGCTCTATGGCTGCGGTGACAGTCGTCGCAGCCATAGACTACAATCTCCGCCGTCGTGAATGATTCGACTGTGGAGGGAGCAGACTTTATGGCAACAATGACCGCGCTTCAACCCGGAGCCTACGGGTATCCGGTGTCAATCCGTGCGAAGTACAACAACTACATTGGCGGTGAGTGGGTCGCTCCGGCGTCCGGCGCCTACTTCGAGAATGTCACCCCCATCACCGGTCAGACACTGTGCGAGATTCCCCGCTCCAACGCAGCAGATGTAGACCGCGCCCTCGATGCGGCCCACGCAGCGAAGGCGGCATGGGGGAAGACCTCCACCACCGAACGCGGAAAGATGCTGGAGAAGATCGCGCAACGCATCGAAGACAACCTGGAGATGTTGGCAACGGTCGAGACCTGGGACAACGGCAAGCCCATCCGCGAGACGATGGCCGCCGACCTTCCTCTGGCCGCCGACCACTTCCGCTACTTCGCCGGAGTCATCCGCGCGCAGGAGGGCTCCATCTGCGAGATCGACGCAACCACGGTAGCCTATCACTACCATGAGCCCCTCGGTGTAGTGGGCCTCATCATCCCGTGGAACTTCCCTATCCTGATGGCGACATGGAAGCTCGCACCCGCGCTGGCCGCAGGCAACACCGTAGTCCTTAAACCCGCAGAGCAGACCCCGATGTCCATCCTCGTCCTGATGGAGCTGATCCAGGACATCCTGCCCCCGGGAGTTCTAAACATCGTCAACGGCTTCGGCCTCGAAGCAGGGAAGCCACTCGCCTCCAGCCCGCGCATCAACAAGATCGCCTTCACAGGAGAGACGACCACCGGCCGCCTGATCATGCAGTACGCCTCGCAGAACATCATCCCGATAACCCTGGAGCTGGGCGGCAAGTCCCCCAACATCTTCTTCCAGGACGTCGCCAGCGCAGACGACGCCTTCTTCGACAAGGCGCTCGAAGGCTTCACCATGTTTGCCTTGAACCAGGGCGAGGTTTGCACCTGTCCCTCACGCGCACTGATTCAGGACACGCTCTACGAGCAGTTTATGGAGCGTGCCCTGAAGCGCGTGAAGGCCATCAAGCAGGGAAATCCTCTGGACAAGACAACGATGATCGGCGCGCAGGCCTCCAGCGAGCAGATGGAGAAGATCCTCTCCTACTTCGACATCGGCAAGCAGGAGGGCGCAGAGGTATTGGTCGGAGGCAAGCGCGCAGTACAAACAGGCGATCTCGCGGAAGGCTTCTACATCGAGCCCACCGTCTTCAAGGGCCACAACAAGATGCGCATCTTCCAGGAGGAGATCTTCGGCCCCGTCGTCTCGGTCACGACCTTCCACGACGAGGACGAAGCCCTCGCCCTGGCCAACGACACGCTCTACGGCCTCGGAGCCGGAGTCTGGACCCGCGATATGAATCGCGCCTATCACTTCGGTCGCGAGATCCAGGCAGGCCGCGTCTGGACCAACTGCTACCACCTCTATCCGGCGCACGCGGCCTTCGGCGGATACAAGCAGTCCGGCATTGGCCGCGAAAACCACAAGATGATCCTCGACCACTACCAGCAGACGAAGAATCAGCTGGTCAGCTACAGCCCGAACGCTATGGGCTTTTTCTAAACAGGGCATTGATGGCGGATGTACCGGACCAGGTAATCACAACGCCCGCATCGGACGCGTTGATTGCCAGCCTGTCGAAAAAATATGGGGAGCTGATGTTCCACCAGTCAGGCGGATGCTGCGACGGCAGCTCCCCCATGTGCTATCCGCGCGGCGAGTTCCTGGTGGGCGACGGAGACGTTCTTCTCGCCACGCTCGGCGACACTCCGTTCTACATGAGCAGGAGCCAGTTCGAATACTGGAAGCACACGCAGCTCATCCTGGACGTCGTTTCAGGTCGGGGAGGAATGTTTTCGTTGGAAGGCCCCGAAGGGGTCCGTTTTCTCATCCGGTCGAGGGTCTTCACGGATGATGAGATCGCGGCACTAAGGTCAGCGGGCCGCATCTAAGTCACCTGCCCGAAGGGGTGCCTGGCAGGGCTCTGGTGCAAATAGCTTCTTAGCGCGCTTTGGCTCAACGAATTTTATCTCTCTATGTGCAGAAATGGCAGGAAACTCGCAACTCTGACCTCTTTCACTCCTTCGCATGGAGTGGAGTTTTTGCTATTTGCACCAGAGCCGACTATCGAACCGGACGGGCTCCGGAGCGGCAGTAACTGGGGAATGGCAACGATTCGAGACAGACTGGGCCACATGACCAACTCAAAGAGTTGGATCGATCCAATACTCATCAGGGACAACCTTCGCCCTGTTTGCTGGACGTGGCTGAAGAGGAGCTGGTTCCGACGTTTAAGGGGAGTTCTGCGCGGGCTATTTTCCGACCATTAATCCATTGTCCCTGGAGGAACTATGCCGCATTACTTATTGCTCTGCCTCTGCCTCAAAGCGAACCGAAACCGGAATTGCCACACCGCTCTGGATTCGGTAGCGGGCATGCACAGTGCCGAGACCTCCACAGGCGTGGCATTTTGCGTCGAGACGCTGCACCCAGCTCTCCAAATAAGCTTCTGCCGGGTGCAGCGCCCAGCAGCGTGGCGTATAAGTGCCCTCCTTAGGAATGGATCGTCGGATCGTGTCTTCCAGCTTCATAAAGTCCACGGGGTACGCCCCTGTCTTATCAAACCACCAGTAAGCATCACTGCAGCCACCACCATTCCCCGTGTCTGGGTCGTCCGTTCCCAGGATCGAGCCGGAACCCGAGCCGTAGATCCCTGCCGAACCGATCTGAAATAGGCCCCAATTACTTTGCAGTGCGTAAATCTCTACATACCGATTCGCGCCCACCCCAACCAAGAGGCTCTTCCACTGTGCGGGAGGACCATCGACTCCGGGGCCGCCGAATGTGGCTACGCGAGGCCCGGCATGAATTGTCGTAAGCACCTGAACAATACGGTGACCTTCGATCGTGCCGAGAGTGGCCACCTTCTGTTGGACCTGATAGTCCCGCGCCGTAAGGGCGTGTACACCACCTGCCGTCGGACCGATCAACAGGTCTCCGCTCTCGTCAAGTTGCAATGGATCGTGTGTCCACCAGGCAAGAGGATGCGGAACAGGTACATCGTGCGTTACTTGTCCGTCGCCCTGAACGAGTGTCCGCTGCCATTGGCCAATCGAACTTATGGTGGATCCCAGGAGCAGGGTGACGGCTAGAACATATGAAAAGGGACGTGTTGGCGTCAAATTGTTCACCGTCGGCGTTCAATGGTTCGAGCGGCGAACAGGATTTCGACTGCCTGCCCAGGAAGAATTATGAGCTAGATACTGGCTTCGCCGCATAATAAATTTCAGATAGGGGAGGCGAACCGCCCGAAAAGTCCGTTTCCGGTAACTACGGCAAAGAGTGGCGGGATACCTTTCAGCACGGGCGTTTGCCATGATGTCGCAGCGTTGGTGTGTGCTTTAAACGAGTTCTGTACCGAAGTCAATTATCCTCCGGTGGAAGCAATGTCGAGTTTACCCGGGGTTGAGTTCCGCACCAGTTCCGCTTTTGACATGGATCATGACGGATTAACAAGGATTTTGGCAGTCCCGGATAGCCTGTAAGTTGTTGAATTACCGAATATCAGGATTTTGACACGGTAGAGGTCAGGAGTTCGAGTCTCCTCGTGCCTACCATTTTTTCAATCATTTACGAGATGGCCAAAAAAATATTGGGGTCCTTTGCGGTCCAATAAGCATTTCGGCTCCCTCTCCGACACTTCCATTTGTTCTTCCCGCTTCTGGTAAAAACATCTCGACCACACGTGCCTGAGCACCGCGTTTTTCCGGACTCATGGCCTGCGTATGGATGACCTATGACCGTTTCCTTGTACTTGGCTTTCTTCTTCTGTGCGCTCGCCACCTATAGCATGTTGCTACTGAAAGGATATAAAGACAGTCCTTTGAACTGTGCCTTTGCACTTATCAGTGCTCTTGTGATCAGCAAAGTCATTCTCATCGGAGAAATGGCGTACGTCGGTAAGGAGCTTGAGCATAGACCACTCTATCAGTCTGCGATCTACAAGGGCATTCATGTTCTGCCTGCTTGCGCTCGCCTTTCACCTTGTTGAAGAAGTCATTAAACGGATCATCTATGGTGGAGCGTTCGGGAGCGTTTTGCGCGAAATTCGCATCGACACTTTGATCTGCCGAAGTGTCGTCATATTCTCCACTTTCATTCCTTTCTTTGCGTTCAGGGAACTGCGGAGGGTGCTGGGTGAGCATCGATTTCACGCTCTGCTCTTCCGTTCAAGAGCCGCGGCTGATCAGGCCCTGTAATGATTCCAGCTTCTAGTTCAACTGTTGCCAACAGGCGTGGCTGTTGAAAAACTCATCTGCGAGAAGAGGTCACAAATAGAGTCGCGTCAGGATGCCCTACAAACGATTTTCTGGATCGCCTAGGCATTTTCTATCCCCTAAAATCACGCCGTTTTTGTGGATATCGACTTTTTCAACACCCACAGTCAGTATGGAGTGACCGGCTTCGATGCGCTGACCGTGGGTTAGGCTGTGAGTTCAGAAGGACGCACAGTTCAGAG
>Ga0193742_1002260_pt1 | contig 11129 bp, 8 predicted proteins | sample L2c1metaG_FD_165511 | JGI IMG/M metagenome (GOLD analysis project Ga0193742, IMG submission 165511) | Soil microbial communities from a riparian zone of the East river system, Colorado, United States - L2c1 | ecosystem: Environmental > Terrestrial > Soil > Riparian zone | place: USA: East River... | reverse complement strand
CACTGGTCGCGCTCAAGCGAACGAAGGACGGTTCCGCCGATGAAGTAACCGCTGAGAACAAAGAAGAGGATGACCGCCTGATGGCCGCCGCTGGTCATCAGGTACGGAAGCGCCCACCACCTGCGATCTCCGGCCAGCTGGGGATAGTCGATGAAGAAGATGTTGCGCCAGTGGCCGAGCATGACGAAGATCGCTGCCAGGCCGCGCAGGCTATCGAAGTGAACGGAGGCCCATGAGTCGGCAAAACGGACCGGGGTAGCTCGAGTGCGGGGAGGACTCATATCGCTCATCTAGGGGGAGACGGCGAATCGATCGATCGAGCCAATCGAAGCGCCGGATTTTCATTCATTCTAAGCTACGGCAGGACTGGAGATCGGACCTTCTATCGTTCGACCTTACCGTAAGAACCTCTCGAAGGGTTATGAATTTCTCGATCCACTTCGAGAGAAAAGGCCCTGGAGCCCGACAGGAACGAGGCTGGTTGACCTCGTCGCTCCCGGGCTCCTGACCGATGCTGAATCTCTAGCGTCCGCGGTTGCCGCGGGTGGGCCGGGAGCCGGAGTTCCCTCCACGGGGATGCGAAGAACTACGGCCCGAGGTGTTGCCTCCCGTACCGTGCCCGGACTGCCCTTGTGGACGTCCGCCCTTGCGGCGGCCGCGGAAGCTGGGACGCCCCTCGTTCGCGGACGGTCCCGCCTTTCCTTCCGAATCGGCGCGCCAGGAGCGGGTCTCAAGCGCAAGCAGAGACTCGAGACCACTGGCCTTGGCTCCAGCCGCTGCGGACGGAGGGATGAAGTTGAGATCGAGAGGCTTGTTGCGCTCCTCTTTCTCAAGGTTCTTATCGGCCTCGCGCCAGCCGAACTTGATATTTAATTCGCGCTCCATCTTGCGCGCCTCGTGACGCTCCTGCGGCATGACAAAGGTGGTGGCGACGCCCTTGGCTCCGGCGCGGCCGGTGCGGCCGATGCGGTGGACGAAGTCCTCGCTGGCGTTCGGAAGATCGTAGTTGACGACGTGGGCGATATCGGAGATATCGATTCCACGGGCCGCCACGTCGGTTGCGACGAGCACGCGGTGCTTGCCCGTGGCGAAGCCCTTGAGCGCAGAGGTGCGCTGCGACTGGGAACGATCGCCATGGATGGCGTTCGTATCATGCCCCAGCTTCTCGAGCTTGCGCGCGATGCGATCGGCTCCGTGCTTGGTGCGGGAGAAGACCAGGAAGCTTCCCTGCTCTTCGCCCAGCATCTGGTTCAGCAGACCAAGCTTCTGGTCCTGCATCACGGTAAAGGCCCGCAGCTCTACGCGGTCGGAGGGCTTGGAGGTGTTGCCGATCTGGATGCGGACCGGATCCTTCACGTAGTCGCGAACGATCTCCTGAATGTTGGCATCGAGGGTGGCGGAGTAGCACATGGTCTGGCGGCCACGCGGAACCGCGGTGACGATGCGGCGGATGGCCGGAAGGAAGCCCATGTCGAGCATGCGGTCGACCTCGTCGAGGACGAACATGTCGACCTTGGAGAGGTCGATCTCGCGGCGGCGGAGGAAGTCCTCAAGCCGTCCGGGAGTCGCAACGACCAAGCGAGGACCGCGGTCGAGGTTGTCGAACTGGGTATTCTCCGACAGGCCACCGCATATCAGAACGGCATCCTGCCTGGCACCGGGCATCAGCTTTGCATAGTTCTCGAGCACCTGCATGGCAAGCTCGCGCGTCGGCAGAAGGATCAGAGCGCGAATCGGGTTGCGCTTGGCTCGCGTGCTAGGGGTGGAGGTTGCATCGAGCTTCTCGAGGATAGGAACGAGAAAGCTGAGGGTCTTGCCGGTGCCGGTCGAGGCCGTGGCAAGGATGTCCCGGCCTTCCAGCGCAGGCGGAATCGCCCCGGACTGAACGGGCGTTGGTGTGATGAATCCGGCGGAAGTCAGGCGGCTCTTTAGCGAGCCGGAGATATTGAAATCGGTAAAGACCGGGGAGTCGATGGGGCCGGCATTCCTGGTGGAATCCAGCTGTTCGGATACTTCTAATGTTGTTGTCAAGGTAGTCCTTCAGTAAGGCCGTTTTCTTTAGACGGCATCCTTCGGTATGCAGAGCGATGCGAAGAGCGCATCATGGATTCCGGGGTATCAGCTTGCCCTGCGTCGGGCATGTACGCTGCTGCACGGCGAGAAAGGTCACGATTGACCTTCCATCGGAGCCAGAGCAACCAGCGCTTTCTTCCTAGAGATCGTATCTTCAGGCGGAGCGCAGGGATAAACTTCAGCGGTCTCTGGCCAGCCCGAATCCATCCAAGGCGGTTCCCGCGAAGCGCGGCATACATTCGTTGAACTGCATACCTGACTGAAGGATAGCACAGAAGAGGCTCCTATGCAGAAGGCAGAGACTCCTGAGGCTCAAGTAACACTTCCTTTTCAAAGGCGTACGAGGGTAGGCGTTCACGATTAGGGGAACTCCATGCACCAGATGAGTTGCAGATAGAATGGAATAGTCAGCATCCGGGCAACTTCAGACGTTGCTATAGGAAGGCGTCCATCTAAATGCCTCATCCCAACTGCAGGCCTCAAGGAGAGGTTAATCATCGATGATCCATGCGTGGCACGCCAAACTGAAAGATGATCCACGATTGGCTCGCGTACTCAAGGGAGGGTTATCGGGAGCTGTGGGAAAGGCAACGGCTGTTCTCGTAAATGCTGTCAGTCTCCCGATTACGATTCGGTATCTTGGTCCGGAACAATATGGCTTCTGGGTAACGATCAGTACCACCATCATGATGTTGGCGGTGCTTGATCTGGGCATCGCCAATACTCTCACCAACAGTATCTCGCGAGCTTATGCCGAACGGTCTGAAGAGATGGCGAAGCGCTACTATGCGACGGCATTCTGGGCCACGTCCACTATCGCCGTACTTCTGGGACTTTTGAGCATCGTAATCTGGCCCCATATCGATTGGCAAAAATTCTTCGGATTGGGCGACCCAGCGGTGGCGCAACAAGCGGGGAAATGCGCTGCCATAGCATTTGGCTATGCTCTTCTCACCCTGCCGCTGGGTCTTGCCAATAAAGTGATGGGCGGCTACCAGCGTGTGCCGGTGGCAAATATGTTCGCGATGCTCAACAGCGTGCTTGGACTGGTAGCGATCGTTCTCGTGGTACGAATGCATGGCACAGTTGTCGATCTAATGGCTGCTTTTTGTGTCGCTATGCTGACTGGAACCATCCTGCTGAATCTGTGGATGGGGCTTTGTCACGAATCACGCATTCGTCCTACCCCCAGAAGAGTTCATCTGGGCACAGCCCGCGAGATTATGAGTCACGGCATGCTTTTTTTCATTCTTCAGCTAGCCGGGCTTGCCGTCTTCAATACCGACAATCTTATTATCGCGCGCTTCCTGGGAGCCGAGCAGGTAACTCCTTATGCGGTCACAATGCGACTTGTAGGTTACGCGGCCATGCTGCAGTCACTCCTGGTGCCGTCTCTTTGGCCAGCGTTCTCAGAGGCATATGTGAGCCATGACCTCGCCTGGGTTCGCATGGCTTACCACCGAATCATGCGTGCTACGGTATTGACTGTCATTCCCGCGGCTCTGTTTCTTGGTTTTGCAGGCCGTTGGATCATCAGTGTATGGGCGGGTAAGGCGGCAGTTCCCAGTTCTGCTCTTTTATGGGGCATGTGTTTTTGGACGGTTCTGCTTGCTATCACTGTCAACCAGGGAGCTTTACTGGCGGCGACCCAGCACCTCCAATTGCAGACCATCTACTCAAGCGTCGCGGCGATCGTAAATCTTATCCTGTCTATCGTTCTGGTGCAGCATATTGGAACGGCTGGGGTTTTGTTGGGAACGATCCTCTCTTACGTACTGTTCATCATTTTTCCGGCAACATGGCAGATACGACAGATTTTGCAAGGCCGGTATTTAAAGGTAAATTCAATTCCTGGTGAGCGAGAGGTTCGAGCTGAGGTCATCTGATCCGTGTGGGATTCGCGGCTTCTGCCCGAGGACCGAAATGTTTTCGGCTAATGTATAACTTTTAAAAACATGACACTTGTTACTGAACAACTCAAAGCCGCCCTCTGGCGGGCATACGGCAACGTGAATAGTCCCGCAGAATGGGATGGAAACATCTATGGCGGAGGCAAATTAAGCCAGCGATTCTGGGAATACCATCAAACAATTGAGTTGCTTGACCTGACACCCGACTCCGTCGTGCTTGATATTGGTGGAGGCTCACCCATTACAGGGGCAGGATTTTTTACGACGGTGATCGCACCTTACGTCAAAGAGGTGCATGTGTTGGATGTGAACATTGGTGAAGGAAAAAGTCACCTTCCTAACATCATCTTTCATCGCAATCTGGGAAGTTATGAATCTATTGCGCAATTGCTGAAACAAAATCCACAGATAACCCACATAGCTTCCATCTCTGTGTTTGAACATATTCCGGATGAGATTCGCTGCGGCATGACCAGAGCGATAAACGAGTTTTTCAAAGGCTCTATCTTTGTTGCGACTCTCGAGTATCATGCGCGCAATTGTTATTTTGAATATCAGTTGACCGTGAAAACGCTGTCTAAATTATTCGCGCCGCTTGAGCGATTTTATCCTGAAAAAATCCTTCAATCCCCGGTTTTGGGTGAAGTCGCTTATGAAGAAGCCAGCTTGAGACGCAAAGTTATACGCCGCTTGTTTCCCCACAGGAGATGGGGTAGGTTCGATAGCACTCCACTTTGGTATCCACTGGCGCTACTATTCAAAGCTGCACCATTAAAAGGTACGCTGTAGAGCGTCACCCTGATGGCTGTTACCTGGGGGCTCGTTTGGTTTTACCGAACGGTGGATATTCAGCGTGTGCGGCAATTCAGCGGTTCCAAATTTCTTCTGACCTTATTGATTGGCTTGATTCGAGCCAAAGTTTACTATAACTTCAGTTTCAGTGGTTGGATGGCGCAGAATCGTTCTTTTAGGTCCCTCCAGCTAACATTTATCCAACTGCCTGGACAAGTTTTTTATGAAAAGAAGAACGCTCGCGGAAATCAAGCTGGCGGTGACCAGGAGACTTCGACCGTGGCCGTTTTCGGTAGGGGTCACCAGCCTCTGGCCGGGCACCATCCTAGCTTACGAACCTGACCGCTACTCCGAAAATCTACCCGCATATCTGAAGATCCCTGGAGTGAGGTCTAGTATTGATCGGCGCTCATTTTATGTCGGCAATCGTACCAATAATTGCGGCGACAGCGTACGTCTCAATTTTCTCACTCTTACATGTGACCAACTCATCAAAGAGGGAATACGCGGATCGATTGCTGAACTGGGTGTGTACAAAGGCAACACTGCCTGTCTCCTCGCGGAATTGGCACGGCACTTCAACACGACGGCCTATCTCCTCGATACGTATGAAGGCTTTCCAAACGAGGACATGGTTGGGGAGCTTGAACAGTCTCACGACTTCTCTGATACCTCGCTCGAATCCGTCCGGTCGCTTGTCGGAGAAAAGAATGTGAGCTTTGTTAAAGGTCGCTTTCCGGAAACGGCGGACGCTATACCTGACGCGGAGCGTTTTTGTCTTGTGCATCTTGATTGTGACCTCTACGCGCCCTTTTCGGCAGCTCTTCAATACTTTTATCCTCGACTTTTGCCTGGTGGCTTTCTCGTTATGCATGACTATTCGAGTCTTCACTGGCCGCTTGTCGAGAAGGCAGTGGATGAATTCTTCGCAGACAAATTGGAACGCCCCATTCTGATTCCCGACAAATCGGGCACGGCAGTCGTTCGTAAATCCATCGTCTAGAGATAGCGACGCTATTTTCGGATCAGGTCTCGCCCCCTCATTCCTCACAGATAAAATGGAAGTCAAGTATCATCGGTGCAACATAAGTGTTACTGCGGAGGGCATTCGTTCGAGCGCAATTTGTCCAATTGCGAGCCTCAAGAGGGAACCAATCTTCGATGATCCATGAATTGCACGCCAAACTAAAAGGTGACCCGCGATTCGCTCGCGTTCTCAAAGGAGGGTTATCGGGAGTTATGGGTAAGGCGGTGGCTGTTCTGGGGAATGCTGTCAGTCTACCTATTACGATTCGATATCTTGGCCCGGAACGATATGGTTTCTGGGTAACGATCAGCACCACGATCATGATGTTGGCTGTACTTGATCTGGGAATCGCCAATACCCTCACCAACAGTATCTCGCGAGCTTATGCAGAACGCTCCGAGGAGATGGCGAAGCGATACTACGCCACCGCCTTCTGGGCCACGTCTGCCATCGCTATTGTCCTGGGACTTATGGGGATGGAGATTTGGCCTCATATCGACTGGGGAAAGCTCTTCGGCTTGAGCAATCCGGCGATGGCGCGGGAAGCCGGGCTATGCGCGGCCATTTCATTTGGTTACGTTCTTCTCACCCTGCCGTTGGGCCTTGCCAATAAAGCGATGGGCGGATTCCAGCGCGTGCCGATTTCCAATTTGTTCACCATGCTCAACAGCGTACTCGGTCTGGGAGCGGTCGTTCTTGTGGTGCAAATGCGTGGCACCGTGGTTCATCTCATGGCTGCTTTCTGCGGCGCGATGCTGACTGGGACCATCTTGCTGAACCTGTGGATGGGGCTTCGTCACGAACCACGCATTCGTCCGACACCGCGAAGAGTGCGCCTGGGCATAGCCCGCGAGATCATGAGCCACGGCATGCTCTTTTTCATTCTTCAAATAGCTGGGCTGGCCGTATTCAATACCGACAATCTCATCATCGCGCACTACCTTGGAGCTGAACATGTGACACCCTATGCAGTCACATGGCGACTGGTAGGGTATGCCTCCGTGCTGCAATCCCTTTTATCACCCTCGCTTTGGCCGGCGTTTTCAGAGGCGTATGTTGGACAGGATTTAGTCTGGATCCGCGTCGCCTACCGCCGCACTATGCGGATTACTTTTCTCGTTGTGACTTCTGCTGCATTACTACTTGGTTTTACTGGACGGTGGATTATCAGCGCATGGGCGGGCAAGGCCGCCGTTCCGAGCTTGACGCTCTTGTGGAGCATGTGCTTCTGGACTGTACTGCTATGCATTGCGTACAATCAGGCAACTCTGCTGGCGGCGACCCAACGTCTGCAGTTGCAGGCTGTTTGCTCAATCTTCGCAGCGACCCTGAATCTTGTGCTCTCCATTGTGCTCGTACAGCGCGTCGGAGCAATTGGAGTTCTGTCGGCAACGATCATTTCATACTTGATATGCATCATTCTTCCTCAGTCATGGGAAGTGCGGCGAACTCTGAGCGGCCGATACCTGAAAAACAAAATTTCGCTCGAAAAACCTCCGGAAGAAGTACCTTTATATGGGATCTAAGCGGCTGCCGTTTTTAAAGCGGATCTATCGATGGCTCGATTCTGGAGATCACTTCAGACGCTATGCACCACAAGCAGCTCCTGCAACTCCCGGAGGGCGCCCTAAGGTTGCGATCTGCAACCTTATCCCAAATCTAGGCGATACAGTCATGACCTTTCCTTTATTGGATGCTCTGCGACGAGAGAATCCTCATCTTGAGATCAGCGTCTTCACACAGGGAAATGGAAGTTTCCTTGGAAACCATCCGGCGCTCGATTGTCTTTATCTGATGAAGCAGAGGCAGAGAAACATCTTCAGAAAGATCCCTCTTCTGCCTGTCGTCCTATGTTGGTGGCAGCACTGGCGGGGACTTCGTTTCCATACCGTCGTCGTATTACGCGGTGGTGTGGACCCCTATCGATCTCATCATCTTGCCTGGCTCCTTGGAGGAGCGACACGAGTCGCATACAGCCCCAAGCTCGAGCCGGAACGGCCTGAGTGTCAGTATGACGTTGATTCCCTCTTCACCGAGCTGGTGACTGAGATGAAAGGAATTCACGAAGCAAGTCGGGGTTCCGAGGTCCTCCAGAGAGCGGGCCTGCTGAAAGGGTCCATTCCCTTAAACCAGGTCGTCGAGAGCGTCCTGACGATCGCACAGACCCCCTCTAATCACAGCTATCTCCAGCAATTCGATCTGACCGTTGGCTCTTATGCTGTTGTAGCACTGGGAGCCTCAGTTCCTCGTCGAGCCTGGCCGGTAACCTCGTTCGTTGAATTGACCCGACGAGAGATCGTTCCCAGAGATTGGAAGATTGTTCTCGTTGGGGGCCCCGAACTCGCGTCTTCTTCCAGGGAATTTAAAGGAATCATGGAAAAGGAAAACTGCAGCTTAGCCGGAAGAATTATTGATCTGACAGGAAAGACAAATTTCGAGCAACTCGCGGGCGTGTGTGGCCTGGCAAGCTGTTTTGTCGGTAATGATTCCGGGCCTGCACACATCGCCGGTGCATGTGGCGTTCCTGCTCTTATCGTTACTGCATTTGCTGCAAGCGGCCGAGCAAGTCATCATGCATCGCCCCATCGATCACGACCACTAGGGCCTAGAGTTGCTATAGTTCAGCCGGCGGAACAGATGGAGCCTTGCATTACCGAATGTGTCGCGACCGAAGCTCACTGCATTAAACAAGTCAGCGTCGATAAAGCGGCTGAAACGCTGCAGAAACTTTTGCAACGATCCTCGGAGGATGAAAATGCTCCTGCCGAAGGTCATTCTTTCCTAAACGTATAAATTATGTTCACTAGACATCACAGGGATCGGCCGTAAAGCAAATGTCTCTTCCGTCCGCAAAAGTATTGGTCGTGATCGTCCTTTACAAGAGAAAAGCCGAGGAGAGTGAGACCTATTCTGAGCTCCGCCGACTTCTTGATGAAAATCCATTGGCCGCGGACGCCGTAGAACTGATGATCTGCGATAACACTCCGACGATCCAGTCGCCGCCGCCGGGATTTACCGGAACTTACCTGTCAGACACATCCAACCCAGGGCTCGCAAAACACTATAACGCTGCCCTGAAGATCGCCCAGGAGCATGGAATCTCCTGGCTCATGCTTTTCGATCAGGATACGACTCCCACCCGGGAATACGTTGATGAGGTGGAGGAAGGGATCGATGCATGGACAACCGACTCCAGCATTGTTGCCGTCGTACCCAAGCTCCACAACGGGAAGAAGATCTGCTCACCGCATGAGACTCCAACCTGGGCACACCCATCCTTTCCTCCGGATCGATGCGGGAGATCAGAATCGCTCCTGTACGGCTTCAATTCCGGCGCGATCCTTCGCGTCGATTCCTTGCGTCGCATCGGAGGCTTTCCCGAAGAGTTCTGGCTTGACTACCTTGACCATGCAACCTTCAGCCAGCTGCAAAGCGGAGGGGGGCATGTCTATGTCATGAAAAGCAGACTGGAACATCAACTCTCGATTGCAGACACACGCATCAGCGTATCTACGACTCGATATAAAAACATCCTGCGTTCGGAGCGGTTTTTTTATGGGAAATATGGAACGTCGAGAGATCGCTTCTATCTGAACATCCGCTTGGCTAAGACCACGCTCAGATTTCTCATAAAGGAATGGCGGCCTCGCCTTGCCTGGCTCACTCTTCGCGCTCTTCTGTGGAAGGTCTGAAGGAGATGACGGGGACAGCGCCACCTCCTTCTCCACTCATCTAGATATGACAGCTCACCATGCCACGCTTCTCGAGGTAGCGTTGGTGGTACTCTTCCGCCTTCCAGAAGGTGCGGCTGGAAGTCACCTGGGTTGCAATGGGATTGCGGTAGGTTCCTGAAGCGTTCAGCTCCATAATCTTGGCCCGGGCTTCGGCCCTCTGCTGCTCGTTTTCGGTGAAGATGACGCTGCGATACTGAGTTCCCCAATCCGGCCCCTGCCGGTTGATCTGGGTGGGATCGTGCAGGGCGAAGAACGCGTCCAGAAGCGCCTCGTAACGGATGCGGGAGTTATCAAACGTAACCTGGACGACCTCCGCATGGCCAGTGCGGTCGGTACATACATCTTTGTAAGTCGGGTGCTCGAGGTCTCCGCCTTCGTAGCCTGCCGCGGTGTCGATGACTCCGATAATCTCATTGAACTTTGCTTCTACTCCCCAGAAGCATCCTGCTCCAAATGTTGCCTTTTCGATTGACACTCTTGTTGCTCCTTTGCTGCAAAACTGCAACTTACTGCAGGGTTAGACCACAGGCCCGGGTCTGCGTCGAACGATACCTATTGGATGCTCTTCGAAGGTGGTTTGTCATCACCCTGAAGATCAATAGCGCGAGTATTCTGGTCGCTTAAACGAAGCGCTGTCAATGGGCGCGTTCATATCTTTTTATCCACTTCTCGTCCATCAAAAGATATGTCAGATAGGCTGCGTCTTTGCTGCCACGAGCCTCAACCGCACATTATCCTTGTGGATTCCCCCGACGAAAAATGAGCCCGCTCCAAGGTAGAATCGCACACCCGATCACGCCCTTGTCTGTGGAAGGCGGTTAGCTGCGATGACGATTCCCGAATCGGGAAGTGGACGGCTTTCGCCTAAAGGATTTTGGAGGCACCGGCTTCTTCAACTGCGCGAACTCCGGCGTCTTCTGCTTCGGAACCACCTTCTGGCCCTTCGCCGCTCGTCCGAGAGCAGTCACCTCTCCCGGAGTCAGCTCACGGAAGTCTCCCGGCGGGACATCGAGCCGCAGTGCGCCATAGCCGATGCGCCGGATCTTCTCAACGTGGTGGCCGATCTCCTCGAACATCTTGCGGATCTGGCGGTTACGCCCCTCTGTGAGCGTCAGCTCAAACCAGGGATTCTCACCGCCGCGTACCTTCTCCACCTTCGCCGGAGCCGTGATCACGCGATCGCGCCGCCCGCTGCGGACCTCGTCAAGGCGGCCACGGTCGATCATGATCCCGCGGCGAAGCTGGCCGAGGCCCTCCTCCGTGGGAGTACCCGCGACCTTCACCAGGTAAGTCTTCTCCACCCCAGCCGCAGCCTTTGAGAGCCTGTTGGCGAGGTCGCCGTCGTTGGTCATCAGCAGCAGACCCTCAGAGAGGTAGTCGAGACGGCCGACAGGATAGAGACGCACACGATCGCCGTGCGGACCGTGTTTGCTCGCCATCAACCCCATCACCGTAGGACGTTTTTCAGGGTCTGAGAGTGTGGTGACATAGCCGCGCGGCTTGTTGAGCATGTAGTAGCGCTGCTCTTCCCGGCCATGCAATAACTTGCCGTCCACCCGGATGTGGTCCTGGTCGAGATCGGCCCTCGTGCCC
>Ga0193742_1002259_pt1 | contig 11130 bp, 12 predicted proteins | sample L2c1metaG_FD_165511 | JGI IMG/M metagenome (GOLD analysis project Ga0193742, IMG submission 165511) | Soil microbial communities from a riparian zone of the East river system, Colorado, United States - L2c1 | ecosystem: Environmental > Terrestrial > Soil > Riparian zone | place: USA: East River... | reverse complement strand
CTGACCGCGCCGGTGGGGAGCGTGCCGCCCTGTGGATATCACTCGGCGGCACGCGCGGGGACACATAGGTTGAAGGCATGACTCCTTCGATTCCCCGCTTCCACCTCGCCATGCCGGTCGACGACCTCGCCGCCGCCGCGGAGTTCTACGGCTCCGTGGTCGGCTGCGAGCGCGGCCGTAGTTCCGATACCTGGATCGACTGGAACCTGAGCGGCCACCAGTTCGTGACGCACCTCGCCCCGGCCCGTCAACAGGCCATCCACAACCCGGTGGACGGCCACGACGTCCCGGTCCCGCACTTCGGCCTGATCCTCACCATCGAAGCCTTCCACGCCCTCGCCGACCGCTTCCGCACCGCCGGCACCACCTTCGTGATCGACCCCTACCTCCGCTTCGAGGGCCTCCCCGGCGAGCAGTGGACCATGTTCCTGCACGACCCGGCCGGCAACGCCCTCGAATTCAAAGCCTTCGCCGACGACAACCAGGTCTTCGCCACCTGATCCCACCTGCCCCCGCCTTGCCCCTGCCTGCCCCACGATCGTCCCTTCCGTGAGCACAACCAGGACCGCCAACCTGAATGCACAGCCTCCGATCGCGGCGAGGCCTAGCGAGTCAGGAGTGCGAATGGACGTCGGCATGGGGGAGCTCCGCAGCAGTTTCAGTGAGTACCTCGGTCAGGTGCGGGAGGGGCAGACGATCACGATCACCAAACGGGGCCGGCCGATCGCCCGGATCGTGCCGGTCGGTGTGCCGACCACGCTTGAGCGTCTGGTGGCGGAAGGGAGGGTCCGCCCGCCGCAACGCCGCCGAGGGACCTCAACTTAACGCCGCCGGGGACCTCGACGGCTGTCGCGGAATCGCTTGGTACAGCTTTCGGTGGATACATTGGTTGCTGTACTGTCCGGGTGTGGACACGATCAGCCGTAGTGAGGTGCTGGCCCGGTTCGGGCATGCGTTGTCGGATCCGACCCGGACGCAGGTGATGCTCGTGCTGCACGAGGGGCCGAGCTATCCGGCTGACCTGGCCGAGCGGATCGGGGTCAGCCGGCAGTCGCTGTCGAACCACCTTGCTTGTCTGCGCGGATGCGGCCTGGTCGTCGCGGAACCCGAAGGGCGTCGTACCCGGTATGAGCTCGCCGACCCCAGCCTCGGCACAGCCCTGAACGAATTGCTGCACGTGGTCCTCGCCGTAGACCCCGCCTGCTGCCGTCCTGACGCCACAGGCGAGTGCCGATGAGCAGTTCCGACAAGCCGAAGCTGCTCCCGCTCGTCGCCCTGCCTGCGGTAGGAGAGGAAGCGAACACCGCCGGAGCGGCAGGGATGCGGACTGCTAGGGAGCAGTCAGACCCGGATGCCGGCGCCGGTGCGGTTGGGGTCGCCAGCGCGGGTGCGGCTGGGGGCACCGACACAGGTGCCGGTGGGGGTGCCGACGCGGGTGCGGGGGCCGCGAGGCGGAAAGCGTTGGGGCGGCGGGCGCAGTGGTTGGCGGGGGCGAGTGTTAGCTACAACGTGGTCGAGGCGGGGGTGGCGATCTCCGCAGGGATGGTTTCCGGGTCGGTCGCATTGGTGGGGTTCGGCCTGGACTCGATCGTCGAGGTGGCGAGCGGGTTGATCATCTTGTGGCAGTTCCGGCACCCGTTGCCTCACACCCGCGAGCGCCGAGCGTTGCGGTTGATCGCCTTGTCGTTCTTCGGGCTCGCCGCCTACGTGTCGGTGGAATCCGTGCGGGCGTTGGCCAGCCAGTCGACCCCCGAGACCTCGACGATCGGCATCGGCCTGGCGATCGCCTCGCTCGTAGTGATGCCGCTGCTGTCGACGGCCCAGCGCCGTACCGGCCGGGCGCTTGGTTCCAACGCAGTTGTTGCCGACGGCACCCAAACATTGCTGTGCACCTACCTGTCGGCGGTACTCCTGGTCGGCCTGTTGCTCAACGCCACAGTCGGCTGGTTCTGGGCCGACCCCGTCGCCGGTCTGATCATCGCCGCCATCGCGCTCCGCGAAGGCCTGCAAGCCTGGCAGGGCAAGGGCTGCTGCGCCCCCACCACCTCGACGACTTGCAGCGACGGCTGCTGCGACTGACGCCGCTGCTACCCCGCGCCGGAGGTTGAGCCGCGACGTAGGTCGGAGGTGAGCTGCGGAGCACTACTCGGAGGTGGGCCGCGGAGTACTAGTCGGAGGTTGGGGCGCCCGGAGTGTTAGCGGCTGACGCTGGGGTCGCCTTCGCGGCGGGTGGTGGTTTGGGCGGTCTGGCGATGCCGACCGGTGCCAGTAGCGGACTGGCCGAGGGTTGGGCTGCCGGACTGGTTGAGGGCTGGGTTGCCGGGGGGTGCGACGCCGGCGTGTGCCATCGACTGACCGACGCGGGCGTTGACCCACTCCTGCAGACCAGGGTCGGCGACCGTGATGCGCCCGTCCGTCTCCCGCAGGATGCCGCGAGTGACCAAGGTGGTGCGGGCCCGCTCCAGCGCCTGCCACTTCTCCGAACCGCCGGACGCTGGGGCGGGGGTCGTCAACCCCCGTGGACCCTGTGCGGCAGCCCTCGTCAGCAGATCCATCTCCGCGTTCGAGCAGGAGCTCCACGCCTTCTCGTAGACGATCGCCGACTCGGCCTTCACCGAGGCGGTCGCCAGCTTCGCCGCCGCCGGGGTGAGCTCGGCCGGTGAGTTCTGCAGCGCGGTGTCCAGCAGGTCGCGCATCCGGGCAGGGCTCCCGTTGGCGGCCTTGACCAGGTGCTCCACGGCGTCGGGGTCGTAGCGGACGCCCGAGTGATCCAGCTCATCCGTCACCGCCGGGCGCAGCTCGTCCGGCGTCAGCGGAGCGCAGTCCCGGAGGTCGAACTTGCTCCTGGCGGCGCTCCCGATCCCCATCCCGCCTTCGACCCGTTCCATCAGCCCGGCAGCAGCCGACTCCGCGCCCGCGGCGATCAGGTAGACGTGCCGGCCGTTGTCGTGCAGGTGGTCGGTGAGCTCGGCCAGCCCGTTCAGGTTGTGCGCGGCCGCCATCTCCTCGTCGGACAGACTCCGGCCGCCTGGTGGGGGCACGGGGAGGTTGTCGACCATCAGCAGCACATAGGTGTCCTTCTCCCGGGCGGCCAGCTCGGCCAGGTTGTCGGCGAGCTGGCTCAGGGTGGAGGTGATGGTGCCCCTCGCATCCCACTGCGTTTTCCAGACCCAGGTCGTGACGCCCAGATTGAGCCGGCCCTCGAAGCCCTTCTGCTGGGCCCTTCGCGGGGTCAGGTCCTTCACGGTCTTCTTCAGTCCGAGCAGGGGAACGATTCCGAACCGCTTCTGCAGCGCTGGGAGCTCCTGCTTGACGGCCCGGGCGAACCGCATCTCCAAGGGCTCTGTCGTCGGGACGTCCACCCGGATGCAGATCCAGTTGTTCGACCGGGCGAGCGCCTCGGCCCGGTCGAGCTCGACGCTCTTGCCCATCCCCGGGGCGCCGGTGAACACCAGCGTGTTCTTGTCCGGCTGGCGCTGGTCGAGCGAGATCGGCCGACCGGCCCCGTCGGTCCGGGATGCCAGGAACGCCGTAGGCAGGGATGTCCTGACAACCGAACTCATTCCGCTACCTTGCAACCCCCGTCCGTCCCCAGAGCGGGCCCAAAGCAACCACCAGATGAACACCAGGCCAGCCCCGGCTGAACCCCGGCCACCCCGCTGCCACCGCAGCCGATCCAGTGGAACTCAAGGAGCGAGCAGGGGGTTGGGCAGCGTGAGTTAGTCTCCTTAGGTAAGCCTAAGTAGTCGCCTGCTGATGTTCTCGAGAGGAACCGTGGTCGCGTGAGCAGCCCCGCACCCCGTCGCAATCGCCGCGCGAAGCTGGCGGTCGTTCGCCGGACCGAGCAGATCACCCCGCACATGATCCGGGTGGTGCTGTCCTGCGACGACTTCGAAGACAACGGCAAGTCGGACCACTACGTGAAGCTGCTGTTCCCGAAGCCGGGTGTGCAGTACCCGAACCCGCTCGATATGGGGGTGGTGCGCGAGCAGTTCCCGTCCGAGCAGTGGCCGACGATGCGGACCTACACCGTGCGTTCGTGGGACGAGGGCGCGCAGGAGTTGGCGATCGACTTCGTCTACCACGGTGACGAGGGCGTCGCCGGTCCGTGGGCGGCGAGCGCGAAGCCGGGCGACCAACTGTGGTTCAACGGTCCGGGTGGTGCCTACGCGCCGGACGAGGCCGCCGCCTGGCACCTGCTGGTCGGCGACGAGAGCGCGCTGCCGGCCATCTCCGCCGCGATCGAGGTACTGCCGGCGGGTGCGCACGCGAAGGCGTTCGTCGAGGTCGAGGACGAGACCGAGGAGCAGAAGCTCAGCGGCCCGGGCGAGGTCGAACTGACCTGGTTCCACCGTGCCGGTGCGACCGGTGAGCGCGGCGACGGGCTGGTCGCGGCGGTCGAGGCGCTCGAGTTCCCGCCCGGTGACGTGCAGGTGTTCGTCCACGGGGAGGCAGGCTTCGTACTGCGCCTCCGCCGTCACCTCTTCGACCAGCGCGGGTTGTCGCGGGACCGGGTGTCCCTGTCCGGCTACTGGCGGCTCGGCAAGAACGAGGACGGCTGGCAGGCGGAGAAGGCCGAAACCGCCCGCCAGGAACGCGCAGCCGCCGGCGACTGAGCTCCTCCGTCGCTCCAGCCCGTGAGCCGGGATGCGGCCGGCGCGCCACCGTCCCCTCCGGTCGTCTGCCTGAGCAGACGGATGCGGGGGACGTGCAACCTGATTGGGTCGGACTCCGTCGAAGCAGCTGACGAGGACGTTCAGGCGATCAGGAGGTACCGGCGATGCTTGTGGAGAACTCACTCGACCTGAACCAGACCGCCTACCTTTGTGGCGGCCCGAGGCGCGCGGCGCTGACGGCCATCCTTTCCCTCCACCAGGCCGGCGCGCTGTCCATCAGCGCCGCCCGGCACCGGGTCAAGACCCTGCCCGGCGACCCGGTGAACGAGCTCGAGCGAACGGTCCTCGCCACCATCCCCGAGGTCGGTCAACTGCTCGGCGAGCTGATCGAGGCCGTCGCGCAGTCCCCGGCGATGAACGAACTCCGGACCTCCCTGGCCGAGCGTGGTCTGCTGCACCGCTGGCAGTTCCTCGGCCAGACCGCCCGCGGCCGCCGGCTGTGCCGCCACCTCAGGGAGGTGCCGCCTCCCGGCCTGGAGAAAGTCGCCGTCCGCGGTGCGGCCGCGATCTCCGACGCCGAACTGCGGCGCGTTTTCACCACCCCCGATCCGGTCACCGTCCCGATGCCGGCTGCCCACCGGACCTACGGCGCCAACCGCACGGACGAGTCCGCCCTGCAGGTGACCAGCCTCTGGGCCGGCGGCTCCTGACGGCCGCGACCAGTCTTGACCGGTACGGCGAACCACCCGGGCGCGGCGACTCGCAGTACGGGCGGGCGCAGTACTGGATCGAACAAAGGGGTCGGGTGGCGGCGTCGTACGGGCATGACTGCAGCTCAGACCTTGGTTGATCCGGCGTCGTTCGACCGCTTCGCCGCGGAGTACGACCGGTTCGTCAGCCTGTTGCCCGGGCAGAACACGTCCTGGATCGCCGGGCTCGGGCTGACCGGGGAGCGGGCGATCGACGTCGGCTGCGGTCCCGGGCACGCGACCGAGCGGCTCGCGGAGGACTTCGACTACGTGCTCGGGGTCGACCTCAGCGAGCCGATGATCGACCTTGCCCGGGCGAAGCGCTCCCGGCCGAACCTCGAGTACCGGGTCGCGGACCTGTTCGCGGTGGACGACGACGGGTTCGACCTGGTGTACAGCCACACGATGATGCATCACCTGCCGGACTATCGCGCCGGGCTCGTCCAGCTGAAGTCGCTGGTCCGGCCCGGTGGCACGGTCGCGTTGATCGACAACGTCTGCGATCGCTACCCGACGCCGCCGCGCAGGGTCTACACCTGGGGAGCGCTCCTGGGCTTCCCGCGACAGCTCAAGCGGATCGGCTGGCGCGACGCGTGGTTCGAGCTGCGCTTCTGGCACAGCAAGCCGTGGCTCGAGCACCTACTCAGCGACGTCTACCTGTCCCGAGCCCAGTTCCGCGAGCTGTACGACTCTGTCTTTCCGGGTGCCCAGTACGACGATCTCGGCTTCGCGCTGGCGATGCGCTGGACCGACGAACGCACAGGGTGATCAAGCGGCCTTGCGCCGGTTCAGGATCTGGGTGATGACCGGACCATGGTCGGTGGGCAGCACCCAGTCCTCACCCCGCGCCTGGAGGATGACCGCCGGCCCCGCGGTCCCGATCGGCGGGAAGGGCAGGCTGATCGGGTACTTCAGCCGCTCCGCACCGCTCAACGTCACGTCGTGCACCCCGCTGATCTCGCTCAGCTGATACGTCCGGGCCAGGTCCTCCGGAGTTTGGCCGCTCTTGGTCCGCAGCAGCACCGGTCCCCGGATCGTCACCGCGGTAGTCCCGATCCCGAGCGTTGTCAGTCGCAACCCCCGGAGCCGGAAGATCAGCTCGTACGGCGTGTCTGCCAGCTCGGGGATCAACGGGTCGAGGAGCACGCGAACGGCGTACCGGGCGAGCCCGATGCCGAGGATCGCCCCCAGCAGCGCGGCCGGCAGGAACAGCGTCGCCAGCCAGTTGATGTCGAGCACGATCGAGTAGAACGCCGTGAACACCCCGGTGATCGCGCCGAACCAGCCGCCGGCGCCGGCCCAGCGCTGCGGCTTGTACCGATGCTTGCCGCGCAGGAACCAGCCGAGCACGAGCAACGCCAGCGGCAGCAATCCCGCCTGCCAGTTGAACGGCGAGACCTGCGAACTGATCCACAGCACCAGTGCCAGGAACACCAGCGGGATGCCGAGATAGATGAGCGACACCACCAGTTGGACCTGCCGGTGCCGTCGCGCAACCTCGCCTGGCGCATCCTCCACAGAGCTCACGGGAAAACCCAAGCACATCGCCCGCCTGAGCCCTACTGTCAGAACCGCCCTCAACGTCAGGAGACTGCTTTGCCGGAGATCGTCCTGCCGGACTCGCTGCTTGCTCTGCATGCCGATGACGAAGACGCGCACGCTTGGCTGAAGGCGTTGCCCGAGCTGGCCGCCACCTATCTCGATCGATGGGCCCTGAGGGTCGACGGTGGACCGCTGCATGGCGCCGCGTCGCTGGTCCTGCCGGTCATGCGCGAGGACGGTGTGTCCGCGATGCTCAAGCTCCAGCCGCTCAACGACGAGAACGCCGGCGAGGCGCTCGCCCTCCGCACCTGGAACGGCGACGGTGTGGTCCGGGTCCTCCAGGATGATCAGGCGACCGGCACTCTGCTGCTCGAGCGACTGCATCCGCGCTCCCTCAACCACCTGCCCGACGATGTCGAGGCCACCCGGATCCTGGCGGAACTCCTCGCCCGGTTGAGCGCAGTACCGGCGCCGCCTGGCCTCCGCACGCTTGCCGATGTGGCGGCAGCGATGCTGGATGACGCCCCTGCGCTCATCCCTTTGCTGGCCGATCCCGCCGAGCAGTCCCTCGTACTGCGCTGCGCGGCGCGCCTGGCCGAGCTCGTCAAGGAGCCCGGGGATCGCTTGTTGCACTGGGACCTCCACTACGAGAACGTGCTCGCGTCCGACCGCGAACCCTGGCTCGTGATCGACCCGAAGCCGCTCGCGGGAGATCCGTGCTTCGAGGTGTTCGCGGCGCTCAACAACCGGTGGGACGACCTCGTGGCGACCGGTGCGCCGGCGAGGGCGCTCCGGCGGCGGTTCGAGCTGATGCTCGACGTGGTCGGGCTGGACCGTGAGCGGGCGATCGGCTGGACCCTCGCGCGGATCCTGCAGAACGTCTTGTGGGATCTCGAGGGCGGCGGGCACCAGGTCGAACCGGTCCAGGCGGCGATCGCCGAGGTGTTGATGACCCCGTCAGTCTGATTACATGATTACAAAAGCGAGGAGGGGTGGATGACGACACCGACGGTTTACGAGTGGGCGGGTGGGACGGAGGCGTTCCGGCGGCTCACCGAGGTGTTCTACGACAAGGTGCTGGAGGATCCGCTGCTGGCTCCGGTGTTCGCGCACATGAGCGATCAGCACCGCGAGCACGTCGCGATCTGGCTAGGCGAGGTGTTCGGTGGGCCGAAGCAGTACACCGAGGAACTCGGCGGCTACCCGGGCATGCTGGCGCACCACCTCAACCTGGGCTTGACCGAGGAGCAGCGTGCTCGCTGGGCGGCGCTGATCGCGGCGAGTGCGGATCCGGCGGGGCTGCCGAGTGATCCCGAGTTCCGGTCCGCGTTCGTGGCCTATGTCGAGTGGGGGACGCGGATCGCGCTGGCTAATTCCCAGCCCGGGGCGACGCCGCCACCGAAGGCTCCCGTTCCCCGCTGGGGTTGGGGCGAGGCTCCGCCGTACCAGCCGTGAGTCTGGTTGTTGAATGGTCAGACACCCGCGACGGCACGGCGGACCTGGCCTTTAGATAAAGTCGCGGTTCACGACGAAACCCGGTGGCCCGGGGATGCGAGGGTGAACCATAGTGACCGCTCAGCTCGAATACCCCGATTCGCAGGTGTCCGAGGCGCTGTTGTCGATCCAGGGCCTCTGGAAGGTGTTCGGGCCGAAGGCCTCAAGAGTTCCGCACCGCCCTGAGCTGGCGGCGCTGAGCCGGGCCGACCTGTTGCAACGCACCGGCTGTACTGCGGCCGTCCACGACCTGAGCTTCGACGTGGCGCCAGGCGAGGTATTCGTCGTGATGGGCCTATCGGGCTCCGGCAAGTCCACTCTGGTCCGTTGTCTGACCAGATTGGTGGAGCCGACGGCCGGCCGGATGTTCTTCGAGGGCGAGGATCTCCGGCTGGCGGACGAGAAGCGCTTGCGGACGCTGCGGCGGAGCAAGTTCTCCATGGTGTTCCAGCATTTCGGGCTGCTGCCGCACCGCAGGGTGATCGACAACGTCTCGTACGGTCTCGAGGTGCGCGGTGAGAGCAAGCCCGATCGCCGCCGTCGCGCCCAGGAAGTGATCGACCTGGTCGGCCTTTCCGGCCACGAGCAGTTCTATCCCGAACAGCTCTCCGGCGGCATGCAGCAGCGGGTCGGTCTGGCCCGGGCGCTTGCGAACGACCCCGATGTCCTGCTGTTCGACGAACCGTTCTCCGCGCTCGACCCGCTGATCCGCCGGGAGATGCAGACCGAGGTGGTCCGGCTGCACCGCGAGGTCGGCAAGACGATGGTGTTCGTCACCCACGACCTGTCCGAGGCGCTCAAGCTGGGCGACCGGATCCTGCTGATGCGCGACGGCGCCGCGGTCCAGCTCGGGACCGGCGACGAGCTGGTCGGGGCTCCGGCCGACGACTACGTCCGCGAGTTCGTCCGGGACGTACCGCGGGCCGACGTGCTCACGTTGCGCTGGATCCTGCGCCAGCCGCGGCCCGGCGAGCCGCTGGACGGACCGGAGCTCGGCCCGGACCTGCTCGTCCGCGAGGCGACCCGGCTGGTGCTCGAGTCCGACCGGCCGGTGAAGGTGGTGGCCGACGGGGTCCTGCTCGGCGTGATCGGCGACGAGGAGATCCTCGCCGTCGTCGCGGGCGCGCGTCCTTCGCCCGTGCACGCAGCACGCCCGGTGGACACTCCCTGATGGCTTCGATCACCGGCTCAGTGGAGATCCGCGTCCGGCGGCCCCGGCGCGCCGTCATCGTCGGCGTGCTGCTGGTCGCCTGGGTGGCGGTGTGGTTCGTGCTGCGCGGGATCGACACGCTCACCCTGGGCGGTCAGGACACCACCCGGCTGCACCGCTGGCTGACGGAAGAGGCCGACTCGTTCGGCCGCGGGAACGCCTTCCTCGATGCCATCCGGATCGCGGTCGACCAACTCGTCGTACTGCTTCAGGCGGCGATCGCGCAACCGTCGTACGGGCGGCCCGTGCCGGTGATCGGGTGGCTCGGCGTGGTCGCGGTCTCGGCGTATCTGGCGTGGGCGTTCGGGAACTGGAAGGTGGCGCTGCTGGCCGCGGCCGGGCTGACGTTCGTCGGGCTGCAGGGGTTGTGGCAGGAGAGCATGGACACGCTCGCGCTGACGATCGCGGCGGTGCTGCTCGCGTTGCTGGTCGGGATCCCGCTCGGCATCTGGGCGGGGCTCAACGACCGGATCTTCAAGGTCGCGACCCTCGTGCTCGACCTGATGCAGACGTTGCCGACCTTCGTGTACCTCGCGCCGCTGACCCTATTCTTCGCCATCGGCCCCGCGGCCGCCACGATCGCGACGCTGATCTACGCCGCGCCGCCGGTGGTCCGGCTCACCGCGCACGCGATCCGCTCGGTGCCGCAGGAGAGTGTCGAGGCCGCTCGCTCGCTCGGATCCACCCGCGGACAGACCTTGTTGAAGGTGCTGCTGCCGATGTCCCGCAGTACGGTCGTGGTCGGGATCAACCAGACGATCATGGCCGCGCTCTCGATGGTCACGGTCGCTGCGCTGATCGACGCGCCCGGCCTCGGGCAGACCGTGCTGAAGGCACTGCAGACGCTCGATGTCGGGGTCGCCTTCAACGCCGGACTTGCGATCGTCGTCCTGGCGATCGTGCTCGACCGGGTGACCACGGCTGCCGGCGACCGACCCTGGCGTACTGCGAGCCTGCGGCGCAAGGTGCTGCTCGGCGTCGGTGGTGCCGGAGTTCTCGTGGCCGTGTGGTTCTCGCGGACCTATGTGTGGGCGGCCGAGTTCCCGACGGACCTCAACATCGGTTCGCGGATCGCCATCCTGGCGACAGACGTGACGACCTGGGTCCAGGACGTCTTCGGTGGCTTCACGTACGGCGTACGCGATGCCGCCACGTTGGGGGTCCTCAATCCACTGGAGTCCCTGCTGACCGAGTCGCCCTGGTGGCTCGTGGTCGTGGTGATCGTGGCGCTGGCCGCGCTTCTCGGCGGCTGGCGGGGCGCGCTTCCGGCCGCGGTGTGCCTGGGATTGCTGGTCGGGACCGGTGTCTGGCACGATGCCATGGTCACCCTCGCGTCGACCTTGCTCGCCACCGTGGTGGTGGTTGCCGTGGGCATCGTCCTCGGAGTGTGGACCGGACGGAACCACCGAGCGGACAGCTGGCTGCGGCCGGTACTCGACGCGGGGCAGACGATGCCGCCGTTCGTGTACCTGGTGCCGTTCCTGGCGTTGTTCGGGACCAGCCGGTTCACCGCGATCGC
>Ga0193742_1002258_pt1 | contig 11135 bp, 13 predicted proteins | sample L2c1metaG_FD_165511 | JGI IMG/M metagenome (GOLD analysis project Ga0193742, IMG submission 165511) | Soil microbial communities from a riparian zone of the East river system, Colorado, United States - L2c1 | ecosystem: Environmental > Terrestrial > Soil > Riparian zone | place: USA: East River... | reverse complement strand
AGTCTGTCTCCACCTCTACCTGCTCCACTTTGGCCTAGCCATCTTCCTTTTGCTCCACTTCGACCTAGTCCACTTTCTCCTAGGCCACCCCTACCCCTGCCTCCTTTGCTTCAAGACAGCCCACCCCCATCTAGTCCATCCACGCCCCAGCATGCTCTGCTTAGAGCAAGTCTGCTAGTTCAACTTGCTCCTTTCCCACCTGCTCCAGCTCTATCAGCCACAACCAAGCCCTGCCCAATGCATGAGGGCTGGTGGAGTCAAGAAGAGGCAATGCGGCCACCGGTTAGCAGTATCCTTGGCACAAATGAAGGGCTAGATATGATTGAGGTGGACAGCGAAACCATCCCCCCAAATGCAGCTTTGACTCAGCTGGCAGAGGGGTGCGGCAGGCCCTGCATCAATCAAACCACTGGAAGGCGATCTCAAATAAAATCCTTATCTCCACGATCAACATCTCCCAGATCAACAGAAGATCCTGGAGCAGATGAGGGTGCAGTTGAACCCCGTTTAAAATGCTGCCGTCACAACCCCAAGCCAGCACTATTGAGCGGTTCATCCCGTGTAAAAAAACACTCCGTAGCAAAACCACACAAGATTGATCAACTTCCTAAATCCTCCAGATTTGAAGACATGAGGGAGATTGCCATGCACAACATTACAGAGGAATATGTGCGTTGTGTTCATGTGTAACATGACTTTGCACTTAGCCATCCATAGCACCATCCTATTTTTGATGTTGAAAGGCTGGATATCACGTCACAACCTCTGGTAATGGCAATTTTCAAAATCTACAAACTTCTGACTTATTCTCCATTTAGAAGGTGTGTGGGGAAAGAAACACAACCTTCAGCATTCTGGGAAGTGAGGGAAGTTACGAGTGGATCCAGCAATTCCACATCAGTGATTTCGAGATTTATTCAGAATGCGATTGGAGCTGCTGACAAGAGAACTAGTTTCAGCGCGACCTGGACTTATTTTACAACATGCACAATGCATCAAAAAACGCACATCCCAGTGCCCGTGGCTATATCACAACCTTGACATATGATAAGTACAAGTCGATGAATGCCGATGTTCTCCTTGAAATTCTGAGGAAGCAGCATGTTGTGATCATGGACCATCCAATTCAATCAAGAAAATTTGATGAAGCTGGCTTAGTCTGCCTGGGAGCCCTGACAAAGAGATTCACGGTCCACGGTCTGTAAATTGACACCCCTAGAGAATTATTGAGCTGATGTCTTATCTGGTGAAGATCATTCAAGAGGAGAGTTGTTTTCTGAATATTGGCAGGAAGACGGACCCACAGGCCAATTTGGGCAGCAGAAATCTGGAACTTGTTGCAGATCCTTAGGGCAGCATCTCAGCCAGATGGCAAGGCTCTCAACGGCTTGGGGTTCCCTCGGTCAGTGCCAGCTGAGATTGACCTCCAATTTTCAACAGATAGCATTGCCTGGGATCAAGTTCATGGCGAAGATTGGTGCATGGACAACTACCCAACCGCAGCCATCCGGTGGGGTCTTTGTGCAACAGCTGGGGCCTATCACAGGGTCCATTTTGACTGTGAGGGGTTGGGACGTTTGTCTATCTGGAATCAGGGGTTAAAATATGGATGATTGGGGTGCCCAAGCATGGAAAAACATTTGATGACCTCACCAGCATTGATTGCTTCCTATCAGACAAGTTCAGTCTGGACGCTGCAAACTCCCATATGGTCGACTGGGTTGCTCTGTCTTTGATGCCAGGAACTACGCTGTATGCACTATCATCCCACATTGCAATGTTACATTTTCTGATCATCTGCAGCATCATGCGGCCAAATACCTTACATGTCATCTTCACAGCCGAAAATTCAGTTTGCATGGGCGGCCACTACTTTTCAACGCCCACACTCTGAGACACTTGTTATGGGATGTATCATTCCTTTTTAGCTGGAAGATTGTTGACCAATGATGAGCACAACAAGCATGGCTTCATGTTTCTTGCCAGGATAGTTGCTTTTTACAAGACGTCCCTGATGGGTTCTGAAGACCCCGAGGCTATTTCTTCATGTGATGAGAAGATAGACAAAATGGGTGCGTTTTCAAATCAACAGCCACTAAAATTTATGCCATTCATTGAATCCCTAAATTGGAGTCTAGACGATCCGAGATGGCATCTTTCTGACCTCGGAAGCTTTGATGGTATCCTCGATGTTTGCTCCATGTTTTGCCTTCTAGAGCTAGCACTATGGACCCCACTTCGGGTGAATAACCCCAACATATCTGGGGAACTTACCCATTCACCTGGTATTCTGATGAATAATTAGTGAAACCTTGTCAGGTGAATTTCCCAAGGCCACACTGTTGAATTCATTTCACCTGAAAATCGAATGAAATTCACCTGTTTGAAAATAAAAAGAAGAAAATGATTATATTCAACTGTTAATCTGATCAATTATGCATTCAAATATTCAATTATTTTCAATATAAATATATATTCAATCTCTAGATCTGTTTAAATAATTACTCAAGCACAAGTGAGGATTTCGAACACCATCCATTACTGCACCAAACCAACATATTTAACACATATGTAGAACTAATTATATTTAATACTCCACAAATATATAAAAAAACCACCTCAGGTTTGCAAACGAGAGGGGTGGTTGTGTATCATGATCATATGTAAAGCAAATATATATATAAAATACTTGGGCCTCAAGACGTATATGCGTCTCGAGTCCCATAATCTGGTGAATCGGGAACTCAATCATCTCATGCATACATCACGTCCTGCCACTCTCCTGTGCGATCAATAATGGCTGTACACCTCCCATTTTGTACCCTCTCCACCAAGCACTCGAGTTGATCCAAATCTACCACCTCCGATGCTCCCATCTTCGAATAAATTGGCATTCCTAGTGAGTTTCTCTTGTCAACATTGCATGTATGGATACAAGCAAGCAAGTAGGTTGTCTCCGCATGCGCGGAGTCATCCTCGACATCCAGTTCAGGCGCAGGAGGCAACTTGACCATGAGGACATGTTTGAGCTGGCCATAGAAGGACTTCTCCTCCCAATCCGGAGCAGCGTGGTGAAGGTGTGCGTTGCGGTCGACAAGTAGGTTATACTAAAGGGAATTTCCGAGTCAATTTAAAAACAGATGCCTCAAAGTGCATACATACCCAGACATACATAGCATCTCGATGGTCCTCAGCCTGGATGAACAGTTCCGATGCATACATGAGATCCCCTCCTGCCAGCCGCTGAACTTGTGCCCATTGTGTGATGTTCTCCTGCTTCAAATACCGGCGGACAGTGTTCACGTTTTGACTGAAACGTGTCACAAAATGAATTGCAATTTTGTTCTCAACGAGTTGCGAAATTGTCGATGAGGGACGCTGGGGTGGAAGGAGAACATATCTGGGGTCTAACAATCCGATGGCAGTAAGAAAAGGAGTTTGAATGGAACAGGACGTGTCACAACGACGTACATGATGGATGTGAGAAATAACCATGTAGCACCTCTGCCTTCTTTGGACGCAGAGAGAGTTCCTCATTGAGATTATACACAATCTTTATCTGTGACAATTTAGCAGATGCAACAACGAAATTGTCAATATTGGAGAAGGGATGGCGCCACTGCGAATTTCATGCAACAGTCGACCACAAAACTGTTCCATTGGGAATGCCCAGTATGTCCATACCGGCCCAGCCACTTCCATTCCATCAACAACATGCAGGAGGGCATGCATTGTTAACAGACAGGCTGATAGACGGCTAGGAGAATACTGATAATACAATCTGAGAAACATGGTGAATTCAAACTTGAAATCCCATGGATAAGATGAGTGTCTTACTGTTCATATTTGAGAACCCAGTTTTGAAAGCCTTCTCGAAGGGTTGAAATATTGGATGTAGATATTTTAAATTGGATACAGATGTGAATGAATTTAACAAGTTCAATAAAGTGGTCAAAGTAAACCCATCATTGAAATCATTTTGAGAGAAGAACCAGACCAAGGTAAAGCATCCAAAATGACCACGTATCCGCAGTGCATGCCATTTTATCATCGCAGACATTTGGGGGCCGAGCACCGAATGCAGAGGGTATTATTAATCCCGAGGCTGCGGTTGCGGTGCCAACAGCCTCCCAGACTTTGGGCATTAGGTGATATTGCCCGGTTCCTTTGTCGAGGCCCTTGAACTCACCAGTCCAGAGGAGAATCAAATTATTCATGACATTCTCAAAGATAAGGTGCATGAAATTATAGGGAAAGGAATAAGGGAAAAATAAGGATGGAAGGTATGAAAGAATGGGAATGCCTTTTATGCCTGAATTCTTTGCAAGAATATTTGATTGTGCTGTTGTTGGAGCCATTTGAACAGCGCGGGCGGTGTTGAGGAAATCAGCATGGGTGCGCAAAGGGAGATTGGCTGGCATAAACATGGGTGACCGTGTTGTTGTTCTTGACAGTGGGATGACGAGCACGGTGGAGTGGGATGTAATGTCCTGGTGAATGGGAGTTTGGGGTTCGAAGGGCCGTAATCTTGCACATCCGACAGGGGACCAGCCCGTTATGACCTTTCATTCGCATGACCATGCTAACCACAGGAATATCCCCAAAGACAAGAATTAGAAATGCTCGAAGGGCAAAGATCTCATCAGAAGAGATATCAAATGCCTTAATTCCTGCTTCGAGCTTCGAAAGCTCTTTGACGAGTGGCCAAAGGAATAAGTCGAAGTCTTTGGGTTTGTATGGACCGGGAACAATGCCAACACATAAAATGTGATGGATCCAGAAACGAATCTCCGGGCTAAAGTTGTAGTTATAAATCAAAATCGGCCAGCAGGTTTTTTTGCACTTCCGAAACGGGCAAAATCCATCAGTTGAGAGGCTGAGAGCGATGTCCCGATGATCTTCAAAGTACTTGTAAGGGCGAGGCTGACCATTGATGGTAACATGGGTTCCATGAAGCCGCTGATAGTTTGCGCTGTCCATGACATCCTGGAGGTTGGTGCTATTGTGTTGGTATTTACTTCGATAGAGCATAGAATGTCCAAACTCTTTGTTTTGGTAGAAGGCCTTGAGCTGTGGGATGAGGGGAGTATAGGTGAATCGTTGTCGTGCCCAGCCTTTGGAATTGAAACGTGGCTCATGGCAATAAGGACAATGTGTCAGATCGCTGTTTGGACCAACAAAGCAACAACATGATGAAATGCAGCAGTTGTATGCCACTGGCCTGAATGTTGCAAGAAACTCAGCCCGCACCTTTGTAATTTTCCAGGATGTAATGGTGGATTCGGGGAAGGTGAATGGGAGTTTGGAAAAAGTGTCATTGGTCATCTGGGTTTCAACCTTGAGGGCATAATGCCTAAGGTATGCAAGTTCTTCATCCGTAAGCTCTTCAACTGTCGATACATTATTATCAAAATTGTGAGGGAGAAGGCACGTTAAGATACCCACCAAAATTGCCCAATTCTCGCTCAAATTCATCATTAATGGTGTCCTCAATTCCAAGTCCATCATCACTGCTAACTGAATCTGATAATGAACTATCCCCCCCATCCTCAGATTCACTTGATGGCGTTCCGCCCTCATCTCCATCAGACTCCTCATCAGAATCTGTGGCCCAATAGCGAGAGGCGTTTGTCCAGGCCTCTGCACAGGGATTAACAACTGGCTCAATGCCCTCCGTTTCGGAATGATTTGGTGATAATGGGGGTAGAGGTGGATTCACGCTATCCATGTCAACTGCCATGTTAGCTGTTGGAGGTACATCATTGACACTCGAGCCAGACATGTGGATGCCCCTCTGTCCTGGATTTCGAGAGGTGGTAGAGGACCCGCATTCGTTCTTTGTCGCTTTCTTTGTAGAGAATTTTTATGAGATGGATGAGACTTGGAGGTAGTGGCAGTGATACTCTGGCTGGCAAGGCACGTAGCTTTGGCACGGGGTGTGGTCTTTCCGGCACGGTGACGATAGTCTGTTGAAGCACTGACAAGCTTGCCGCATCCACAAGAGCATGGTGCTTTTTTAGCCATAGGAAGGGTATGAAACAACGCAAAAACTGATCACAGCAGCAATACAGCTATGCGCGAAACAATAGGCCACGTTTGCATGGGAGTTGGAGTAAAAACTGGGCCAAACAACCTGCACCACTATCCGGAATGACTCCACTCCACCTCTCTACTAACCATAAATGACCAGCGCAGTCGACTTCAACCACTGCAGCTTGACCAATATGATTTTACCTGGCCGGCTCTTGAACCCTCTCACCACACATCCCTACACATATTTCCTTCAGTATGGCACCCAAAAGGACCACCAAGAAAAATGTACCTTCAAAGAGCAAGGCAACACAGGCCAGAGGTAAAGAGAATGCTGCTTCAACAGCTGCTCTCCAGGCCGCAAAGAAGAAAAATCAGCTGAGGAAGGACTCAGGTTTAGGTATGTCGTACCATGGACTCAATGACTCCTCCACTGCAATGTCTGGACATCTTCTTTCTATACCCAGGATCCTGCACTGCTTTGACCAATATGAAGACTCCTAAAGCTAGTGGGGCTGGAGGTGGTTCAACCACAGCTGCCACATCAGCAGCTGAGGAGATCGAGCAATTGAAAGGTCAGTTTCTACTGCGCTCATGCAGTGTACATGGAAACTCACGTGGAACTGGCAGCCGAGGTTCTCCATCTCCGAAAGGAGAAAGCAAATGCTCTTGGTCATGCTCCAGCTCAGCGTGCAGAGATCACTGCAATCCCAAAGCCCAGAGGTGAAGCAGGGTCCAAGGGCTTTAAGTTAATTAGGGAAATGGGACTTGACGATTCAGCAGAGCACAAACAGTTATATCGTGCTATCACGGTGAAAGGCAAGAAGCAGTCAACTATCAGATTGTGACCGTGATTTTCTTTGCAGCGGAGTGTCCGCAACAGTATCATCAAACGTTCCATTGATCTCTCCCTTGACTTTTGTAAAGTTGACCCCGATGACCTGAGCGCTATATTTAAGTGGGTAAGTACTAAAACCTTGTTATTTGTTTTTTTTGCTCACGGAACTGCTTTAGACTCGCAAGATGCATCCTTACATGTCAAACACTCGATTTCCACAGAACTGGGCAACTGCAGAACTTGTCAAGCAGTACATGTGAAACCACCGCCGCTATGAGGTCAAGAAAGGGCGGATGATGCCCCGTCATCAACGCTCTTCAGCTAACTCCAGTGGGAACACCTCTCAGCTCCCCAACATCGACTCCGATGAGGATGAGGACATGGACAAGGAAAATAATGAAGATGAGAATGAGGGAGGTGAAAGTAACAAATCAGATGCAGAGAATGATTAGTATGTTGGAAAAATCTCAATTGACCTATGCTTATAGTCCTATAAGCTTTGATAAGTGTCAGCAGGCAGAGTTATTCAGTTGACCCTATGTCAGGTCATATAATGTCATGGTATCCTAAGTGATGATAAGTGTCTGCTGACAAGTGCATCAAAATATTATCTAATATTATCCAATTTTATCACTCACTATGAAGTTATGAACAAAAAGCTAGACAGTGTCCGACGCAATGCGGAGCCATGCAGAGTGCGTGTATTGGCCACCTGGAATGAGTTGGACATTATGATGATGATGGACGAGGTTGACGCTAAGTCTAAACCTTGGGGTCGACACTAAGTCTAAACCAGACAATGCAAAGTCTAGTCCTGGACGATGTAAAATCTCAAGCGACGCGAAGTCCAACTCAAGCTGTCATATTTCCGTGTGGTGTTCCCAGGGCATCGTGGTACTCAGGGACCTAGGGCACAAGCTAACAGCGGGTGTTCATGGATCAGTGCCTAAGCTACTGACAGTGTCCGATGCAGTGCAGAGCCATGCAGGATGCGTGTATCGGCCACCTGGAATGAGTAGACACCCAATGGTACTATCCAGAGGGGAATAACGACAGAGAAGAGGATATGGAGTGGTGTTCCCAAGGTATCATGGAGCTGTGTAGGTGTATATGGTGCAAAATGAATAGTGTGTACATTTTTGAAGGTGTGAACGTGGCAGAGGTAGATGAGGTGGTAAGAGTATAGGTGTTGCCAATGCCAATAAAATGCAAGGCCGACAGAATAGCATGAGGTAAGGAAAAAATTGAGGCTGGAGACTGAGAATTTGGTGTTACATGATCGAGTTCGTCTAAAATAAGGATACTGACAGGCTCGTGCTTGGGTAAGATAGTTAAATATAATATTAATAACATACCACTGGGTGTCTAAGGTAGATAACAAGGCCTTGAGCCTATCATAACTATTGGTTTTCTTCTTTGCGGCAGGTTTCCTTCTGGGAGTAATCGCAAGGTCTTCAATGATCCATTCCCACAATGCATTGACACTTTTCAGCGCCATGCAGTTGATAGAAATAACTTTAACACATTCATTTTTGGCCGTAACTTGAAGGTCGTGAATGATGGCATTTACCAATGCTGTCTTTCCTGTTCCGGGAGCACCAAATATAAACATGCTGGTCGTCTGGGTATTGTGGTCTATGGATGTCCCATCAATAAACGAGGTCAAAAATTGGAGCAGAGAAGTGCATTCCACATCGCGTCCAGCAATTGAGGAAGAGGTATTATTGCAGGTGGAACGAAGCAAAGCACGAACTCGAGGTTGAATAGGAAACAGAGATGCAGGTGGGCTAGGCAGCAGTGTCAAGAGAGTAAGTTCCATAAGTTTGAAGTCGGCGTGGCAGTGATGTGGATGGGAGAAATATTGAACGGTGCTCATATGTTTTCCTTATTGGAATCGCCATCTATGATGACGGTCGCCGTTTGAGCGCGTTTTTGATTCGGCGTGTTGTACTCCAATCCAATTTGTTGATAAAGGGAAGCCATCCCACTATAAATCCCTGCATCGCATATGATAGTTCTTCCCCAGTACTGGAGAACACAGCAAGACCGACCAACTTCTCAACCAGCACCAAGCATAGTCACACTTAGAGTAGGTGTATCTGTCATGTCAAAAAACTGGGGGCTCAAAAGCAGGACTCCGATTTTTGCGACGCCGGCCTGAATCATCTTCTGATTTTGCACCAGCGATGATCATCTATCATGATGGGCAATTGTCTTAAGGTCAAGGGTAAGACCTAATGAGAAAAAAAAAGTTCAACATGAGGAAACAAAGGGATCATTACTAAGTACTTACCACAGAAGAAGCCAGCCATTACTGTATCAAGATTCAATTGAGGTGTTGGATCGTTGCTGTATCAAATACAAGCAACGACTGGCGATATAAACTAATGTATAGAGTGGGAAGACGAACGGTGGCGACAAGCGGGTTTAGGGTTGCTGCTGTATCAAATACAAGCGATGGGAGAGTGGAGGGAGTTACGCGCATCTTGAAGGAGTGAATAGATATTACCTTCCAGCAAGTAACGATGGCAAAATCCATTGGCGCCTGGATATTGTTGTTCCTCACAATCTTGAAGAATTTTCCTTGCCAGTGGTTTCCTACCACAGCACAGAACTGTTCCACATTGCTCAAATTGATAGTAGCATCCCGAGTCCCGACCCACAAAGTTCTCGTGAATGTCAATGTTGGGAAGCACCTCATTGTCGGGCAGCTGTGACCATCGACCTTTCCTAATAATTGATCAACAATCTTTCCGTAGACAATGATTTACGCCTCGAAAACTGTGTAGAATTGAGATTGGGTCCTGCAATGTTAAGTCTCGTCATATGAGCAAAAAAGCTGGCGTCGTCCATATTGTAATCACCATAAGACGACATGAATGTTTCTGATTTGGAGTTGGATGTAGATGCGGACGAGCCTGACATGGAGATTTTCATTAATAGTAACTTGAAGGTCGTTATTGAGGCTGCATTTACTAGACGGTGTGTCAAGGATGAGAAGGCGGTGACTTTTGGGTTTTGAAGAGGAGCTGGAGTTGCGGTCGTGGTCGCAGGTATTACATGAAGGAGTGTGATTTGAGGAAGTAGAGGGGATGATAGCCTGCCGCTGCTGTGATAGCGGTAGTTGCGACTGTGGATAGTGAGGAGACTTTGATGACATAGAATGAAGAGTCTGAGTTGAATTGGAAGACTCAGAATGACAAGAACCAGCAGACAACAGACAGGTAAAATTCATCCCACATAGGACTGCAGATGCCCACCTTCTTGTATGGCAGAGTATTCACCTCCACGAGGCTGAAAGCTCTGCAACAAGGTCTTCAATGCAGAGGGAACATGCCCGTGGGAGACAGGGAGAATGTCAGCAACGACACATGAGGGGATGATAGCCTGCCGCTGCTTTGATAGTGGTAGTTGCGATTGCGGGTGAGGTTGTGTTGTACAACTGGATAGTGACAAAAACCTAAGTGACGGGACAGGTAGACTAACACATTGTAAGGTTGCTGATGAAGAGCGACAGGCGTCCAGAAGCAGGTGAGGAGGTTACTGTATCAAAATTCAGGGTCGTCGCTGTATCAAATACAAGCAATTACTGATGATGTGGTAGGTGGGTAAAGATAGGTTCGGAAATCTAAATTGAGTTGTTAGATATGAGAATGATAAACGAAAAAACCAAACTAATGTATAGAGAGTGGGGGCGACTTGAATCATAGATGATATCACCAGGTTGACACTAAGTCTTAACCCTATGGACGACGTGAAGTCTAGTCCAAAATTTGAGCGACACGAAGTCTAACTCAAGCTGTCATATTGCCGCATGGTGTTCCCAGGGGATTGTACTCAGGGACCTAAGGGCACAAGCTAACAGCGGGTGTTCATGGATCAGTGCCTAAGCTACTGACAGTGTCTGACGCAGTGCGGAGCCATGCAAGATGCATGTATCGGCCACCTGGAATGAGTTGGACACCCAATGGTACTAGCCACGGGGGGGAGGAGGGGCAATAACAGCAGAGAAAGGACGGCTCACCAAAAAAAATTGATCAGTCCACGTCGTAGATATAAATGTTAGTTGGTAGATTCAAATCCGAGACAATGATGAATGAGGTTGATGCTAAGTCTAAACCTTGGGGTCGACACTAGGTCTAAACCCTATGGACAACACGAAGTCTAGTCCAAAATGTGAGCGACACAAAGTCTAACTCATGTCGAGGAGAGAGGCCAGCTGGAGAGGAGTCAGCGACTAGTTGTGGATCTCGGATTTGAATCTACC
>Ga0193742_1002257_pt1 | contig 11136 bp, 24 predicted proteins | sample L2c1metaG_FD_165511 | JGI IMG/M metagenome (GOLD analysis project Ga0193742, IMG submission 165511) | Soil microbial communities from a riparian zone of the East river system, Colorado, United States - L2c1 | ecosystem: Environmental > Terrestrial > Soil > Riparian zone | place: USA: East River... | reverse complement strand
ATGTGACCCACGCGACTACACGGGATGGGAGTCGATGATGGAAGAGATGGGTGGGCGGCACCGGCGAGATGACAGACGGCCCCCGCCGAGCAGCTGGTTGCCGCTGACGCCCCGGCACCCGCACTGGTGGCTGGTCCAGGGCGCGCGGTTCGTTCCGCGCAGGGCACGGTGGTTCGACGATGGCCGCCACCACTTCGGTCGGGTTGGACGACGAGGCACCCCGAGGGGTGCCTGACTCGTGGCAGTTCTCCCCGCGAGGTCTGTGTGGCCATCGCGATCGGGTCGGACTGTCCCGCACCGAGCTGGGAGCGACGATCGGCGTCAGCCACACGGCGATCAAGCAGTGGGAATACGGACTGCACCCGCCGAGAATGAAGATCTTCCTGCGGCTGTGCGACTCGCTGGGTATCTCGCCCAACGATCTGTGCCGCCAAGGGCCGGACGACGGAGCGGAGTACGACCGAGCCCGGAACTGGTCTCCACCACCACCGATGATGTTGATGAGGAGATCGTGAAAACCGATCTTGACGAGGAGACCGACACCACCGAGACGATCACGTGGGCGCCCGGCATGTGCACCACCCCGGACTGCGGCCACCCGATCCCCGATGACGCCCTCCTCTGCCCGCCGTGCGAGATCCTCTTCGGCGCCTACGCCGAGCTGATCGCCCACGACGACGTGCAGGAGTGGCAACCACCTCCACCCGCCGAGCCCGAGGCCGAGACCCCGCCCGAGCCGGTTCCACCCACGACGCGCAGAGCTACCCGCCGCAGACCGCCGCCGGTGCCTCCGCTGGAAGGGGTCCAGCCTGAGAGCTCGTGACACGTCCTGATCACGAGCCCCACCCACCGTCGACAGCGTGCTCGATGACGAATTGACGCTCCTCGACGGCACAGAGGTCATCTCCCTGCGGGGAGTGGCCAAGATCACCAACGACCACCGCTGGTGCTACGAGCTGCGAACACTCTTCCGGCACGAGACCACCCTGCAGGGTCGCGAGTACTACCACCGCGCCGAAGCGCTGCGCCTCGTTGCAGCGCTTCGGTGAGGCGTGCCATGCTGGCGGCGAACGCCCCTGGCGGGGGAACGCCTTTCCGGAGTCCCATCCCGATTTCTGTTGAGGTTCATGTTCGCCAGGGGCGTTCCCTTTGACCGCGGTCCCGCTCGGCGAGACGCCGTCGCTGTGCATCCTGTGTCCGGAAGGCCGGGAGCGCATCGCCCGCCCCGGCGGCATGACGGACTGGGTCTGCCACCAGCGCATCGGCGAGCAGCTCGACGAGATCGTGACCCGCTACGCCCGGCTGAGCGCGACGGTGTCGCACTCCCACGACTTCGGCCGGCGCGCACCCGGCTACCACAGCCGACCCCCGCTCAACATCCACGTGGCGGCCCTACGCGACCCCCGCACCGCCCCGGTGGTCGTCGGCGAGCCGCACGCCCCGTTGAACCTGTTCATCTCGTGGGCGAACTGGATCCGCGGCGAACGCCGTCAGGCCGTGCTGGCGACCTACCCCACCCAGGACAACCTGGAGATCCTCGACTTCGAGCACCGCTACCTGGCGGTCTCGATGGACTGGATCACCCGCCAGCCCTGGATCCCACGCCTGGCCGAGCAGGCCAAGGCCGTCCTCGGGCAGCTGCGCTCCGCCACCGGCGAGCCGAACCCGCGGCCCATCGGCGACTGCGAGGGCTGCGGACACCCGCTGTTCCCGCCCACCGAGGGTAAAGTCATCCGCTGCGGTGGCTGTGAGACCGAGTACAGCCCGTTCGGGCAGATCCTGATGGTGAAGCGCCAGGTGGCCCGCTGCACCGTCTGTACCCACGCCAGCGCCCAGCACAGCAACGACCTGGAAGGGCGGCCCTGCAGCATGCGGTGGTGCCAGTGCCCGGGCTTCGCCGAGAAGGCGCAGGAGGGGACCGCGTGATCGTCCTGACTCGGCTGGATCCGATCCTGGTGGACCGCGAGGCCCTCGCCATGATCACCGGTCGGTCGGTGCACACGATCCGGTTCCGCTGCAAGGTCGAGCGGTACCACTACAGCGGCCGTCCGCTCTACGCGCTGGAAGACGAAGTGGCCCGTCTCGCGCGGATCCCGACCCGTCGCCGGGTGAGCTAGTATCACCCTCGCTGGGGCTGACGTGCGTCCAGCGGTCCCGGGGAAGTCGAAGGGTCCGACATCCAACTGCTCTGGGTGTCGGACCCTTCCACCGTTCAGTGGGCGCGTTCGAAGGCGTCCAGCACCTCGACCGGAATGCGTCCACGGTCCGACACCACGAGCCCCTGCGACTTCGCCCACGCCCGAATCGCCTGGTTCTGATCTCGATCCGACCGAGTGATCGCCCGACGCCCCACCGACGTCGCCCGTACCGGCGACCGCGTGACTCGCCGCGCCCCGTCCAAGTACGGCGCCATCGCGGCGTCGAACTCCTTGACGTGGTCGGCAGTGAGGTCGATCCGGTAGGACACGCCCTTGTAGCCGAACTCGACACCCTCGATGTCGTCGCCCTGCGACTTGTCGAGGTCGTCAATGAGATACGTGACTTGCTGGGTGGCCATGTATCGCTACTCCCATCCGCGCGGTTGGAATGGCGACTGTAACTCACAACCCCCGCGGCTGGTGCATGACACGATGCAATTCGCTGATGATCGCCGACCGACTCCGCTTCCCGTCGATGCGCTGGAACACGTAGAACGTGCTCCCCGACGGTGACGTCGAGTAGACGAAGTAGACCCCGCCCTCGGTCGCCTCCGCCACCTGATCGGCCAGGTCAGCGAGCTCGGCGTCCCCGTTGCGGCGCAGCGGCTCGTTCGCTTCCTTCGCCTCGCGAATGTGCAGGTCGATGTGCGCCTTCCGGCTGCCCTGCCAGGCCGCCAGCGAATCGGGCTCGGTCGTCGGCGCGGTGATCTTGTGCGACCCGTCGAGGTTGTGCAGCGCCTCGTCCCACCCCACGCCCAGGCTGTTGGTTGCGCCCATGTCTTCTCTCCCATCCCTTGGTGGTGCACATGGCCGGCGGAGCCGACCTCCATCCCGGCGGCGAAGGCCCCGGTTCGATCAAGTGGTACTGGATCCACGGCGAGGGACTGGCGAAGTGGGCCAGCTCGCCGCACCCCTGGACGACGCTGTACACCCACCTACGCCGACACATGTCCGACACCATGGCGAAGCGGTGCGCGAGTCAGTGGTTCAAGGAAGTCTTCGGCATCTGGTCCGGCGAACGGAAGGGCGAGAACCCCGTCGGGCCAGGATAGGTACCGGCGGCCACTGGTCCGCGGTCCCGTCCGGCCGGCGCTCCAGCCACCGCTCCAGATTGAGCGCGTAGCCGGCTTCGCGCTTGGTCCGGAACGTCTCGAACGCACGGAACCCGGGGTCGGTGATCACGAGCCGCCACCACCCCTTGCGGTCGCCGGATCCGATGCGCGACATGACGTAGGCGGTATTGCCGGCCCGAGCCTTCCGGCCGTGGTGCTTCACCGCGGAGCTTCCCGTGGCATCGGCACTGCCGCCTGCAGCTTGTCGCGCAGCCGGACCAGGTTGCCGAGTCGGGTGTAGTCGTGGGTTGCCGCCGCGCTGGCCTCCAGCATCGCCAGCGCCTCGATCAGCTCGCAGACCTGCAGCGTCGTCAGCTTCACGTAGGCGTAGCGCGTATAGCCCATTACGCCGGCTCTCGCTTGATCAGGTCGGTGCGAGCACCTTGCCCCGGCATTCGGCCCTTCCCGGCCTGCACGTCCTCACGCCGGCACAGCAGGTGCCGATCCACCTTGTACTTGTGGCACCAGTCGGTCACCGACGCGGCGCCGGTGCGGCCGGCGAAGTTGGCGATCTGGTCGGAGTCCATCCACTCGGTCGCATCCACCGCCGCCGTGATCAACGCTTCGAGGTCCTCGCAGCGCAGGTTCAGCCCACGCGTGTTCGCGGTCGAGGTGAGTGCTTTGCGTAGTTCGCGCCGGTTCACGCTCTCCATGTCGTCACATCCCATCCCTGTCAGTGAGAAGTCCTACCGGCAGCGAGTGCGAACAGCAAGTCGCCCCACAGGGCGTAGCGCTTGACCTCACTGGGCGCCACGGCGTCGGCGAACTCGGTGAGTCGCTCACCGGAGATCGGCATTCCGGTGTAGAGCCGCGTCCCCGACGCGAGGTAGTCCTGCCGGATGCCGTACTGCCACACCTGGCACGTCCAGCAGATGACCAGCATCCCCTCGAAGTCCTCCACGCCCAGGTGTGAGCCCAGCTCGAACGAGTAGTCGACGCTGGCCGTCTCCCATGCCCGACGCCGCACGAAGCCACTCACCGCCATCGCCTGCGGCGGCAGGCACGAGTCGTCAGCGGTCTGCTGCCACGTCGTGATCATCACGTCTGCCGCTTCACCCAGAGCTCCACGACCTCGCCCCGGGTCGTGGTCACCTGCACGTGCGCCACCCAGGTGCCGTTGCGTCCCATCGGCAGCGGGACGAGCTTGGCGTGGGTGACGGTGCGCCACCCGATGTCCCCACGCTGGCGAGCCCGCTCGCGCAACGCGGCGTTCAGGGCGTACTCCCACCCCAACCCCGGTCCACCGGGGGCCGCGACGACGGCCTTGGCACGGGTACCGGTGAAGTAGAAGCGGAATCCCGTGCTCACCACGCTGGTCACCGTCGGTCCATCACGGCGAGCAGCCGTGCGGCACCGTCGGCCATCTCGGTGACCACCCGGTAGAGCCCGACGTACTCGGGGTGACAGCCAGCCTCCTCCAGGCGGCGTTCCTCGGGCATCGCCGCGATCATCCGGAGCAGGTCGGCGATCCACGACTCACCCGGCTGGTAACCGCCCAGGCCGTGGTGCCACAGCACGTGCGCGATGTAGTGGGTGCCATCGAGGGCACCGTTCTCGGCGAGTTCCAGCCACACCGAGGGCTCGGCCACCGCCAGCGCGGCGATCTGCCGGTCGTGCTCTTCGCTGCCCACGACGTCGAGCTGGTCCACGGCGTGCAGGAACTGTCCGGCCGGGGCCACCGAGCGGTCGGGCCAACTGGATCTCCCCACGTCCTCGGCGAGCAATCGGCCGGCCAGGCGTATCGCGGCATGCGTGGCCACGCGCATAGGTGTACTCATCGTTGATATCCCATCCCTGGTGTTGCACCCACGAGAGCCGTGAGCGCACCCCCGTCCTCGTTCACCCCACAGGCAACGAGGTCAACGAGACCGAGGGAACGCTGACGCGTCCGGTGGCGGGCTAGCTGCGCCGAACGAAGGCACCGATCTCGGGCGGCAGCATCTCCAGTGCTTCCTCCACGTCCGACCAGGTGTAGCCCACCGTCGACACCTCGTGGTCGTCCTTGATCGTCGGCACCCCCACCACCGTCACCGCGTTGGGACGCCAGACTCCGCCCACGACGCTGTAGGCGGCATGCGCCCGGGTCGGCACCACCTCGATCAGCGGGCCACCGTCGTGCGCCGGGATCATGATCGGGTCCGGGATCGCCCCGAGGACCCGGGCCATCACCATCGCGTCCACGCCCACGGTGTGCCACTGCGAGATCTCAGCGACGATCAACGGCCGCTGGATCCGGGTCGGTGACATCACCGGACACCTACCGTCGGCGACGCGATCGGGGTCACGTAGTCCTTCTCGGGGCACAGGTGCTCTTCGGCCGCCATCACCAGCACCACCGAGTCGTCACCCCAGTACGCGTCCCGCACCGCCTGCAGCACGCCCAGGCGCCCCAGCCCGGGGCGACCGATGTTGGCGCAGATCTGCCGCCCCACCATCACGATCACCTCGGCCCCACGCGTCTCCAGTTCGGTGTGCCGGGCCACCTGGTCGAAGAACGCGGCCTCGGCCGGCGTCAACGTCGGCCCGGTCAACTGCCTCGGCGGCGCAGCGGTGTCGGCGCGGGTCGCCATGGCCACCGCCGCGACCAACACCACCACGCTCACCGCGAGCCCCCCGACCGCCACCGCGATCGTCTGTCGTCTCGTCATCGGTCTCTCTCCTCATCCCATCCCTAGGTGATCTTGACCACGTCCTGTGGCCACGGCACAGCGTCGCGCAAGATCGGCATCGACCACCGACCAGGGCGACGCTGCACCGAGGTCGCAGGCTCAGTGGCAGCACCCCGCGCAGCACTCGCCCATGCCGGGCCGGTAGCCGGGCTTCGCGTGGGCGAGCTTGACCTGGGTGTCGCACTCCTCCGTGGTGGCACCACAGGCGGTGCAGGTGCGGTTGTTCCAGCCACGGAGCCCACTCGGTGGCCGGTGCACGCCGAGGTCGCGCGATTGCCGGCAGCGAGCCACACCGGTCTCGGCGTCCGCCCACGCCGCATCGATCCGCCGTCGGGTGATCGGACGCAGGCAGTGGAAGCACGTCGACCCGGTCGGGATGTCGAGCAGCTCGTGGCGCAGGTGCTCGACCCACGCGTTCAGCTCGGCGTTGGTCCCCACGACCAGCAGCTCGCCGGTCTCGGGGTCCCCGAGGTGTACGCCCTGCCATCCGTCGGCGATCGTCACCCCACCCACGGTCTCGCCCGCGCCGAGGACCCGGATCTTCCCGGCCGTCGCCAGTGTCACCGGCGGCGGGGCGGTGAGCTTGTCGGCGATGGGCGCGTTGGCCTCGGTCTGGCGGACCACACTGTCGTCGGGCCCGGGCAGTTCAGCCATCGTGGTCACTCTCCCTCGGTCGCGTTGGGGCGCAGGATCTTGGCGCCTCCACAGAAATTGCAGATGCCGTAGTGGTGCTTGCTGGTCGGCTCGCCGCGTTCGCGGACGCCGCCCCCGCACTTGGGACAGTCGGTGTAGCGCTTGGCTCGCAGCGACACGCCGTAGCAGATCAGCCCGGTTACCACTCCCACGATCGCCCCGCCGAGGGCTGCCTCCCGGGTGCCGTAGTGCACCCCGGTGATGAGTGCCAGCCCGATCACGTTCCCGCCCAGCCACAGCAGGAACGTCCAGAACTCGCGGAAGATCAGCCGCATGACGTAGAACACCATCACGTCGTGCCACCGTCGTCGTCGTCGGTCCGTGTCATGTCGTCTCCCCATCCCTGAGATCCCTGTCGGCCGGACGGCCGCCGGGTGGGCTCGTGACCTGGCCTCGCGACCTGGCCTCGGCCACGAGCCCCCCGGGTGTTACGTCCGGGCGAACTCGGCCCACGAGCCTTCACGCAGCCACCGGCAGACCGCACCGCAGCGGCACTCCTTGACGCTGTAGGCGTGGGTCATGTTGACGTGCCACGTGTCCCACCGGTGCACGCGATGTTGCTGGTCGGGAGTGAGATCGTCATAGCGGTTGTCGGTCACCCACGAGAAGTGCGACAGATCGGCGTAGATCGGCCGTCGGGTGTTGCCGCAGCGCATCGTGGGCTCGCGACGGAAGAGCGCGCCGAGGAACATCCCCCACTCGTCCCACGTGGCCGCCGGAGACTCCGTTCTCGACACGTACTGAGTCCCACGGCGACCGCTCCCGGACAGCAGCACGTCCCACGAGTGCGCGTGCGTCCTGCTGTTGAGCAGCTCGAAGCGCGTTAACGTCACGCCTGCACGATCGGCAGCGGCGCGCAGGTCCTTGGCGCTGACCAGGGTGGCGTGGATCTTCATGACGACGCCGCCGTACCACCGTTGCCGGCCTGCCGCCTGCCGTACCGGATCTCCGCACGCATCCGACGCGCCCACGAGCGCACCACGCGCATGCTCACCGCGTCGACGGACCATTCCTCGCGGAAGCCACCATCGAGGCACAACCCGGTCTCGTTGACGAATGGAGTGACGGACCCATCGTCCTCGCCGAGCAGCGTGGACACGGCGTAGCGGCTGACGAACTGCCCGAGGGGACCCCATCCCTGTTCGCGGGTGGACGAGTCGTCGGCGAGGGTGAGATCCCAGAACTCGACCGTGTCCACGTCCACGACCAGCACGTTGGTTCGGCCGTAGCGGGCACCGGTGGGCAGGTACTTCACCGCGAACCAGCGCCCGCTGCTCGCTTGTATCGCCATCGTTGGTGTCTTCATCGTCGAACTCCCATCCCTGGAGAGGGCCGGGTGGCCCACCGGCAGAGTCCAGTCCCCGAACTGGGCTCGCCGGAACGTCACCCGGACTACTGCTCGCTTGCGGCGAGTTCGCGGATCTCGCTCTCGGCCAGTGCCTGCGCGTGCAGCGCGTCCACGTGGTCGGTCTGCGCTTGCGCCGCGATGGTCGTCAGTGCCTCCACGGCCTCGCTGCGCGCGTGGTCCTCGCTGTAGTAGCCCCACACTGACTCCATGGTCTTCCACGGGCCGGCACCGCACCCGTATGTGCACAAGCCGTCGCACCCGTCGTAGTCGACGTCAAGACGCTCTACGATCCACGCCATCATCTCGCCGCTTGCCCACGCGTTGTAGTCGCGCACCTCTTCCTGCAGCCACGTGGCGTCTGTGTCGTCGTGAGTCGCGTAGACGAGGCCGATGAAGTTGCCGGGATCGGCGTCTTCCTCGGCTGCGCCGGACCCGGGCGAGAGCAGCGGCGACGACAGGTGTCCGGCGTTGTAGATCGGCAGCACCACGGTTGCCCCGTGGAAGATCCGCAACCATCGGGCGAGCACGGCGAACCGGTGCTCACGCCCGTCGATGGCATCGATGATCCGGCGCGCGTGCTCACCCTCGGCGGGTGTGACGTGCTGGGGGAACGTCACGACCAGCGTGCCGAACGTGTGGTTCTCGCGCGGGTTCTCCCCGTCCGAGTCGGGCACGAGCGCCACGCGGAACCGGCCGGCATCGTTGGTGATCTCTTCACATTCGCTCATGTCGAACTCCCATCCCTGGCAGGGCCGGGTGGCCCACCGGCAGAGCACGGTCCCGCACCGTGCTCGCCGGAACGTCACCCGGTCTCGTCCACGTCCCCGACGAAGAGCATGCCCGGCACGTTCTCGGCAACCTCGCTCGTGACGGCCCACAACTCCGGCCCATCCACGTCGGTGAACACGAGCGTGCGGTGTCCCTCGCCCTGTTCGATGAGTCCGCTCACGACGCGGAGAAGCTCGTTCAACGTGATGGCGTCCATCACTTCCCCCTCTCCTGGTCCCATCGGGTCGGGCCGGTCGGACCCTCGGCAAGGTCGTACAGGTCGTTGTCATGCATGATCGTCAGCGCACCCAGTAGGTGACGCGGTCGAATTCGACGTTGGTGTAGTCGGACTGCAGAGCGTCGGCGGCCGCGTCCCAATCGATGTAGCTCAGCGGCCATTCCGCGTTGGGGCTGATCGCGCCAAGGTCCTCGGCAAGCTCTCGGGCGTAGTCCACGAAATGGGAATCCCGGATGAGCGTGGCGCCGTACTGCCAGTCGTCGATCGTGGCACCCTGCTGAGCCAGGGCGAGCAGTGTTGCGAGCTCCGTGCGCTCGTCTTGGCTCAGCTCATCGGTGGACTCCTGTAGCTCCGTGATGCGCTCGTTCACCTCACGACTGTCGATCACGTCATCGTTGTTGCTGATCTCGCGAGTCATGTCGATCTCCCATCCCTGGATCGTCGTCGGGCCGGTCGGCCGTCCGTGGCGCCGCTAGGCCTCCCCCGAGGGGCCTAGCCGCACCATGGTCGGCCGATCAGGCGGGCAGAGTGCCAGCGAACATGTACAGGTGCGCGTACCGGTCGGATCCGTCGCGGGGGAGGCTGAACGCGCTACGGGGTCGGTCGCCTGCCCGGTCGGCAGCGATCCAGGGGGACCGACCGCCGTGCAGGGTCACGGCCCACCCGTTGCGCTCGAACGTCTGTACGGGCTTCACGCGGGCCCACACGGTCGCGTGCTCCCGGTCGCCGCCGAGGTACACGCCACACCCGTCGCACGTCCCCATGGAGAACCACGACGAATCCCCATCCTCGCTGCGGCAGTGCCCGCACTCCGGATCGGCGCATCCCAACGTGATGTCCAGCCCACGGTGCAGCCGCTCGATGCGCAGCGCCGTGGGGCACGCGGCGGGCCGGTTGCGGAGGTGCCGGTCCCACTCCGGTCGCCGGAGGTGGGGCACGTCCACACCCGCGACGTAGTCCACGTGGCAGCACCCACCCTCGCCGTTGGCGAGGTGCTGCACACAGTCGGTGCAGACGTCCAGCGTGATCGGCTCGCAGTCGTCAAATGCCATGATCGTTCCCATCCCCTAGATCGTCGTCGGGCCGGTCGGCCGTCCGTGGCCACGCTCCGGCGAGGACCGAAGCGTCACCACGGGCGTCCGATCAGTCGTCGTTCTCCACGAGCCGCGTAGTGCCGTCCGGCCCGATCTCCTCGTGCACGCCCGACACCGTCTCGATCCACTCGCGCGGGTCCATCCCGTCGACCGTCAGGCCACCATCGAAGATCTGGAAGTCGGACAGGGTGAGATCGAGGTCGTGGAGCTTGGCTACGGCCACCCATCCCCGTGCCTCGATCCGGTACGCCGCCTTCTCCCCGTACCGGGCGAGGATCGTCACGGGGGTGTCGGCGGGGGCGATGATGCTCACGTAGTACGGGGCGGCGTGGAAGCGCGAGGGCACGTGCAGGGACGTCGCCTGCTGGCCCGTGTAGGGCTCGCCGCTCACGGTGAGCTTCCGCCCCTCGTACTCGATGACGTCGCCATGACGGACGTCCGCGAGGGTGTGGGCCGCCGTCACCATGCCCACGGCGTGCGCCACGGGCGCCTCCCGGTCGTCGTGGGAGCACTCCCACGCTTGCGCCTCCGTGCCCCATGCCGTGCCGCACTCGTCACAGTTGACGTAGGTCTCGTCCGTCTCCATCGCCACCACCGCCACCACCCTCCGTTGCCACCACGGGCCACCACCATGGCCACCCGCCACCGCCACCACCACCGGTAGCCGCCACCGCCATGGCCATGGCCACCACCGCCACCATGGCCACCGCGGAAGCCGCTACCGGTACCGGCGGATCTCGCGCGGCAAGACCACCGCGATGCTGGGGGGCATGCGGCGCATGGTCGGGCGCACCCAGATCAGATCGTTCGCGCTGACCCGGTCGAACTCGCCGGTCTCCCACTCGCCGGTTCCGACATCGAAGAACTCGATCGGCTCGCCCGCGACGAAGTTCGTCGGCACGGTCGTCCGGTAGGGCTTGACCAGGGACACGGGGGTGAGGTCATGGGCGAGGATGTGGGAAGCGCGGTCCTCGCGGGTCCACTCGGGACGGGGGTCGTATGCGGCGGTCATGGGA
>Ga0193742_1002256_pt1 | contig 11136 bp, 8 predicted proteins | sample L2c1metaG_FD_165511 | JGI IMG/M metagenome (GOLD analysis project Ga0193742, IMG submission 165511) | Soil microbial communities from a riparian zone of the East river system, Colorado, United States - L2c1 | ecosystem: Environmental > Terrestrial > Soil > Riparian zone | place: USA: East River... | reverse complement strand
ACCAGCTCGGGGTGCACCGTCGGTTCGTCCTCGAAGACGTCGAGCCCAGCGGCGAAGATCGTGCCCGCGTGCAGGGCGGCCGCCAGCGCCGCCTCGTCGACGACGGGTCCCCGCGAGGTGTTGACGAGCACCGACGTCGCCTTCATCAGCCCCAGCCGTCGGGCATCGACGAGGTGGTGGCTCTCGGGGCCGAGCGGCACGTGCAGGCTCACGACGTCGGCCCAACGCAGCAGGTCGTCGAGGTCGGCGACGAAGCCTTCGTCGCCGGTCGGGCGGCGAGCATGGTGCCGGACGGTCATGCCGAACCCCGCGGCACGCGTGGCGACGACCCGGCCGATGCGGCCCCAGCCCACGACGCCCAGACGGCGGCCGTGCACGTCCTGGCCGAGGTGGTCGTTGATGTTCCACCCGGCCCAGCGGCCGGCACGCAGGTCGGCTTCGGCCTCGGTGGTGCGGCGCGAGGCGGCCAGGATCAGCAGGAAGGCGAGGTCGGCGGTGGCCTCGTCGAGCACGCCGGGCGTGTTGCAGACGGCGATGCCGGCCTCGGCCGCGGCGGCGACGTCGATGTTGTCGACGCCGACCGCGACGTTGGCGATCACCCGCACCCGGCCCCGGCCGACCTCGACGACGGAGCGGTCGATGCGGTCGGTCAAGAGGCAGACCACTGCATCGACGTCGGCCGCCGCGATCCGCAGCTCGGCGGCGCTCATCGGCCGATCGTCGCGCGGCGGGCCGACGAGCTCATGGCCCGCGTCGAGCAGGGGATCGAGGCTGCCGGGCGGCATCCTCCGCGTGACGAGTACTCGGGCCATGTCCCTCCGGCTCGGCAGTTGCGCAGCGCGGAACCATAGGGAATAGTTATTCCGGTTGTCAACGCCCGTCACACGGAACACAGGAGATGACATGGACTACTCGGATCTCGCCCCAGCTCTCGTCGTGGAGGTCGACGGGCCGATCCGGGTGATCACGATGAACAAGCCCGATCAGCTGAACGCCTTCTCCGACGACCTGCACCGGGCGATGTGGCTGGTGTGGGGGCGCCTCATCGACGACGAGGATGCTCGGGCCGTCGTGCTCACCGGGGCGGGCAAGGCCTTCAGCACGGGCGGCTACCTGCCCAACTTCGTCCGCAACAACAAGGACCCGATCGCGCTGCGCCGGGACATCCGTCAGGCCGAGCGCCTCGCGCAGGCCATGATCGACTGCGAGCTGCCGGTGGTGGCCGCGGTGAACGGACCGGCCATCGGCCTCGGCTGCAGCCTGGCGGTTCTCAGCGACCTGGTGGTCATGTCCGAGGAGGCCTACATGGCCGACCCCCACGTCAGCGTCGGGCTCGTCGCCGGTGACGGCGGCGCGGTGGCCTGGCCGCTGGTGATGGGTCTGCTGAAGGCCAAGGAGTACGTGATGCTGGGCGATCGCATCCCGGCCGCGGACTGTGCGCAGCTCGGCCTGGCGTCCCGCGTGGTCCCGACCGGAGACGTGGTGGCCACGGCGATGGCGCTGGCCACGCGGCTGGCGGAGCAGCCGGCGCAGGCGCTCCGCGACACCAAGCGGGCGATGAACCTGCACCTGCGGCAGGCCGCCAACCTGGTTCTCGGCTTCGCCCTGGCGGCGGAGACCGAGTCGTTCGGCACCGACGACGTCCGACGTCGGGCCGAGGAGTTCGTCAGCCGGCGGGACTCGTGACGGGGATCGTCGGGCTCCAGACGGGAGGGTGGCGATGATCGATACCGCGGTGCTGGTCGTGGGCGCCGGTCCGGTGGGCATGGCCATGGCGCTCGTGCTGGACCGGTTCGGCATCCCCCACGTCGTCGTCGAGCGGAGCCTGGGCACGACCGATCACCCGAAGGCGCACGGCTGCATGGTGCGGACCATGGAGCACTTCCGTGTCTGGGGTCTCGAGGACGCCGTGCGCGCCGGGGGCCTCTCACCTCAGGCGACCGGGGTGTGGTTCTGCGAGAGCGTCACCGGGCACGTGTTCGGCGTGCCACGGGCACGGGTGTCGGCGCAGTCTCCGACGTCGGTGTGCGCGGTGACGCAGGACGTGGTCGAGGACGTGCTCGACGGCTCGCTGCGCAAGAACGGCCACACGACCCTGCGGCGGGGGTGCGAGCTGGTCGACCTGACGCAGGACGACCTGGGCGTGACCGCCACCGTGCGGGATCTGGCGACGGGGGAGGACGTCGGGATCCGGGCCGACTACCTGATCGCCTGCGACGGGGCCGGCAGCCGCATCCGCCGGAAGCTCGGCATCGAGCTGGAGGGGCACGAGGCCATGGCCCGCGTCGCCAACTACTACTACCGGGCCGAGGTCGGCCACCTGCCCCAGGTGCACGAGGCCTTCGCCTTCAGTGTCTGGCCCACCGACCCCGACGTCCGGCCCGGGTGGGTCACGTTCGCGGGGAACGCGGGGGATCGCTGGATCTTCACCCAGCCGGTCTCCGACATGGACCACCCCGACGAGGAGGTGCCGGTCCTCAGTGAGGACGAGCTGCTCCCGACGCTGCGGGCGCACTGGGGCATCCCGGATCTCGACATCGAGCTCCTCAACGTCAAGCTGTGGCGCATCAGCGCGCAGCTCCCGACCGCGCTCCGGTCCGGTCGCGTGATCCTGGCAGGCGACGCGGCCCACCTGATCCCACCGTCCGGGGGGCTGGGCATGAACTCGGGCTTCCAGGACGTCCACAACCTGGGCTGGAAGCTGGCGCTCGTCGTCGGGGGCGTCGCCCCCGACGCGCTGCTCGACACGTACGAAGCGGAGCGGCGCCCGGTGGTGGCCGGGATCATCGAGTGGTCGAAGGAGAACGGGCACCGCATGTGGAAGATGCCGGAGGTCATCCGGCGGCGACACGAGGACCCTGAGGCCTGGCGCGAGCTGCTGCTCGACTTCGAGAACCACATGGACAGCGTCGGCCAACAGCTCGGCTACGTCTACGAGCGCGGTGCGCTCGTCGACGACGGCACGGCAGTTCCGGCCATGGACCCGCAGAACTACTGGCCCACCGACCGGCCGGGCGCCAGGTTCCCCCACATGTGGGTCGACCGGTCGCTGAGCGAGTCGACGATCGACTGGTTCGACGCCGAGTTCGTGCTCGTCTGCGGGCCCGACGCCCACGAATGGCGGGCCGCGGGGGAGCGCGTGGCCGGCGAGTCCCCGGTCCCGCTGCGGGTGCGCACGCTCCCGACCGTCGCCGGCCCGATCGCCTTCGGCGCCACGGGCGCCGTCCTGGTGCGGCCGGACGGCCACGTCGCCTGGCGCCCGTCCGAGATGCCCGACGACCCGACCGCAGCGCTCGCCGAGGCACTGGCGCACATCGTCGCTGGCGGAACCGAGGCTCCGGATGGGGACTGAACAGCACCTTGACAGCGGGTGCAGTTGTAAATAATTCTTCCGGAAAGGGTTGGGGGGACGAGGAGCACGATGCACAAGGGGGATCGGCCGATGCTGGCCCAGGCGTCTACAGGGGCGGGTCGAGGACACGATCCGTCGTGCTGAGGTACATCGCCGGCAAGCTCGCGCGGACGGTCGTGGTGCTGCTGCTCGTGAGCTTCTTCACGGTGGTGCTCCTCGACCTGGCCCCCGGCGATCCGGCGTACGCCATCCTGGGAGCGGACGCCCGGCCGGACGCGGTCGAGGCCGTCCATGCCGATCTCGGCCTGGACCGCCCGATCTACGAGCGCTACGCGGACTGGCTGGGCGACGTCGTCCGGGGCGACTTCGGGACGTCCTACCGGGCCAACGTCTCGGAGGCCGCCCGGGTGAGCGTCACCGACGAGATCACCAGCGCGCTTCCGATCACCGCGGAGCTCGTCGTCCTCTCGTTCCTCCTCGCCCTGCTGGCGGCGGTGCCCATCGGCGTCTACGCGGCCTACCGGAAGGGTGGCGCGTTCGACCGTGCCGCCTCGGCGGTGTTCTCGGTGCTCATGTCGACCCCCGTCTACGTGACGGCCCCGCTGCTGGTGTTCGTGCTCGTCCTGCAGGCGGGGCTGTTGCCGGCGACGGGTTGGGTGTCGCTGTCCGACGACCCCCTGGAGAACCTGCGCCACGTGATCCTCCCCGCCTCGGCCCTGGCCCTCGAGATGGTCCCGGGCTTCGCCATCGTGCTCCGGGCGGACATGATCGGCACGCTCAACGAGGACTTCATCCTCCAGGCCCGCGCCAAGGGCCTGTCGCCGGCGACCGTGCTGGTGCGTCACGCCCTGCGGCCGTCGTCGTTCTCCCTGCTGACGATGGCGGGCATCACGCTCGGCAAGCTGATCGGCGGCGCGGTGATCGTCGAGACGCTGTTCGCCTTCCCCGGGCTCGGCAGCCTCTTGCTCGAGTCGATCCAGGCGCGGGACGTCAACACGGTCCAGGGCGTCGTGATGTTCGTGGCCCTCGCCTACGTCCTCATCAACGGCGCCGTCGACCTGGCCTACACCTACCTCGATCCCCGGGTGCGCCTGAGGGCCACGGCATGAGCCGCGTCCTGCCGCCCGAGGTGCCGTCGTCGGAGATCGAGGACCCGTCCGACCCCGTTGGTCCCGACGAGGGCAGGTCGCCGATCGAGGAAGGGGGCCTGGGGCTCCTCACCACCGGGACCACGGGGGCAGGCAGGCGTCGCCGCCGCCGGGTCGCCGTCTGGCTCGCCGTCGGCTGGCTGGCCCTCGTGATCGGGACGGCGCTCCTGGCCGACCTGCTGCCCCTCGAGCCCTACGACCGCATCGTCAGGTCGTTGCCGCCGCGGTCGCCGATCGGCCTGCGTCTGGACGAGCCCCTCGGGACGGACGGGTTCGGCCGCAGCATGGCGTCGCGGCTGGTCTACGGCGCCCGCCAGTCGCTGCTGATCGCGGTGGTGGCGGCCTCGCTTGCCGGGGCGATCGGCACCGTCATCGGCGTCGTCACGGGCTACATGCGGGGCAAGGTCGACGAGACCGTGGGCGTGCTGCTCGACGCGCTGCTGGCCTTTCCGGCCCTGGTGCTGCTGATGGCCATCGCCTCGATCGGGCGCCGGGACGTCACCACCGTCATCGTCGCCCTCTCGGTCCTCGGGGTGCCGGGCTTCGCCCGCGTGGCCAGGGCAAGGACTCTGGCGCTCGCGGAGCGCGAGTTCGTCATGACCGCACGCTCGATGGGGGCGACGACGTGGCGGATCATGTTCCGCGAGATCCTCCCCAACCTCATGCCGGTCCTGCTCTCGGTGATGCTGCTGGTGCTGGCGGCCTTCATCGTCGCCGAGGGAACGCTCAGCTTCGTGGGGCTCGGCGTCCCGCCGCCGCAGCCGAGCTGGGGCGGGATGATCAACGAGGGTCGCCAGTCGCTGCGGGTGGCTCCTCAACTCATCTTCACCCCCGCGGTCTGCCTGGTCCTGACCGTGATGTCGTTCCGGGTCGTCGGCGAGTGGCTCGGCGACCGGCTCGACGCAGGCGAGGGCGGGCGATGAGCGGCGGCAACGGCAGCACCGATCCCGCGGCCGCGCTCCTCGACGTCCGCGGCCTGAGCGTGCGGTTCCCGACCCCACGAGGCCTCGTGCACGCGGTCGACGACGTCTCGTTCACGCTGGAGACCGGGGAGACGCTCGGCATCGTCGGCGAGTCCGGTTCCGGGAAGTCGGTCCTGGCCCGCTCGATCATGCGCCTGACGCCTTCCACCGCCATGACCTCCGGGTCGGTCACGTTCCTCGGCCGCGACCTCGGGGCTCTCGCGCCACGGGCGGCCCGGTCGGTGTGGGGCCGCGACGTGGCGATGGTGTTCCAGAACCCGATGACGTCGCTGAACCCGGTGATGACGATCGGTCGCCAGCTGGCGGAGCCCCTGCGGCTGCACCTCCGGTCGAGCAAGCGTGAGGCCCGCTCGCGGTCGGTCGAGCTGTTGCGCTCGGTGGGCGTGCCCGAGCCGGAGCGGCGGCTCGACGCCTACCCGCAGGAGCTGTCCGGCGGCATGCGCCAGCGCGTCTCGATCGCCATGGCCATCGCCTGCTCGCCGCAGCTGCTGCTGGCGGACGAACCGACGACCGCCCTCGACGTCACGATCCAGCGCCAGATCCTCGACCTGCTGAGCGACCTGCAGCGCGAGACGCACATGGCGATGGTGCTGATCACGCACGACCTCGGCGTGGTCGCCGGGCGGGCCCGCCGCGTGATGGTCATGTACGGCGGGCGGGTGGTGGAGACGGGCCCGACCGAGTCGATCTTCGAGGACCAGCGCCACCCCTACACCGCATGCCTGCTCGCGGCCGTGCCCCGCATCGAGGCGCCGAGCCACACCCGGCTCGCCGTCATCCCGGGCCGGCCGGTCGACGTCGTCGACCCGTCGCCGGGATGTCGGTTCGCGTCCCGGTGCCCCCGGGCCCAGCCGCAGTGCCGGCACGAGGACCCCCCGCTCCGCCCGGTGCCCGAGCGGCCCGAGCACAGCTACGCCTGCTTCTTCCCCGTCGGGTCGGCCGAGGATCGCCTCGCCCTGGAGCGCCATGCCGTAGGAGACCAGGCCCGTGGCGGGTAGCGGGAACTCGCACCTGCGCGACGGCGACGACGTGCTGCTGCGCGTCGACGACCTGGTGGTCGAGTACACCACTCGTGGACCGGCGCGCGGCCCCAAGGTCCAGGCCGTGTCGGGCCTGGCCCTGGACGTCCGCCGGGGAGAGACCCTCGGCCTCGTCGGCGAGTCCGGGTGCGGGAAGTCGACGGCCGGGCGGGCCGTGATGATGCTCACCCGGCCCACCTCGGGCAGCGTGGTCTTCGACGGTCTGGACCTGACGGCGCTGGGTGGCCGCGACCTGCGCCGGGTGCGCCACCGCCTCCACATGATCTTCCAGGATCCGGCCTCGTCGCTCAACGAGCGACGCAAGGTGCGAGACATCGTCGGCGAAGGGTTGGCCATCAGCCGGGCTCCCCGCCCGTGGCAGCCGCGCGTCGACGAGGCGCTGTCGGCGGTGGGCCTCGACCCCGACGTCGTCGGGAGCCGCCGACCCCGCGAGCTGTCCGGTGGCCAGTGCCAGCGTGTCGCCATCGCCCGGGCCCTGGTGCTCGGTCCCGACCTCGTGATCTGCGACGAGCCCGTCTCCGCGCTCGACGTGTCGGTGCAGGCCCAGATCATCAACCTGCTCGAGGACATGAAGGCTCGCTACGGGTTGACCCTGGTCTTCATCTCCCACGACCTGGCCGTCGTCAAGAACGTCAGCGACCGGGTGGCGGTGATGTACCTGGGCAAGCTGTGCGAGATCGCGCCGGCCGACCGGCTCTACGACGCGCCGGAGCATCCGTACACGCAGGCGTTGCTGAGCGCGATCCCGCACCCGGACCCGTCGGCCGCGGTTGAGCCGCTGCGGATCTCGGGGGACGTGCCTTCGCCCATCGACCCGCCGAGCGGGTGCCGGTTCCGCACCCGCTGCCCCCGGGCGAGCGACCGCTGTGCCGAGGAGGAGCCGGCGATCCGCGAGGCCGCTCCGGGCCATTTCGTGGCGTGTCACTTCCCAGGCCTTGCCCCCGACAGGAAATGGAATTAATGTTCCGGACAGGTTCCCGAACGTTCGGCAACCTGTCCGACAGCGAATGAGAGGGGGAAGCATGCGCACTCGCTTCGCAGGAGCGCGCCTGGTCTGGCCGCTGGTGGCCTGCCTGGCAGGGAGTCTCGTCGCGTGCGGCGGGGACGACGGTGGAGCCGAAGGTGGTGGGGGCGGGTCGCCCACCGAGACCCCGGGAGATCCCGTCTCGGGCGGGGACCTCACCTTCCTCTACTCGGGGGCCGGCTTCAACGCGTTCGAGCCGGCGGACGTCTCGAACGAGGCGGACAGCGCCGCCGCGTACCTCGGTGCGGTCTTCGGGATGCTCGTCTACGAGGACTACGAGACCGGCGAGGTCGTCCCGTCGATGGCCGAGTCGTTGACCGCGTCCGACTCGGCGCACTGGGTGTTGGGCCTGCGGGAGGACGTGACCTTCAGCGACGGCACGCCGTTCGATGCCGAGGCCGTGAAGTTCAACTGGGAGCGGGCCGCGGGGTTGGCCCAGAGCCCGGTGGCACCGGTCGCCGCCCAGATCGCCTCCCTCACTGTGGCCGACCCGCTGACGCTCGAGATCGAGCTCGCGGCGCCCGACAGCACCTTCGACCGCACGGTCGCTCGGAACCTGGCGTTCGTCGGCTCGCCGACGGCTCTCCAGGCCGACGAGGCATCGTTCCTCCAATCGGATCCGGTGGGGGCCGGGCCGTTCGTCGTCACGTCGATCGGCGCGGACGGCACGGCGGAGTTCGACCGCAACCCCGAGTACTGGGATCAGCCGAAGCCCTACCTCGACCACCTGACCATCCGGTTCGTGTCCGACGACGAGCAGCGCCTGAACACGTTCCTGTCGGGCGATGCCCAGCTCATGGGTGTCGGCATCACCCAGGACGTCTCCTCGATCACCGAGGGCACGGTCGTCGAGCAGGGTGCGCCCGGCGGCGGATCGACGCTCATCTTCAACACCGCGAAAGCCCCCTTCGACAGCGAGACCGCCCGGTTGGCGGTCCAGCACGCCATCAACCGCGACGAGGTCAACGAGATCCGCTACAGCGGCCGGGGCCGGGTCGAGTCGAGCATCTTCACCGACGACAGCCCGTTCCACGACGCCGAGGCGGAGTTCCCCGGCTTCGACCCGGGCGAGGCCCAGAGCCTGTTCGACGAGTACGCCGACGAGACGGGGGAGCCGATGTCGATCCAGTTCACCGCCCCCCAGGCGGCGCGGGCGACGGCCGAGCTCTTCCAGGCCCAACTGCAGGAGTTCGACAACGTCGAGGTCGAGCTGAACGTCGTCGACGGGGCGCAGTACTTCCCCGGTCTGCTCTCCGGGGCGTTCGACGTCGCCGTCTTCTCCTGGGCTGCCGCCAACCCGTTGTCGGACTTCCGGACCTTCTACGAGACCGGCGGCCCCCTCAACCTCGGTGGTTACTCCAACCCCGAGGTGGACCGCCTGCTCGCCGAGGCCGCTGCGACGACCGACGAGGCCGAGCAGGCGGATCTCCTCAAGGACGTCCAGGAGATCGTCGTCAACGACGACGCCGTCGCCTACTTCCTCGTCCAGACCCCGAGCCGAGCCCTCGTCGCCGACGACGTCGTCGGCCTCGACAGTGCGGTCGACGGGATCTGGCTGTGGGACCGGGTGTCGCTGCGATGAGCGCCCGACTCGACTGGATGATCTCGGTCGACGACCACGTGCTGGAGCCCCCGCACGTGTGGGAGAGCCGGCTTCCCGCCAAGTACCGGGACGTCGGGCCGACGATCCGGCGGGACGATGCCGGGGAGGCCTGGTTCTTCGAGGGCAAGCGCATGCCGACGATCGGGCTGGCCGCCGCGGCAGGGAAGAAGAGGGAGGAGTTCAGCCCTCTTCCCATGACCTACGACGAGATGCGCCCCGGCTGCTACGACCCCCGGGCGCGCCTCGAGGACATGGACCGCGACCGGGTGCTGGCATCCCTCTGCTTCCCGTCGTTCCCACGCTTCTGCGGCCAGACCTTCTACGAGGCCCAGGATCGGGAGCTCGGTCTGCTCTGCGTGCAGGCCTACAACGACTGGATGCTCGAGGAATGGGCCGGCAGCGCCCCCGGGCGCTTCATCCCGATGATCATCATCCCCCTCTGGGACCCGATGCTGGCTCGGGAGGAGATCGAGCGGACAGCTGGGCTGGGCGCGAAGGCGGTGGCGTTCAGCGAGAACCCCGTTCCCCTCGGCCTCCCGTCCATCCACGACCGGGACCGCTACTGGGAGCCGGTGTTCGCCGCCGCGGCCGAGACCGGCATGGCGCTGTGCACCCACCTCGGCTCGTCCTCGAAGCTGCCCAGGACGGCACCGGACATGCCCATGATCGCGACCATCGCGCTGCAGCCGATCAACATCGCGTCGACCTGCATCGACTGGCTGTTCAGCGGGGTCCTGCCCCGCCACCCGGGCCTCAAGGTGTGCCTGTCCGAGGGTGGCATCGGGTGGATCCCCTACGTGCTCGAGCGCTGCGACTACGTGGTCGAGCGACAGGGCTACTGGGCGAGCAAGGGCGACTTCGAGGGCGACCTGTCGAGTGGCGAGGCGAAGCTCGTCGAGGGGACCGGTGCCGAGCTCGGCGCCCTGCCCTCGCAGCTGTTCCGCGACCACCTCTACGGCTGCTTCATCGACGACGCCCACGGCGCACAGTCGATCGAGGCGATCGGCGTCGACAACGTCATGATCGAGACCGACTACCCGCACACCGACTCGACCTGGCCGAACTCGATGGCGATAGCCCACGAGCGCCTCGGGTACCTCCCCGAGGACGTGCAGTTCAAGGTGCTCCGGGGCAACGCGGAGCGGGTCTTCGACTTCACGCCGGCCGACCTGCCCGATCTCGCCGGGCCCTGAACCGGGAGCTGCCGAGCGATGGACGTGTGGGTGTCGCTGCCGCAGGCCGCGCCACGTGACCTGGTGGCCCTGGCGAGCGAGCTCGACCACACCGGCGTCACGGGAGTGGCCGTCTCGGACCACATGTGCGTCCCCGACGACGTGGCGTCGGGCTACCCGTACGCGGGCGGTCGGCCACCCCAGTTCCCCGCGGACGCCGAGTTCCCCGATCCGGTCACGCTGATCGCGGTCATGGCCGGGGTCACGAGCCGGCTCCGGTTCATGACCCATGTCCTGCTCGCTCCGCTGTGGCACCCGATCGCGCTCGCCCGCCAGGTCGCGACCGCGGCGGCCTTCGCGGATGGCCGGTTCGACCTGGGCGTCGGGGTCGGCTGGATGCGGGAGGAGTACGACGCCCTCGAGGTCGACTTCGAGCGGCGGGGGAGTCGCCTCGACGAGGAGATCCCCCTGCTCCGCCGCCTCTGGCAGGAGAGCGTCGTCGAGCACCCCGGCAAGCACCACGCGTTCCGCGGCGTGTCCGTCCGGCCCCTCCCTCCGTCGCCCGTCCCCGTTCTCGTCGGCGGTCACAGCCGAGCCGCGATCCGGCGCGCCGCCCGGCTAGGCGACGGCTGGGTGGGCGTCAACCCCGAGCTCGACGAGCTGCAGGCGTTGCTCGCGCTGGTGCAGGAGGAGCGGGCGCAGGCCGGCACCGGTGACAGCTCGTTCCTCGTGCGCAGTGGTGTGAAAGGCGCCCTCACCGACGAGCGTCTCGCCGCCCTCGCCCGCATGGGGATCGACGGGCTCGTCGTCCTCC
>Ga0193742_1002255_pt1 | contig 11138 bp, 8 predicted proteins | sample L2c1metaG_FD_165511 | JGI IMG/M metagenome (GOLD analysis project Ga0193742, IMG submission 165511) | Soil microbial communities from a riparian zone of the East river system, Colorado, United States - L2c1 | ecosystem: Environmental > Terrestrial > Soil > Riparian zone | place: USA: East River... | reverse complement strand
CGGTGCCGACGAGGCAGAACGGATCGCCCGGCTGTTGGAGGCCGCCCCGGGGTTCGCCTTCCAGATGGACGACCTGCAACAGGGCGGCATCAGGCTGGTCGTCTCGGTCGATCCCGACTACCCCGCTCACCTGCGCGAACGCCTCGGCACGACGGCACCACCCGTCCTCCACGTCGCTGGCGACATCGCCCTCGCGGACCGGCAGCTGCTCGGTGTCGTCGGCTCGCGCGACGTGAGCCCGGCCGGCGCCGAGGTCGTCGTCCGCGCCGTCGGCCAGGCCGCGCTGCATGACACGGGCGTCGTCGCCGGAGGCGCCGAGGGGGTCGACCAGATCGCCATGCAGGCTGCCCTCGGAGCGGGAGCTGCGGTCGTCGGTGTCCTCGCCGACTCGCTTCTCCGGGCGACCCGCGATCCCGACGTGCGGCGGGCGATCTCGTCGGGCCGGATGTGCCTGTGCACGCCCTACAAGCCGACCGCCGGCTTCACGGTGGCCAGCGCCATGGGCCGCAACAAGGTCGTCTACGCCCTCTCCGCCGCGACGTTCGTCGTCGCGGCCGACGCCGAACGTGGTGGCACATGGGCGGGTGCCGTCGAGGCCTTGCGCCACGGTTCAGCACCGGTCCTCGTCTGGACCGGCCCGGGCAGCGCCGCCGGCAACGCGCAACTCGTCACCCACGGCGCCCACCCCGTCAGCACCACCGAGGCCCTCTTCCCCCTCCCGAACCCCGAGGACCGCCCCACTCCCTCACCGACCCAACTCGGCCTCGGCCTCTGAGACCGGGTTGCCGGGATTGGTCGGGGCTTCCGGGCCTTGACTGTTACAGGGGGTCGGGATGATGGGGGCATGTTCGAGATTCCTCGTGAGGTCATGGCTGCCCAGCACGCACTCGTCACCAGCGGGCAACTCCGGGAGGCGGGGTTCGACCACGAGGGCGAGCAGTGGCTCGTCCGCAACGGTCAGTTGGCGCCCGTCTCTCCCCGGGTCCTCCGGCTGCTCGGGGCGCCGCAGACTGAGGCGCAGCGGGTGTTGGCCGCGGTCCTCGACGCCGGGCCGGGCTCGGCTCTGTCCCACACGTCGGCGCTCGCCTGGTGGAGGCTGCCCGGGTTCACGCGGTGCGAGCTCCACGTCACCCGCACCGACGACGGGCGGCGTCGGTCCCGTCGCCTGGCTCTGGTCCACGACGCCGTGCCGTTGCCCGACCACCACGTCCGAGTCCTCGACGGCATCCCCGTGGTCAGCCCGGCCCGGGCCCTGTTCGACCTGGCGGGCATGCCGCGGATGCCGCGACAACGGATCGAGCGAGCGGTCGACAACGCCTGGAGCCTCCGGCTCGTCTCGGGCGCCACCCTCCACGCCATGTTGCGGGAGCTGACACGACGAAGACGCCCCGGCATCGCCACGATGCGCGACATCCTGCGGGTGCGCGGGCCCGACTACGTGCCGCCGGCCAGCGGGCTGGAGGGCCGGGTCGCGCAGATCCTCAAGGGCCGGTGGCGGACGGAGCTGCGGCGCCAGGTGGACGTCGGCAGCGACGAGAGCTGGATCGGTCGCGTCGACTTCGCCGACCCGGAGCTCCCGTTCCTCCTCGAGGTGCAGAGCGAGCGCTTCCATGCCAGCCTGCTCGACCGGCAGGCCGACGCCGACCGTCGAACCCGGCTGGAAGCCGCCGGCTTCGTCGTCGTGAGGGTGTCCGAGACGGACGTGTGGCACTACCCCGACGAGGTCGTCGAGCAGGTCCGCGCCGGGCGCAACGAGGCCCACCTCCGCGTCCTCCGGGGCGTCGTCGCCCCGAGCGCCGAGCTGGTCGGAGCTACTCGGTGAGTTGGGCCGCGCGGCAGCCGGCCGGAGCGGAGAGAAGGTTGCAGCGGGCGGAGCCGCCGCCCGGCAGCGTCACCACATAGGAGGTGAAGCGAGGATCGGCGACCACGTAGTCGGTGGAAACGAGGTGAGCGGCGCTGGCCAAGGCGGCGTCGCGCATCGAGGTGTCGCCCGTCCGGGCCTGCACGGTGTCGGCGTCGGCCCGGGTACGGACGAGGTAGCCGTCGGCCACCAACGACTGGATCCCGGCCGTGTCGAACGGGTCGTTCATCACGACGACGGCAGCTTCGGGGTCGGGCGGAGCGGCCGCGGCGAAGATCAGCCGGTCGCGCACCTGCGGTCGCGACGCCCGGTACAGCGCTCGCTCGGCGCCGGTGTCGTCGAGCGTGAACATCACGCGGCCCCGGGCGTCCGACAGCGTCGGCCACTGGTCGGCGAGCACCGCCTCACGCAGCGTGGCCTTGTCGCCGAGCACATCGGCCGGCCGGATCAGGCGCGACGCCGGGAACACCGAGGCGATCTCCGCCTCCAGGGTGCCGAACGCCGGAGTCGTCCACGGCAGCGGGTCGACGAAGCCGAGGCCCACCGGGTCGCCGATCGAGTCGTCCTTGGGCTCGAGCTGGATGACGATCGGCAGGTGGTCCGGGTGGGCGTCCGACCAGGCCTTCACCTCTTGCAGGCACGACACGAACGTCGGGCACGACGAGCGGAAGTCCACCTCCTGGACATGGAACACCTTGAGCCCCGGCTGGCTCATGCGCGGGTCGACCGGTGCCAGCCCCAGCAACGGCACCAACTTGGGCGAGGCGTAGTGGCCGCCCGCCGGTGAGTCGACGAACACGTCGAGCTCGATCGACCGCACGCCGTGGTCCAGCTCCGACGCCAGCGGCAGGTGCGTGTACTCGAACCCGTTCGCCTGGTCGCCGATCACCCCTCGCAGGGCGCTCATCAGCGCCGGCTCCGGCTCGACGTGGTAGCTGTTGTGGCTCGCCAGGACCTGGATGTCGTTGAGCCGCAGCTCGGGACAATCGAGGTCGCCGGGCGCACAACAGGCGCCGACGAGCAGAGGTAACGACAGCATTGCCCCCCGGTAACGCATGGGGTCAGCATGCTCGAACTCAGCGGCCCGTGCCCTTTTTTCGATAACCAGCCTTCCCAACGGGAATACTGACGGCATGCCTCGCGCAATTTGGAGCGGTGCGGTCAGCTTCGGGCTCGTCTCGATCCCGGTGAAGCTCTACAACGCCGTGTCACGCAAGAGCGTGTCGTTCAACCAGATCGACAGCCGCACGGGTGCGCGCATCCGCTACAAGAAGGTGTCCGACGCCGACGGCGAAGAGGTGCCGTCGGAGGCCATCGTCAAGGGCTACCAGCTCTCCAGCGGCGACTACGTGCTCCTCGACGACGCCGAGCTGGGGTCGCTCGACCCCGAGGCCAGCCGCACCGTCGAGATCGAGCAGTTCGTCGACCTCACCGAGATCGACCCGATCTTCTACGACGCCGCCTACTACGCCGCCCCCGACAAGGCCGCCCGCAAGCCCTACGCCCTGCTGGTGCAGGCCATGGAGGAGCAGCAGCGGGTGGCGATCGCCCGGTTCGTGATGCGGTCGAAGCAGTACCTGGCGGTGCTGCGGGCCGACGACGGCGTGCTGGTGCTGTCGACGATGGTCTACGCCGACGAGGTGAACGACCCGGCCGAGCTGGCAGAGCTCGACGGCGTCGAGGACGCCGACGTGTCCGAGCGGGAGCTCACGATGGCCCGCCAGCTGGTCGACTCGCTCACCGAGCCGTTCGACGCCGACCGCTTCAAGGACGACTACCGCATCCGGGTGCACGACCTCATCGAACGCAAGGCCGCCGGCGAAGAGCTGGTCGCCCCACCCGCCGCCGCCACCGAGGAGAAGCTCGTCGACCTCATGGCGGCGCTCGAGGAGAGTGTCCGCGATGCGAAGGAGGCCCGCGGGCGCCACCCTACGGCCAAGCCGCCGGCTGAGGCGGCGAAGGCCCGCAAGAAGGCGGACGAGAAGGCTCCCGCCAAGCGCAAGTCGGCCTAGGCGTCTCTCTCCGGCATGCCGATGGTCGAGGTTGAGGGGCGGCGCCTCAAGCTGTCGAACCTCGACAAGGTCCTCTATCCCGAGACGGGGACCACGAAGGCCGAGGTCATCGACTACTACGCCCGCGTCGCTCCCGTGATGGTGCCGCACGTGCGGAACCGGGGGGTCACGCTGCGGCGCTTCCCCGACGGCGTCGAGGGCAACTCGTTCTTCGAGAAGCGCTGCCCGTCGCACCGGCCCGACTGGCTGTCGACGGTCCTCGGCCCGGGCGACCGGCGGGGCGGCATCGACTACTGCTGCCTCGACTCGACGCCCGCCCTGGTGTGGGCCGCCAACATGGCAGGCCTGGAGATCCACGCCCCCATGGCCTACGGCGACGACATCGACTCACCGGCGATCTGCGTGTTCGACCTCGACCCGGGCGCCCCCGCCGCCATCCGGGAGTGCGCGGAGGTGGCCCTCGACATCCGCCACGCCCTCGACGGCCTCGGCCTGGAGGCGTTCCCCAAGACGTCGGGGTCGAAGGGCATGCAGGTCTACGTGCCGCTGAACTCGCCCCACACCCACGAGCAGTGCAGCGCCTTCGCCCAGGCGATCGCCCAGCTGCTGGAGCGGGCGGCGCCCGATGCGGTCACCTCGACCATGGCCAAGGCCGTCCGGCCCGGCAAGATCTTCGTCGACTGGAGCCAGAACAGCCGGCACAAGACGACCGTGGCCGTCTACTCGCTCCGGGCCCGCCCGCAGCCCACGGTGTCGACACCGTTGAGCTGGGACGAGGTCGAGGCCGGATCGTCGGGCAAGGACCCACTGGTGTTCCTGATGGCCGACGTCCTCGCCCGTGTCGACGCCCACGGCGACCTCTTCGCCCCCGTCGCCACGATGGAACAGCACCTCCCCAAGATCGCCTGACCGCCGGCGGGGGTCCTCAGCCGGGGGCGAAGGCGGCGGGAGGCGTCGGGGTCGACGCGGCGGCGGTGGCGAAGAGCGCGTCGATCTGGGCGGGGGTCAGCTCGCCGGTGACGCGTTGGACCACCTTGCCGTCGGCGTCGAGGGCGACCCAGAAGGGGAACGCCGAGAGCCCGTAGGCGGAGGCGGCGTGGTTGTCGCCGTCGGCGATCACCGGGGATGTCCACCCCTCGTCGTCGAGCCAGTCGGAGGTCGGGTAGTTGGGCCGGGTCTGGTCCATCGCCGTGGCGACCGTCCGCAGGTCGACGCCCGAGGGCTTGCGCCCGGCCTCGAGCCACTGCTGCACCACCGGCACCTCGGCCTGGCAGTGCGGGCACCAGTGGGCCACGAAGAGGACGACGGTCGGCCGCCCCGCGGTGGGGAGGGCCACGTCGTTGCCCTCGAGGTCCTCGCCGAGCAGCGTGGGGGCGAGCCGCCCGACGGCGGGATCGGTGCCAGCGTCCTCGGGCAGCTCGGCCAGGCGCCTCCCCTCCACCGTGGCGAGGGCCGAGTCGAACTCGGTGTCCACCGCGTCCTCGCCCCGGAGCAACGACACCAGCAGAGCCAGCAGCGCGGCGGCGATGACGGCGCCGATGGCGATCACCGGCAGCGTGGTGGCGCGGGTGTGGCCGTCGTCGCCGGTCAGCAGGGTCGGGTTGCTCAGGCTCACGGACGGGGCTCCAGGGCAGTGATGGTACGGATCGAACGGATCGGACGGGCAGGGATCAGCAGGGCCAGGATCGGGCCGCAGTCGCTGAGCGCGCGGCACACCGCGGCAACCCCGCCGCCCTCGTCGACCTGCGGTCGGACGACGCCAGCCCACGCCTCCCGCGACCGGGCCCTGACCGCGCGGGTGGTGGCGACGCCGGCGATCGCGGGCGCGGCGACGAGGGTCAGGACGGTGAGGAACGAGAGGGCGGTAGCGGTCGAATCCATGTGGGCCCCAGCCCGCCGTCCGTGAGGTTAGTGGCGCACCTCCAGCGAGCCGCGCACCCGTGAGGTAGAACGGAGCGGATGGCGCGATCGGGTTGGGTTGCGGTGGCGATCACGGCGTTGCTGGTGGCAGCGCTGGGGAGCCAGCCGGCGATCGATCAGGCCGTGGACACCGACGCCCAGATCCGGCCGTTCCTCTCGTCGCTCACCACCTTCCCCGCCTGGTCGACCAACACGTTCGGTGGCGGGGGCGACATGGTCGGGCCGATCGTGTCGAAGGTCGTGCTGCTGCTCGTGGTGGTGTTCATCGGCGCGGGCATCTCCGGACAGGTCGGGTCGGCGCCCGCGTCGTTCCTGGCCGGCTGGGGCACGGTGATGGTCGGGGCGGCGCTGGCCGGCGGCGTGTTCCTGGCGGCGGCCGACGCATTCGCCCTCGACGGCACCCTCGCCGACTCGGTCGGCGGTGCCCTGCCCCTGGTGGTGCGCGGCTTCAACGACGGCGTGCAGTTCGGGCTGTACACCGGCTGGCTGGTGGGCCTCGGCATGGTGGTGACGGCGCGTCGCCTCCGGCCCGATCCCGACTGGATCGCCCCCACCGCCGGCCCCCCGGGCGTCCCCGCGGTCACCGGCGTCCCCGGTGGTCACACTCCTCCCGGCTCCGCTCCCGGGTACCCGACGGTCTACCCGCCGTTGCCGTCGGGCGCCGACTGGTCGGGCCCGCTCACGCAGCCCGTGGCACGGCCGCAGTCGACGAAGGACCTGGTCGACAGCGGTTTCCCGTCCGACGGCGACTCACCCGGTCCGCCGACCCGGCCCGTGTGGCCCAGCCAGTTCCCCGGTGCGACGCCCGGCGGCGCCTACACGCGCGGCGACGAGGAGGAGGCCCCGCGCCCCAACTGGACCCGCTGGTCCGACCGCAGCGACTGAGGGGAACACCCCCCCCGAAACCTCGACAGAACTGGTCGCCAGAGGACCATCGGTGTCGAAGCTTCGGGTCGGGTCGGGGCGCTACCGGGCGACGAAGTACTTCGCCTGGGGGTGGTGGCAGATCAGGGCCGAGGTCGACTGCTCCGGCTGGTACTGGAAGCCCGTGTCCTCGTTGCACTCCAGGCCGATGCGCTCGCCGCCCAGCAGGGCCAGCACCTTCTCGTTGTCCTCGAGGTCCGGGCAGGCCGGGTAGCCCCACGAGTACCGGCCGCCGCGGTACTGCTGCTTGAACAGCCCCGCCAGCGACGGCCCGTCCTCGTCGGCGAAGCCCCACTCCTCCCGGATGCGCCGGTGCCAGTACTCGGCCAGCGCCTCGGCCATCTCGACGCCGAGCCCGTGGAGCAGCAGGTACTCCTGGTAGCGGTCGCCGGCGAACAGCTTGGCGGTGCGCTCCGAGATGGCCGGTCCCATCGTGACGATGTGGAAGGCGGCGTAGTCGACGTCGGGGCTCTCGGCGGGCCGGAAGAAGTCGGCGATGCACAGGTACGGCGCCTTCGTCTGCCTCGGGTACGAGAAGCGCATGCGCTCCTCGCTGCGGAGCTCGTCGGTCCAGATGACCAGGTCGTTCCCGTCGCTGTTGGCCGGGAAGTAGCCGTAGACCAGCTGGGGCACCAGCAGGCCGTCGGCCTTGGCCTTGGCCATCTCGTCGCGCAGCGTCGACCGGAGGCGGGTCTTGAACTCGTCGTCGGACTCGGGCTTGCCGGCGGCGTCCTTCTCGGGACGGAAGCCCCACTGGTTGCGGAAGATCGCGGTCTCGTTGATGTAGCCGGCGATGTCGTCGAGGGGCAGGCCCTTGACCACGCGGGCGCCCACGAACGGCGGGGCGAACACCTCGTTGTCGGTGAGCACGTCGGGCGATCGGGGCGGCAGGTCCTCGGTCGACGGCTCGGGTTTGTCCCCGAGGCCCAGGGACGACCGTGACGGCACCCGTGACTCCGACGGCACCCGGCCCCAGTCGGGATCGTCGGACTCGGCGCCGCGCTTGATGGCGCCCAGCTTGTCCATCACGTGGAGGCCCTCGAAGGCGTCCTTGCCGTAGAAGAGCCGGCCCTCGTACACGTCGCGGAGGTCGCGCTCGACGTACGACCGGGTGAGCGCGGCGCCGCCCAGCAGCACCGGGATGCCGGCCAGGTCGCGGCTGTTGAGCTCCTCGAGGTTGTCGCGCATGATCAGCGTCGACTTCACCAGCAGGCCCGACATGCCGATCGCGTCGGCCTTCACCTCGCGGACCTTGTCGATCATGTCGGCGATCGACACCTTGATGCCGAGGTTGTGCACCTCGTAGCCGTTGTTGGTGAGGATGATGTCGACCAGGTTCTTGCCGATGTCGTGGACGTCGCCCTTGACGGTGGCCAGCACGATGCGGCCCTTGCCGCCGCCCGCTTCGTCCTTCTCCATCATGGGTTCCAGGTAGGCGACGGAGGCCTTCATGGTCTCGGCCGACTGCAGCACGAACGGCAGCTGCATCTGCCCGGACCCGAACAGCTCGCCCACCACCTTCATGCCCGACAGCAGCACCTCGTTGATGATGGCCAGCGGGGTGGTGCCCTCGGCCAGCGCGGCGTCGAGGTCGACGACGAGGCCCTCGCGGTCGCCGTCGATGATGCGGTGCTTGAGGCGCTCGTTGACCGGCCACCCGGTCCGGTCCTCCTTCACCTGGTCGGCGACCTTCACGTCGGCGAACACGTCGAGCAGTTCGGTGAGGGGGTCGTACCCCGTCGACGGGTCGCGCCGGTCGTAGACCAGGTCCCGGCAGACGTTGACCTGCTCCTCGGGGATCTTGTTGAGCGGCATGATCCGGGCCGCGTGGACGATCGCCGAGTCGAGCCCTGCCTGCACGCACTCGTGGAGGAACACCGAGTTGAGCGCGTGGCGGGCCGCGGGCGAGAGGCCGAAGCTCACGTTGGAGACGCCGAGCGTGGTGTAGACGCCGGGCAGCTCGGTCTTGATGCGCCGGATGGCCTCGATGGTGTTCATGGCGTCGCGGCGCAGGTCGTCGTCGCCGGTGGACAGCGGGAACGTGAGGGCGTCGAAGATCAGGTCGCCCGCCTCCAGGCCGTAGCGCTGGGTGGCCAGGTCGTGGATGCGGTGGGCGATGCGCAGCTTCCACTCGACGTCGCGGGCCTGGCCCTCCTCGTCGATCAGCATGCACACGATCGCGGCGCCGTACTCCTTGGCCAGCGAGCAGATCCGGTCGAAGCGGCTGCCGGGCGCCTCGCCGTCCTCCAGGTTGGCGGAGTTGAGGATGGCGCGGCCGCCGCAGTGCTGCAGCCCGGCCTCGATGACCTGCGGCTCGGTGCTGTCGAACACCAGCGGCACCGTGACCTGGGTGGAGAAGCGGCTGGCCAGGGCATCCATGTCGGCGGTGCCGTCGCGGCCGACGTAGTCGACGCACACGTCGAGCACGTGGGCGCCTTCCTTCTCCTGGTCGCGGGCGATCTTCACGCACGCGTCCCAGTCGCCGTCGAGCATCAGGTCCCGGAACTTCTTGGAGCCGTTGGCGTTGGTGCGCTCGCCGATGATCAGGAAGCTGGCGTCCTGGTGGAAGGGCACGAAGCTGAAGATCGACGTGGCGCCGTCCTCGTGCCGGGCGGGGCGGGGCGCGGGCGTCAGGTCCTTGGCGACATCCGCCAGCTGGCGGATGTGGTCGGCGGTGGAGCCGCAGCAGCCGCCGACGACCTGCACGCCCAGCTCGGTGACGAACCGGGTCTGGTGCTCGACGAACTCCTCGGGCGTGAGGTCGTAGTGCATCTTGCCGTCGACCACCGACGGCAGGCCCATGTTGGGCAGCACGGCGATGGGGAGGCGGCTGCTCTGCGAGAGGTGGCGCACGTGCTCGTGCATCTCGGTGGGACCGGTGGCGCAGTTGAGGCCGACGACGTCGGGACGCAGCGCGTCGATGGCGCCGAGCGCCGCCCCGATCTCGGTGCCCAGCAGCATGGTGCCGGTCTGCTCCATGGTGACCTGCACCTGGATGGGGACCTCACGGCCGACGGCAGCCATGGCGCGGCGGGCGCCGATGACCGATGCCTTGAGGGCCAGCAGGTCGAAGTGGGTCTCGGTGACGAGGACGTCGACGCCGCCCTCGAGCAGGCCCCGGACCATCTCCTCGTAGGCGTCGCGCAGCTCGACGAAGCCGATCTGGCCCAGCGACGGCGACTTCGTGCCCGGGCCCATCGACCCGGCGACCAGGCCGCCGTAGCCGTCGGCCACCTCACGGGCGATGCGGGCCGAGGCGAGGCTCAGCTCGTGGGCGCGCTCCGGGATGTCGTACTCGCCCAGCGGTACGGAGAACGACCCGAAGCTGGCGGTCTCGACCACGTCGGCGCCGGCCTGGAACATGCTGTCGTGCATCGCCGCGATCACGTCGGGGCGGGTGATGCACAGCAACTCGTTGCAGCCCTCAAACTGGGGGCCACCGAAGTCGTCAGCGGTGAGGCCGAGGGTCTGCACGAAAGTTCCGAAGGCACCGTCGTAGACGACGACCCGCTCGCGCACGAGGTCCATGAAGCGACTCATAAGTACGGGCCAGGCTACTGGTCAGTCACTACCGGCTCCCTTCCGAATCGCTGTCACCTGCCGGGGCGGCCGGTTCGGGGCTGGTCGAAGGGGGAGTGTCGTCTGCGTAGATTCGGGTCGGTGAGGTCTTCTCGTGTAGCGGTGGCGCCGGCGGGGGTGCGGTCTTTCCTGGAGGATGCCGTGGTGGCGGGTGGCGGCGTCGTCGTGCCGCCGGAGGAAGCCGAGGGGGTGGTGTGGGCGGATGCCGGCGACGCGGGCGGTCTGTCGAAGCTGCTCGACGACCAGCCGGGGATCCGGTGGGTGCAGCTGCCGTGGGCGGGGATCGAGCCGTACGTCGAGGTGGTGCGGGCGCACGACGACCTGGTGTGGGCCTGCGCCAAGGGCGTGTACGCCGAGCCGGTGGGTGAGCACGCCCTGGCCCTGGCGCTGGCGTGCCGGCGCTCGCTGGGTGCGTTCGTCCGGGCCGGCCGGTGGACGAAGGGGCGGGGGGAGTACCTGCTGGGCTCCCGGGTGACGATCGTGGGCGGCGGCGGGATCACCGAGACACTGCTGCGCCTCCTCGGTCCGTTCGGCTGCGAGGTGACCGTGGTGCGCTCGACGCCCCGGCCGCTGGCGGGGGCCGATCGGGTGGTGGCGTCGTCGGAGCTGGACGAGGCGCTGACCGGGGCCGACGTGGTGGTGCTGGCCCTGGCGTTGACCGCCGAGACGACGGGGCTGATCGACCGGCGGCGCCTCGACCTGGTGGCGCCGGGTGGCGTGCTGGTCAACGTCGCCCGGGGGCAGCACGTGGTGACCGACGACGTCATCCCGGCGCTCGACGACGGGCCCCTGGCGGGTGCCGGGCTCGACGTCACCGACCCCGAGCCGCTGCCCGACGGCCA
>Ga0193742_1002253_pt1 | contig 11149 bp, 9 predicted proteins | sample L2c1metaG_FD_165511 | JGI IMG/M metagenome (GOLD analysis project Ga0193742, IMG submission 165511) | Soil microbial communities from a riparian zone of the East river system, Colorado, United States - L2c1 | ecosystem: Environmental > Terrestrial > Soil > Riparian zone | place: USA: East River... | reverse complement strand
AGGGAGCGGGTCGCCGGAGGAGGCGATTCCGGTTGGAGATGGCTTGAGTTGGACGGGTGGCTCGAAGGCGGTGGCGGAGAGGCCGCGTGGCCCGAACTCGAACAAAGGAAAGTTTGGGCATGTGCTGGTGATCGGCGGGAGTTATGGAACGGCGGGGGCTCCCGGGATGGCCTCGCTGGCGGCGTTGCGGACGGGTGCGGGGCTGGTGACTGCGGGGGTTCCGAAGTCAGTGGTGGATGTGGTCGCTGGAGTGACGCCGGAGCTGATGGTGATGCCGCTCGAGGAGGGACCGGAGGGCGCGGTGGCGCTCGAGAATGTTCACGGACCACGGTTGGATACTCTGCTGAAGCGGATGACCGTGGTGGCGGTGGGGCCGGGGCTTTCGCAGCGCGGCGAGGCGACTGCAGTGGTGCGGGAGCTGGTGGCGAAGAGCAAAGTCGCCATGGTGGTGGATGCGGATGGCCTGAATGCCTTCGACGGAAGGGCCGATCTGCTGGACGGGACAGGAAGGACGCTGGTGCTGACGCCGCATCCGGGCGAGATGGCCAGGCTTACGGGACTGACGGTGAAGGAGGTCGAAGCCGATCGCGTGGGGCTGGCGCGAAGGTTTGCTGTGGAACACAAGCTGACGCTGGTGTTGAAGGGATGGCGGACGCTGGTGGCGCATCCGGACGGACGCATTGCGGTGAACACGACCGGGAATCCGGCGATGTCGAAGGGGGGCAGCGGGGATATTCTTACGGGAATAGTTGCCGCGATGCTAGGGCAGTACTCCGAAGATGTCGCGAAGGCGGTGGAGGCGGCGGTTTACCTGCATGGATTGGCGGCGGACTTTGCGGCCAGGGTGATGGACGAGCATACGGTGCTTGCAACCGATACGGTTACACATCTTTCGGATGCGTTCCGGTATCGTGTGCGGGATGAGGATGGGTTTAGCTGGATCTGTGGGTTGCGGTGAGCAATATTAACTATCTCAGGGAATGATTAGCGCCGATATTATGCGTAGCAAAATCGAGATAAATTTATGGAAATCGCTTTTCCCATCCAGAGCGATGAGGTCATTCTGCAAAGAGGCACCCCCGTTGATCCGTATAAACGTCCATTACTTTTATAGGCTTGCTTCTAATCTCGTTCCTTTGCAAGAAATTGCCGCAGATCGAAAAATCATGGAGTTTTTTTCTCAGCTTTATCAGGGAGAACAGGAACTAATTTTCTTCCTCTGGAACCCGCTCGTACCTCCAGGCACCAGCTTTGCTCGTGGACACGAGTTATATAAAGCTGTAACGGCACTCACAGGCGATGCTTTTCGTGAGGAACTCATTACGTACGCCGAAGCTGCCCGAATTTCTAATTCGCTATCGGCTTTTGAGATTGTGCTGGCTGCTGAGTATGAATTAAAGGATGTATTTGTTGTCTCTAAAAAGGGAATTTATTCGACAACGGAGTTGATCGAGCGTGCAGAGGATTTATTTCCTGAGCCATTTCAAAAGCGTGTTCCAGATTTCATAAAAGACATCCATGAGGCGGGTCGGTGTATAGCTTTCGAATTACCGACCGCTGCGGGTTTTCATATATTCAGAGCAGTTGAAGCTGTCGCAAAACAGTATGTACTGAAGGTCAGAGGAACTTCGATTACAGATAAAGAGAAAAGATTCGGGTTGGGAGGGTATGTAAAAATCCTCATTGACCAGAAGGTCGATGAGAGAGTAACAAATGCCGTTGCGCAATTGACAAAATTGCACCGCAATCCCGCTATTCATCCCGAAGATCATTTATCGCTCAATGAGGCAATGGGCATCTTAGGTTTAGCGCAAAGCTGCATCTTGGCAATGATCGCTGATATGGAGAAAAGAGAACCTGATCCTGACGTATCTCTAACTAAGATGCTTCCTGATCCCGCGGCTCAAGTTTTCCAGGAAGATATCGAGTTTCCGGAGCCAATCGTCTTAAAGAATGGTGAATACGAACTAACGAAAGAACTTGGACCAGGTGATTAAAAAAATCTCTATGTCTCGAAGAAGGAGCTGCAGAGACGGATTAAGGTCAGCAGCACGCGGCTGCTGTCCTCTTTCCATCCGAAATCAATTTGACAGATAACAAGGAGCTAATCTTTGAGGAATTTTTCTCGGGAGAAGAGGTTTCGCACCCGGAGCGTTGCGGGGACGCTGGCGCTGGGAGAGAGGATCGCGGAGATCCTGCTGCCGGCTCCGAAGCTGGTGGTGCTGCGCGGAGAGGTTGGCGCGGGGAAGACAACGCTGGTGAAGGGGATCGCGGCCTCGCTGGGCGCGGCGACGGAGGAGGATGTGACCAGTCCGACGTTCACGCTGGTGCATGAGTATGCGGGGCCGAAGGTGAGGCTGTATCACCTGGATCTTTACCGGCTGGAGACGGAGCGCGAGCTGGCGACGCTGGGGCTGGAGGAGATGATCGCGGAGCCGGATGCTCTGGTGCTGGTGGAGTGGGGAGAGCGGTTCGAGAGTGTCGTGTCGCGGATGGACGTTGACATCGCGATGGAGCACGGGGAAGGCGATGAGCGCGGGATGATGGTGCGGTGGGGGTAGAAGTAGCTCGTTGAGAACCCAGGTCTCAAAAAACGAGACCTGGGGCACTCGGCAGTTCTGATGTTGCAGAGATGCGGTGAAAAGAGAAGCGTCGGGTTGAGCCGCGCGTGCTCGTCATCAGGAGATGACAGCGCCTCCGTCGATGACGACGATCTGGCCGGTCGTGAAGCTGGACTGCATGAGGTAGAGGTAGGTTTCGGCGATGTCCTCGGGTTCGCCGATGCGGCCCGCGGGCAGCTTGTTCGCGGTGTCGGCGTACATGGCCTCGCGGTCTTCGGCGGATAGTCCGCTCCAGAGGGGGGTCTTGACCATGCCGGCGCAGACGGCGTTGACGCGGATGGGCGCGAGGTCGAGCGCGAGGCCCCGGGTGAGGGACTCGAGGGCTCCGGCTACAGCCGAGGTGACGCTCCAGCCCTTCCAGGGCCGGATGGCGACGATGCCGTTGGTCAGAGTGATGGAGCCGCCGGGGCGGATGTGCTGCGATGCGGCTTTGACGGAGAGATAGGCTCCCCAGAAGCGGACCTCGAAGGCCTGGCGCGCCTGCTGCTGGGTGGGATCGAAGGCGGGCATGGTGTCTCCGGCGCTGACGATGAGATGATCGAGGCCGTTGAGATTCGAGAAGAAGCTGGCGAGGGAGGCCTCGTCGGTGACATCGACGGTTGCTCCGGTCACGCCGGCTGGAAGCTCGGTGAGTGCCTTATCGACATTGGCCTGGTTACGGGAGGCGATGACGACCTGGGCTCCGGCGTCGGCGGCGGCGCGCGCGGTGGCGAATCCGAATCCGGAGGTTCCTCCGAGGACGACGACTTTCTTTCCTGCGAGTTTGCTTTGAGAGGTGTTCATGATCTGCTCCTTTGCATGTGCCGGTGATTCTAGGGCCATGTGCAGAGTTAAAGATGAACGGATACGGTATGCGACGCATGCATAATATGCATTATGGACATGCGTTGGAAGCAACTTCGTCAGGTCGACCTTAACCTTCTGGTGGCGTTTGTCGTCTTTGCCGAGGAGCTGAATGTAAGCGCCGCGGCGAAGAGACTGTTGTTGAGTCAGTCAGCGGCCAGCCGGACGCTGGAACGGCTGCGGGCACAGTTTGAAGACGACCTGATGGTGCGTGGCCCGAAGGGCTATCAGCTGACTCCGGTCGGGATGCGGCTGAAGAAGGATCTGGACGGGATGCTGCCGCAGATCGAGAGGCTGCTGGGGAGGCCGGCCTTCGATGCGAAGACGGAGGCTGCGAGTTTTCGTATGACGGGACCGGATAATGTCTGCGCTTTGGTCTGCTCTCTGCTGGCGCGAGAGGTGCTCCTTGCGGCTGCCGGGGTTGAGGTGAATTTTGTGCCCTGGAGCGAACAGGCCTTTGCCGATCTCGATCATGGGCGGATCGACCTGTTGTTTTCGAACGACGATGTTCTGGTGCCGTCCCATCTTGAATCGAAGGTGGTCTATCGCGAGAGCTGGCAGTGCGTGGTGGCGCGGGAGAGCAGGCTTCCGAAGCGGCTGACGCTCGAACGTTATCTCGCGGAGGAGCATATTACGGTCGCAACGCTGGCGGATGTGCAGTCGATCCCGGATAAGCGGCTGGCAGCGCTGGGCCATGTGCGGCGGTCGAGGCTGCGGATGCCTTACTTTGGCGCGGCTTTGGAGTGCATTGCGGGGACGAGGCTGGTGCTGACGGCGACCTCGGGTGTTGCGCGGGCGGCGTCGGAGCGTGACGATCTGCGGGTGATCGCGGCACCTCGGGAGATTTCGGGGTTTGGGTTCCAGGCGGTGTGGCATCCACGGCTTACGGGAGATTCGGCTCATGCGTGGCTGCGGGAGAAGATCTTCGACCTCGCTAAGGTCAGCAGTGGGTCAGTCTCCTGATTGCCCACAATTCCAGAGAGACGGAGAGATGCACCTCTCTAAAGTTTTGGACATGATCCTTCTTAAAGCAGAGATGCGTCCTCAGTGCTTATCGAGATCTCTTCGATGAAGCAGGGTTTTTGGTCGTAGTCACTGTAACGGATCCATCGCGGACGAACGACAAAGTAGGCGATGTCCGGCCAACTCCTGTGCGCTTTACACTCCGGCCACACAGCGAAGTACATCTCCTGGTAACGCTTCAAGTCTGGTTCGTCGGGCTCGATTGCATACCCTTCAAATTGCACGGTCTGTTCCCCGACCCTTCCCACGACAAAAGAGCAGACGGGACGAGCGATCAGATTGGGGTATTTGCGAGACGACTTCACCGTGTCGAAGATGATCTCGAGTTGTGGGGTGATCGCTATGCCTACCAGTGCAGATTGTGGAACACCGTCTCCGGAGACGCTCGACACGACTCCGAAGCGATGTTGCGTCATAAAGGAGTACAAAGCCACTGGATTCATCGTTCGGCTCCTGAATGTCGATGTAACTATGGCTTCGATGCTTAATGCGGTTTCGCAAAGTGTTTCCGCGAGAGGGCAGCGATGCATTAGGCTGAGTGCGTTGTTCGGGGGTGCGGGATGCAGGCTGCTTCGGGCGCGACATTAGTGGTTGTGGCTTACCGGCCCAAGCCGGGTAAGGAAGAGGATCTGCTCCAGCTGACGCGTGAACACGTTTCCCTGCTGCAGAGCGAGGGGTTGGCTACGGAGCGGCCCGTAATCGCGACACGAGCTGCGGACGGCACGATTGTGGAGGTCTTCGAGTGGGCTGTGGGAGGGGTGGAGCGGGCGCACTCCGACCCTTTGGTGCTGAAGCTTTGGGAGAGGTACGCCGCCGCCTGCGAGATCGTGCCTTTGAACCAGATAGCCGAATCGTCCACCATGTTTGCATCGTTTACTCCTGTCGATCTGGGTTAGAGACTGGTTTTTGCGTCGGCGGGCGCAGCTTAGCCAAAGAGGCTTTGCTGCTCGGGCCACCGTACCGAGGCAGGCTGTTTCTTCGGGCCCGAGGAGGGACGCTCGGGTGCGAATGGTCTTGGGTCAGGAGGTGTTTGTTCCGTGTGGTCGCCGAGATCGTCCGAGTCCTCGCGCCAACGGCGGTTGAGGCCGTGGCGATCACGGGCCGCTGAGACGATGTGGCTGAGGTGCTCGGCGTAGGGCTTTGCGGCGAAGTCGGCGTGGTCGAAGCGGCGGTGGTAGTCGGCGACGAGATGGGGGAAGTGCTCCCGAACGAAGCTCAGGTAGGTAGGACGGGAGCACGGCTTGAGGAAGAGCGGGTTGGCGGCGAAGAAGCTGGCGTTGGCCTGGGCGGCGTGGAAGGCCATGCGGTCGATGGCCTCTTCGGTGTCGGTGATGCCGGGCAGAAGCGGGGAGCAGAGGATTCCGGTGGCGATGCCGGCCTGGCGGAGGCGGCGGACGGTGTCGAGGCGGAGGTCGGGACGGGGAGCGCGGGGCTCGAGCAGGCGGGCGAGAGCGGCGTCGGGCGTGGTGATGGTGATGTGGACGACGAGGCGGTTGCGGCGGTGGATCTCCTGGAGCAGGTCGGTGTCGCGAAGGATGAGGCGGGATTTGGTGACGATGCCGATGTTGTGGCCGGAGCGGCGGGCGAAGACCTCGAGGAGGCTGCGGGTGATGCGGGCGCGGCGCTCGATGGGCTGCCAGGGATCGGTGGCGGTTCCGATGGCGATGTGGTCGAAGGGGTGGTGGCGGCGCAGCTCCTGCTCGAGCAGCCAGGCTGCGTTCTGCTTGAGGAAGATGAGGCGCTCGAAGGTGAGCGGGTCGTGGAAGTCGGGCCGGCCGGGGGGAGGTGGATGGCCGGGGGAGGGGGCCATGAACTCGTGGGTGTAGCGGGCGTAGCAGTAGCGGCAGGCGAACTCGCAGCCGCGGTAGGGGTTGATGCTCCAGGCCATCCAGGTCATGCGCTTGGAGACGGAGCGGTTGAGGAGGCTGCGGACCTTGAGGCCACGGAATTCGATGAGATGGCCCTCGTCGGCGCGGGTGGATTCGAAGGCCATGCGGGCGATTCCGGTTGGCTGGTTGAGGATGGGGAAGAGCGAGTCGGCGGTGCGGGTTATGTTCGCCATTTGTTCGCCTTTCTGAGATGAGAATAGGCGTAGTTTTGCCGAGCGTCAAGAGAGGATTGCAAGGGCGAGCCAGATGGAATATTTCCAGGGAAACCGAGGTTGGTCAGGGTCGACGCCGGTCGGGGTTTTCAGGGAGGGTTGAGGTGATTATTCGGATCTAAGAGCCTGTATGGGATCGACCCTGGCGGCGCGGCGCGCGGGGAGGAGACAGGCGGCGGCTCCGACAACCAGGAGCACGGAAACCGAAGAGCAGACAATCGCAGGATTGTAGGGACTCACCGCGAACAGCAGATTTTTGAGTATGCGGGCAAATCCGAAGGCGACCCCGATTCCGGTCGCCGTTCCCAGGAGGACGGGCAGCAGACCGTCCCGCAGGACGAGACCGTAGATGTTTGCCGTTTGCGCGCCCAGGGCGAGCCGCAGGCCGATCTCGCGGTGTCGCTGGACGACGGAGTAGGTCAGAACTCCATAGATTCCCAGGGCCGCGAGGAGCAGAGCGCTGATCGCGAACAGCAGCAGCAGGTCCATCTCGAACCGGCGGTTTGCCACGGAGTCCGAGACGATGCCGCCAAGAGCACGTACGGTTGGCACGGATACATCAGGATCGACGCTCCAGATGGTTTTACGGATGGCATCGGCCATGGTCGCCGAGTCCTGGTGGGTGCTCACGACCAGACCGCCCGTGCTGTCGCAGCGATACCAGTACGGCATGTACACCATCATGGGGTCGGGCCGGGCCAGCGAGACGGTTCGTGCGTTTCCCACCACGCCGATCACTGTAAAAGGTGGTTGGTCGAGACCCGCACGGGTGAACTGCCGGCCGATGGGGTCCTTAGCGGGCCAGAGAGTTCGGGCGGTCAGTTCTGAGACGATCGCGTACTGCTTGCCCTCGTCACCGGCGCTTAAAAAGCGGCCTGCGATCAGGGGAAGATGAAGGGTTTCAAAGTAAGCTGGGCTCACCCATCGGAAGTGTTCGGATGGAAGTTGCATGACGGGCCGTGGATCGCCTGGAACACGGATCATATCGATCCATTGATCTCCCGCAAGCGGCAACTGGCTTATCAGGCCGGCATGATCTACGCCGGGGAGCTGACGCAGGCGTTCCAGCATCTCTTTGTAGAAGAGAGAGCGGGATTGCAGAGAGGAATAGGATTTTCTGGGTAGATTAACGTCTGCAGTCATGATGCGGTTGGCTTCAAAGCCACGGTCGATGCGCATCATCCGGGTAAGGCTTGCTGTCAGCAGGCCGGTCATCAGCACCAGCGTAACGCTGACGGCGACCTCGGCAGCGACAAGCATACGGCGCATCCGTTTGCTGCTGCGCGATTCGGTTGCCAGCCGCGAATCGCTCTGCAGGACCTCGTTAGGCTGTGTGCGCAAACCGATCCACGCCGGAGTGGCGCCGGCAAGCAATGTCGCCACAATCGAGAGCAGAAGAGCGCAGGTAGCGCCTGTCCAGTCGAGATGCAGGGGGCCACGAAAGTCCAGCGCGGACGGAAGGAAGTGCTGCATCGCGGGCACAAGGATTGCGGCAAGCAGAATGCCCAGCACACCGCCAGCGGCTGCAAGCACGATTGGCTCGCGCATCGACATGCGCAATATCTCGCTTCGCCTCGCTCCAAGAGCCGCGGCGACTGCCATCTGCTGCCGGCGACTGGCGGCGCGAGCCAGAAGAAGGTTTGTGACATTGGCGCATCCCACCAGAAGCAGTCCTGCCACGGCGCCAAGCAGAATCAGCAGAGGCGTTCGATGATTGCCGACGAGCGCCTGCTGGAAGGGCGTGAGCTCCGCCGAAAGTGTTCCCTTTTCCTCAGCGGAGAGGCCGGCAGAGATCGTATGTTGCAGCGCGTTGATCTCCGCACTCGCCTGCGCGAGGGAGACATCAGGCTTCAACAGGGCGAGCCCGAAGTAGTTGAAGTCCCCCATCCCCTCTTGCAGCTGTTCCCTGGAAAAAGCGAGGGGAACCAGGGCCACGATAGGCTTTGCACGGTCCGCGTCCGGGTCCGCGAAGGTTTGCATCACCGGCAGATGAAAGGACTGCGGCATCACGCCGATGACTGTGTAAGAAAACCCGTTGAGGGTGATCGTCTTTCCCAGGATTCGAGGATCGCTCTGGAACTGCTGCCGCCAGAGATTGTTCATCAGTACGGCGACATGCTCGTGGCCGGGCTGCGCTTCCTCGACGGTAAATGCGCGGCCAAGCTCGGGTGCTGCGGTGAGCACGGAAAATATTCCCGGTGTCGCGCTCAGGATCTCGGCCTGCAAAGGATGGCCGCCGATACCCAGCGGCATGGAGTCTTCCTTCATGACGGCCATCGACTGAAGGCTGTGGCTGTTCTGCTGCCAGGTGGTGAAATGGCTCGCGTTCACCGGCAATTTTGGATAGAGGTCGCGAAACTCTGCAACCCGCTCTTCCATCACCACGAGCTGATCTGCGTGTTGGTAGGGCAGAGGCCGGAGCAGCACGTCATAGACGAGAGTGAAGATCGCCGTGGTCGCCCCAATTCCCAATGCCAGCGTCAATAGAGCGGTGAGCGTGAAGCCGGGCGCTTTGCGCAGCTGGCGCAGGGCCTGGCGCAGATCCTGAAACAGTGTTCGCACAGAGAGTCTCCTCCATAGGGCACAAGTGGTCGCAGATCTTGAGCTTGCGGCGGAGTTCTCCCGACGCGTTTTCTCTCACTACGTCCCTTTTGCGGAAGAAGTTCTGAGCGTAGCCGTTATTTTGGGGAAGGAAGCAGTCCATACGGAGCAAAAGCCACTCGGCCAATTTTTCAGAATGATCTGTCGACAGGTTTTTTGAGTAGATTGCTGCATTTTTGTCTCATTTTCTTGCGCAACCGCCATTTTTACGGCATACTTACAAGAGCGTCTCAACTTGCCGTTGAGATCAATCGATAACCACGCCCCGGGAAGTGATCCGAGAGGGGTGGGAGATGAGGAAAGATGGCCAGGAAGATCTCCAAGAATTTAACGAAGGCGCGTGCGCTCGTTGAGCCCCGTTCTTACGTTCTGGCGGACGCGGTTCCGCTGCTCCAGAAAGCAAAGTACGCAAAGTTTGATGAGACGGTCGATCTGACGCTGCGTCTGGGCGTTGACCCGAAGCACGCCGATCAGATGGTTCGTGGCACTGTGGTTCTGCCGCATGGCCTGGGCAAGACCAAGATTGTGGCTGTGATTGCCTCCGGTGACAAGGTTCGCGACGCCGAGGTGGCGGGAGCTGAGTTCTTTGGCGGCGAGGAGCTGGTCGAGAAGATCCAGAAAGAGGGTTGGACGGCGTTCGATGCGCTGATCGCGACTCCCGACATGATGAAGTCGGTCGGACGTCTTGGCAAGGTTCTCGGACCGAAGGGCCTGATGCCGAATCCCAAGACGGGCACTGTCACCACGAACGTGGCGGAAGCGGTGAAGGAGATCAAGGCGGGTAAGGTCGAGTTCCGTACCGACAAGACTGCCCTGGTGCATGTTCCTGTTGGAAAGCTCTCGTTCGATCCGCAGAAGCTGATCGACAACGCAACGACGGTGATCACGAGCGTGGTGAAGGCGAAGCCTTCCGCTGCGAAGGGCAAGTACATCAAGGGCGTCACGCTGAGCTCGACGATGGGCCCCGGGATTCAGCTGGACTATGCCGCGGCTGAGGCTGCCGGCAAGGCGTAAGTCGCGAGTTCAGGTTTCTGGTCGCGATGACGCGACGCACAAAATTTCAGCTAGCGATGGAAGGCTAGCAGTGAAGGCTAGGATTTTATGGCACTGTCCAGATCACAGAAGTCGGATAAGGTAAAGAAGCTTGCAGGAGAGCTGGAGACCTCGACCTCGGCCATTATCGGTACGTTTACCGGGCTGACGGCGTCGAAGGACTTCGATCTTCGCAAGACGGTTCGCGCGGCGGGCGGAAGCTACCACGTGGTGAAGAACAAGCTGGCCCGCATCTCGGCCGAGGGGACGAAGATCGAGGATGCGCTGAAGGGGCTGAAGGGCGTCAACTCGGTGGCTTACACCTCGGGCGACCCGGTGGCTCTGGCGAAGGCGCTCTCGACCTGGGTGAAGGACAACTCGGAGTTCACCTTCAAGCTGGGCATCGTGGACGGCAAGGTGATCAATGTTCAGGAGATCACTGAGCTGGCGAATATGCCGGGCAAGGACGAGCTCTTCTCGAAGCTGCTGTACCTGATCAATGCGCCGGCGCAGCGTCTGGCAACCGTGATCAATGCGACCGGACGCGACCTGGCGGTGGTGATCAACCAGGGAGTGGAGAAGGAAAAGTTTGCGGGTGCGGCTCCTGTGGCCGAAGCGGAGGCTCCGGCTGCTGTAGCCGAGTCAGCTCCTGGTCGAAGCAGCAGCTCCTGTGGTCGAAGCAGCAGTTCCTGTGGCCGAAGCAGCTCTGGCCGTAGAAGCGGCTCATGTCGAGGAGTCTGCGGCGGGCGAGCAGCCTTCGGGCGCGGCGCAGCCGGAGAATGCTACGGCATCGCAGGCTGGCGAAGCGGCTGGTTCGGAGCCCGTCGAGGGGTAATCAAGTTTCGTCTGGTCTTGTCCGGGTGCGCTGGTCTGGGCGCTACGGAAACCCGGAAGGGGCTGGACAACCGGAGCGGAGAAGGCTTCCGGA
>Ga0193742_1002252_pt1 | contig 11157 bp, 12 predicted proteins | sample L2c1metaG_FD_165511 | JGI IMG/M metagenome (GOLD analysis project Ga0193742, IMG submission 165511) | Soil microbial communities from a riparian zone of the East river system, Colorado, United States - L2c1 | ecosystem: Environmental > Terrestrial > Soil > Riparian zone | place: USA: East River... | reverse complement strand
AGAGTAGCAGCGAGTGTGGCGATATCGAAGAATCTGCTTTCGTTCGGCATGGTGGTCCTCGGAGTATAGATCGCTTAAGGGGAGCCCCGCTGCTCCAACCTCGCCGGGCGAAGGATCCTAAGTACGCCAAGCGAAGTATCCCAAGTCCATGGCTTTGAAGGGGTTGCGGCATCAGCCGGGACCGCGGCAAGTTCGGGGCGCGGCTCCCGGGAGGACAGGGCTTCCGTGCCGGGCATTGCACCAGATTAGGTATAGACTTGAGATTACGACGAGACTTGCAGGGCGACGCCTTCGAGTGGACTACAGACGCTGCATTTCACCTGCGAATTCAGACGAACCTCACAAATCTGATACCGCCGTAAAGTACCGGAGGGATGTATGCGTTCTGAATCCGTATTTCGCGCAAAAGAGATTATCGACAACAAATACCAGCTCTGCCAGACGGTGTCGAAGGCTACTCGCCGGATTCACATCTCCTCGAGAAACACGCAGGAGACGATCAACAACGCCTTCGAGAAGATTGCCGCGGAGACGAAAGAGCTTCCTGTGGAGCATGTTGCCTGAGACGCCGGGACTACCATCCTTGCAAGGCGTTTATGGTTGGACCCATCTCTATCTCTGCGTAGGTTTCTTCTCTGCTGTGCAGGCCGTTCAAGTTATAAAATGAAAGTGTCGAGAAAGACCTGGGGCGGCATCGGTAAGCCCGCTTCCTCTCCGATGGGAGAGCTCTGTTCCACGCCCTAGCGTGAGGACCCGCGACAAGCGAGTGTGCGTGTGCACACGACGGCTTGTGCGGGTCTTTCGCGTTTGCGGCGGACTCTGGCTCGTGCCAGCCCTCAACTTGAAAAAGGAGAATGCATATGCCATTCATTCGAGCGAATGAGGGTGTTGTAACCCAGGTCAATATCTTCACGGTTGAGCCCGAGAAGCAGCAGGAGCTAATCGATCTGCTGCGCGAGTCGGCAGAGTTCGTGCGAAGCGTACCGGGTTGGATCTCGGCAAGCATCCATCGCAGCCTGGATGGAACCCGCGTGGTGAACTATGCGCAGTCGGAGGACAGGGAGAGCGCGCAGCGGGTGATCGATGCTCTGCGCGAGGCCGGATATCTGGAGCGGAACAGGGCGCTGGGTGTGGCAAGCCCGGGGCTTTATGAAGTGGTGGCTACGATCGAGAGATAGCAGAGGGAAGAGGGGTGCGATTCGGTCGCGCCCCTCTCTTTTGTTCGATTGGAACTGGATGTTGTCGCTGTCTTCACGTGTGAGGCAGCGATTATCGAGTTGCGTATTTGAGATGGCCTTCGCGCCAGGGGATGGCAGTGCGCGCGTTGAGGTCGAAGACGACGCGACCGGCTCGAAGGGTCATCTCGGGCACGATGCGTTCGGTGCCGCTGACCTTTCCGCCGGCGAGATCGGCGTAGCCGAAGCTGCCGTGATCGACGCGAAGGACGGCAAGATCGGCAATGGAGCCGACCGCGATCTGTCCAAGTTCGGGATGGCCGATCTCGGTGGCCGGGTTGGTGGTGGATTCGCGGATGACTTCGAGCAGAGGGATGCCCAGCGCGAGCATCTTGCTCATGACGTTGGGCAGGTTGAGCATGACGCCGGCGGCGGAGTCGACGTGGAGATCGGTCGAGATGGAGTCAGGAAAGAAGCCGCCCTTCACCATCGGCTCTGCGAGCGCGAAGTTGAAGGAGCCTCCGCCGTGGCCCACGTCGAACTTGATGCCGCGTCGGCGCGCCTCCAGCATGTAGGGAGCGGGTTTGCCGTCGGGCGTGAGCAGCGGTGCGGGCATACGGAAGACGTGGGTGCTGATGTCTCCGGGACGCAGAAGAGTAGAGATCATCTGCTCGTAGGACTTGTTGTCGAACCAGCCGAAGTCGACCATGACGGGAAGGTGGTTGCGATTGCCCGCCTCGATGGCCTTCTGGACGGAGATGAAGTTGGGCTGCTGCCAGTGCGCGGTCTTGATGCCGACGACGATGTCGCGGTTCTGCTCGATGATCTTCGAGAGCGCGTCGAGGTCCATGTCGTGCTCGTTCTGCTCGGCGGCATCGTCGTTGTTGGCCATCCCTGCGCCCACGATGTTGATGAAGGCGAAGATGCGCGTCTTCGAGGTGTCGATGACGCGGCGACGAAACTCGGGGAAGTCGCGCCAGCCGGAGGAGCCGGCGTCGGCCACGGTGGTAACGCCGTTGGGCGTGGCCATCACATCGGCAGGGACAGAGAGATCGCCGTTCCCCCAGGCGTTATGGTGAAGGCCGATGAAGAGATGCTCGTGGATATCGACGAGTCCGGGCGTGAGATAGAGGCCGGAGATATCGACGGACTTTTTCGCGGCGCTGGCAGGAATCGATGGCTCGATGGCGGCGATCCTGCCATCGCGAAGGGCGATGTCGCGCCTGGCGTCGACGTTGTTTTTCGGGTCGAGCACATGGCCGTTGCGGAGGACGAGATCATACTGTTGAGCCTGCGCGGAGAGAGCGCAGGCGAGGAGTGTGGCGGCCAGAATGCGAAGCATAGGTGGAAGTATAGCCAAACCTATTTGCCTCCTGATCTTTGTCCGGACGTGAGTAATTCCTCTTTACTCCTCATGACCGAAGGCATATGTTTCACGGCAGGGCTTTTCTCAAAAAAAATTAGAGTGGCAGTGTGATCCGACCGATGATCGATCTGCAGATAGAGTCCCTGGCCTTTCGTAAGGCACTCCTTCAAAGTGAGCGGCGCCGCATCTATGGCATAGCGGCGTTCCTCCTTGCTTTTGCTATCGCGATTGCAATTCGCATCGTCGTCTTTCGATCCCACATGAGTCCATGGGGAGTGTTCGTCCTCCTGTCCGTCGTAGCCTACGAATTGTGGATTCTGTCTGTCGTGACAAAGGCTCTGAAGACGGGGCGGAATCTTCCGGATGCGTTGTGGATGTTTAACATCGTCCTGGAAATAACAGTCCCTGCTCTGGGGGTCGCCTTTTTTTCCAGCCCGCGGTTGTTGGCGGAGTACCGGCCCCTCGCCACTCCATGGGTGCTCGCCTTCTTTCCCCTGATCATGCTCTCCGTTCTGCGTTTGAATCCGAGGGTCTCTCAGATCGCGGGATTGACTGCGGCGATTGGATACCTGGCAAGCGCCTACTCTCTGGGATGGCGTCCGAGCCTCGAAGACCTGGCTCAACATGCCGTCATGCAGACGGCAGTCGTCTTCTACGCATCGATCCTGCTGGTGAGCGGCTTTATCGCGGGTATGGTGAGCAACGAGATCAAAAAGCACGTGGAAGCAGCCCTTCACGAAGCCGAGATGCAGCGCCAGCTTAAACAGGTCGAGCACGATCTGGAGATTGCAAGATCGATTCAGCAATCGCTGCTCCCCAGAACTCGCCCGACGATCAAGGGGTTGGAGATCAGCGGATGGAATCTTCCCGCTGATGCTACGGGTGGCGATTACTTCGACTGGAAGAAGATGCGAGACGGCCGTCTTGTCGTTACGGTCGCGGACGTGACCGGACATGGCATTGGCCCTGCGCTTCTCGCGTCCGTATGCCGTGCCTATGCGAGGTCCAGCTTCGATACCCATGATGATGTTGTGAAGGCGTTGCAGCATATCAATCAGTTCTTCTGTGAGGATCTGACGGACGGACGCTTCGCGACCTTTGTGGCTGCCGTATGCTCGGGGGAGATGGGGCGGGTGGAGCTGCTCTCTGCCGGACACGGCCCTCTGTTCGTATACTCATCGGCCAGTGATTCCTTTCAAGGACTCGCAGCGCAGTCCATTCCGCTGGGCCTTTTGCCTGAGTTGAGTTCGGGAGAGCCCGTCATTCTGGATTTAAATTCCGGAGATCTGGTAGTCCTGGCCACCGATGGATTCTTTGAATGGGAGAACGCAGACGAAGAGCAGTTCGGGGTCGAGAGATTGACCGACGCGGTTCGGGCAGCGCGGGAGCTGGCTCCCGACGAGATTATCGCCGAGCTGTATAAGGCCGTGCGCGCCTTTGCGGATGGCACACAACAGATGGACGACCTGACGGCAGTGGTGATCAAACGAGTTATGAGCGGAGAGGGAGAAACTCGTACAAGCGCCGATCTAACGGCTGACGATTACCTCAGTGGGGCGGTTTGATCTTCGTAGATCGTCCCCGCCATAAAATGGCTGACGAGGCTGGTGGGGCCGGGATGGGTGAAGGAAAGCGTCGTTCCCATGGTGGTTCGATGTGGGCCACCCGTCCAGTTATCGTTCGATGAGGCGCTCGTAAAGTTCTTCTGCTATAACGTTCGAAGTCGCCTCCAATCGTGAAGAAAGGCAGTTCGCCTATCGATGGGTAAACGGTTGCGATCCTGGTTCGATTCCAGGCAAGGAATGGTGTTCCTCAAAAGGAAGGACAGGAAGTGAGGGTGAGCTCTTGTGAAGCAGCCATGCGGATTGGATCCCCGTTGTCTTCGCAAGCACCCTCACAACCTGAAATGAGATTGTGATTGCTATTGCGGTTTTATTTGTACTGTTATTGGTTGCAATATCTTTCTGGCGTTTATTGCACCCGAAACACCAGATCGTCTTCGACTATCAACGTGGCGTGCTCTACAACAAAGGTGTGTTTGAACGAGTGCTGGCGCCGGGAAGCTATTGGATTCCCAGGTGGAAGGCAGCGACGATTGTCGATATGCGATTGCAGGTGATGACTGTTCCCGCTCAGGAGGTACTGAGTTCGGACGGGATCTCTTCAAAGATAAGTCTCGCCGGACAGTATCAGGTAGAGGATCCACAACGCAGCCTGGCCCAAACATCGTATGCCTTGGGAAGTTTATATATGTACGCCCAGCAGGCATTGCGAGATGTCGCAGCAGCACAGACATTTGAAGAACTGCTTAAGAACAGACTGCGAATCAGGCGAAGATATTCGAAGCTGTCGCTCCGAAGGCTATTGAGATCGGGTTGAAACTAGACCAGCTTGAGATTCGCGACATGATGCTTTCCGGAGAGATGAAGCGGGTTTTTGCTCAGAGCCTTGCCGCACAGAAGGAAGGCCTGGCTGCCCTGGAGCGTTCTCGCGGCGAGACCGCAGCCCTGCGAAGTCTCGCAAATGCGGCACGCATGATCGAAGAGAACCCTTCGCTCTTGCAACTACGCGCGCTGCAGACGATGGAATCTTCAAAAGGGAATACATTGGTGCTGAACGTTGGAGAACAGCTCTTAATCAACGGACAAAACAAAAAGAATCTGAATAGAGCCCGGATGCAGGTGCATCAAGGTCTGGGTTGCACTCTTATGGATGGGGCACCCGGCATAGGCATTCGCCTGTCGAGGTAGTTCGTGCTTCCGGTAGTGAATGTATTTTTATTTTCCTGCTCGTGCGAGTCGCAGACCTGGTACTGCGAGGTGGATGCGGTAGACGCTGGATGACGCGGTAATGTAGAGCATCTTGTTATCCGCTCCACCAAAGACGCAGTTGGCTACTCTCTCCGGCACGTGGATCGTTGCAAGATGCTTGCCCTCGGGGGAGAGGATCCAGATTCCTCCGGGGCCCGCGCCATAGATGTTTCCTTTTACGTCGACCTTGATGCCGTCGGGGCCTCCGACGCCGGACGCTCCCTTGGAGTTGAGCAGTACGGTTCCTGCTCCTACGGTGCCGTCGGCCTTGCGCGGATAGCGCATCCAGACAGGGTTGGCGGGGTCGGAGTTGGCGACGTAGAGATACTTCTCGTCGGGCGAGAGCGCGACGCCATTGGGCCGGGTGAGGTCGCGAAGGAGCAGCACGGGTTCGGAGGGAGCGGAGCCGGCGGGTTTGCTGGCCGCGCCACGTAGAAGAAAGACACCGTTGAAGGGCAACTCCCTTGCGGGGTCGGTATCGGACTGTGTTGCGAGGCCGTAGGGCGGATCGGTGAAGTAGAGGGAGCCGTCGGAGGCGAAGACGAGATCGTTAGGGCTGTTGAAGCGCTTGCCTTGATAGCGGTTGGTCAGGACCGTCAGGGGCGAGGCGCCGTCGAGGTGGTCGAAACGGAAGATCTCACGCATCGCGTGGCCGGCGACGGTGAGCCGTCCTGATGGATCGAAGACGTTGCCATTGGTTCCCGGCTCTTTGCCGTGAAAGCCGGGGTCGGTGGTTCCTGAAGGCTTCTTGAAAACCTTGATTGCGCCGGTGGGCGAGAGGGTGAGGAGTTCGTTCAGGTCGGTATCGGTGACGAAGAGCCTGCCATCGGGAGCAAATGCGGGTCCCTCGAGCCAGGTGCAGCAGGTGGCGAACTTCTCGAGATGGGCGTCGGCAGGAAGGATAGCCGAGGCGCCGGGATCGAGCCGATCGATGGCTGCATCTTTGACGGCGATCGCTGTCTGCGTATGCATGGGAACAGACGCGAGCAGGGCGTAGAGCAACAGTAGAACGAGTGGACGCACGGTGTCTCCAATCCTCAGAAGGATACGCCGCTTGGGGAGAATTTTTGTTAACCGCAAGCAATCGGGGAAAATAATAATTTGCTTTCCGGGAACTTCCATTCGTTATCCTCTACTCGCGCATGAACTCCCATGGGATGGTGGTTGGTCTGCTTTTCTGGAGCCGGCGGCGGGTAGCCTGTGGACATCTCCAGGATCATTCGACCTTTTGGACAGGCGGTATCTTCCATGAGCCATTCAGAATTGTAGGATCCGTTGATTTCGGCCAATAGAGTCGCATCATCAAAACGAAATCGCCCTTTGGTGACGGGAGCCAATTCGATTCTCTGTCTTTTCCAGGTGAGTCAGCTTGGACATATAGATCAGTCGAACCGTCGGTGTTCGTCTTGAATTTGTTGCGTTGGCTGAGCGCGTAGCGATTCAGTGGATTATCCACGAAGAAGTACTACGCGTTGTACATCGTTATCGACCAGAATCCATTCACCGGCGGCAACTGACCTTTGTCAAAGTGCATGACATATTTGTTCGCGCCGTTGTAGTTCTGCTTGAGGTCCGGTCCCGTGGATGTTGGATAGATCGCATCTTCGGGTAGGTTTGCTCCAAGACCAAACCAAGTGATCATCGCCCGTTGAATATAGTCGGTGCCGTACAGTCCTATCTTCGTAGTGAACGACCAGCCATTCACGTATGTTGCCTCCCCGGCCGCCACACCTCCCTTTTCCCACTCCGCGATCTTGTCCTGCGCCGGCTTGGGAACCTTGGCAAGTGCGCCTGCGACCTCTGGGGCAAGCTTCGAGATATCGAAATCCTGCCCCGGGACAATACCGATGGTGGCAAGTTTTGCCACCATGGGAGCGTCGGCCGCAGTAGGAGGGTTGGTCTTCAGGAGTTCCGCAAACAGCTTGAAGTACGACGCGGCATCCCTCGATGCTGGTGCGCGACGAGGTGATCAAGTCAGGTATGGCTCGCGGAGCGGGAATCAGCTATGACCGGCTGGAAGATCTGTTGGAGACGCTGCAACGCTCTTGACGGTCTACGCTTTAAAAAGCAAGGCCGCGATTGCTCGCGGCCTCTTTATTGCTGAATTGATGCTGGGCTTAGATCTCTTTGACTCCATCGACAAACGCCTTCAGCTTGCGGCTGCGGCTGGGGTGTCGCAGTTTGCGGAGAGCCTTGGCCTCGATCTGGCGGATGCGCTCGCGGGTGACCTGGAAGGACTGGCCAACCTCCTCGAGCGTGTGTTCGGAGCCGTCTTCGAGGCCGAAACGCATCTTGATGACGCGCTCTTCGCGCGGCGTCAAGGTGCGAAGAACCTGCGAGGTGTACTCCTTGAGGTTGACGCTGATGACGGCGTCAGACGGGCTAACCGCCATGCGGTCTTCGATGAAGTCTCCAAGGTGCGAGTCTTCCTCTTCTCCGATGGGGGTCTCGAGCGAGATGGGCTCCTGTGCGATCTTGAGGACCTTGCGGACCTTCGCGACAGGAATATCCATGCGGCGCGCGATCTCTTCCGAGGACGCTTCGCGGCCCAGCTCCTGCACCAGCTGACGCGAGGTGCGGATGAGCTTGTTGATGGTCTCGATCATGTGCACCGGGATGCGGATGGTGCGGGCCTGGTCGGCGATGGCGCGGGTGATGGCCTGACGGATCCACCACGTCGCGTAGGTCGAGAATTTGTAACCGCGACGGTACTCAAACTTGTCGACGGCCTTCATCAGGCCGATGTTGCCCTCCTGAATCAGGTCGAGGAACTGCAGTCCGCGGTTGGTGTACTTCTTCGCGATGGAGACGACGAGGCGAAGGTTAGCCTCGATGAGCTCGCGCTTGGCGCGCTCGGCGTCCATATCGCCCTGAATCATCTCGCGCTGGGTGCGCTTGAGGTCGACGATGGTGATTCCGGCGTCGTGCTCGAGATGCTCGAGGTCGGTGCGGCAGTTCTTCTGCTGACGCTTGTACTCCTTGCGCAACTCCTCGGACTTCGAGGCCTCGTGCTTGTTCTCGAGGGTCTTGATCTGGCGCTCGAGGGTCCGCATGGAGTCGACGGTCTTGTTGACCTTGTCGAGCAGGCGCTTCTTCTCGGAGTTGGTGTACTTCAACTCGCGGACGACGCGGTTGATGTAAACATGCTCGCGGCCGATGAGCCAGCGAGTCTTGCGGGTCTCCTTGGCCTTCGCCTTGGCGTCCTTGCCGACGGGAGCGGCGACCTTCTCTTCTAGCCCGACGATCTTCTTCTGGTGCTTCAGGATGACGTCGATGCGGCCTGCGGTCTGCTTGACGCGGGCCTGCAGAATCTCTTCGGTGAGCTCTTCCTCATCGAAGGTGACGACTTCCTTGATATTGCGAACGCCGCGACGGAGGTCTTCGCCGAGGGCGACGATCTCGCGGATGACGATCGGCGAGCGGGAGATCGCCTTCATCACGCGGAGCTGTCCGCGCTCGATGCGTTTGGCGATCTCGACCTCGCCCTCGCGCGTTAGCAGCGGGACGGTTCCCATCTCGCGCAGGTACATGCGGACGGGGTCGTTGGTCTTTTCGAGGGTTCCAGGGGAGAGGTCGAGCTCGACGTCGTCGGACTCTTCTCCTGCCTCGGGCTCGTACTTGTCCCGGTCGAACTTGTCGCCGGAAAGCACGTCGATGCCCTGAGTGTTGATGGTGGTGAGCAGATCGTCGAGATCGTCGGGGGTGGTGATATCACCGGGCAGAAGGTCATTAACCTCGCCGTAAGTCAGATATCCCTTTTCTTTCCCGGTCTCGATGAGCTTGTCAATGTCTTCTTCGTACTTGTCGATTTCTTCGGCCACGAGGGTGCGCGCTCCTGCAAAATAATCTTTAATGGGATGCCGCTCAGGGCTAGGTGCTGTGGTATCCGGGCGGAACTATCCCTGGGTTGTTTCGTAATAGCAGGGAGCAGGTAGCGGTTTAGACCGCTTTGGCCAGCCGGATGACCTTCAAAGAGGTCAGGGCATTCAAGGGCACACTTCCCCAGCGAATCACAGGATACCACATCAATTTAGACGCTTGAGGCGGAGAAAAGACTCGGAGGCGGGTCCCGCAAAGGTTCGCCGCGCGCACCGCCCTGATGGCTGGGGCAGCGGCGCAGGTGGATGTCAGTTCCGTTGGAGCCGTAATCGTGCCCGCAGTGGCTGCAGCGAAGGTGATAGATGGTCTGGCCGGGGAAGCTCTCGGAGGGAAAACCGGTCCGGGAGACGACGATCTGGCCGTGTTTATTGCTATATCCGGGGTCTGTGGTCTTGTGACGAGGCATCTTCTGGAACGATTTTAAGGCCTCAGAGAGCCTTTGTATGCGAGGCGAACCATGCAGCTAACTCGTCCTCGGTGAGGGAGCCGTCGGCGAGGTGGAGGAAGGTGAGGTAGATCTCCTCGCGCGTCGCCTCGACTTCCCAGCCATTCAAGCGCAGAAAAGTGAGCGAGACCACCAGCGCGGTTCGTTTGTTGCCGTCGAGGAAGGCATGATTTCTCGCTATGCCGAAGGCGTAGGACGCCGCCAGCCGGGAAAGATCGGGACTGTCGGAGTAGGCGAAGACATTGTGGGGCTTGGCGAGGGCAGAATCCAGGAGGCCCTCGTCGCGGAGGCCATCGGAGCCGCCGTGCTCAACGAGCTGCTCCTGATGCATGGCCAGAACCGCTGCTTTACTGACCCATCGAGGTTCGATCATTATTCGGCGAGTTTCCGCAAAACATCACGGTTCTTCCGCATGACGTGGCGGGCGGCTTCCATCTCGTCGGCAAAGTTCTTGTCGTAAGCAGTCAGCTCGATGCCGTTCGGAGTCTCGGTAATATAGAGCTGATCGCCTTTTTCAAGATGCAATCTGGCCAGAATCTCCTTCGGGAGAACAATTCCGGCGGAGTTTCCGACAGTGGTGATCTTTACGGCAGTGGCGACCATGGCGAGTCTCCCTCCTTGATCATTATAACCACAGTTATAATAACCCGATGCATTAGAAGATTCATTGCTGCTTTCTAGTCCGCAAAATACAGGGATTTTTCGCTGCGCTCAGAATGGCGATCAGTGGGGAGCAGGTAGTAGTCTCTGCTGTCCCAATTATTGTTTCCCGAATCAATCCGGTCATCCCTGCGGCTGCGGGGAGCGGCGAAGGCGGGCCCTGAGCGCTGCGGGGCGGAGCGACTGCGGGTAGCGGAACATACTGGCGGCGAACTCCGGGAAGGTATCGTGAGACAGCTTCAGCGATGCGGGCAGGACGTACAGGTTCATCACCATCTCGGAGACCAGAAGCGAGGCGGCGGCCCAGTAGAGCCCGAAGTGCTTCGCCAGGAAGTAGGTCAGGACGACAGTGATGCTGGTCCCGAAGAGATACCACGCGGCCAGTTGCTGGTGCCTGTTGACGGCCTGCAGCAGGGTGGCGCTGGTCGACCAGAGGGAGTAGGCGATGACGACCAGCAGAAGGATGCTGAGCAGGCCGCGGCTGGGGGGCACGTGACCTCCGGTCCAGCGGTGCAGGAACCAGGGACCGAGGGTCATCATGGCGGCTACGATCACCACTGCGATGATGAGGCCCATCTGGCAGGCGCGGCGGTGGAGGGTCCTGGTGAGAGCCATGTTATTGCTGCCGAAGGAGCTGGAGAGCTCAGGCCAGAAGGTGTTGTTGACCATCTGGACCATCTGCAGGGCGACGCGGGAGATGGTGCGGGCGGTTCCGAAGATGACGACCGCAGTGGGTCCGAGGGCGTATCCCACTGCCATCAGGGTTCCCTGCAGGTTGAGGGCATTGCCGATGGGGAAGGCCATGAAGGCGAAGGCAGGACC
>Ga0193742_1002250_pt1 | contig 11169 bp, 10 predicted proteins | sample L2c1metaG_FD_165511 | JGI IMG/M metagenome (GOLD analysis project Ga0193742, IMG submission 165511) | Soil microbial communities from a riparian zone of the East river system, Colorado, United States - L2c1 | ecosystem: Environmental > Terrestrial > Soil > Riparian zone | place: USA: East River... | reverse complement strand
GTTCGGCGCCGCGGGCACGCAGTTCCGCCGAGCTCGCCGCGTGGTCGATCTCCTTGCGGCCGTTGGTGTTCTCGTCCGGCCGGGTGATGCCCAGCGCCTCCGACGCCGCCGTGCGCAGGTCCGCGCCGAGTTCGGCGGCGATCTTGGTCGGCGGCTCGCCGGCGGCGATCCCGCGGGCCACCCGCGTCCCGGTGGACACCGTGGTGCTGACGAGCCACTGCAGCGTGGACAGCCCGGAGCTGGCGGCGATGCGGATCAGCCCGATCGTCTCGTGCAGCGCGTCGTTCTCCCGCTCGGTCATATCATCCCCTCGCCAGCTGCGTGCACCGGATCGCTCCGCAAGCACCGCTCACTGTCAGACTCCGAAGATCGCTAGGTGGATGAGCCCGGCGCCGATGCCGAGTACCCCGCCGTGCACGAACAGCAGCCACTCATCCTGCTTGATCGCCGACCGCAGCAGCTCGTTGAACTCGTCACAGCGCAGCTGGCGCATCTGCCGTGCCACGAACCGGTTGATCTTCACCGACTGCTGCTTGCCGAACTCGCTGTCGCCGAACACCGACGCGAACTCCACCGCCTCGCTGGCCACCGCGTCCCGGATGCGGTCGTAGCGCTCGGTGCCGATGCCCACCCGCACGGCGGAGCGGGCGAACCCGACGGCGTTGTCCACGGCGGGCTTCAGCGACGTCTCCAGCATCGCCCGCGTCCGGTCCGAGCGTGGCCCGAACAGCAGCTCGTCGCCGATGTTCTTCATGTTGATCACGTCGTCGGCGATGATCCGCGCCATCACGTCGCTCACCTCGGGCTGGCGGCGCAGGAACAGGCCGTGGAACGTGAACGGCCCGATCTTGCGCGGGAACACCGGCTCGAAGATCAGCTTGATGCCGATCCAGTTGACCACCCAGCCGATCACCGCGCCGCCGATCGGCAGCACCCACCACTGCGGCAACGCCTCCAGGATGAACACCAGCCCGATGCCCATCGGGAAGCCGAAGTAGAAGCCGAAGTTCTGCATGAACCGCAGTTCCTTGCGGCCGACCTGGCGGAGCATGTCGTTCATCAGCTCTGGGTGCTCCTCGAAGTGCCGGATCACCAGCAGCTTCGCGTCGATGAGCTGTTCGATGTACTCGCCGAGCTGGTCGGTCAGCTCCCGCACGATGATCGGCAGCCGCTGCTGGATCCGCGCGTGCACCGCGTCCTTGATCAACGGGGGCAGGTCGTTCCACAGCTGCGGGTGCTCACGCAGCATGATCCGCTCAACGACACCGCGGATCTCGCCGCGCGCGCTGGCCGCGATGTGGTCGGCGATCTTGTCCGGTTCGAACTCCCGGTAGAAGTCGCCGATGCTGCCGACCTTCAGCAGCGCCTTGTCCACGGAGATGCTGGCCATCTTGGACACCCGCGACGGGATGATGCCCTGCCAGCCGAACCGGCCGCCGTTGGTGATCGCCGGGATCACCTGCACGCGGCGCGGCAGGTACGGGTAGAGGAACTTCAGGCCGGGGATCCGCAGGCCGTGGAACCGCATCGGCTGGAACAGCATGAGCACGCCGGTCCAGTTGGTGATGTAGCCGATCACGCCGGTGAACAGCGGCACGGAGATCAGGTGGGTCAGAAAGCGCGAGTCACCCCAGTCCAACGCCGAAAGGATCATGTTTCCCGCCCGTCCGTTCCCCGGCCCGACGCTGGGCCTGCCCCATGGTCATCCGCGAACGACCACGGCACAAGTCGTCAGCCGGCGCCGAGGCAGATGAACGGCCGGCGCAGCGGGTCGCCGGCGGTGGCCTCGGCAAGCGCGGTGGCGGGGGAGCGGCCGGCGGCGAGCCGGCGGTGGTAGTCGGTCATCGTCTCGTTGAGGTCGGCAACGGCCGGCCGGACCCCCCGGAGCTCGGGGAGCCGGGACAGCCGGCGGTGGTAGTCGGTCATCGCCACGGCGGCCGACCGGTGCCCGACCCGGTTCACCGCGGCCACGACCGTGCGCGAGCCGCTGGCGAGCATGGCGCCGGCGAAGCCAAGCGGCTCGTCGCCCGGCCGGATGTGCGACAGCGCCAGCTCGCACGCGGCGAGCACGATGTGCTCGGGCGGGTGCTGCAGCCTGGCCACCTCGTGGGCGAGCAGCCCGCCGTCGGCGAGCTCCAGCCGGGAGAACATCGCGTTGGCCGGCTCGTGCGTGCCGTGCGCGGCGATGTGCACCAGCTTCGCACCGTCCATTGCGGACAGAACCTTCTCGGTCGTCGCGTCTTGTCCTTGCAGCACAACGGCATCCGGGTAGATCGCGTTCAGCTGATCCAGCTCGGTCACGCTGTCGGGCAGGTCGGGCCCGGCGACCAGTACGACGGGTCCACTGTTGTCCACCGGCTCCGCGGCGTGCACCCACGCGGTGGCCGACGGCGCGACGGACACCGCCCGGCCGCGCAGCGCCGGCAGGGACTCCCACGGCACCGAGTACAGCCCGCCGAAGGGCACCACGACCAGCTCGCGGTCGCCGATCAGGTCGGCGGTGATGCCGTCCGAACCGAAGACCAGGTCGTTGAGCGCACTGATGCGCCGCTTCGCCGACTGGGACACCACGGTCACCAGCGGCGTGATCAGATCGTCCGGCGCGAGCGCGTCGAGGTCGGCGTGCAGCTGCCTGGCCGGCTCCAGGATGGTTTCCTTGGGGCCGAGGCGAACCAGCGTCGTCCGGCCGCCGGCGACGACAACGGCGGCCAGGTCCTCGCCCGGCCCGACGAAGCTGATCAGCGCCCGGTCGCCGAGCCGGTCGATGATCTCGTCCGGTGAGCTGACCGGGCGCGGTCGGCCCCACCGGCTGGTGTGCCAGCCGAGCCGGCTCACCTCCCGCTGCAGCTCGGTGCTGCGCCGTTCCAGGTAGGCGCTCGGCCGCCGCTCCAGCCTGGCCTGCTGCACCATGCGCAGCGTGGTGCGCAGCTCGGTCACCCGGCTGGCCAGTTCGGGGTCGTCGATCGCGGGCAGCGGCTCGTAGCGGTAGATCTGCGCCCTGGTGCGCTCCTGCCAGGCGAGCAGCCGGCGCGCGTCGGCCTGGGTGCGGGCGCTGTCGAGGACGAGCCGTACGGCCAGCCGGCCGAGTTCCTGGCCGTGCACCGCGGTGCCGCACACCAGGTCCAGTCCGCCCATCTTGTCCCTGGCGGCACCCAATTCGGTGAGCCCCGCGCGTGCCTGCGCGAGCGCGACCCGCGAGTGTCCCTTGGCCAGCGCGACCTCGGCGCGGCACAGCCGCAGCAGCATCTTGTGGTCGATCGGGGCGATCTTGCGCGGCGACGGCACCTGGGCGATGAGCTGCTCGGCGTCGCCCGTGGCGCCCCGCTTGAGGGCGAGGCGGGCGGCGAGCATGGTGGCCATCGCGGCCTCGTCGGTGAGCCCGACGGCGGCCAGGTGCTTGGCGAGCGTGGCTGCCTTGGCCGGCGTGGCGATCTTCGCGGTCCCGGCAAGCGTGGCCAGCACGTCGGCCCGCATCTTGGTCAGGGCCGCGACCTCGGCCCATGGCTCGTTGCCACGTTTCAGGAACCGCCGGCGCGCGGCACCGGCCATCGCGCGGGCAGTGGTCAGGTCACCGAGCAGCAGCGCGGCGGCGGCGCGGGCCACCTCGGCCTCGGCGAGGTCCTGGCTGATCCGCTGCTGGCCGAGCGCGGACAGCGCGTCATCGAGCTGGCGCGCGGCTTCGTCGGCAAGCCCAGCGGTGAGCAGCGTCCGAGCCAGGTCGATTTGGGTCCTGGCCACCAGTCCTGGCGCAACCTCACGGAACGCCCGCTCGGCCTCACGGTAGTTGGCCAGCGCGTCCGGGATGTCACCGACAAGTTGTGCGATGTCTCCGAGATTGCTCTGTGCCTTCGCCCTGGGAACGGGCAAGTTCAGCTCAGTTGTCAGCTCGATACATCGCCGCATGTCCCGCTCGGCTTCTGCCGGCCGGCCGAGGGTGATGTACGACATCCCTCGATTGATCAGTGGGCCGAGTAGCTGCTTACGGTCCTCGGCTTGTTCCGAGATCGGAATTGCTTCGCTGAACTTTTCCAGGGCATCCGCGGTGCGGCCGGCGCGGAGCAGAAGGATGCCGTGTTGGTTGAGCACCATGCCCGACAGCGAGAGTCGTTCCTCCTCGGATGCGACGCCGCTGAGCAGGTCGCCGGCCGTGCCCAGTTCGGCAAAGCCGTCCGCCGGTGCTCCCGTCTCCGCACGGCAGAAGGCGAGCGTGACAAGGATGCGGATCCGCATCGGGATCGCGTCGGGATGAGACGACGCGATCGGCAGCCTCCGAAGCGCTGCCTGCAGAAGATCGATAGCCTCGGACTGACCCGCCGTCTGGGATAACGGAAGCGCACGCCGATACAACGCGCGGGCGGTGTCCAATCCAGCTTCATCGGCCTCGTCCACGACTGTCACATTCTGCAGTGTTGCGCGTGTGTGTGGAAGTGGTGAACGAGGCACACTTCAATAGGAGCACATCGTGCCGCCCGGCGTAGTACCGGGCGGCACGATGAGGCTCAGTTCGCCTGCCCTGCCTTGGTTGGCTCAGTGCTGTTGTGGATGTGGCCGTCCCCGATCGGCCTCCCGCAGCCCGGATATGGACAGATTGCTTCGGTTGTCCGCTCGCGCTCGATGGTCTGGTCGGTCATGTGCTTACTCCCCTTCAGCGACTCGCTGCTAGGTGCGTCGCCTAATAAGAGGCACCTGGTGACAGCGAGATACAGAGAATAGCGGCTGAATGGGTGAAGCGCGACCAAATGGCCTACAAATCTACCGTTGGAGTGACGACGGTGCGTGATGTTCCGTTGTTCATTCGAACGAGCAACTGAATTGTTCCTCTGGGTACTTCCGTGAGTACGAAGCGTCCACCTTCATCGGCGGTCGTATTGGCCGAACCGTGGTCGGCGACGCGGACCTCGATGCCGTGGGTGCCGGCGGGCACGAGCCAGCCGTCGATGCGGTGGTGCTCGCCGGTGCGGGTCACGTTGACCATCACCGTGAGGTCGTCGACGAAGAACGTGATCGTGCCGGGCAGGCCGCTGCGGACGCCGGCCAGCATGCTGTCGTGGGCCCACCGGGCCACCTCGATGTCGAGCGCGTCGAGGTCCTCGATGTCCACCGCGAACCGGGTGCGGTCGACAAGGCCGGCTGGCGGCGGGTCGAGGGTGTCGACCAGCCTGGCCACCAGCTCCATTAACTCGTCATCGGCGACGTGTTGCGTGTTCATGATTCTCTGTCCCCGGCGTAGAGGGCACGCAGCGAGTTGAGGCAACGCCCGCGTGTTGGTCCGATGCTTCCGTGCGGCATGTGCAGGGCGTCGGCGACCGCACGGTACTCCGCCCGGCCGGCAAGCACGGTGAGTCGCAGCAGCTCCTGGCAGCGCAGCGACAGTTGGAAGAACGCGGACCACAGGCCCTTGTCGCGCTCCTTTGTCAGCACGTGGTGCTCCGGCGACGGCTCCATGGTCGGCAGCCGCTCCGCCTCCTCCGTGGTCAGCTCGACCTGCCCGTTGCCACGCTGCCTGGTCCTGGAGGCCTCGCGGCGGGTGGTGGTGATCAGCCAGGCGGCGAGCGCCCGCGGCTCGGCCAGCCGGTCGACGTGGCGCAGCAGGGTGAGCCACACCGTCTGCACGACGTCCTCGGCCGTCGTCCTGTCCAGCCCGCCGCCCCGCGCGACGTGCCAGACCAACGGCGTCAGCTCAGCCACGAGGACGTCGAAGGCGGCACGGTCCCCATCCCGAGCCGCGACCATGCAGGCCGCGTGTCGGTCCGTGCCCGCAAGTTCCTCCCATGGCTTGACCATGCTCGTGGTCGGCAGTTCCGCCACCGCGTCCCACCCCGATTCAGGGATCCATTCGTCCGGCACCAGGTTAATCGTGCCAACCACCGCCGCCGTGTCTATCGGCGGTGTGGTCATAGTGGACAGGAGGCCAGCGGAGTGATCCCAGATACCTGCCAATCGGGTGGTTCAGGCCGCCGTGGCGATCACGAGGAGCAACAACGCGAGTCCGAGTAGGACCCCGCTGAGCAGCGTGCCGCAGCCGCGAGCGACGACCGAGGCCATCGTCGCGGCGCGCGCGGCGAGGACGTTGGCCGCGATCACCGCGACCGTGACGACCGCGCAGCACCCCACGGTGCCCCAGATCACCGTTGCGGTCGGCCCGTGCGCGTCGAGCAGTGTGGGGCCGAAGACCAGCGTGAGCAGGCAGACGAGCACCGCGCCGCCGAGCGCCAGCGCGGACGCGACGCCCACCAGGGCGCGCGCGGTGCCCGGTTGGGAGAAGGTCCCGCGCTGCTCGTCGTCGGCCACGCCGGGAGCTTAGGTCAGTCCTCCTCCGGCACGGCCAGCCAGCAGATCAGGTAGAGGATCGCGCCGGTGCCGAAGCCGAGCAGGGTGGCCGCGACCAGCGCGATCCGCACCAGCGCGGCGTCGATGCCGAACAGCTTCGCGATGCCGCCGCACACGCCGGCGACCATCCGGTCGGAGCGGCTGCGACGCAGCGTCTTCGACTTGGTGGTTGGCTCGGGGTCCGCGGTGAATACGTCCTGTGTCATGCCTCCATGGTGGTCGCGCGCCGGCCAGCGGCCATCAGGGAACAACCCTGGTCGGACCCGGATTCCGTCTCCGGGTCGCCCCGTACCTCTACGCTGGCGGGGGTGAGCAACCAGTGGGCACCGGTCGCCGATCCCGGCGCGCTCGCCGGCGAGCTGGCGCGGGTCGGCTACCTGGCTGACGAGGGGGTGGCCACCGCGGCGTTCCTCGCGCTGCGGCTGGGCCGGCCACTGTTCTGCGAGGGCGAGCCGGGCACCGGCAAGACGTCGCTGGCGACCGCGCTCGCCGAGGCGCTCGCGGTGCCGCTGATCAAGCTCCAGTGCCACGAGGGCATCGACTACACCCAGGCGCTCTATGACTGGGACTTCCCGCGTCAGCTGCTGCACCTGCGCTCGCTCGAGGCGGCCTCAGCCGGCCAGCTCGACTCCGACGTTGCCGAGAAGTCGTTGTACAGCAGGAGGTTCCTGCTCAGCAGGCCGCTGCTGCGGGCGCTGGAGGAAGCGCCGTGCGTCTTGCTGGTCGACGAGATCGACCGCGCCGACGACGAGTTCGAGGCGTTCCTGCTGGAGCTGCTCGGCGAGTTCACCGTGTCGATCCCGGAGCTGGGGGAGATCCGCGCCGAGGTGCCGCCGCTGGTGGTGCTCACCTCCAACCGCACCAGGGAGGTGCACGACGCGCTGAAGCGTCGCTGCCTCTACCACTGGCTGGAACATCCGACACTGGCAAGGGAAGTGGCGATCCTGCGCAAGCGGCTGCCCGACATCAGCGAGCAGCTCGCCGGCCAGGTGGCTTCCGCCGTGCGCCGGTTGCGTGCGGCGGAACTGCTCAAGCCGCCAGGGGTGGCCGAGTCGATCGACTGGGCGCAGGCGCTGCGCGTGCTCGGCCGCAGCGAGCTGGACGCCGCCGCGGCGGCCGCGACACTCGGCGCGGTGCTCAAGTACCGCGAGGACGCGGACCGGATCGTCGCCGTGGGCCTGGACACCATCCTCGCCGGCTGAAATTCGGTGGCGCGCCGGGGTTTCCGCGGCGCACACTGGTTGTCGTCAACGAGCTGAGGAGGGCAATCATGAGCGCCGCGGTCCGGGGGAGTGCGCGGTAGTCCGCCCTCCGCCCATGGTGGAACCGGTTACTCGGTGGCCAGCGGCCTGTCGCGGTGCCGCGCCCCGAGTCGGTGTCCCCTGGCAGGGAGCCGCCCCACGAAACGACTTTCGCTTCGGCGGCTCCCTGCCTTTCTTGTCTGAAGCCACGTTCCGCTCCCCGCGCCCGGCCCTCGCTACCTGGCCTGGACGCCGCGGGTGAGCCGCCAAGCCCGGCGCCGGTCGACACGCCATTCCCGGCGCCGGGTTGGGGTCGCGCCATGCGACGGCGGCCGTGCGGTTCCTCGCCAAGTACGCGGTCAGCACAGACCGTTGACCGGTTCGGCGGTGCCGGTCCAGGTGAACGCGTCGCTGATCCAGCTGCCGTCCGCGAGGCGGTTCCACATCGTGGTCGTGTAGCCGAAGCGGCCGGTGTGGGAGGTGCCGTTCTTGTCCGAGCAGGAGATCGACACGGTCGCCCCGTCCGCCACGGTGCCGACGGCGTCGTAGTTGGCGCCCGGTCCGGATCGCTTGGTCAGCGGGCCGCCGCCGTTGGCGTCCACGATGCCCTCGGTGAGGCCGAGCGGGCCGTGGTTGTACATCGAGCCGCCGATGCCGATCCGCTGCGAGCCGTGCAGCGCGTAGCCCTGGTATTCCGCGGATCCGTTGTACACCTGCCACTTTCCGATGTTGTGGGACGCGATGCCGATGTTCGCGGAGTTCTGCCGCAGGGAGAAGTGGACGTGCCGGCCGGACGCGCTGCCGCCGCACGACACGTCGACGCCGATGTTGCCGAGGAAGTCGCCCTCCGCCACGGTCGCGCCGTTGTCGGTCCGGTTGCCCGCCAGGTGGTAGTAGTCGCTGGAGTAGCCGCGGTCGTGCGCGACGCGGACCCAGCCACGCTGGCTCGAGCACATCACGTAGAAGGTGCCGGCGCGCGCGGCGAGCACCCGGCCGTCGCCGCCGGCGAGGTCGATCGACTGGCGCACCGCGCCGTGCGGGCCGCCGGTGAGCCGCCACGACTGGCCGATGGCGTACGGCAGTCGCATTCCGGTGCGGAAGTCGCCGCCGGCCAAGGGTTTCGCGGCCAGGTCGGCGGTCTTGGCGGCCGCCGGCCGGTAGCTGGCGAAGATCTTCTTCTCCGGGGTGGACACCACGGACTCCGGTGCCTGTGCGGTCAGCTCGGGGAAAGCGGCGTCGCCCTCGAACGCGACTGTCCACTTGGTACCGGAGCGGTTCGCGACGAACAGCCAGCCCTCCGGATAGGCATCCTCGACGTGCGGCGCCAGCGCCACCGCGGAGCCGAACGCCCACTCCTCGTCGTTGCCGCGCATCACGTTGACCTCGGTGCCGGCCGCCGCGCGGGTCGCCGCCGTGGCGATCTTCGCGCGGACCGCGCCGGCCAGGTCTGGTTCGGCGGCGGCCGCTGCCGGGACCACGACGAACGGCAGGGCGGCGAGCAGGGCAACCGCCGCGAAACGGGAACGTCTCATCGGGCCTTCCCTTTCGTTGGGGAATGTCCAACTGATCGTGGCAGTGGCCAGCGCGAACAGCGACCGTCTGGTTGGGAGCAATTTCGGTACGCCGGGTACACACTGGGCGGATGGACCCGCTCGCCGGACTGGTCGGCTTCGCCGGCGCGTTGCGCGCGGCCGGCCTGCCGTGCGACGGCCAGCGGGTGCGGACCTACCTCGGTGCCGTGCGGGAGATCGACCTGGCCGAGCCGAGCCAGCTGTACTGGGCCGGCCGGCTCACCCTGTGCGCCGAGCCGGACGACCTGCCCTGCTACGACCAGGCGTTCGAGGCCTGGTTCACCGCCAAGCAGCCAGGGCCCCGCCGTGTCGAGGTCCCCGCCCGGCCGCGGCCGGCCACCATGGCCGCGCTCACCGAGGCACCTGGCGCGGGCGGCGCCGACGACACCGATCGCGACGAGCTGGCGGTGGCCGCGAGCGACGAGGAGTTGTTGCGCCGCAAGGACATCGCCACACTGGGCGCCGCCGAGCGTGAACACCTTCGCGAGCTGATCGCCACCCTGCGCCTCGACCCGCCGCTGCGCTCCGCGATGCGGTTCCGTCGAGCACATCGGGGCCGGTTGAACGTCGCGCAGGTGCTGCGCACGATGCGCTCGACCGGTGGCGAGCCGATCCGGTTGGCGTACCAGGGGAAGGGTCGCCGGCCACGGCGCGTTGTACTGCTCGTGGACGTCTCCGGATCGATGGCCCCCTACGCCGATGCGTTGCTGCGGTTCGCGCACGCGGTGGCCAGGGCGGCGCCGGCCAGCACCGAGGTGTTCACCGTCGGCACCCGGCTGACCAGGTTGACCAGGCAGCTGCGGGCCCGCGATCCGAGCGAGGCGCTCGGCGGTGCTTCCCGCGCGGTGCCCGACTTCGCCGGCGGTACCCGGCTCGGCGAGACCATGCGGGCGTTCCTGGACCGCTGGGGTCAACGCGGCGTGGCCCGCCGCGCGGTCGTCGTGGTCTTCTCCGACGGCTGGGAGCGCGGCGACGCGAGCCTGCTCGGCGAGCAGACGCTCCGGCTCTCCCGGTTGGCGCACGCCGTGTTCTGGGTGAACCCACACGCCGGTCGGGACGGCTACGCGCCCGTGCAGACCGGCATCGCCGCCGCACTGCCGCACCTGGACCGGTTGCTCGCCGGGCACAGCTTGGCGACACTGGACCAGCTACTCACGGAGGTCCGTCGTGCGTGACGTACTCGACGAACTGCTGCGCCGCTACGCGGCGGGCGAGCGAGTCGCGCTCGGCACCGTCGTGGCGACGTTCTCCTCCGCCCCGCGCTCGCCAGGCGCGGCCATGCTGGTCGCGGCGGACGGCACCGTGTCCGGCAGCGTGTCCGGCGGCTGCGTGGAGGGCGCCGTCTACGAGCTCGGCCAGCAGGTGCTGGCGGCCGGCACGCCAGAGCTGCGGCGCTACGGCGTCAGCGACGACGACGCGTTCGCCGTTGGGCTCACCTGCGGCGGGATCCTCGACATCTACGTCGAGTCGATCGACCTGGCGTCGTTCCCCGAGTTCGCCGAGCTGGCCAAGTCGATCAAGGCGGACGAGCCGGTCGCGCTGGCCACGGTGATCGACCACCCGAACCCCGAGGTAATGGGCCGACGCATGATCGTGTGGCCGCACCGGGTCGATGGCGACCTCGGCACCGCGCGGATCCGCGACGCGGTGGCCGACGACGCGCGCGGCATGCTCGCCACCGGCCGCACCGGCACCCTGCACTACGGCATCGAGGGGGAGCGACGCGGCGAGGGCCTTTCGGTGTTCGTCAGCTCCTTCGAGCCGCCGCCGAGGATGCTGGTGTTCGGCGCGATCGACTTCGCCGCCGCGATGGCCCGGCTCGGCGCGTTCCTCGGCTACCGGGTGACCGTCTGCGACGCGCGGCCGGTGTTCGCCACGAAGAGCCGGTTCCCGGAGGCCGACGAGGTCGTCGTCAGGTGGCCGCACCAGTACCTGGCGGCGGAGGTCGAGGCGGGCCGGGTCGACCGGCGCACGGTGATCGCCGTACTCACTCACGACCCGAAGTTCGACGTGCCGGTGCTGCAGGT
>Ga0193742_1002249_pt1 | contig 11171 bp, 9 predicted proteins | sample L2c1metaG_FD_165511 | JGI IMG/M metagenome (GOLD analysis project Ga0193742, IMG submission 165511) | Soil microbial communities from a riparian zone of the East river system, Colorado, United States - L2c1 | ecosystem: Environmental > Terrestrial > Soil > Riparian zone | place: USA: East River... | reverse complement strand
GATCTCGTCGTCGAGCACGCCCAGCAGCTCCCGCAGGCGCGACGGGTTCGTCGCCGCGTAGATGCCCGCCGAGCCGGCGTCCTGCGACGTCGACGCCCACGAGTAGACCGTGTAGCAGAGGCCCCGCTCCTCGCGGACCTGCTGGAACAGGCGGCTCGACATGCCGCCGCCGATCACCTGGTTGAGCACCGACAGGGCGTAGCGGTCGGAGTCGTCGTGGTCGATGCCCCGCCAACCCAGCTCGACGTGGGCCTGCTCGATGTCGCTGCCCTGCACCATCGGGGCCGAGACGGACGCGGCCGTGGGGGCGTGGCGCTCGGGCCGCTCCCCCGGTTCGAGGCCACCGAGCGACGCCTCGAAGGCGTCGACCAGGTGATCGTGGTCGAGGTTGCCGGCGGCGACCACCGACATGTTGCTGGCCCGGTACCACTGCTCGAAGAAGGCGGCGATCTGGTCGCGGCTGATCACCTCGACCGTCTCCTTGGTGCCGGCGACCTCGCGGCCCAGCGGATGGTCGGGGAACAGGGCCTCCGACATCAGCGTGTGCACCATCGAGTCGGGCATGTCGAGGTGCATGAGCAGCTCCTCGAGGATGACCCGACGCTCGGAGTCGACCTCGTGCGGACGGAACGACGGCTGCGTCAGCACGTCGCCCATCACGTCGAGGCCGAGGTCGAGGTCCTTGGCCGGGAGCCGGGTGTAGTAGGCGGTCGACTCCCGACCGGTGTGGGCGTTCATGTCGCCGCCCACCGCCTCGATCGCCTCGGCGATCTGGCGGGCGGTGCGGGTCGGCGTGCCCTTGAACAACAGGTGCTCGAGGAAGTGCGACGCGCCCGACAGCTCGTCGGGCTCGTCGCGCGCTCCCACACCGACCCACACACCGAGCGCGACCGAGCGGACGTCCGTCATCGTCTCGGTCACGACCCGGATGCCGTTCGACAGCCGGGATTCTCGGGTGCTCACTATCGGTTCGTTCTCAGCGACGCCGCCGCCGGCCACGACGACGGTCTTCGTCGCTTCCTCCCGAGCGGCCTCCCCCACCGCCGCCAGCGGTGGCGGCTGCGGCAGGACCGAGGTCGCCCAGCTGGCCGGCCAGCTCGGCGTCGAACTCCTCTTCGAAGCTGACGGCGTCGCTGTCGGCCGGGACAGGAGCGCTGCCACCGCCCGAGCTGCTGGAGCCGCCCGAGCCCGAGCCGCCGGAGCCCGAGCCGTTGCCCTCGGGGATGTCGATGGCCTTGGCCAGGCTCAGCGACACCTTGCCGTTGGGGTCGACGTCGTCGACGGTGACCTCGAGCTCGTCGCCCAGGTCGAGCACGTCCTCCACCCGGTTGATGCGCTTGCCGCCACCGATCTTGGAGATGTGCAGCAGGCCGTCACGACCCGGGAGGATGTTCACGAACGCACCGAACTTGGTGATGTTCACGACGCGACCCGAGTAGGTCTGGCCCACGTTGGCGGTCGGCGGGTTGAGGATCAGCTGGATCTGGCGCTTGGCCTCTTCCACCGCGGTGCGGTCGGTCGAGCCGATCGTCACCGTGCCCACCATGCCGTCGTCGTCGACGCTCACGTCGGCGCCCGTCTCGGCGGTGATGGCGTTGATCACCTTGCCCTTGGGCCCGATGACCTCGCCGATCTTGTCGAGCGGGATCTCGAAGTTGATGATCTTCGGAGCGGTCTCGCCCACGTCGTCACGGGGCTCGGAGATCGTCGCCCGCATCACCCGGAGGATCTCCAGGCGGGCCTCACGGGCCTGCTGCAGCGCCTGCGCCAGGACGTCGGCCGGAAGGCCGTCGATCTTGGTGTCGAGCTGCAGCGCGGTGACGAAGTCCTCCGTGCCGGCGACCTTGAAGTCCATGTCGCCGAACGCGTCCTCGGCACCGAGGATGTCGGTCAGCGTCGTGTACTTGCCCTCGGCGAAGATGAGGCCCATGGCGATGCCGGCGACGGGAGCCTTGAGCGGCACACCGCCGTCCATCATCGACAGGGTCGAACCGCACACCGACGCCATCGAGGTGGAGCCGTTCGACGCCAGCACCTCGGAGACGAGGCGCAGCGTGTAGGCGAACTCCTGCTGCGACGGCACCACCGGCAGCAGCGCCCGCTCGGCGAGCAGGCCGTGGCCGATCTCGCGTCGCTTGGGGCTGCCCACGCGGCCGACCTCGCCGTTGGCGTGCGGCGGCATGTTGTAGTGGTGCATGTAGCGCTTGCGGTCCTTGTTGCCCAGGTTGTCGAGCAACTGGTCCATCTTGGGCATGCCCAGCGTGAGCACGTTGAGGACCTGCGTCTCGCCCCGCTGGAACAGGCCGGAGCCGTGCGCCGTGGGAACGATGCCGACCTCGGCGGAGACCGGGCGGAGGTCGGTGGCGGCCCGACCGTCGATGCGCACGCCCTCTTCGGTGACCCGCTTGCGGATGACCTTCTTGGCCACCGAGCGGGCGGCCTGCTTGATCTCGCCCTCACGCTCGGGGAACTCCCCGGCGAGCTGCTCGATGATCGCCTTGGTGGCGACGTCGGTGGCCTCGTTGCGCTCGGCCTTCTGGATGATCTTCGACGCCTCGGCCAGCGGGCCGGCGCCGACTTCCTCGACCCGGGCGAAGACATCGTCTTCGTAGTCGAGCTTGGGCTCCCACTCGAGCGGGGTGACCTGGCCGGCGGCCTGAGCCTGCTTGGCCAGCTCACGCTGCAGCTCGATGGACTCGCGGATCCAGGTCTTGGCCGACTCGAGGCCCTGCGCGATGACCTCTTCGGTCGCGTGCGGGGCGCCGTCCTGGTAGTGGTCCCAGGCCTTCTCGGTGCCACCGGCCTCGACCATCATGATGGCGATGTCGCCGTCGTCGAGCTGACGACCGGCCACGATGAGCTCGAAGGTGGAGGCGTCACCCTGCTCGTAGGTGGGGTGCGGGATCCACACGCCTTCCTGCGACCAGGCGATGCGCACGGCGCCGATGGGACCCTCGAAGGGGATGCCCGACACCATCAGCGCGGCCGAGGCGGCGTTGATGGACAGCACGTCGTACGGGTTGTCGCCGTCGACGCCCATGACGGTGACCACGACCTGGGTCTCGTTGCGGTACCCGTCGGCGAAGCTCGGCCGCAGCGGGCGGTCGATCAGGCGACAGGTGAGGATGGCCAGGTCGGTCGGCCGGCCCTCACGGCGGAAGAAGCTGCCGGGGATGCGTCCCGCGGCGTACATCCGCTCCTCGACGTCGACCGTCAAGGGGAAGAAATCGATGCCTTCGCGTGTGTTCTTGGCGGCGTTGGCGGTGACCAGCACCGTGGTGCCGGCCAACGTTGCGACGACCGCGCCCTGGCTCTGAAACGCCAGCTTGCCGGTCTCGAACGTGAGTGTCTCGTCGGACTCCGAGATCGGGCCCGATACGACGATGGGTTCTGCCATCTGTCGCTCTCCTTCCCGGCGGCGTCTGCCACCGGATCAGGGGGCGGCGGGGGCCAGTTCCCAGTCGGCGTACCCCCGGGCTCTGATCCGGGAGTTGGCGACTGGCAGCTGGCGGAGCTGCCGCCCCGTCTTCTTTTCTTCTGTTGTGAAATCTCTATGTGGAAGGAGCGGCCCACGAAGGGCCGCTCCTCGTCACCTCAGCGGCGTAGCCCGTTGCGGGCGACGATCGCTCTGTAGCGTTCGACGTTGTTGGCTCGCACGTAGCCGAGCAGGCGACGACGGCGTCCGACCAGCTTGAGCAGGCCCTGACGGCTGTGGTGATCCTTCTTGTGCGTCGAGAGGTGCTCGTTGAGGTGGTTGATGCGCTTGGTCAACAGTGCGATCTGCACTTCCGGTGAGCCGGTATCGGAGTCGTGGAGCTTGTGCTCCGAGATGATGCTCGGCTTCAGCGCGTCGATCTGGTCTGACAAAGTTCTGTTCCTTACATCGGGTGACGGATTACCCAGCTCCACGACCGGTCGCGTGATGGGGATCACCGCGTCCTGGCCAAGAGCGTTCGAACGATGCTACCAGCCGACCCCGGCTGAACCAGAACTTGTGTGCGGTCGCCGGGCCTCGGAGCGTGCGGTCAGGGCTTCTCGAGGATGCGGCGGGCCTCGTCGCAGTCGCGCTGGATCTGGTCGAGCAGGTCCTGCAGCGTCGGAAACTTCGCCTCGCCCCGGAGGCGGGCCACGAACCGCACCTTCGCCGCCTCGCCGTAGAGGCTGCCCTCGAAGTCGAGCAGGTGCGCCTCCAGCAGGCTGAAGGGGGCGTCCTCGTAGAACTGCGGGCGGCGGCCCAGGTTGATGGCGCTCGGGTGGACCGTACGGTCGGGCCGCTCGTACCAGCCGGCGTAGATGCCGTCGGCGGGCAGCAGCACGTCGTCGGGCACGCCGACGTTGGCGGTCGGGAAGCCCAGCTCGCGGCCCCGCTCGTCGCCGTGGTCGACCACCCCGCGCACCTCGTAGGGCCGGCCCAGCATGGTGTTGGCCTCGACCAGGTCGCCGGCGAGCAGCGCCCGGCGGATGCGGGTGGACGACACCCGGGCGCCCGTCCCCGTGGGAGCGCCGCTCTCGTCGACCAGGTCGATGCCCTGCACCTCGAAGCCCAGGTCGGTGCCGAGCTCGGTCAGCCGGGTGACGTTGCCGGTGCGGTTGTGGCCGAAGTGGAAGTCCTCGCCGACGACCACGACCTTCGTGTTGAGACAGCCGACCAGCACGTCGCGGGTGAAGTCGTCGGCCGACTCCTGGCTGCGCGCCTCGTCGAACGTGACCACCAGGCAGTAGTCGACGCCGGTGGCGGCCAGCAGCTCCAGCTTCTGGTCGAGGTCGGTCAGCAGCTTGGGCGCGGACTCGGGTCGGACGACCGACGCCGGGTGCCGGTCGAAGGTGACGACGGCGCTGCGCAGGCCCCGGCTCTCGGCGCGGCGGTGCACCTCGGTGATCACCGCCTGGTGCCCGACGTGCACCCCGTCGTAGGCCCCGATCGTGACCGCACTCCCCTCCGGGGGCCGTGGGCATGCCGACTGGTCCCGGAGCACGTGCATCGACCGGCGAGCGTATCCCTAGTGGGTCGCGGCCAGAGCTTTTGCCAGGTCAGAAGTGAGGTCGTCGATCGACTCGATGCCGACGCTGAGCCGCACGAGCGCCGGGTCGACCGCGAGGGCCGAGTCGGCGGCCGAGGCGTGCGTCATGCGGGCGGGGTGCTCGATGAGCGACTCGACCGCGCCCAGCGACTCGGCCAGGGTGAACAGGCGGGTGGCCTCGCAGACCTTGACCGCCGCGGCCTCGCCGCCGCGGAGGGTGAACGACACCATGCCCCCGAAGTCGCGCATCTGGCGCTTGGCGACGTCGTGGCCGGGGTGGTCGTCGAAGCCGGGCCACAGGACCCGGTCGACTGCCGGGTGGCTGTGGAGCAGCTCGGCGACGGCTCGGGCGTTGGCGCACTGGCGGTCCATCCGGATGGCGAGGGTCTTCACGCCGCGCTGGATCAGGTAGCAGTCGAAGGGTGACGGCACCGCCCCGACCGCGTTCTGGAGGAAGCCGATGCGCTCGGCCGTGGCGTCGTGATCGAGGGCGACGAAGCCGCCGACCACGTCGGAGTGGCCGCCCAGGTACTTGGTGGACGAGTGGACGACGACGTCGGCCCCGTGCCCGAGCGGCCGGGTGAGGTAGGGCGTGGCGAAGGTGTTGTCGACCACCACGATCGCCTCGTGGTCGTGGGCGATCTCGGCGACGGCGGCGATGTCGACGATGCGCAGCGCCGGGTTGGTGGGCGTCTCCAGCCAGACCATGCGGGCGTCGTCGGGCCACTTGTCGGCCAGGCGGGCGGGGTCGGTCAGGTCGACGGCGTGCCAGGGGTGGCCGGCGGGGCCGTGGACCTTGTGGATGAGCCGGTAGGTGCCGCCGTAGGCGTCGTCGCCGAGGACGACACCCTCACCCTCGTCGAGGAGCCGGAGGATGGCATCCTCGGCGGCCAGGCCCGACGCGAAGGCGAACCCGTGGGCGGCGCCTTCGAGCGCGGCGACGCAGGCTTCGAGGCCGGCCCGGGTGGGGTTGCCGCTGCGGGCGTACTCCCAGCCCTGGTGCTGCGCGACCCCGTGCTGGGCGAACGTGGTGGAGAGGCTGATGGGCGGGACCACGGCGCCGGTGGCCGGGTCGGGCTCGGAGCCGGCGTGGATGGCCAGAGTCTCGAAGCCCTGCTCCTGGTGTTCCTCGGTGCTCATCGGCTGCCGCTGGCCCGGGACAGGTAGGTGAGGATGTCGGTGCGGGTGAGGACGGCGTGCGGGCGGCCACCGGCCAGGACCACGACGGCGTTGGCCCGGTCGAGCAGCTCCACCGCGGTGGCGAGCGGCTGGCCGATGCCGATCGTGGGCAGCGGCGGGCCCATCACCTTCTCCACCGGTTCGCCCATCACCTCGGGAGCGCGGAACGTCAGGTCCATCAGCACCAGCTCGTCGACCGAACCCATCACCTCGGCGGCGGCCAGCGGCATCTCGCCCTTGGCCACCGGCAGCTGCGAGACGCCGTGGCCACGCATCACGTTGATCGCCCGGCGGACCGTGTCCTCGGGGCGGGCGTACACGAGCAGCGGCACGTCGGTCTGGCGCGACGCCACCACGTCCTCCAGCACCTCGGCCACCGGGTGCTCGGCCCCGCGGAGGAAGCCGTGGCCGGCCATCCAGTCGTCGTCGAACACGCGGGAGAGGTAGCCCCGGCCGGAGTCGGGGATCAGCACGACCACCAGGTGCTCGGCGGTCAGCTCCCGGCCGACCTCCAGCGCCGCGGCGACGGCCGTGCCGCCCGAGCCGCCGATCAGCAGGCCCTCCTCCTGGGTGACCCGGCGGGCCATGAGGAAGCTGTCCTCGTCGGACACCGCCACCACCCGGTCGACCAGGCCGGGGTCGTAGGTGCTGGGCCAGAAGTCCTCGCCGATGCCCTCCACCAGGTAGGGCCGGCCGGAGCCGCCCGAGTACACCGAGCCGGCAGGGTCGGCGCCGACGATCTGGACGTCGGGGTTCTGGGCCTTCAGGTAGCGGGCGACGCCGGTGATGGTGCCGCCGGTGCCGACGCCGGCGACGAAGTGGGTGAGCCGGCCGGCGGTCTGGCGCCACAGCTCCGGGCCGGTGGTGAGCTCGTGGGCCCGGGGGTTCTGGTCGTTGCCGTACTGGTTGGGCCGGAAGGCGCCGGGGATGTCGTTCACCAGGCGCTCGGCCACCGAGTAGTACGAGCGGGGGTCGGCGGGCTCGACCGCGACCGGGCACACCACCACCTCGGCGCCGTAGGCCCCGAGCAGCTTGATCTTCTCGGGGGCGACCTTGTCGGTCACCACGAAGACGCAGCGGTAGCCCCGCTGGGCGGCCACGATGGCCAGCCCGACCCCGGTGTTGCCCGAGGTGGGCTCGACGATGGTGCCGCCGGCCTTCAGGAGCCCGTCGCGCTCGGCCTGCTCGATCATGGCGAGCGCCGGCCGGTCCTTCACGCTGCCGCCGGGGTTCAGCATCTCCAGCTTGGCCACGACCCGACACTCGAGGTCGGCCGCCACCCGCCCCAGCCGAACGAGCGGCGTGTTCCCGATGAGCTCGATGAGCGATTCCGCGATCCGCGGTTCATCACCCTCCACGGCGCGACCCTACCGCCCCCTCCTCCTAGATCAGGACGACGGCGGGTTTGGTGGTGGTGGCCTGGTGGGGGACGTAGACGGCGAGGAGGGTGTCGTCGGCGTCGACCACTGGCCACGGGCCGTCGCCGGACACGCCGAGGGTGTCGTAGGTCAGGACCTTTCCGTGGCGGATCGACTCCGTGAGGGGTTCGTCGGCGACGACGAGGGGGGTGCCGCGGAAGGCGGCAGCGGGGGGTAGCACGGCGTCGGGGGTGACCTTCTCCAACGGGACCGCCTCGGACACGTCGAAGCGGGCGACGGTGAGGCGGCGGAGGTTGCGGAGGTGGGCTCCCCCGCCGAGGGCCGTCCCCAGGTCGGCAACCAGAGAGCGGACGTACGTGCCCGACGAGCAGGCCACCTCGACGGGGAAGACTCCCGGCTCGACCGGAGGACCGACGTCGAAGCGGGAGACGTGCACCGGCACCGGCGGTCGCTCCACCTCGATCCCCGCTCGGGCCAGCTCGTAGAGGCGGCGACCGTCGATCTTCTTGGCCGACACCATCGGCGGCACCTGCTGGATGTCGCCGGTGAGGGCCGCCGCGGCGGCACGGACCGCAGGAAGACCCAGGTCCGCCATGGGCCACTCCCCCGTCACCTCGCCCTCGGCGTCGAGCGTCGACGTGGCGACGCCCAGCACGGCCTCACCCGTGTACGTCTTGTCCGACCCCGACAGGAACGTCAGCAGCCTCGTCGCCCGACCCACGCCGAGCACCAGCAGCCCCGTGGCCGACGGGTCGAGCGTGCCGGCATGGCCCACCTTGCGGGTGCCCAGGAGCCCCCGCGACTTGGCCACGACGTCGTGCGACGTCCACCCCGAGGGCTTGTCGACGAGAGCGATGCCGTCAGTCGGCATCGGGTGCGGGCGTCAGGTCGCGCAGGATCGCCTCCACCCGGTCGGCCTGCTGGCGCACCTCGTCGGCCCGGAACACCAGCTCCGGGGTGCGCTTGATGCGGGCCTGCCGACCGATCGCCGCCTTCAGGGGCTTGCGCTGCTCCTCCAGCGCGGCCACCAGGTCCTCGTCGTCCTCGGGGATGGGCGAGCTGTCGGCCCGCATCGCCGAGTACCAGACGAAGGCCCGCTGCAGGTCGGCATCGACGTCGACGGCGACGATGGTGAAGAAGCCGAGCCGGTCGTCCTCGATGCGCTCGATCTCCTCCGCCACGATCTCCTGCAGGAGCTGGTTGAGGCGTGCCGTCCGCGGGAAGTCGCGGGTGCTGGGGGTGCGGTGACTACGTCGACGGGTCACGATCTTCCTCCTCGATCCAGCGACGGTCCACCCGCAACACCTCTACCTCGGGGAAGGACCAGACGAACCGTTCGCACTCGTTCAGGACGTCGATCAGGTGCGCATGAGACGGGGCGACCGCCGCCACGCCCAGCGCGGCCTGCTGCCAGGAGTTCTGGTGGGCGACCTCCGAGGCCGACACCCGGTAGCGCCGCCACAGACCGTCGACGATCGGTCGCAGGACCGACCGCTTGGCCTTCAGCGAGCGGCACTCCCGGATGTAGAGCTCGATCTCCAGCGCAGCCGCGTGCACCCTTGGAAGCTATCCGCCTCGGAGCAGCCGAGACCGCGCGGGGCGGACGCAGGGTGGTTGGCGGGCGCAACTGGGCGCTAGGTGCGGGGGATCTCCCGCTCCTCGAACGTCTCGATGACGTCGCCCTGCTTGAGGTCCTGGAAGTCGGACAGGCCGATGCCGCACTCGAAGCCCGTCTGGACCTCACGTGCATCCTCCTTGAACCGCTTGAGCGAGCTGACCTCGCCCTTCCAGATGATCGTGCCCTCCCGCAGGAAGCGCACCTTCGAGCCCCGGGTGATGACGCCGTTGGTGACGTAGCAGCCGGCCACCTTGCCGACCCGAGGCACGGAGAAGATCTCGCGGACCGAGGCCTCGCCGGTGACCACCTCTTCGTACTCGGGGGCGAGCATGCCCACCATCGCGTTCTCGATGTCCTCGAGCACCTGGTAGATGATCTCGTAGGTGCGGATCTCGACACCCTCGGCGACGGCCATCTCCCGCGACTTGCGGTCGGGACGCACGTTGAAGCCGATGATCGTGGCGTTCGACGCGGCCGCGAACTGCACGTCGTTCTGGGTGATGCCACCGACGGCCCGGTCGACGAACGACAGCTTGACGTCGTCGCGCTCGAGCTTGCGGAGAGCCTCGGTCAACGCCTCCAGCGAGCCGATCACGTCGGCCTTGAGGATGAGGTTGAGCGTGGCGACCTCGCCGCGGTTGATCTGGTCGAAGATGTCTTCCAGCTTGGCGCCACCGCTGTTGACCGCAGCCTCGCGGCCGAGGCTGGCCAGACGATGCCAGTGCTCACGGGTCTCGGCGACCTGACGGGCCAGCTTCTCGTCCTGGGCGACGACGAACCGGTCACCGGCGTCGGCCACCTCGTTGAGGCCGAGCACCTGGACGGGCGTCGACGCCCCGGCTTCCTTGACGTTCTGGCCGTGGTCGTTGATCAGCGCCCGGACACGACCCCAGGCGGCGCCGGCCACGAGCGGGTCACCGACCCGCAGCGTGCCCCGCTGCACCAGGATGGTGGCGACCGGGCCTCGGCCGACCTCGCGGCTGGCCTCGAGCACCACGCCGGCGGCGCGGCCGTCGGGGTTGGCGGCGATCGGCGGGTCCTGCACGTCGGCCACCAGCAGCACCGTCTCGAGCAGGTCGTCGATGCCGATGTTCTGGCGGGCCGAGATCGGCACCATCTCGGTGTCGCCGCTCCAGTCGGTGGGCACGAGGCCCAACTCGCTGAGCTGCTGCTTGACCCGGTCGGGGTTGGCCTCTTCACGGTCGATCTTGTTGATCGCCACCACGATCGGCACGCCGGCGGCCCGGGCCTGGGTGAGCGCCTCGACCGTCTGCGGCATGACGCCGTCGTCGGCCGCGACCACCAGGATGACGATGTCGGTGGCCTGGGCACCACGGGCGCGCATGGCGGTGAAGGCCGCGTGGCCCGGGGTGTCGATGAAGGTGATCTGCCGACCGTTCTTCACGGTCTGGTAGGCGCCGATGTGCTGGGTGATGCCACCCGCCTCGCCCTCGATCACGTTGGTCTTGCGGATGGTGTCGAGCAGGCGGGTCTTGCCGTGGTCGACGTGGCCCATCACGGTGATCACCGGCGGGCGCGGGATGCGCAGGTCGAGATCGTCGTCGAAGAGCTCGTCGGTGCCGAGCTTGCCCTGCAGCTCGACCTCCTGCTCCTCGCCGGGGTCGACCAGGCGGATCTCGGCGCCGATCTCGGCGGCGAACAGCTCGATCATGTCGTCGCTGAGCGACTGCGTGGCCGTGACCATCTCGCCCTGCTGCATGAGGAAGCGGACGACGTCGGCGGCCGTGCGGTTGAGCTTGGGGCCCAGGTCCTGCGGCGTGGAGGCACGCTCGACGACGCTCACCCCGTCGGGGACGGGAGCCGACGCCGGCGTGTAGCTCGGCGCCTCCATGGGCTGCAGCTCTTCGCGGTTGCGACGACGACGGCCGCGGCGACGCGGCGGACGCTGTCCACCACCACGGGGACCGCCACCACCACCGGGACGACCGCCACCACCGGGACCGCCACCACCGG
>Ga0193742_1002248_pt1 | contig 11175 bp, 14 predicted proteins | sample L2c1metaG_FD_165511 | JGI IMG/M metagenome (GOLD analysis project Ga0193742, IMG submission 165511) | Soil microbial communities from a riparian zone of the East river system, Colorado, United States - L2c1 | ecosystem: Environmental > Terrestrial > Soil > Riparian zone | place: USA: East River... | reverse complement strand
CATCCGTCAGCCCTCTTTGGCGACGAGCTCGGCCAGCCGGTCCATCGAGTCGCGGATGCCGTGCTCCATGCCGTACTCGATGGACTGGTCGCGGCTGGCCACCGAGGGGAACACCGACTGCTGGTGCAGCCGGACGCCGGTCTCGGTCGGCTCGTACGTCATCTTCTCCAGGCAGACCTCCCCCGGAGCGCCTTCCCACTCGAAGGTCTGGATCACCAGCTTGTCCTGCTCGACGGTGTGGAAGACCCCGCGGAAGGCGTACTCACCGGAGTCGTCCTTGTGGATGTAGCGGTACGTCCCGCCCGGGCGGACGTCGTACTTCTCGATGGTGGCCTCGAGCTCGCGCGGACCGAGCCACTGGGCGACCAGGTTCGGGTCGGTGCAGATCTTGAACAGCTGGGCCGGGGTCGCGTCGAACTCCCGGGTCACCTCGACGAACGGCGTACCGGCCGGGGTGTTGATGATCGTGTCGCTCATTGCTCCTGCTCCTTCATGGTTGTGAGTACTGCGTCCATCCGGCGGAACCGGCGTTCGGTCTCGAGCCGGTAGGTGTCGATCCAGCTCGTCAGTGCTTCCAGGGCGGCCGGCACCAGGTGGCAGGGACGGCGTTGCCCGTCCCGGGTCCGGGTGATCAGCCCAGCGGCCTCGAGCACCTGGATGTGCCGCGACACCGCCTGCTTGGTGATCGGGAACGGGTCGGCCAGTTCGTTCACGGTGGCCGGTCCACGGGACAGCCGAGCGATCATCGCCCGCCGGACCGGGTCACCGAGTGCGGTGAAGGCCCGGTCGAGCTGGTCCTCGTCAACTGTCATGTTTATCAACCATTCCTTTGATCAACCGATGTGTTGACTATAACCAGACGACAGCGATCAGGTCAACCGGGAGGCCTAAGCAACTCTGGTTGACAAATCCAGGTTGTCAACCTAAGTTGCTTACAGGGAAGAGGGAGGACTGGATGGAGACCGAGAAACTGGCGGATCCGGCCGATCCCGGCGCCGGGCTCGCGGCGGTCGTCGCGTTGCGGCGGCTGGCGGACCGGCTGGAGGACAGCCAGGTGGAGCAGGCGATGCGGACCGGCTGGAGCTGGTCCGATGTGGCCGAGGTGCTGGGAGTCACCCGGCAGGCAGTGCACAAAAAACATGCCAAGCGGCTGATCGCCGCGGGCGTCGCCCTGAGGAGGCGTTGATGTCGACCAGCACCAAGGATGTGCGGGCCGTACTGGTCCGTGGGGCCAGGAGTGAAGCCCAACTGGACGGAGCGGCGACGATCGAGGCCGAGCACGTGCTGCTCGCGCTGGCCGCACTCGAAGGTACGACGACCGCGCGGCTGCTCGCCGAGGCCGGGTTGAGCCGCGACGAGATCCGTGCGGCACTCGATCGCGAATGGGAGCAGAGCCTTGCCGTCGCCGGGATCATCGTCGCGGTCGCCGAGTTGCCGACGGCAACACCGGATCCTGACCGCCGCCCGCGAATCGGGGAATCGACGGTGCGACTACTCAAACGGGCCGGGGACACCGCGTCCGGGTTCGGCGGCGGGCGGATCGGCGCGGCGCACATGCTGGTGGGCGTACTCGACGCCAAGCTCGGCCGGGTCCCGCGCGCCCTCGACCTCGCCGGCATCGACCGTGCGGCACTCCGAGCCCGGGCGGCCGAAGCCGCCGAGCAGGGCGACCACTGATGAGCCGGGCACTTGGCGGGCCGTGGGAAGCGGGGACCCGCCGCCTCCTGTACTGCGGACTCGTGGCCGGCCCGTTGTTCGTCCTGGCCTTCCTGATCCAGGGAATCGCCAAGTCGGACGGCTACGAGTTCCTTCGGCACCCGGTCAGCTCGCTGGAACTCGGGGAGAACGGCTGGGCCCAGACCGCCACCTTCCTGGTCTGCGGAACCCTGACGATCCTGTTCGCGACCGGCCTCTGGCGTTCCCGCCTGGTCGGGCGCGCAGGCGTAGTACTGGTCGGGATCTGGGGGGTGGGGTTGCTCGGCGCCGGCGTCTTCACGACCAGCCCGGTCAGCGGCTATCCGATCGGCACACCGGCCGCGGTCGAGTACTCGACGGCCGGCGCGTTGCATGACGCGTTCTCGCTACCCGGGTTCCTCGCGCTGGCTTTGGCGCAAGTGGTGCTCGCTCGTGGCAAAGGACGCGGGTGGCTGGTCTATTCGTTGCTCAGCGCAACCAGCTACCTGGTCTTCTTCTTTCTGGCGAGCGCCGGCTTCTCCCAGTCGGAACCCTGGGTCGACACGGCCGGCTTGTTCCAACGGCTCTGTGTGATCGTCGGCTGGACGTGGATGGTGATCGTCGCGACCCGGGTGCTGCGGGTCAGTGAGGCGGCGCAGGTCGGTGAGGACGCGCGGGTCAGGTGAGGTTGCCGAGGGGGGCGACGCTGATGCCGGCGCGTTCGCAGACCCAGTGCGGGTCGGGGCCGAGCTCGGGCTCGATCCGGAGCTCGTGGTCGTTGAGGTCGTCGCAGGCGGTGCAACGCGGCCAGCGGACGCCGGAGTCGACCAGGCGGTCCTGGACGTCCTGTGCGACCAGGCCGGCGATGTGCTCCGCGCCGTCGGGCCACTGGTCGAGCCACCACTGCCGTCCGGCGACGGCATCCTCGAGCACGGACACCATGATGGCGTCGTCGAACCCCCGCGCGGCCAGGTCGTGAAGCACCAGGGCACGGGCAGTCAGCAAGATCAGCGGCTCAGTCATCGCCCTTCAGAGTGCCAGACAGAACCGACAAAACCCCAAGCCACGAGGCTTGGGGTTTTGTCGCCCCGGGATTCGGGGGTCAGTGAGCGGCGGTTGGGCAGGTCGGGGCCGGGTCGATCCGGTCGGCCAGTTTCAGTTCGTGCTGGGCCGCGGTACGCAGGGCTGCGCTGACGCGGGTGCGCACGGCCAGGCGGCGGCGCGGCTGCTTCTCGTAGTACGGCTCCTGGGGAGCGTTGGGCAGGGCGGACTGGGACAAGGACCGCGCGTTTTCCACGGCGGTGTTGCCGGCGATGTAGTAAGTCATGGTTCTGCTCCCTTCCGGAGAGCGTGGTGAAGTGTCCGGCGACCGGTCGGCCGTCGGTGGTTCCTGTGAAGTTGGATCAGCTACGCGGTGCTGGACCGCTGCTGGAGCGGACGATGAGCTCGGTCGGCATCACGATCTGCCGATCGGTGACCGCCGGGTCGAGCAGCACCCGGCCGACCGTGCGGCCCTTGTCCTTGATCGGTTGGCGGATGGTGGTCAGGCCGGCCACCTCGGCCGCGGGGATGTCGTCGAAGCCGACCACGGTCAGGTCCCTGCCGGGCACCAGACCACGGGTCTTCATCGCCTCCATCGCACCGAGCGCCTGGACGTCGCTCAGCCCGACGATCGCGGTCGGCCGGTCCTGCGAATCGAGCACCCACTCGGCCCCGGCCAGCCCCGAACTGAAGGCGTTGTGCCCACCCGAGACGAGCCGGATGCGGGCGTCGGGCATCTCCTTCTGCAGGCCGCGGATTCGCAGTTCGCAGTCGGTGTACCCGACCTGATCCAGCGTGAGCTCGACCGGCCGGCTGCCCGCCGCCTCGGCGTTGTCCAGCAGGACGACCAGATCGCGGTGCCCCAGCCGGGCCAGGTGCTCGCCCAGCTTGGCGGCCGCCTCGATCTCGTCGATCGCGACCCAGGACATGTCCGGGTGATCGCCACGGTCGGTCGACACCATCGGCACCCCACGGGTCCGCAACGTGTCGAGCGCCGGGTGCCCACCCGCGACGCAGAAGATCGCCGCCGCGTCGATCGCCGCCTGCTGCACCGCGTTGGTCCCGCCCTGGATGTCGGACGAGCTGAGCGGCATCAGCAGCAGGCTGGTGGTGAACTCCTCGGCGACCTCGGCCAGCCCGGCGAGGAAGCCGACGGCGTACGGGTCGGAGAACGCGTAGGCGAGCTTGTCGGTGAACAGCACCCCGACCGCCCCCGCCTTGCCGCTGCGCAGAGCCCGGGCGGACGCGTCGGGACCGGCATAGCCGAGCTCCTGCGCCTTGCTCAGAATCCGCTCCCGCATCGCGGCGGACAGCTGGTCGGGCCGGTTGTAGGCGTTCGAGACCGTCGACGGCGACACCCCGACAGCCTGCGCGACCGTCTTGATGGTGACTCCACCAGCCATCTTGTCCACCCTCCTCCGAGCAGCCTTCTGTATCGTTCTTCTAAATCGTTCTAGAAAAACGATACAGAAGACCCCGCGAGAGCGCAACAGCAATATCGAGGAAGAGTGCGCGGGTGCGGGGGCGGCGATGCAGGATGATGTGGGGCATGGGTTCGTTGCTGGAGGTTATTGCGTTGCATCCGGCGGATGCTGAGGCGGCTCAGGAGGGTGGGGCGGACCGGCTGGAGTTGTGTGCGTCGATGGAGGCGGACGGGTTGTGTCCGTCGGTGTCGACGGTGAGCGCGATCCGGCGGGTGACGGACCTTCCGTTGCGGGTGATGCTGCGGCTGTCGGATTCCTTCACCACGAACGGGGCCGAGCTCAACCGGCTGACGGCGATGGCGCAGTCCTACCTTTCGGCCGGGGCGGACGGGTTCGTGCTGGGATTCCTGACGCCTGACAACGAGGTGGACGCCGAGGCGGTCGCCGCGTTGGCGAGTACTTTCGCCGGTACGCCGTGGACGTTCCACCGGGCGATCGACGCAGTACTGGAACAGCGGCCGGCCTGGCGGACACTGCGGTCCTTCCAAGGGCTCGACTGTGTGCTCACTGCGGGATCCTCGCTCGGGGTCGAGCATGGACTCGACGATCTCTGCAAGCTGGCCAAAGAGGAGCCGCAGGTCGCGAGCGTGATGATGGCGGGCGGGTCGCTCCGGCCCGAGCACGTTCCTTGGCTCTACGGCAGCGGGGTACGGCGGTTCCACGTCGGGTCGTCCGTCCGGCAGGACGGGTCGTGGACGAAGGCGTACGTGAACTCGCGGTTCGTCCGGTCCTGGCGCAACCTCCTCGACGCCCAAGACTCCAGGTCCGACGACACCGGAGTACAGGCGTGATCCTGATCGATCCGCCGGTCTGGCCGGGCTGGAACCGCGTCTGGTCGCACCTGGTCAGCGACGAGTCGTACGACGAGTTGCACGCGTTCGCGCGGAAGGTCGGGATCCCGGCCCGCGGCTTCGACCGGGATCACTACGACGTCCCGTCCGACAAGTACGACGAGATCATCGCGGCCGGCGCCACCCCGGTCGCCAGCCGCGTCCTGGTCCGCCGCCTGATCGACTCCGGCCTCAGACACCGCAAGGGCTCCTGACAGCAAGAATGCCCCGGGCGGCTAAGCCCGGGGCATCCCTGTCAGCGGTTGCTCTTCAGTCGAGCAGTTCGGTGACGGTGCCGGCGGCTACGGTGTGGCCGCCCTCGCGGACGGCGAAGCCGAGGCCGACTGTCATCGCGACCGGCTTGGCCAGCTCCACGCCCAGCTCGATCGTGTCGCCCGGCATCACCAGCTCGATCTCACCGAGGTCGATGCCGCCCGGCACGTCCGTGGTCCGGAAATAGAACTGCGGCCGGTAGTCCGCGGCGAACGGTGTGTGCCGCCCACCCTCGGACGTCGACAGCGCGTGCAGCTGCGCCCGGAACTTCCGGTGCGGATGCACGGACCCCGGCAACGCCACCACCTGGCCGCGACGGACCTCGTCGCGCTTGATGCCACGCAGCAGGATCGCCGCGTTGTCGCCCGCCTCGGCGGTCTCCAGCGACTTGCCGAACGTCTCCATCCCGATCGCCGTCGTGGTCACGGTCGGACCGAGTCCGACCACCTCGACCGGGTCGCCGAGCCGGAGCGAGCCCTGCTCGACCGCGCCGGTGACGACGGTGCCACGGCCGCTGATGGTGAGCACGCCCTCGATCGGCATCAAGAACGGCTCACCGAGCACCCGCGGGGGCGTCGGCACGTACGAGTCGACCGCGTCCAGCAGGTCGACGATTGACTGCGTCCACTCGGGGTCGCCCTCGAGCGCGCGCAGGCCGGAGACGCGGATCACCGGTACCTCGTCGCCCGGGAAGCCGTACTCCGACAGCAACTCCCGGACCTCCAGCTCGACCAGGTCGAGCAGCTCGGGGTCGTCGACGGCGTCCGCCTTGTTCAGGGCGACCACCAGGTACGGGACGCCCACCCGCTGCGCGAGCAGCACGTGCTCACGCGTCTGCGGCATCGCGCCGTCCTGCGCCGACACGACCAGGATCGCGGCGTCCACCTGGGCGGCACCGGTGATCATGTTCTTCACGTAGTCGGCGTGCCCGGGCATGTCCACGTGCGCGTAGTGCCGGGTGGCGGTCTCGTACTCGACGTGCGAGATGTTGATGGTGATCCCGCGCTGGACCTCCTCCGGCGCCCGGTCGATCCCGTCGAACGCGACGAACCGGTTGACACTCGGGTCGCGCTCGGCGAGCACCTTGGTGATCGCGGCGGTCAGCGTGGTCTTGCCATGGTCGACGTGCCCCATGGTGCCGATGTTGAGGTGCGGCTTGGTCCGCACGAACTGGCTCTTGGCCATGATGTGATTTTTCCCTTGCTGGTCAGAAGATTCGAAGAGCCAGGACCCCAGGGCCCACCTTCCGCACAGCTCTCGCTTGCGGTGAGGGGGCCGGTTTTGCGTGCCACCCTCCTCCGCGGGTCCTGCTTCAGCAGGAGAAGGGTCGGCGTCGCGCGCCGGTGTGCAGAGCTGCATCCGCTGACGTCCACGCGGCAGCGCCCGGCAGGCAAAGGCCTGACAGGTACGCAGCAGAATCCACGCGGAACATGATGGTCACGGTAGAGATCAACGCTGCCCACGGCAACGTAATTCCCGCTGCCGAACTGGTACGGGCAAGACGGCCTCCGCCACAGCGGCGAAGGCCCGGTACGGGCAAGACAGCCTTCGCCACAGCGGCGAAAGCCCGCCTGATCATTCGTCCCCTTTTCACCCTCGCCAACTGCCCACAGTGATTGGACAGTCTGCGGGGAGGGTGAAAAGGGGACGAATGATCAGGCGGGCTCGCGCCTGCCCCCCGGGGTTGTCTTGCCCGTACCGGTCGGGGTGAGGGTTTACCTATCGGCGGAGGACCGGTCGATCAGGTAGCGCCCGATCACCTGCGGCGCGGCGCGGTCCACCATGTCCCAGCTGTCGATCCGGTCGTGGCGTCGCAGGTACAGCTCGTACGCCGCCTGGCGGTCGTCGCCGGGGAGTTTCGCCTTGCGGGCCTTGAAGTCCAGCACGCAGAAGGCGGCCATCCTGGGCTCGTACTGCGGGACGTCGAGCAGCCGGTCGACCTCGGTCAGCGGCAGGTCGGTGAACCGTTTGGAGATCTCGAAGGTGGTTCCCATCCGGACTCCGAGGACCCCGCCGTCGCCGTGGTAGTGCCGGAGCGGGAACTCGTCCGGCCGGGCCTGAGCCCGCAACTCGTCGAGTAAAGCGGCCGCGGTCAACTCCATCGCCAGAGCGTAGTCCTCGGGCCGGAATCAGTTGAGGGCGAAGAGGCGGGAGCCGTCGCTGAAGATCGGGCGGCCGCCGGCGACGGTGACAGCGGGTTTGTCGCAGGTGACCTTGTCCCGTTCGGCTACGGATGCCGCTGTCGGGCCTGCCACGATCGGCCGGGGCGTGACGCCGGTGGTGCCGACCATCACCGGCGAGCAGGTGCCGTTGGGCTGCGGCATCAGGGTGACCACTCGGCCGTCCGGCAGCAGGCCGAAGCCGTCCCGGGGGAACTCGGGCTGCTGCAGCTTCGGCGGCACCGACAGCAGGTGGTGCCACTGGGGTGTGCCGTCTGCCGGGCTCACTGCCGACACGTCGTAGGTCTGTTCCGAGCCAGGCTCGCTGCCGTTCCGGCAGGTCACCAGTACGAGTGAGGTGTGGGTTGCGGCCAACTGCGCGTCGCAGGTCGACGGCCCCAGCCGCGGTCTCGGCGTACCGGGGACTGGGGTGCTCCAGAGGACGCGACCCTCGCCGACGTCTACGGACCACTGGTACAGGGTTCCGCCGGCCTCGCCCGTCCAGACCAGTCCGGAGACCTCGCGGGTGTCCGGGATGGCTATCAGCTCACCGATCCAGCTCGTCGGGTCCAGTTCGGCGCTGAGCTCGAAGCGGAAGCCAAGGTCGAGGTCCCAGCGCTGGTCGCCGTCCACCAGGTCCAGCCCACGAACCACCGCGCTGTTGCCACCACAGGCATCGACCACTACGGCTTGGTCTGCGAGCAGCACGCCCTGGGTGACCGCGCACTGCAGCCTGGTCCGCCAGTGGGTGGGGCTGCTGACGCCGTGAGCGACAACATCCCGGCCCTCGGCGACCAGGAACTGGTTCGCATCGACTGCCAGCGCAGTGCCCTCTGTGTGCACCTCAGTGAGGACCTTGCCGGTCTCAGCATCAAGTACTGCGTACGTCGGCAACTCGATCCCCGGGGGAGTGCCGTTGCCGCCGTACGGGAGGTGGGCCGCGATGGTCCGGCCGTCGCTGGAGACCAGGAGACCCCGGGAACCGTCGGAGGCGGCATCGTCGACATCGGCCCGGGAGTAGCGCCAGCGGATCTGCCCAGTGGTCGCGTCGGACATCACCACGCCGTCCGGTCGAAGCTCTGCCACGCCGCCGACCGTTCCGACGATCGCACCGGTCGCAGGGACCTCGCGGCTCCACTCGAGCTCTCCGTCGAGCTGTACTGGCTTCACCTCGGGCGGCACGGTTGTCGTGGTGCTCACCGTGTTGGCGGTCTCGAGCCGGGCCTGGACGAAGGGCTCGCCGGCCGACACCACGATCCAGGCGAGCAGGGCAGCGCAGACCACAGTCACGCCCAGGCCCAAGGCTGTCGGCGGAGCCACCGCGTACGGCGGAGCCAACCGCAGGCGCCGGGCCAATCCCAGCAGCGCCCCGGCGAGCAGGAGCGTGACGGAAGCGAGCATGAGGTACGGCCAGCGCTCGCTCATCGCCGCACCGGGCTGTGCCGCCGGCCACTGCCACCAGCAGATCCCGATCGCGACGACGCCGGCCACTGCGAAGACGATCGCGGGGATCGTCACCAGCCGCGGCTTGGCCCGTCGGAACCAGAGGCACGCCAGCGCGGCAGCAACCGCAGTACCGGCGATCGGTGCCCACACGGGGTACCCGGTCACCTCGTCCGGAGCAGCGGGCCAGTGTGGTGCGGCGCCGAGGCCTCGGCCAAGCAGGACGGAGGCCGCGACCACCACGCCGAGGGCTGCGCCCAGGTAGATCATCGGGATCAGGCCGGCGATCGGCCGGGCCGCTTTCGGCGCCCAGGAGGCGAGCTCCCGGGCCACGTTGTCCCGGGCTGCCTGCTCCCACTTCTCGTGGCCCCAGCTGGTCGCGTACAACGATGTCCCGGCCAGGTTCTGCAGGAAGGTCATCCGGCCGCGGGCGAAGTCCCGGTCGCTGACGTGCGCGTACTCCTGCCGGATGCCGACCGCGTACTCGTCGTACCGGTCCGCGGCCAGGCTGAGGATGCGCAGGTCGGCGTCGCAGAGCACGGCGCCGTTGGCGTCGTCCGGCTCGCAGTCGTGCTTGGCGGTCAGCCGGATCAGCCGGCCGACCTCGGCGACCCGGTCTGCGTCCACGCCGTACGCGGACAGTTCGAGCTCGGCCAGTTGCGCCGAGACCTCTTCGTTCTCGCCCGGGTCGGCCTGCGGGTCGTAGATCGCGTCGTGGAACCAGGCCGCCAACCGGACCGTGTCCGGGTCGTCGGCCAGATCGGCGAGCTCGTCGATGGTGGCGAGCATCTCGGTGAGATGTTGCTGGGTGTGATAGTGCCGCTGTTGCTCTGCGTAACGAGCCAGCAGATCCTCACCCAGAGGCTGTGCGTGCGGCAGCAGGCGATCCCACCTCATCCGCAGCTCCATGGCATGTGAGTCTGACACCGGTCGAAGGCCCGGACCGACCGATCCGGGGTTCGGAGCTAGGGTCGTGGCCAAAGCGATATCGGCTCGTCACCTGACCGGTGCGGTGGGGTGGGGCCAGCGGAGAAAGGGAGACGCCATGCGCTTCGGGTTGGTCGGAACCGGTCCCTGGGCCAGGTACACGCACGGCCCTGGTCTGTCGGCGGCCGACGGTGTCGAACTGGTGGGCGTCTGGGGGCGGAACACCGACAAGGCGAAGGCGTTGGCTACAGACCTCGGGGTGGCCGGGTACGACGACTACGCAGAGTTACTCGAGCTCGTCGACGCCGTGGCTTTTGCGGTCCCGCCGCGGATTCAGGCCACGATGGCCCTCGAAGCGGCTGCCGTGGGCAAGCATCTCCTGTTGGACAAGCCGGTCGCCGACTCGGTCGACGATGCCCGGGCACTGTCCGACGAGGCCGCCGCCGAGGGGATCGCGTCGGTGGTGTTCTTCACCGCCCGGTTCGCCCCGGAGAGCCGGGCGTTCTTCGCCGAGGTCCAGGCCACCGGCGGCTGGAAGGGCGGCTGGTCCCGAATGCTGGCAGCACTCGACAAGCCGGGCGGTCCGTACCGCGACTCCCCGTGGCGGCGCGAGCAGCGCGGCGCGCTCTGGGACGTCGGGCCGCACGCACTCTCGCATCTCGACGCCATGCTCGGCCCGATCGCGGAGCTGCGCGCGATTGGCGGCGAGGGTGATCTAGTGCATCTGGTGATCACCCACGAGTCCGGCGCGACCAGCACGGCGAGCGTCTCCTTGTTCGCACCGCCGGCCGGGACCAGCTTCGAGACCGGCGTCTGGGGAGAAGCCGGTACTGCGCTGCTGCCGGCCGGGGATACCCCGGCAGTCGAGTCGTACCGGATCGCGGCGCAGGAACTGGTGGCTGTGGCCGAGTCAGGTGATTCGCACCTGGTCGACGTCACCTTCGGGACGCGCATCGTCGAGCTGCTCGCTTCTGCGGAACAACAGTTGGCCGACAGGGCGTAGTACTGGCTAGCGCAGGGCGATGACGGTGCCGTTGCCTGAGGTGAGGAGGAGGTTGCCGACCGCCCGGACGTCGCGGCTGCAGGAGATGGCGTTGGGCAGCCGCACCTGGCGGAAGCCTGCACGGCTGATCATGTTGGCGTAGCAACCGTCGGACCCGCGCGCGAGCGACACCACCCGCCCATCGGTGGTGACAGCGACCCGCGCCCGTGGGTTGACCCCGGCGGTGGTCTGCCAAGCGGTCTCGCCCGTCGCGGCATCGATCGCCGTCACCACTGTGGTGCGGTTCTCCTGTGTGTCCGGACCAGGGCAGTCCACCACAATCAACTGGTTCCCGGCCGCGT
>Ga0193742_1002247_pt1 | contig 11181 bp, 13 predicted proteins | sample L2c1metaG_FD_165511 | JGI IMG/M metagenome (GOLD analysis project Ga0193742, IMG submission 165511) | Soil microbial communities from a riparian zone of the East river system, Colorado, United States - L2c1 | ecosystem: Environmental > Terrestrial > Soil > Riparian zone | place: USA: East River... | reverse complement strand
CTGGCATTGATTGATGCATGTGACAATGCAGATACGCCGGTCTTGGGTATTTGCTACGGCATGCAGCTGATGAACGTCCACTACGGCGGCAGTTTGTATCAGGATATTCCATCGCAGATACCGGGCGCAGGGCGACATGACGCTGACACGGACATTAACGATCATATAGTGACATTCAACCAGGATTTCCTGGGATTTAAATTGGGCGAATCAATCCCGTCTGCACCACGTCACCACCAGGCTGTGCGTGACGTGGCCGAGGGCTGGGAAGTTGTCGCGCAAACAGCTGACGGCGTTGTCGAAGCAATGCATAGCGGCAATCATTACGGGGTGCAGTGGCACGCTGAATCTGATCATACGGCAGCGCGCATTTACGGCGCATTTATTGATTCGTGCGGCGTTGAAGAGCCGAGCGTATTCGCTAAAACAGCCGGTTTGCTCAGTAGTCCCGCCGCTATTCAATCTTGAGCTTTATACAAAAATATACTATAGTATACGTGCTTTGTGGGCTAATGCCTGCAGGGAGGAACTTAACGACTAGCACCTGAGGAGGTGCAGGTATGAAGCGGATTTTTCGGTCGCCTGTTGCTCGCCGAGCAATACGCAAAAAAGAGGCCTGGCGGGCGGCTTTCAATTCCCTGGAAAATGCCGATGAAGCATTTCGTGAGCTTGATGTCAGCATCAAGACCGCTATCGCTGCCAAAAACCGGGCCATGCGGCTCGTGGAACCAGCGGCGCCGGCAGTTGAGGTTCTCGAGGAATACCAGAATCGCCAGAGCCGGTACGACCGGGCACTGCGTTGGTGTAGGGACATCGATGGGAAACTGAATGATTTCACGGCTCGCTGTGAAAACATCAGTTTCCGCCCCGACGGCTTACGTATGTGGATGGACCTGATGTTCGAGAGTGACGCTCAGTTGGGGCGGCTTCGTCAGAACATGACGATGGACGGACCTGGCCTTCCGCAGGGTGTCGATGTCGACGCCTTGCATGCGCTCGTGCAGGAAGCAGAAATCCTGCTGCATGCCGAGGACCACGACCTACTGGTCGACAAGCTCGAAGCCGCTGAGCAGCTTGCCCAGGGTATCGAAGAGAAGTTCAAGATCCACCTGGAGCTCGCCGACTACGACCGAACAATCCTGGTCGACGTGACCCGGGTGGTCGAGTGGACCGAACGGTACCTCGCTTCATCCCGCGCATCCCTCGAGAGTCTGATGCGCGACTACGGTGTGGCACGGCTCGAGGACGTTGCCCATGGTCTCGAGGATGCAACCATCCCGTTGGCTCAGGCGCATGAGTCTCTGGCCAGGGCCACCACCCTGCTAGAGGACAGGTTCCAGACCGATAGCAACGTGAGCTTCGAGTTCCAGACCGTCAGGCAATTGTGCTGGGAGGTCGAGCAGCTCTGTAACGCTGTCGGCCGTCGCCAGCGTGAACTCGATCGTGAGCTCGCCGCCCGTCAGGCGGAGGACGAGCGTCCCACCGACAGCTAGTCGTAACAAGGCAAGTCTGACCATTCAGACAGGCGGGGTGCAGATGCGCCCCGCCAAAATGACTTCTATAACTGTGTAGTTATACCGACGAGTCCAAAAGGACGAAAAGTTATTAAATCAACCCAGCTCTCAGATATTGAATTTTATACATAAATATACTATAATATACCTGCTTTGCAGGCTCTCGAGTTTGTTGAGAGCTCTTTAATGTGACTACTAGCACCTGAGGAGGTGTTTGCAATGCAGCGAATCTTTCGCTGTGCGCTGGGAGCCCTCCTGTTGGGAGGGTTTTTACTGGCGCCATCGGCGGCACATGCCGTCGATTCCTGCGACGCAACCGTCGTCGACGAAGCCCACGTTCTGAACGTGGCGCAAATCGAGACGGAAGCCAAGAAGCTTGAAAGCCTGGGCGCAGTCGTCCGGGTCCGCTCGTTCAACACGGCGCCCATGGGGAGCCTCGACGCCTACCGCGAAGCACAGGTACAAAACTGTGCAAGCTGGCGGGGTGCCGATGGCCAGCCCACAGGCAAACTCGCCCTGTTCACATTCACGGTCAACGACCGCAAGAGCAATGTGTACACCGGCATCGACTGGGCCGGCAAGATGGACTCGGAGATCAACCGTATCCGCAACGAGGAGATGAACCCGAAACTCGGCGCCAAGCAGTACACCGACGGTGTACTCGTGGCGATGACCGAGGTGCATCGGGTAATCACCGACGAAGGATCCGGCATCTCGCGGGCAGCCGTCATGTGGATCGCCTACATCGTAGGTGGTCTAGTGACGGCTCTCGTGCTGATCTTCGGCTGTCTCTACTGGCGTCGACGGGTGATCCAGCGCCGCGAGGCGCAGGCCGAGGCCATGGTCGCGTACAACGCGGCGGCCGAGGCATTCAACAGGATCAACAGTCTGCGTACGGAGATGACTGGCGTCCTGGTGGACAAGGCCACGATGGGTCTCGAAGAAAAGATGACGGATGCACTGAGGCGAAGCCTGGCGGCAGCGACCGACCTGGTCACCGCCGCCTACAAGGCAAACGAGCCCCTGAGTGACGAGTCGTCGGCTATGAACCCCGAGGGTAAGCACTCCCGGGTGGAGTACGACGCCATCGCCAAGGCACACGCCGATGTGGCCGCCAAGGCGACTGAGGCCGCTACGGCACTCGATGCCATCGAGATCAACTGCGGTGTGATCGAGCAGCTGATCGCCACCATGGATTCGGCGGCGGTCACCCTGCGCGACCAGGCCACGGCGCTGATCGAGCGCAGGGCCAAGCTGCAGACCAAGGGCTACAAGGTTCCTTTGGACGAGCAGTTCGCGAGTCTGGACCAGAACATCACCGCGATGTTCAAGTTCACCGAAGCTGACAAGCCCGGCCAGGCTCTGGACGAGCGAGTGGCGGCCGAAGCTTTTGCCGTCGAGATCGACGAACAGCTCACGTGGCTGTCGAAGATTCGCGGCGATCTGCAGGGCCGTCACCAGAAACTGAACGAGCGTTGTCTCGAACTTTCAGGTGATACGGGAGTCGCAGCTGCGACCTACCATCGCCTGGAAGAGGACTACAACCCGGTCTGCTTCGAAGACGTCAAGCAGCTCGTCCCCAACAACAAGTCGATGCTCAAGGAGGCCGCCGATCTGCTCGACCTGGCGGTCGCCGCCACGAGCATGGAAACGCAGGACTGGAATCAAGCCACCGACCTGCTCAACCAGGTCGAGAGCCTCTGCAACCAGGTTAAGCAGAACTGCGTGGCCGTGAGTGCATGTGAGCGAGAGCTCACGCAGCTCGCGGTGCGCACCCTCAGCGACGCCGACGCATTGTCCGGCCAGATCGACCGGGCACGGCAGAAGGTTGCTGGTTTCAAGGGTAGCCAGTCTGGCTACACCAACTCGCTTGCCGGGCTGAAGCGATCCGCCGAGGATCTGCGACAGCGGGTTCGCCAGAACAAGCCCGACTACAGGACACTCTCACAGGAATGCGCCGATCTCGAGGAAGAGATCCGTTCGACTCTATCGCGTGCTCAGTCCGAGCACCAGCGAGTCGAAGACGAAGAGCGCAGAGAGCGCGAGCGTCTGGCCCAGGCCGAACGTGCTCGCCAAGCCGCCGCCAGCGCCTCCAGCTCGAGCTACAGCTCCGGAGGTGGTGGCGGCTACGACGGCGGGAGCAACAGCTCCGGTAGCTACTAGTCACAACCACGAGGCAGCCTGATCCTCCAACTTCAGGCCAAGGCCTGGCAATAGGCAGGCGGGGTCGCACATGCGCCCCCGCCAACAGACTTCTATAACTGTGCAGTTATACTGATGAGTTTCTTTAGCGAGGTATGCATTCCAAGCTTGCTTGAGAATATATACCGAGCGAAGATGCTCCTACTCATAGTAGGAGTCCAAAAGGACGAAAAGTCTCTTGTCTAACCATTACTACTATATTGCATTATACGCAACTATATGCTATTATTTTAAGCATAAAAGCTATTATGAATCCTGAACAACATTCAACTTACAGCAAATCAGAGCGTAGCCGCATGAACCGGACGCGGCATTTAAGTGATCACGAGCTTTTGTTTAATGGCGCCGATTATGATGGTGATACGCTTACCCCTACCAAGGATCAAATAGAAGAAATTTGGCATGAACATCAGGCGTCCGGCTCTATTGAAGAATATAAAATTCCGGTTTCCGATACTGTTGCCACGCGGAATATCGGCCGTCAAGTGTTAGTGCTCCAAGATCCTATACGTGAAGAGCTTAAAAAGACTCCCGAGGATTTGGAACGCGAAGCGGCCAACAGACTGGCATTACAGGATAAAATACATGACATTACAGAGCCGTATGTTGGGTTGTTTACTATTAAAATTCCGCGCCCTCGTTCAAATAAACGAACGGTGCTTCGCAAAAGATTGAAAACGGATACTACTGCGGCAGAGCCGTGGGAAGCCTACAAACTCATGGGTAATTTCGATGCCACGCTTAAAACGACGCTTTACTATAAACCAGGCGAAGATCATAACACGCTTGAAAAAGCGTCGGTTAGGATTAAGCGCAGGGGAAATGGAGATTCTGACGATACTGATGGTGCATCTAGAGGTACAGACCCAGTAATTGAAATAAATTATTCTCCGCAAGACGAAATATCTTCGTTGGCAGCAACAGGGCTGTATGACGGTAACGCATATAGGGCAGCATTTGGAGAGGCATCGGAACCGCAAAACGCAGTTGGCGAGTTCGTCGAAGCGGTTGTTCCCAGGATGAAGGGCACGGGCTATGGCTATGATATGTCTATAGAGTTGACGGGCACGCCTACTGCCAAAGTGAGCGCACGCACAGTCTATACCGGCACAGGAGTGAAGCTTTCCCCTGTATGTGAGTATAGGTATGAACCGAGCATAGACGCATTTAAACTATATGCTAGCGACACATTCGAGCGACCAAAAATCATGTCCGTTGATGATTATATGGAACTCGTTCAGGACACGTTAAGCGTTATTCCTGTTACTGAATCAGAATACTAATAGTTATTTACCCGATTTGCTTTTGCTACTGATTGCAATTTTCTTTGGCTCAGGTAGGGCCTTGAATGGAACGGTGACTTTTAATATGCCATCTTCCATATGCGCATCAATCTTGTCTTCGTCAATTTGCTCTGGCAAACGGACGCGCCGATAGAAACTGGTGCTTGATTCACGGACGACATATTTCTTTCTCTTGTCCTCTTCGCGTTCGTGCTTTTCGGCCTGGATGACTAGGTCGCCTTTGTCGACGTTGATAGTTACGTCGTCATCGGAAAAATGTGGCAGGTGGGCTTCGACAACTAATTTGTCGTCGTCCTGCGTATACACGTCGGTTGTAGCCGGTTGGAGCTGCGACATGTGCGGCGTGAACCAGTCATCGCCAAAGAATTGTTTTTGCAGCGCTCGCATTTCTGCAAATGGATCAAAACGTACTAATCTACTCATAATGTACCCCCTACATTAATGTAAATTGTGAAAGAGAAGCGTATGCTTACTCACTTAAATTATAGACCCATTGGCACTCTATTGCAAAGAGTGCCAATGATGGATACAATAATCCTAATGCCTGACGAACAATTCGCATCAATGATTTCGCGCGCTATGGATGAAATGCCAGAGCAGTATATTCGTGGACTTGATAACGTCGTCGTGACGTACGAAGACGAGCCGAGCGCGGACCAGCGCGTCAAATTGAAATTGCGCGGCGATCAGACACTATTTGGATTATACGAAGGAATCCCGCTCACAAAACGTGGGGCAGGGTACAACCTGGTATTGCCCGACAAAATCACGATTTTCAAATTCCCGATCCTGTACATGGCCCACAATGAAGAATCAGTCTACAAACAAGTCAAACACACCCTATGGCACGAAATCGCCCATTTTTACGGGCTTGATCACGACAAGATTCACGAGATCGAACATCGCTGGCAATAATATTGACATTTAATCACGCTTGTGTTAATGTTTTGCTAAATGAACCACCCCGAAACTGAACAAACACCATCTAAATCTAATAAAAACCGCAACAGAGTCCTCGCGGGCTCGCTCGCCTTAGTGGCATCTGGCGCATTAGGCGTGGCTGGTAACGCTCTCGAGAATAAGGCAGACCAGTTTGCATCACCAGAACAACTCACAGCTACCGAAACGGCAGCACAGGCTGAAGCGTTCCAGGCAATTGAAAATCTCGAAGCGACTGACCTCGTACGATGCAACGTTACTGAAATCGCAAGTGGTCCAATGATGCTTTACCAGGACAAAGAAACACCGTCGATCAAATTAACGATGAATGTATTGCCAGGTGACAAAGTCAATGAGCCGTGGTTCCAAAAACAAAAAATCGGCAATTACGAAGCAGAGATTAAGCGGCGTAACCCAAGCGTGAATATTTCCCAGAACTTTAACCCAACCGACGAGCGTGGTCCGCGCGATACGGGTGTAGCTATACTTGTCAAAGACTTCAATCCCGATAAATCATACGATCCGTTCGATAGTTACTCGACCGAAACTGACAAAAGTAGCCCAGCAAAGACTGAAGTGTTCGTAGCATTGAATGACATCGAAGCCCACCCGGGCAAGCGGATGATTGAGATTCGTGAAAATGTCAGCCCAGTTATGTTAATTGAATCATTGAATGGCAAGTCGATTACCGGGGAAGTCAAAAAAATGCGGGCAATGCAGGCCTGTGCGACGATCAATATTGATTTACCAATCGCAGGAGAACCCTACATATCGTCTGCTGTAGATACAGAAGGCCATGCCATTCCAGTCAAACAATAAGGCCGGTGCAATACAAAAAGAGATCTCCGTCAGGGGGTCTCTTTTTAGGTCATTGACTTTTCATAGTTTTTATGCTTAAATGGAGGCATAAGAAATTAATGCGAGAAAATGAAAATGTCTGAAACCGGATCCGGCTATACCCCAGAACAATACGAATCACCACTCATCGAACGAAAGATGTATACCGAAAGACCTCCGGGCTGGTCGGTTGTCGATACCATCATAAAGAGCCAGCTGACAGAGCCAAACCCTGTTACTAGGGAAACTAAATACCAACGGTACGACCAAGAATATGGCGTTACAGGCTGGGGCCTCATGAAACATGAAGCAGAGGGCGTTCCTAGCAATGGAGCGTCGCTGGATGTCATCGCGGCTCAACCCGTTGATGGTCCCGATATCGAATAATAAATAGCCACATACAATGTTAAAACTCAAAAACAAACACCACCTCGACTTTCCACACATCACATTCCCGTCACTTCATTCGATGCAGCTCAGTCCTGTCGCCGATGATGACGATGAATTAACGGCTGCAATCGTAAATGACCCAATCGATCATGACGATAACTGGCAGTTAGGCGATCCTGACACACGTGAGCTTGAAAAGTTCTGGTCACGAGTCGAAGAGGACGTGAAAAGCGATCCCGAATGGACTGATTTCAGCCACGACGAAGCGTAAGTAAACCGCTCGTGTTTTGTAGCGAACTTTGCTACAGTTTCATGTAAAGGGGACATTTTATATGGATAACAATCAGTTCAATAGGCCATCGACACCACCAACGCCAACTCCGCTGGATGATTTTGACGCCGGCAAAGATTTCGAAAATGGACCGCTCCACCCCGGACCGCTCATGCAGCAGCATGCCCCGATGAGGCCGGCTAAACGGAGCAAAAAGGGTCTGTGGATCACATTGGTCGCACTGCTAGTCTTGGGTCTTGCAGGGTATGGCGGGTATGCATTTATGCGCATTCAGACGCTGGAAAGCAGCGTTGACTATGATTCGCAGCAGATAATGGACTTGGCGGCAGAGAATACGAAACTTAAACAAGATGCCGAAGATCAAACGCAGGACATTCCAAAGGAGCTGACTGCAGATGAGCAAAAAGCTGCTGATAAAACGGCCATTACCGATGTTGTCACGGCTAAATTACAGGCTCCGACCAAAGACGAGGACGTGAAGCTGACGGTGAATGTCATGAAGCAGAACGACCAGTTCGCATACGTGAATGCGGGCCCTGAGACAGGTGGCGGCGCGGCATATATATTGAAAAAAGTAGCCGACGTATGGACTATCATATATAGCGGCCAGGAAAAGGTCTCCGCCGAAGTGGTTGAGACATACACTATCCCGGCTGAGTTCCAGTCTGGACAATAGGGGTCATCTCTGTTACAATCAGTCGTTGAATTAGTTAACAAGGAATAACCATGAAAGCAGTCGTTCGAGTTGGTGGCAAACAATATATTGTTGCCGAAAAAGAGACCCTCCTGGTGGATCGCCTCCCGGATGGAACCGAAGAGCTCTCGCTAGAACCACTGATGGTATTTGATGACAAAACAGCTACCGTTGGTAGCCCAACTGTCGCCGGTGTGACCATCAAGGCTAAAGTGACCGAGCCCGAAGTAAAGGGTGATAAACTACGCATTATTCGCTATAAAAGCAAGAAGCGTGTTGATAAGACTACTGGCCACCGCCAGCAGTATTCCCGATTAGAAATTGGCAAAATCGCTAGTAAATAGTGGAGACCTGATGAGAACAAGCGCCCGAGAGGGCGTTTTTCTTATGCTTGCAAAGCGCATGTATAGATAGTAAAACAGAGAGATATTTCACGAACAGGGGGATGAAAATGAGCACAACGATTGAACGACAGCGGATGTTGGAGTGTTCTTTTGATATCAACGATGAGATCAAGATACTCGTCGAGCGCGGAGCGGGTTTTCAGGATGATGTGGCGTTGGAAGTGGCGACTCTGGCACTGAAACGATATGTGCCTGAATTGCTGAAATGGGGAAGTGAGCGCGTAACAGTAGAGGCGGGACAATGTTTCAGTATCGATGGTGAAGAAGTGGACCGGTTTCAGGACGTTTCATTTTCGGGCACGTTGGGCCGGATAGGTATACGGCAGCTGAACCGAGAAGAGAGGCTAGAGGGTGGTGTCGAGATGGCATCAACCAGCTATGATCTGTGCATGGTGTTTACGCCTGCCATACTTGATCCGGATCCGGTTGATTTGGTATTTGGTAAAGAACTCATCGTGCCACTTTCCTATGCGCAGACGCTTTCACGATGAGCTTTTCACGCTTTTCCTTTTCACGCGCGTGATACAATAAAGACATATAAAAAAGAGGGAAAACTTTAGCCAATGGCTCGTCCAACTGTTATTGCCGTGACAAATCAAAAAGGTGGCGTCGGAAAAACTACGACCACTGTTAATTTGGCATATTGTCTGGCAAAAGCTGGCAAAAACGTCCTGCTCGTCGACTTTGACCCGCAGGGAAATGCAACCAGCGGGCTAGGGATTGAAAAAGACAAACTCGAACACACGATATTGAACGTCATCCAGGGCGAAATACCGATGAGTGCCGCTATTTTGCCAACCAGCACGAAACACTTGAGTCTGGTACCCGCCACACCGCAGCTTGCCAATGCCGAAGTCGAGTTGGCGCGTGCTGAACACCGGTTTACGCGTTTGCGTAGTGCACTGGAAAACTTGGATGAATACGATATCATCCTGATTGATAGCCCGCCTAGTTTGAGCCTGCTGACCGTGAATGGTTTGATTGCTGCTAAATACATCCTATTGCCAGTACAAGCTGAGTTTTACGCCATGGAAGGCCTCGGGCAGCTACTCGAGACGATGCAGTTGGTACGCAAAGGCCTCAATCCGACGCTAGAGCTCGTCGGCGTGTTAGTGACCATGATGGATTCCCGGACGACGCTTGCGAACCAGGTCTATAGCGAAATAAAGAAACATTTCCCAGGCAAGGTGTTTGAAACGACGATTCCGCGCAATGTACGGATCGCCGAAGCGCCGAGCCATGGTGTCCCGGTGGGTGCATATGATCGCTGGAGCAAGGGCGCGCGTGCGTACAAAGCTTTGGCCAAGGAGGTATTAACCCGTGTCGAGTAGAAAAAGTGGACTAGGGAGAGGTTTTGATTCGCTTATTCCGAGCGATGTTTTGGACGAAACGTTTGATCCGACTGCGGGCCAGGACGGGCAGAGTTCAGAATTACGCTATCTGAAAGTAGCCGATGTCGCGCCAGATCCTGAGCAGCCGCGCCGTCATTTTGACGAGGAAGCGCTCGAGGAATTGGCTGCATCGATTCGTGAACATGGCATTATCCAGCCGCTTGTGGTGACGCCATCTAATGATGGTTACACGATTGTCGCTGGTGAGCGCCGCTGGCGTGCGGCAGGCATGGCTGGTATCGACAAAGTTCCGGCCATCGTCCGGACATTGACCCAACAGCACAAACTAGAGCTGGCGCTCATCGAAAACTTGCAGCGCCGGGATTTGAACCCGCTTGAAACGGCGACGGCTTATCTGAAATTGCATACACAGTTCAACATGACATACGAAGATATCGGTCACCGTATCGGCGGCAAGGCGGTCAGTACGATCAGCAACATCATGCGTCTGCTGCAGTTGCCAGAACCCGCTAAACAAGCATTGATCCAGGGTCGGATCAGCGAAGGCCATGCTCGCCAGATATTGGCGCTCACTGACGGAAAAGCCCAGCTAGAATTACTGAAATTGATTATTCAAAATAGTTGGAGCGTTCGCAAAGCCGAACAATACGTCGTCGGTTATAAAAAAGGCGACCACACAGACGCGAAACGCCAGCAGGCCGTGCAGTCAACGCAGCACGAGACGATATTTACCAAAGCACTTGCCAGTAAGCTATCCGTTCCAGTCCGTCACAAGACGACCGCAAAGGGCGGGCAGATCATCATCAGCTATCGCACCGAAGACGAACTAAAAACAATCGAAGAGCGGCTTAGGTAAGGGACCGAAGGTTCCTACTGAAACGTTCGAATTGCGGTGAAAGGATAGACGCGCAGTGTGACTGGGCCGATGATGTCTTCGTATGGAATAGTGCCGAGTCCGTTACGGGAATCGAATGAGTAGCCTTCTTGGCGGTGATCACCACTGACAAATAATGATCCTTCGGGAACTGTCCGGTCGACGGTACCATCTGTCGGGCTGGTCGGCCCGGTTACGAGTTTATCCGGCTGAAACCCCTCGGGGTGCGTGCCGTTAAAGACTGTCATGACACCGTCTTCTACCGTGACTCGTTCGCCGGGGAACCCGATGACCCGTTTGACGATGTATTCGTCCTGCATGCCCTGTGAGAACAAAGGGTTTTTAAACACGATGACTTGGCCGCGCTGCGGTACATAAG